>SWCD01000198.1_pt1 | contig 19129 bp, 20 predicted proteins | sample 4693011 | NCBI WGS metagenome assembly SWCD01 (sample SAMN10267278, study PRJNA491770) | bioreactor metagenome | isolation source: DHS bioreactor inoculated with marine | place: Japan: Omine Ridge, Nankai Trough | reverse complement strand
TCCATGATGTAATCCACGGCCTTCTGCGCCTCGGACGCGGCGCGGAATATTGCGCGGCTGTCTTCCTTCATCGCGGCAAGCCACCCCTCGACATAAGCCGCGCTCTGGTCGAATTCAGGCTCCACCCCGATCTGCGCGCAAAGCATGCAGTTTCCGATCTCGGCGACCAGCTCCTCGAAGGCGTAGGCCTTGCGGTCATTGAACCGGCCCAAGCGGTCAAGGCGCTTTGTCGCCCCTGTCCAATGGGTCAGCTCGTGGGCCAGGGTGCCGTAGTATCCTGCGGCCCTGTGAAAGGTCGTGATCGGCGGCATGTGGATGCGGTCGGTCTTGATGTTGTAATAGGCGCGGGGCTCCTCGGTCACGTCGATCTGCGCGCCGCTCGCGGCAAAGAATGCCTCCAGCTCGGGGTCGGCTTTGGTTCCAAGATCACGGGGCGGATCGGGCAGGATGTAGAATTCAGCGGGCAAGCCCTCGATCTGGTCGGCATTGAACACGCGGTAAGCCTTGGCATAGGGGATCTGGCGCTCCTCGCCGTTCTCGTCCTCGCGCTCGACGGTGCCGTATTTCACCACGGTCGCGGATTTCTCGCCCTTGCGGACATGACCCCCAAGCTCCTTGGCCTGATTGAACGTCATCCACCGGGCTGAGCTGTAGCCCTTCGACATCGCGGTCGCCCAAAGCATCAGGATGTTGATGCCCCGGTAGGCTTCTCCGTTGAACCGTTCCGGCAAGCTGACCGATGCCCCGGAACCGGTCCAAGGCTTGCGCCAGGGCGGCGTTCCCGCCTCGATCTGCGCGATGATCTGATTGGTGACATGGGTGTAAACGTCAAACTTCTCTGCGGTCATTTGTGACCCTCCTTCGCGTGACGCGGGCCGGGTCTCTTCCCCTTTCCGCCGATGGGCGGGCCTTCCTGTTCTGTTCTTTGGAATGCCCATGCATTCCGAAGGGCAGAGCAGGTAAGGGCAAAGCCCGTCCTGCGGCCCGGCGGGGCCGTGACAACCGGGTGGAGGGCGTGAATTTGGGAGGGAACCGCGCGCTTGCGCGTGGGAGGAACCGGAATTCTCGACCGGAGCCGACGCCCTCGGGCGGCGCTTGCCGGTTTTCTCGGACCTGCCGGGATGGCAGGCGGATCAACAGTATCTGGAAACTGTCAGGGTGGGGGTGAGCGGGCGTCCGCCCGTCGATCCCCTGCCCTGTCTATCGCTCAAAGCGAGACCGGCACCTTGCCGGGATCACGCAACTCCATCGAGCCATATCCATTACAATAATATACGATTGCGGACATGGATGGTTTCAGGCACAAGACAAACACCATTGTTTCTGTTGATGTGCGCGATGAACCAGACGGCTGAAATCGAACTAAACGTGACCACCGAACAAGGCCTTCGGGCGCTTGCCGAGGAGGGCCACACGGTCGAAGTGCTGTGCAAAGCCGATCCTGAACGCAAGGGTCCAAGCTGGTACGGTCTATGGATCATGCGGACGGTCGGAAAAGACGGGCAGGAGAAAATCCTTGTCACTGCCAGAACGCGCGTGACGCAGAATGCGATCAGGGTGCGCGAATTCAAGACAGCAACCGGCGTGATTTCATTCCTTGTTGGTGTCGGGTTCGCTCAGGCGAGCATTCCCATGAAGAATGGGGAAACGACCTCTCATCGCCTCGTCAGTGACTGAGACCTGGATCACGGTCGATGTCCCTATCCTTCTCGACCTCCTGATCCTTCTCCTGGTCGCGCTCGTCCTCGATCTCCAGCCGCTCGCGCGGCTTGTTCAGCACGTCCTTTAGGCGCTCGTTGACGGACGGCTTGCGCGCCGCGCTCCTGACGTCCTCGCCCAGATCATACTCGCTGTGACCGTCCAGCTTGTGAACCGCTGCCTGCCCGTCACGCCCGGCGTCTTTCTCCATGATTTCTTTGAGCCGCTCTCGCGCATAATTGCGGCCTTCCGGTTTCGGCGTGTCGTCCTGATCCCGTGACTGACCCACAACCCGCGCCAGACGCTCCCGGAAGTCCTTCGGGTCGCGGTCGCGATCTTTCGCAGTTGCGGCCCTGAGTGCTGCCAGACCGGCAGAGACACGGCCCTGCCCGGCCTCACGCTCAATGCCATAGGTCTCGCGCGCCAGCTCCAGCCGCGCGCGCATTTCGCGGAAGGCGGCACGGGCCTGCCGGGCGGCATGGACCACGGCCCCGCGCTCGGTGACGGGTTTGTATTCCCGGCCCTGGCGTTCGGCCATCGCCTTCGCGCGCCGCTCCATTGAGTTTGCCGCCGGTCCCAGCTTCAGCTCCGGGTCGCGGTTCAGCTCCTCAGCCGTCAGCTCGTCACCACGCTCCAGCGCCGCTTCCCGCTGCGCTTCCAACGACCGGTGATCGACGCGCTCCACCTCCCCTGCCCGCTCCAGAGCGCGGTTCTGCAACTCGGCCCAAAGGCCGCGCATCTGCTCGATCTCGACACCACCGGTCTTCGCGGAATCGAGCACGCGGGTTTTGGCGGTGAAGCCCCCCGCTTCCAGCTTGCGGGTAGAGGTCAGGACGTGGGCGTGATGGTTCCGCTGATCGCCCTCGCGATGCGGGGCGTGGATCGCCACATCGACGGCCACGCCGTATCGGCTGACCAACTCCTGGGCGAAGTCGCGGGTGATCTGCGAGCGGTCCTCGGCGCTGATCTCGGAAGGCAGGGCCAGCTCCCATTCACGGGCGGTGACGGAGTTGCGGCGGGTCTCGCTGGCCTCGACCTCGTTCCAGAGTTTGGAGCGGTCCTGCGCCCAATCCGGCGCGTCTTTCGGGGTCAGAATGAAGGTCTCCTCGATCCCCTGCTTGCGGGTGTAGTCGTGGACGCGGCCTTCACGCTGGCACTCGATGCGCTCCCCGACACGGTAGGCCGCGGCTGCCGTGGCAGAGCGCCCGGCGCTGCGTTTGATCGTCTTCACGGAGAGGTGGTAGCTGGCCATGCCGACTACCCCGCCCTGTGATGCAGACGATTCCGACGCGCGCCGCTGCCGACCCCGGCCCATGCCCCAACATGGGCCACCGGGTCAGCCGTCTTTTCTTCGATGGATCGCGCCCTGCCCCGGCGCGGTACGAATGGAAAAGACAGACCGAACGAAGCCGCCCAACGGGCGACTGAGGCGCGGGCTTGCCAGTGAACTGTCCCCAAATCCCCAGCCTCATGGGGGGCGGGATATGGGGACAGATCACGGACGGTTTGCCGGGGGCAAACACGGTATCGCGAAGGAGCGTCAGCACCTGGGCGCGATACCTCCTGCAAGAGAGACGCCAGCGGCAGACCGGCCCCCTCAGAGGGGCATCGGGCGAGACGCTGGCGCGACATTGCGGGACGCAATCCAACTGCCAAAGTTGGCCCTGGAGAGTTTGAGAGGCCGGGAGGGGCTTTCATTCCGGCGCGCATCGCGTCGGACGGAGTTCGCCATCGGCTGAGGCCCTGCCTCAAGGAGATCGCACGCAAAGCTCGGAACCATAGGTGGAGAGTTTGCATAAGTGCGCCCTTGTCCTTTACAGGCCTACGGGTAAGCGCTATCGCTGGTTGTAGCAAGCCTAACCTTTACACCTGCCCTCTTTGAAGTGGATTCCCGAATTGGCCGAGACTGAGCTTGAACGCGCCGAGAAACGCTATGCCCAGGCCAAGGCCCGCCTTCAGGCTCTAAAGAACCGGGAAGCCACCAGACAGCGCAAGCTGGATACAAGGCGCAAGGTGATCCTGGGCGGGGCGCTCATGGACCTGGCGGAACGGGATTCCAGCGCTGCCGCGATGCTCGACCGGCTGATCCGCAACCTCTCCCGTGAACAGGATCGCAAGGCCTTCGTGGAGTGGGACGCCCCCTCCCCGGTGCCTACCGATGATGGTGCGTCCTGATGCGGAGCGTGATGCTCGTCTTCGGGGGTCTGTTCCGCTTCTTCGGTCGGTTGATCTTCACGCCCATCATGCTCGGATGGTTGATCGGAGCGATGGCCTTCGGGGCGATGCTCGGCTCTCTGGTGGCCACCCCATTCATCTTCGCTTTCTTCGACCAGACGCCCGGCGAAAGCGCCTGGCAGTGGCTAGTCTTCGGTCCCTTCATGTTCGTAGGCGCTGTCTTCGGGTTTCAGTACTGGCGCATGGCGTCCGGGGCCGATGCCTACTTTGGGCTGACGGGTGACAGCCACGGCTCGGCCCGCTTCGCCAATCGCAAGGAACTGAAGAAGCTGGAGCGGGCCAAAGGGCAAGACGATGCCGGGCTTCTGATCGGGCGCAATCCGCACACCGGGCGGTTGCTGCGCTATGACGGTCCGGCCCATCTGATCACCCTCGCCCCGACACGGGCCGGGAAAGGCGTCGGCACCGTGATCCCGAACCTTCTGGGCGTGGACCGCTCAGTCCTTGTCATTGATCCCAAGGGCGAGAATGCTCGGATCGCCGGAGACGCGCGGCGACGGATTGGCACCACCCACATCCTCGATCCGTTTGAGGTCAGCGGGCAACCCTCCGCCGCTTACAACCCGCTCGACAGGCTGACCCCGGACAGCCTCGATCTGGGCGAGGATGCCGCCTCCCTAACCGAGGCGCTGGTGATGGACCCGCCGGGACAGGTCACAGAAGCGCACTGGAACGAGGAGGCCAAGGCCATCCTTGGCGGGTTGATCATGTTCTGCGTCTGCCACGAGGACCGCGACCGCCGGTCCCTTGCTACCGTCCGGGAATATCTCACCCTGCCCCCGGAAAAGCTGCGCGCTCTGTTGGAGCTGATGCAGGACAGCAACGAGGCAGGCGGGCTGATCGCCCGCGCCGCGAACCGCTTCCTCGGCAAGGCGGATCGCGAAGCCGCTTCCGTCCTGTCGAACGCGCAGCGGCATACCCATTTCCTGGACTCGCCCCGGATCGCAAAGTGTCTGGCGCGCTCGGACTTCACCTTCTCTGATCTGCGCCACAGGATCACCTCTGTCTTCCTGGTGCTGCCACCGAACCGGATGGACGCCTACAGCCGCTGGCTGCGCCTTCTGGTCTCTCAGGCTCTCCAGGACATTGCACGGGACGCTGAACGGCCTCAGGGCGCATCAGAGGGCCGTTCTGAGCGCCTCCAGGCCCCTACCCTCTTCCTCCTCGATGAATTCGCCGCCCTGGGCCGTCTGGAGGCCGTAGAGCGCGCCATGGGGCTGATGGCGGGCTACGGTCTTCAACTCTGGCCGATCCTGCAGGACATGAGCCAACTCAAGGACCTCTACGGCGAACGCGCTGGCACCTTCATTGCCAATGCCGGGGTGCAACAGGTCTTCGGCGTGAATGACTTCGAGACAGCCAAGTGGCTGAGCCAGATGATCGGCCAGGAAACTGCCGGGTTCCAAACCGACAGCTTCAAGCCCGGCGATGGCCCCAGCTTCTCGAACAACCTCACGGGCCGTGATCTGCTGACCCCCGATGAAATCATGCAGCTTCCCCCGGATCGTCAGCTCCTGCGCGTCCAGGGGCAGGCCACCGCCATCGCGCAAAAACTGCGCTACTACGCCGATCCTGAATTTGCCGGGCTGTTCACGCCAGACGCCCGATAACCTGAAAGCAATCCGCTATGTCCGATACACCCGTCTCCCCTGCCCCGTTTTCGGACGATGATCTGCGCGAAACGCTCGATCTTCTCGCCACGGCTGTCGCCAGTATCTCTGATCGCGTGGATGATCAGACGCGGGTGCTCGACCGGGTAAACAAGACAGCGACGGAAGCCCGCTCTGCTGCTTTCGCTGCCCGCAACCAGACGAACCCGGAACACTACGGTGAGATTGTCGGCGCAACTATCGACGGCAGGATCGGCGATACCCTGGACCGTGTTGGCCAGATGGCCGGTGATCTGCTGCGGGCGTCCAACCATACCCAGGAGGTTCTCAGCAAAGCAGAGGATGCCAAGTCGGACACCATGCGCCAGCTTTGGGAACGGGAACAAAGGCTGGATCGCTTCAAAAGCCGTCTTCCATGGTTTGGTCTGGGTGCTGTCGTTCTGGCTCTTGTCCTGACGGTGACGCTTCCTCGTTTCTTAGCCAGCAACGTTTCCATGTGCGCTGTCCTAGGGGCGTCCTGGACCACGACAACCACAGGCGTCGATGCGTGTGTGTTCTATCAGCGGTGAGCGGTGATGTGCTGATGATAGTAAGTTCTGCCTGAGATGCTGGGTGTTATATTTGTGTTAGAATCTGTGTTACGCACCTTAAGAACTTGCGTAGAGTTTTGAAAAATAATGGAATTATCCAAATGCCGGTAACTGATAACACGAATCTCGGTAACTGAAATCCTGCTTTTGGTAACTGATAACACGAATCTTGACTGCGGTAACTAAAACCACGAATGTCGACTCATGGTAACTGATAACACGAATACTCTCGCCCCGCTCCTGCCGGATCGCCATCCGCAGCATGATCTGTTCATTTGTGATGTGGCTGACGCTGTCCTGAAGGACGTGATGCAACACATGGAGCATCCGTTTTATTCCCTCTCAAAGAAGCCTGAGACGACGATCAAGCGCTATGAGAATGGCGATAAGTGGCTGCAGATCACGCCGAGTGTGAAGGGTTTGGCGACGATCTACGACAAGGACATTCTGATCTACTGTATCAGTCAGATCATGGCGAAGCTGAAGGAGGGCGAAGCCGTTTCGCCCCGTGTCCGGATTAACTCCAGAGAGCTGCTGATCTTCACCAACCGGGGTACAAGTGGCCGGGAATACCAGTCCCTGCTCGATGCCCTTGATCGCCTCGAAGGGACGCGGATCAGGACAAACATTGTCACTGGCGATGAAGAGCAAGTCGATGGCTTTGGCCTGATCGACGCTTCCTCGATCCGCCGAAAGCACGGTTTGGACGGGCGTCTCTTATGGTGCGAAGTGAAACTGTCAGACTGGGTTTTCAACGCAATCCGGAACGAAGAGGTACTGACTCTCCACCGGGACTACTTCCGCCTGCGCAAGCCCATTGAAAGACGGGTGTACGAGATCGCCCGGAAGCATTGCGGGCAGCAGAAAACCTGGCGCATCACGCTGGCAAAGTTGCTGCTTAAGACTGGGTCGCAAAGCCCACAGAAGCGCTTTCGGCAGATGATCCGGCAACTCGCAGAGCATGACCATTTGCCGGATTACCATGTTACCTTTGAAGATGAAGCCGACATGGTGGTGTTCACCAATCGCGGCACGATGTCCCCTGCCCAGCTTGTCGAAGGCAGTATTCCACCGCTGCAGTCCGACACCTACGAAGAAGCGCGCCATGCAGCGCCGGGTTGGGACGTTCGTTTTCTGGAACGAGAGTGGCGCGACTGGTGTGTTGAGCCGCCTCGCAGCGCTGACCGCGCGTTCATTGGATTTTGTCGAAAGTGGTTCGAGAAGCGAGGCAGACCTTGAGATTTAAAACCGGTTACGGAAATAAAACCGGTAAGGGATGTAATTCTGGTATTGGATTTATTTCCGGTGTGAGATATAAATCCGGTAATAGAAAAGTGGCAGGATCGAGCAATGCCCGTCATCGTCATGGCAAGCCCCAAAGGTGGGGTTGGTAAATCAACATGCGCCGTCCTTCTGGCGTCTGAATTCGCTCGCATGGGTGCGGATGTCACGGTGCTTGACTGCGACCCAAACAAGTCTCTCACCCGATGGGCATCGCACGGCGCGCCTTCCGGCGTGATCCTGAAGAGCGATGTTGGTCGTTCAGAGATCGTTCCGACCATTCGGAGCGCGGACGGTGACGGCAAGATCGTCATTGTGGACCTCGAAGGGGTTGCGTCCCAGCTCGTCAGTCGCGCCATCTCCCAGGCGGATTTGGTGATTGTCCCGATGCAGCCGACAGCACTGGACGCGGAGATCGGGTCCGAAGCGTTGGCGTTGGTTCGCGAAGAGGAAGAAGCGCTTGGGCGGTCAATCCGGCATGCTGTGGTGCTGACCAAGACCAGCGCAGCCGTCAAAAGCCGCGTCCAGAAGGAGCTGGAAGCACAGCTCAGCGGGGCAGGGATCGACGTAATCGAACCGTCCCTGGTCGCGCGGGCAGCGTTCTCCGAACTGTTCGCCTATGGGGGCGATCTGACAGCGATGATGAATGACCCAGAGATGGTTACGGGCGGCAAGGTAGATAAGGCGTTGGCAAACGCTCAGGCATTCGCGGAGGCTGTATATGAGCGGCTCAAATAGACTTGCTGGTCTCAAGGCGCGTCCGAAAGATACTACAGTTGAAGAAGTCCGTCGTGTCGATGAAGTTGGAGAAGCGCGGGGGTTTCTCGACAGGACTCCTAGAAAAAAGCCCGGTCGCAAGCCGAGCCCGAGGACTTACCAGTTGCACCCAAAGGTTTTTCCAAAGGTCGGCGAAGCCATAGCAGCAGAAGCCGAAAGGCTTGGTGTCACACAGGGTCAGCTGATCGAGATGTTGTGGGAAAAATATGAAGGATCGCATTAACCAAAGGGTGTGATGCTAGGCCGATGTTAAGAAAGAAGAGCGTAATGCGACCAATCGGGATTGATCTTTTTGCTGGGGCAGGGGGGCTAAGTCTTGGCTTCGAGCAGGCAGGTTTTGACGTAAAAGCTGCGATCGAGATCGACCCCGTACATTGTGCCGTTCACGAGTTCAATTTCCCTGAAACAACTGTGATTCCGGCCTCGGTTGCTGAGCTCACTGGCGATGAAATCAGGCACCGTGCAGGCCTTGAGGGGAAGAAGATCGACTGCGTGTTCGGCGGTGCGCCATGCCAAGGCTTTTCTCTGATCGGTCACAGAGCGCTCGATGATCCCCGCAACAAACTTGTTCTCGATTTCGTGCGCCTTGTGCATGAGCTCGACGCGGACAGCTTCGTTTTCGAGAACGTCAAAGGGCTCACGGTTGGCAAGCACAAGGCATTCCTGAAGGAGCTGGTAGGGGCTTTTGATCGGGTCGGCTACGACTGCCGCTTGCCTTGGAAGGTGCTCAATGCTGGTCACTACGGCACACCGCAATCGCGCGAGCGCTTCATCCTCATGGGAGTGAAGAAGGGCAGGGCGCTTCCAGACTATCCTGCTCCGACAACCAACATTGCCGGTCGGCCAAAGCTGTATCCCGAGCTCGACTTTGGGCCATGTTGCGCCGAAGCGATCGGGGATCTTCCCGATGCCGATACGTTCGAGACCCTAAACGCAAGCGATGCCGTCAAGACGAGCCGCTTTGGCGATCCGTCCGACTATGCGGCCGAGTTGCGCGGTCTCAAGAACGACGGCTGGCATTTCGGTTATGTGCGCGAGTGGAACCCCAATGTTCTCACGTCGAGCGCCCGCACCGACCACACGGAGATTTCACGGCGGCGTTTCCGCCAGACGGACGAGGGGGCGGTCGAGCCGATCAGCCGTTTCTTCAAGCTTTCACAAGGCGGTGTTTCCAACACGCTTCGCGCCGGTACTGACGGCGCAAGGGGCGCGTTCACCAGCCCGCGTCCAATCCATTATCGCCATGCGCGCTGTATCACCGTGCGCGAAATGGCGCGGCTGCATGGCTTCCCCGATTGGTTTCGATTTAACGCGACCAAGTGGCATGGCGCGCGGCAGATCGGCAATGCGGTCCCGCCGCCTTTGGCCAGGGCAATCGCGACAAAGATGATTGAAGCCTTGGGCATCGAACCAAACAGGCCAGAAGAATCCCTATCACTTGGCGATCCAGAGCTCTTGACGCTCGACCTTTCGCGAGCATCACGCCGGTTTGGCATCACCCCGCCACCGAGCAAGCGCGACCGAAAGAGCGGCGCGAAAAAGCGCAAGCAAGAAGAGATCGAGGAAGATATCAACGCGGGGAGGGTTGCTTATGGCTAAATCGCCCAACCGCTACGGAGCACTGATCGAGAAGATATTCTTCGACCGCTACAGCGACGGTGCGACTGAGCTCGAATTTGCCCGCACAGACATCGAGGATGCGGCTGAGGTCTTGGACATCAAGCTTCCGAAGAATCTGGGCGATGTGCTCTACTCATTCCGGTTTCGCGCGGCATTGCCTGGGCGCATCGTCGAGACTCAGCCCGAAGGCATGGAGTGGGTGATCGAGCTAGCAGGGCGGGCCGTCTACAAGTTTCGCTTGGTTAAGATCAATCGTGTCTTGCCGCGCGAAGACCTCGTGACGATCAGCATACCCGATGCCACGCCGGAGCTGATCCGTGCCTATGCGTTGGATGACGAGCAGGCGCTCTTGGCGATCGTGCGCTACAACCGGCTGATCGACACGTTCTTAAGCCTCACGACTTACAGCCTTCAGAACCACCTTCGCACGACGGTCAAAGGGATAGGGCAGATCGAGATCGACGAGCTCTATGTCGGCCTTGACAAGCGTGGCTGCCATTATGTGATCCCCGTACAGGCCAAGGGTGGCAAGGATCAGATCGGAATCGTGCAGACAAGCCAGGATATTCGCTTCGTCGAAGAGAAGTTTCCTGGGATGCGGTGCAGGGCGATCGCGGCGCAGTTCATGGATGCGCAAGTCGTCGCGCTCTTTGAGCTCACGCTACAGGATGACGAGATTAAGGTTGTCGAGGAACGGCACTATCGGCTTGTTCCAGCGAAGAAGCTCGATCAGGACGCGATCAGGGATTATCGGGATTGATTGAATGGTTTTCTCGGGGCTTACGACATCAACAAGGAAAAAACTCGAAACAGAGTTGGTGCCGGAAACCACTCGGTTGAACTTGACGCGCCTGGTGCGCCGAAGATGCAAGTCGGATGATTCCAATGTCGAGTTGGTGAACATCAATCGGTTTGTGAATATTGCTCGAACAGCTCTTGGAAGAACGATTTATGTACTCACGTCAGACGACATGGGGATGTATGAAGCGCCAGAGTTTGGGTGGCATTTTGCCGAACTAGAGCTGATATTCCGCCGTCCTGACACTGGTGACCTTGCCGAGCTGCTTTGTGATCTCGTAGAAGGCGAGCTCTTGGGTGAAATCGAGGTCAACAAACTGCTGGAAAGCGGAAATGTTTCATTTCGGATCGCCACGGACGATGATGGGTCAGCAAGGATTGATCTTTTGTCGGTCGATGATCTGGAAGCCGATCCGCTGTCGGATGATCATCCGAACATTCGTCTCTTGGTGGAACGGATGGATTCGGCATTTGAACAGGAGGACTACTCGGCGGTTCTACACGCAAGCGCCAGTGTTTTCGAGACCCTCGCCAAAGTAGTCTTTGCGTCTCCGACAGTTGAGAACAGCACTTTTGGGAGTATTTTTGAAGGCTACAAGAACCGTTCAAAACTTCCGGCTTTCTTGTTGCAGCATGCCAAAGACACGTATGATCGACGCAATACAGAGCCTCTATCCGGTCACGGTTCCACGCTTCCTTCAACGGTTACTAAAGAAGATGCTTTGGTCATTGTCGAGCTTACCAAAACCTGTGTGAGACTAGAGCGGAAGTTGGCGGAACCTGTTTCTCCGTAGATATCATTATCTGGTTAGACTCGTCGCACCGTCCGCTCGCTTACCTTAAACAACCGCGCGATCTCGGAGACATGGCGTTGGTCATCATCACGCATGCGACGCACTTCAGCTTTCTGAGCGGGCGTTAGGGCAGGGGGCCTGCCCCCTCCGGCATCAGACCCCAGTGGAAAGCCGGTGTTTTTCGCGGAGGAAGTATTAGCGGGGGGAGGGGCTGGCGTCCCGAGTACCGCGAGCACCGCGAGGACGCTTGAGCACTATCAGCACGTCGAGGACCGCCGAACGATCATTTCCCCTTGAAATGATGGGGGAAAATTCTCACGGTTTCGCCAACTCGCATAGCAAGTTTGTCGGAAATGCGCCAAGCCGAATCTTGAGAGTGGCCCGATTGGCGGGCCTAAAGGACAGCGTGAAAATTCTAAGTCCTTGAAAAATAAAGCAAAAACGTCGATATTGATCCCGTCGCAACTGGAAAGCGCAAGCCCACTAGCGGGCGGACCACACCTCGCTAGGCGAAATTCAAAAGCGACAGGGCCGGAGGTCCACACTTCGGCCCGCCCATACTAACAGAAACGAGGTAGACATGGCCAGATTGACCAAGAAAATCAGCAAAAAGACGGTGGCGCTTCGCTCGAAGCTCTGGCCGGACCTGAAGGACGAAGAGCTCTGGAACCGGAGTGTCTATGATGGTTTCACGACGATCCCTCGGACTATGCCTCTCATCATGAACATCATTGATGACTTGGCGGACGGAAAGCGCACGTCGCTTACCTACTTGGCGCTCTGGGGCAAGGCATTCGATGAAATGTATGTCAGCCTTCAGAACGCCGACGAGCTCGCTTTTCATTCCGGTTTCACGGGGCAACGTGCCGTCCGAACATGGCGCGAGCGCATGCGGGCATTGGAACAGCTCGGTTTCATTCGAGTCGCGCCGGGAACCTCTGGAGACCTATCGCACGCCGTTATCTTGAACCCGCATTTCGTGATCCGCAGGCTTCACGAAGCGAAGACGCCCGGGCTTACCGCCGGGGCTTTCAACGCACTAATGGAGCGCGCGCTGGCGATTTCTGCCGACGACATGGAGGTTGTGCTTCCCGAAAACCGGGAAGAAGAAGCCAAGGCATCCTGATTACCAGCACACGCGCGAGCCGGGAGCACCCGGCCAGAGCATCGCGGGGTGCTTTTCGTGCACGAAATTGAAAGGCAAGCCACTCGTGGCCGAGCATATCGCAAGCGCTTCGTCAGCCGTGGCAGCGAGAGCGTAGCCCCACCGGCAACCGATACGTTCTTCATACTTGCAGGCTTCGAGTTTCCAACACGCATGCGGGCATGATCGCGGTGTTTGGTTAACGATCTGTTACCTAGCTCCAATGTTGCCGCTTTGTTCTTGCGCAGCAATGTGCTAACCAAGGATCGTCAGGCGAAGGGAGGGCGTCGAGACGGCACTAGGTTTAGTTATGGTGGCTCAAACATGCCCAAAATACAGCCCGCCCGCAGCACGGTGCACATCAACCGCCACCAAGCAGAGAACATCTGCCACGCATTCGACTTTGCCAAGCACATCGGCCGCCCGCTCAACACCTACGTGGTGATCAACTTGCACGAGGCTTCGGCCAACGCGGCCGCTTCGGTCATCTTCGAACGGATTCGTCACAAATATCGAGACTGGCTAAAGGGTCGAGTAAAACGGCTGGCGCTTGACGCACAGCCCCCGGTGTATGTCTACGCGCACGAAAACCCCGATGAAAACCCGCACGTCAACTGGGTCGTGCATGTACCGCCGCGTTTGCAGAAAGAGTTTCTGCTCAAGCTTCGGCAGTGGGTCGAGAAAGCACAGGGGGGCGTTCGCCCGTTCGACATCCAAGTGAAGGGTGTCGACCCGCATACCGACAAGACGCTCGCAAAGTACATCATCAAGGGCACTGATCCCCACTATGTGCCCTATCTCCACCTGCAAGATTTCGCCCAACCGCAAGGGCGTGTTTTCGGACGGCGAGCCACACCGAGCATTGCCATCGGCCGCGCAGCGCGAAAGTCGGCTGGGTTCATTCCTCGGCTTCATCGGCATTTATGGAAGAGGCAGGCTGCTTAAGCTCGTCGCACAGTCCGCTCACTGACCCTGAACAGCCGTGCGATCTCGGAGATCGCACGTTGCTCATCGTCGCGCATGCGGCGCACCTCGACCTTTTGGGCGGGGGAAAGGGCAGGGGGGCGGCCACCGACCCGCCCGCGCGCCTTGGCAGCCTGTAGCCCCTCTTTCGTGCGTTCCGCGATGCGCTCGCGCTCGAATTGGGCGATAGAGGCGAAGACATGGAAGACGAGCCGGCCGGCCGGCGTTGTCGTGTCGATATCCTCGGCCAAGGAACGGAAGCCCGCGCCGCGATCCTTGATCGCTTCCACGAGGTCGAGCAAATCACGCAGGGATCGGGCGAGCCGGTCATATTTGGCCACGACCACCACATCGCCAGGGCGGAGCTGATCGAGCAGCGCGCCGAGCTCGGGGCGATCCCGTTTCGCACCGCTGATCTTGTCGGAGAAGATGCGCTCCGCACCGGCCGCCGTTAGGGCGTCGGTTTGGGCATCGAGGTTCTGATCGTCTGTCGAGACGCGGGCATATCCAATGATCATGCCTTACCGTGACAAAAACCTGCCAAAACTGCAAAGGTTTTGCCGAGGGTTTTTGTCCTTATCAACAGCTTGATTTCAGGTGAGGCGGCGAGCCGTGACAGAAACGACCGTTTAAGTCGCAACGCTGTGTTGATTCCTGATTGCACAAACGCCTTGGAAAAGTGAGTAGTCAACCAGACACAGCAGTTTTGAGGGATACCTTGCCAAGCAAAGCACTTCAAAGGTTCAAGGATCGCGTTCAATACTTCGCTTCCGACCTTGAATTAGCCGACATTCTTATCAGAAAGCTTCGTGCCCTGGAGGACGATGAGCAAAGCCTCTGCGAGGCGTTCGAGGGTCAGGCGGATCGGCATCTGCTTCTTCACAGCAGGCGCAATACCGTTGCATCGCGAAACATTGTTGGCACACATTTCCGGCGCACCGTTCAAGGCGCAGTTATCAAAGAGCTTCACGAGGAATTCTCAGAGTATTTGGCAACGGCTCTTGGGCGCGCTGCGTTAGCTGGAGTTGATCCCAATCGTTTCACAGGCGAAGTAAAAATAGATATCAAAGCCGCCGAGTTGCTATCAGCCGGGAGCTGGGAAGCAGTAGTGAATGTGATTTCCGCTAAGATTTTCCGGGCGCTTGAGAATGAGAAGAGTACCAAAAAACTGATAAAGAAGATTGCAGATCGCGTCGGACTAGACATCGAAGACGCTCCGCTTGATGCAGCGATGCCCTACCTCGACGCTCGTCATATCTTGGTGCATGCCGATGGTGTTGCAGACGCGACCTACATAGCGAGTTATCCAGACATTGATCTGACAGATGGGAAGCTTGTCGTGAACTTCGCGTTTGTGACTGCCGCTAGAACAACAATCGAAGCACTTGCCTCTCACATTGATGCAAAGTTCTGTGAGAAAAACCTGGTACCACCAGAATTTCTGGTGGGTGGATAGAAAAGGGCGATTATCGTCCGTAGGCGAACCTAGGGGTCCAGCTTTCAACGAGTTTTTCGCTCTCATCTTCATCTTCGTAAGGATCATTAGGCATGGCCTCGCTCGAAAAAACTGTCAGGGTGAGGCCGTAGCTCCCGAGGCCGACAATCTCTTCGTCAAGGTCTACGGTCGCTGACCCATCAAACCAAGCTGATAAATCCGTTTCAGCACAAACCGAACGACCACCGCGAACATTTGATATATCGGCGTTAAAATTTCTGGTTGCCGACTCTGGCAACGGATCGCCTTTTCTCGGGAGCTTGAGCTTTCCAAGCGATTTGAAGCTCTCCGACATGAAACCATAGCAGATGCTTGACCCGGCGCTGACGACAATTGCCATAGGATATTGGGCGCACTCCGCCGTCCGGATCGCCGCAGAAGTTAGTGATGCCTCGGCATCTAGCGCCAACGCATTTATGCCGCCAAGCCCAACGCCTTCACTGTCTAGGACGTCTTTCACAAACCGTGTCGGCATCAGAAGCCCTGCCGCGAAATGATCAGCTTCGAGTTCGATTGAGTTGTCGCCTTGGGTAAAACCGGCTCGCGAAGCGTGAAACCCACCTGTCTTTAAAATCTCTTCAGGATGGCCATCCAAGAAGTAGTGACCCAGTTCATGTGCGACAGTGAACCGCCGAAACCCTTGGCTCCTAACACGGGTTGAGTAGATGATTCCAACCCCGTCGTCATTGAAGACGATGCAGCCGCTCACCCCTTCCTTGCCGGGGTCTTTGGCTTGCACGAGAATCTCTGCTTTTTCTGCTATCTCGAACGGATCAATGCAGAAAGTCTCAAAGCCAAATTCATTGGCGGTCTTCTCTCCTCGCTGACGCGCCAACTTGAGCCGAAACTTAGTCATCCGGCCCGCCCTTTCGCCGCCGTGCGAGCGTGTTGATCATGTCCTGAATAGCATCCCTGTCCGATGCAGTCAGGTTCTCTTCATTGCGAAACACAGTCGTTGCGCCGCTCATAGAAGAAGCACGTCCCAGAAGATAGTCCGACGAGACTTCTAGGGCTTTGGCCAAGGCACGAATATTGGCGAAAGACGGCTTCCGCCTCCCTGCCTCAAAGTGCCCAATCGCAGCAGGCTGAAGATTTGAACGCTTGGCAAGTTCTGTCTGATTTAGGCTCCGCGCCTCCCGCGCTGCCCGCAGTCGGGCCCCAAAGACTCCGTCTGATCCGTCTGAACTTGACACTACGACCTCCAATCATATATTATGACGACTACGTAGGAATTTCTTATCGGCCCTCGGGCCTTTTTGTTTGGCGAGACATCCTACGGTTTCGTCATAACATGTATGACGATCAGCGCATCCGGTCAAGCAGAAATGGATCATGCGGAATGCCAGCGTCGTCAACAAGACAAGGAAACGAAACATGATCATTCAGAAGAAGCATATCCGCAACGTCTCATCCTACCTCGACGGAATCGCTGCTGGCAGCGAATTTCGCCCGGTTGTCGAGCTGACAGAAGCGCATAAGAAAAATCTTACCCGGATCGGGTTTGCCGATCCCCCGAGCCACGGCGACACGATCCTGCCCAGTTCGGCCGGGCCGGTTAGCCGCTACAACGCCAACGGAAAATGGGAAACCCACCGAGACCAGCCGAAAGAAGAACGCTACGTGCGCACGGTTCGCTGGCGCTGGAAGCAGTGGGCCGGACGTGGCAGCTACGAGGAGCACGAGGATTTCCGTGACATCTACCGGGACTGCTATCCTCGGACGGAGCGCCCCGCCCCCGGTGTCGAGTTGACCTACGTGGAGCAAGACGGGGTGGCCTACGTGATCGCCCCTGCTTTTCGGAACCTCGATGCTAACCACGAGCAGATCGGCCACTCGATCAACCTTCTGCTGGAGTTCTTTGGTGAGTGTGAACTCGTGAAGGCGGACCTGAGCCGCTTCGCAAACCTCAAGGTGAACCGGCTGAACTGGAAGCTTCTGCCTCCGGGCGAATACCCCTGGCAGCGTCTCAAGACGCACCTGAAAGGGGTGCTGAAGCGCTCGTCAGAAAACACGCAGGCGGTGATCTTCGACCGTCAGGAAACGATCATGTCCTTTGCACCAGACGAGCAGTTTGTCGGCTCTGGCGGTTTCGCAGACTATATCGCCTATGTATTCAAGACGCGCGGCATTGTAGTCTTGGAAAGCATCCGGAAGGGTAATGCCATCTACGTCTTCGACTCAGACTGGGAACGCTTCTCGAAGCTGACTAAGTCGGACATCATCAACGCCGACCTTCACCTGGTGCGCCTAATTCATTCGAAGGGCTGGAAGGAAAAGCTGGCCCGCATGATGGACCAACGCTTCGCGGCAGAATGAATCGACCTTGAACCCAGTATCGCTCAATCCAAAGATGGCCCGGAAACAGGATCGTCTCGGGCATTACATGCCCGTCCGCGCGAAGCGCCGGGCCTGTTGGCGGGTGGCCTTCAGGTTGCTCGCCAACAGGTCACCTTGAAACCGCCCGCCACCTGGATCACGCCAGAACGCAAAAGGCTCCCGCCTGCTGACGGGAGCCTCGATCATTTCAGCGGTGCGGGCTGTTACTCGGCGGCCATCCGGTCGGCCTGCGCGGTGCAGTCCATGATGTAATCCACGGCCTTCTGCGCCTCGGACGCGGCGCGGAATATTGCGCGGCTGTCTTCCTTCATCGCGGCAAGCCACCCCTCGACATAAGCCGCGCTCTGGTCGAATTCAGGCTCCACCCCGATCTGCGCGCAAAGCATGCAGTTTCCGATCTCGGCGACCAGCTCCTCGAAGGCGTAGGCCTTGCGGTCATTGAACCGGCCCAAGCGGTCAAGGCGCTTTGTCGCCCCTGTCCAATGGGTCAGCTCGTGGGCCAGGGTGCCGTAGTATCCTGCGGCCCTGTGAAAGGTCGTGATCGGCGGCATGTGGATGCGGTCGGTCTTGATGTTGTAATAGGCGCGGGGCTCCTCGGTCACGTCGATCTGCGCGCCGCTCGCGGCAAAGAATGCCTCCAGCTCGGGGTCGGCTTTGGTTCCAAGATCACGGGGCGGATCGGGCAGGATGTAGAATTCAGCGGGCAAGCCCTCGATCTGGTCGGCATTGAACACGCGGTAAGCCTTGGCATAGGGGATCTGGCGCTCCTCGCCGTTCTCGTCCTCGCGCTCGACGGTGCCGTATTTCACCACGGTCGCGGATTTCTCGCCCTTGCGGACATGACCCCCAAGCTCCTTGGCCTGATTGAACGTCATCCACCGGGCTGAGCTGTAGCCCTTCGACATCGCGGTCGCCCAAAGCATCAGGATGTTGATGCCCCGGTAGGCTTCTCCGTTGAACCGTTCCGGCAAGCTGACCGATGCCCCGGAACCGGTCCAAGGCTTGCGCCAGGGCGGCGTTCCCGCCTCGATCTGCGCGATGATCTGATTGGTGACATGGGTGTAAACGTCAAACTTCTCTGCGGTCATTTGTGACCCTCCTTCGCGTGACGCGGGCCGGGTCTCTTCCCCTTTCCGCCGATGGGCGGGCCTTCCTGTTCTGTTCTTTGGAATGCCCATGCATTCCGAAGGGCAGAGCAGGTAAGGGCAAAGCCCGTCCTGCGGCCCGGCGGGGCCGTGACAACCGGGTGGAGGGCGTGAATTTGGGAGGGAACCGCGCGCTTGCGCGTGGGAGGAACCGGAATTCTCGACCGGAGCCGACGCCCTCGGGCGGCGCTTGCCGGTTTTCTCGGACCTGCCGGGATGGCAGGCGGATCAACAGTATCTGGAAACTGTCAGGGTGGGGGTGAGCGGGCGTCCGCCCGTCGATCCCCTGCCCTGTCTATCGCTCAAAGCGAGACCGGCACCTTGCCGGGATCACGCAACTCCATCGAGCCATATCCATTACAATAATATACGATTGCGGACATGGATGGTTTCAGGCACAAGACAAACACCATTGTTTCTGTTGATGTGCGCGATGAACCAGACGGCTGAAATCGAACTAAACGTGACCACCGAACAAGGCCTTCGGGCGCTTGCCGAGGAGGGCCACACGGTCGAAGTGCTGTGCAAAGCCGATCCTGAACGCAAGGGTCCAAGCTGGTACGGTCTATGGATCATGCGGACGGTCGGAAAAGACGGGCAGGAGAAAATCCTTGTCACTGCCAGAACGCGCGTGACGCAGAA
>SWCD01024358.1_pt1 | contig 19185 bp, 19 predicted proteins | sample 4693011 | NCBI WGS metagenome assembly SWCD01 (sample SAMN10267278, study PRJNA491770) | bioreactor metagenome | isolation source: DHS bioreactor inoculated with marine | place: Japan: Omine Ridge, Nankai Trough | reverse complement strand
TTTTTTTGAAATTGGATTTAAGTTCTGATATTTTCAAAAGTTTCTATTAATGCTGTGGATGCTGTGGATTCTTTGGATATTATGGATTCTATCGTTTGGGATTTGGAATTTGGGGTTTGTGATTTGGGGTTTACAAAGTCTTAAGCATATGCACCGGGCAGGAATAGTGGCCAGTGTCTCCCATTGCACAATCAAGATATTCAAAACCTGCCTGTTTATAGAGCTTTTGGGCGTGGGTCATGTATTCCATGGTTTCAAGGTATATTTTTTCAAAACCGAACTCGCGTGCTTTTGCCAAGCAGAATTCCATCATCTGTGCGCCCACTCCCCTGCCTCTAGCTTCGGGCAGGAAATACATCTTTTGGAGCTCGCAGACGTTGCCCTCATAATTGTCCAATTTTGCAACCCCGGCGCCCCCAATTATTTTGTTGTTTTCTTCCACCACAAAATAAGCAGCCTTCGGTTTTTGATAGGTTTCAAACATACAATCCAATGATTTATCGGCATAGGCGGTACCAACCTTTGGCACGTTGAAATCTTCCAAGACCCTGCGTATTACCTTGGCTATTTGCGGATTGTCCTGCTTTTCAATAAGACGGATAATTGGTGTGTCCATTCTAATTAAATCCTTGTATTTTTACGCGGTGAAGATACACGAAAAATATATGTCGCGCTGCATACAACTGGCCAAAAACGGGCTGGGAACAACCTATCCAAATCCGTTGGTGGGGAGTGTGATTGTTCATGACGGTAAGATTATTGGGGAAGGCTGGCACTACAAAGCCGGACTGCCACACGCCGAGGTAAATGCCATTAAAAGTGTTGTGAGTCCCGAACTTTTAAAAGAAGCCACTATCTATGTAAGTTTAGAGCCATGTAGCCATTTCGGAAAAACCCCGCCCTGTGCAGATTTGATTATTGAAAACGAAATAAAAAAAGTGGTGGTTGGCAGTTTGGACCCCAACCCGAAAGTAGCTGGACGTGGCATTAAAAAATTAATGGATGCCGGTTGCGAAGTAATTGTGGGCGTTATGGAAGAGGAATGTAACGAACTAAACAAACGGTTCTTTACTTTTCATCAAAAGAAAAGGCCGTATATTTTTCTGAAATGGGCACAGACAGCCGATGGTTTTATCGCGCCAAAAGAAAATCTTCGCATTGAAACAAAACCCGTTTGGATTACCAATGAATTTTCGAGACAATTGGTCCATAAAATGAGAGCCGAAGAACAGGCAATTTTGGCGGGTACAAACACGGTTTTACAGGACAATCCATCGCTTACGGTTCGGGAGTGGGCGGGAGAAAATCCGATGCGAATTGTTATAGACAGAAGTTTAAAACTTTCACAAGATTTTTCGGTTTTTGATGAAAGTTCAAACACAATTATTTTCAATGAAAAGGAAACAATAACTTCTGAGAATTTATATTTTCAAAAGATTGATTTTTCCGAAAAAATTCCGCAACAAATCTGTAATTCACTATTCCAAAGAAATGTTCAGTCCGTTATAATTGAAGGCGGTGCAAAAACCCTTCAAACCTTTATTGACGCAAATCTGTGGGAAGAAACTTGGGTGTTTAATGGAAAAAGCAATTTTGAAGAAGGCATTAAAGCACCGATTTTTAAAGGTGTTTTTATTTCCGAGGAAAAAATAAAGGACGATACCTTGCGAATCTTTAAAAACCCCAACTCTTGATAGCACTGGCCCTCAGCATTCTTTCGTCCACAATGATTTTTGTGGTTTTCAAACTTTTTTCAAGGTTTAAAATCAATACCATGCACGCCTTGGTGGTAAATTATATAATCGCCTGTTTTTGTGGGGTTATTTTTCACGAAAGTGAAACAAATATCACTGAAATAACACAGTTTGCTTGGTTTCCTTTTGCATTGGGTTTAGGCGCTATGTTTATCACTGTGTTTAACTTGATGGCAATAACCACGCAACGCAGCGGACTTTCGGTAGTATCTGTTGCCACAAAAATGAGCGTTGTTATCCCTATTCTTTTTGGGCTTTTCTATTATAAGGAGAGTTTCGGTTTGTTTAAAGTTTTGGGAATTGTACTAGCGATGGCAGCTGTTTATTTAGCATCGATTAAAACACAGGAAGGATTAAAAATTAAACCCACCAATTTCATTTTTCCGGTGCTGGTTTTTTTGGGAAGCGGAATTATAGACACAACCATCAAATATTTGGAAGGTGAATATATTGCAAAGGACGATACACCAATTTTTTCCGCAACCATTTTTGCGATGGCGGCATTATTGGGAATTGTATTTTTGATTGTTCAGGCGGTACAGGGAAAGTTTAAATTTGAATTGAAAAATGTGCTTGGCGGCATTGCGCTGGGAATCCCAAATTATTTCTCGGTCTATTTTTTGGTACAAGCCCTTCGTAGTGATATACTTGAAAGTTCGGGAATATTTACAGTCAATAATGTGGCTATAGTTATGATATCAACATTATTGGGTATTTTATTATTCAAGGAAAAATTATTGCCCAAAAACTGGATCGGGATTGGCCTGGCCATACTTGGCATTCTGTTTATTGCTTTTGAAAAGGTGTAAAGTTTTAAAATTTGGAAATTGAAAAAGATACATACAAAACCATTTTAAAGACTTCGGAAGAAGTTCTCTTTAAGGAAAAAGGAAGCAAGTTTTTCGGATATGCTTTTCCGGTTACTTCGGAAGAAGAGGTTAAAATACATCTCGACAATCTTAAAAAACAACACCATAGTGCACGCCATTGGTGTTATGCCTGGCAATTGGGGAAGAGTTATGAACACTATCGCGCTAACGACGACGGCGAACCTTCAAACAGCGCGGGAATGCCCATTTATGGTCAGCTTCAGTCTTTTGACCTAACCAATACTTTGGTTGTGGTAGTTCGCTATTTTGGCGGCACCAAATTGGGTGTCGGGGGATTGATTCAAGCTTACAAAACGGCTGCTCAAATGGCTTTGGAAACTTGTAAAATAGTAGAAAGAACCATTGACGAAACCTTTCTTTTAAAATTTGAATATCCCGAAATGAATACTGTAATGCGCATCATAAAAGAAGAGGACATTACACTTAAAAATCAAACCATGGAACTAAATTGTGAGTTTGAAATTGCAGTTCGAAAAAAAGATGCCGAACGGGTTTTTGAACTATTTGAAAACACTTACAAAGTGGCAATCAAACGCTTGGAAAATTAACTATTCTTCTCTCAACTTTTCCATTAAATAATCCGGTGCTCTCATCAACTTTTTTGTAGTACTGTTTACAAAAACCAAAATTGTGGTTGCTGTAATCAAAAGTTGTTTGGACTCATTATAAATTTCATAGTAAAACTCAATTTTTACATTGGGCATTTGCTTCAAAGTAGTTTTTACGGTCAGCAAATCGTCATAAAAAGCAGGTTGCTTATAATCAATGCTTAAATGGACAACAGGCAAGTGTACATTGTTGGCTTCCATCCATTTATAAGAAAAACCGAGTTCGCGTAACCATTCGGTCCTGCCCTGCTCTAAGTATTGTGCGTAATTGCCGTAGTAAACCACCCCCATTTGGTCCGTTTCGCCGTAGCGCACTCTAATATGTGTAAGTGTATTCTTCAAAATTTTGTGTCAATTAAAGAAAGTTTTTTTGTAGTTTTATCGAAAGGGAAGTATGGGAAAAAAAAACTAAAAATTCAACCCTAATGTAGTTTTTTTTATAACTTTTTTGTTCACATATTTGCACTGTTAGGAAATAGCTCGGAAACTCTCCACCCCCTATTTTTTGGCCACACCTTTTAAAAAACAAAAAACAGAATTTTTAACTATGAGCAAAACTGCGGAATCGGTTTGGAACAATTGTTTGGCTTTTATCGAAGATAACATCACTTCGCAGGCATACAAAACTTGGTTCGAACCCATTAAAGCGGTAAAGCTAACCGATAATGCGTTAAGCATTCAGGTTCCCAGCAAGTTTTTTTACGAATGGCTTGAGGAACACTACGTTAAGATTTTGAAAGTTGCACTTACCAAGGAATTGGGAGCTACCGCCAAGTTGGTCTACATTATTAGAATGGAAAACACCTACGGCAACAAGCAGCCTTTTACCGAAAAAATTCCAAGCGCCAACCGAAGCAACCTGCAATCACAGGAAGTTGATGTTCCATTGAAGAACAAGAGCCCGGAACTTAAAAACCCGTTTGTTATTCCAGGGATTCGCAATGTGAAAATCGAATCGCAGCTTAACCCCAATTATAATTTTGAAAGTTTTCTTGAAGGTGAATCAAACCGTTTGGCCCGTTCCGCTGGTCTCGCGGTTGCAAACAAACCCGGAGGAACATCCTTCAACCCCTTGCTTATTTTTGGCGGTGTCGGGTTGGGAAAAACACACTTGGGCCACGCGATCGGTGTTGACATAAAGGATAAATATCCAGAAAAAACAGTTCTTTATATTTCTGCGGAAAAGTTTACGCAGCAATACATTGAATCGGTAAAAAAGAATAACCGCAACGACTTTATTCACTTCTATCAAATTATAGATGTGCTAATTGTGGACGACATTCAATTGCTTTCCGGAAAGGCTGGCACGCAGGACGTTTTCTTCCACATATTCAATCATTTGCACCAAAACGGCAAGCAGGTTATTTTAACCAGCGACAAGGCGCCTGTTGATATGATTGATATTGAACAACGCCTATTATCACGATTTAAGTGGGGACTTTCTGCGGAATTGAACCACCCAGACTACGACACGCGTGTTGCAATTATAAAAAACAAACTATATCGCGATGGCGTGGAAATGCCGGAAGATATTATAGAATTTTTAGCAAACAATATTAAAACGAATATTCGTGAACTTGAAGGCGCCATCATTTCATTGATTGCCCATTCTTCCTTTAACAAAAAGGAAATCACGATTGATCTTGCCCGCAAGATTGTCGATAACTATGTAAAACATACCAAACGTGAAGTTTCCATAGACTACATTCAAAAAGTAGTGAGTGATTATTTCCAAATGGATGTTGACACCTTACAGTCAAAAACCCGAAAGCGACATATTGTGCAAGCTAGGCAATTGGCAATGTTTTTTGCAAAGAAGTTCACCAAAGCATCCTTAGCTTCCATTGGGTCACAGATTGGGCAACGCGATCATGCAACCGTACTTCACGCCTGCAAAACCGTTGATAACCTTTCTAGTACAGACAAGCAGTTCCGCAAATATGTGGAAGACCTCAGCAAAAAGTTGACGCTTTAATTTAGTCTTCAAAACAACGCGGCATTATACAGTAAATAAATCTTCTGTATTTTTACTGAACTTTTAAACTTACAAAAATCGTTTTGAAAAAATATAAAATTCTTATGGTCTGCCTTGGCAATATTTGTCGTTCGCCCTTGGCAGAAGGTATTTTAAAATCCAAAGTCGATACTTCAAAAGTCTTTGTGGATTCCGCTGGAACGGGACATTGGCATGTGGGCGATGAACCCGACCAACGAAGCATTGCTGTTGGAAAAAGATACAATATAGACATTACCACTCAACGTGGGAGACAATTCAGCGCAAAGGATTTTGAGGATTTCGATTTGATTTATGTGATGGACAACAGTAATAAGGAAAACGTTTTGGCATTGGCCGAAAATGATTTTCAAAAAGAAAAAGTAAAATTGATTCTTGATGAAATTTTCCCTGGTGAAAACGTTGATGTGCCAGATCCATATTTCGGTGGAAATTCAGGTTTTGAAAATGTTTTCAAAATGCTCGATGAAGCCTGTGAACAAATTGCACAACGCCTTTAACGCAAATTAACAGTTGGTTTTCTTACATTTAGTAATTCACTAAATAAAAAACCATGAAAAATTTACTCTACTTCATTCCTTTTTTTCTTTTTTCAACCCTTCTAAGTGCACAAGATGTATCCATCGAATTCTTTAAAGGAAATTTTGACAGCCCTCTAAGTCTTCAACACGCTAATGATGACCGTCTTTTTATTGTAGAAAAAGGAGGCGAAATTAAAATAATACAAGGAGATGGAACTGTTAACGCTACACCTTTTTTAAATATTTCAGGCATTATTTCAACAAACGGCGAACGGGGTTTATTGGGCATGGCATTTCATCCCGACTATAGTAATAATGGTTATTTTTATGTGTATTATACCAATACCAGCGGCAATACCCAGGTTTCGAGATTTTCAGTTGATAGCGGCAACCCCGATTTAGCAGATCCTTCTTCAGAATTATTTCTGCTGGATTATAACCAACCTGAGACAAACCACAACGGCGGCAATTTAGCATTTGGCCCTGATGGCTATCTTTACATTGCTTCTGGCGATGGCGGTGGCAGTGGCGATCCGAATGATAGAGGACAAGATCTTGGTTATCTATTGGGAAAAATATTGCGGATAGATGTTGATAATCCTTCAGGGGGCAACAATTACGGCATTCCCTCAGACAATCCATTTGTGGGAGACCCGAATGCGCTTGATGAAATTTGGGCATACGGCCTGCGAAATCCTTGGCGGTTTTCATTCGATTTTACCGATAATAACATTTGGATAGCCGATGTGGGCCAAACCAGCAGAGAAGAAATAAATCGCGCCAATGTGGGAGAAGCTGGATTGAATTATGGTTGGAGATGCTACGAAGGAACACAACCGTTTAACACTCAGGGTTGCCCACAACAATCTGAGTTAACCTTTCCATTAACTGAATATACCCATGCAGGTGGCAATTGCTCCATTACGGGCGGTTATGTTTATAGAGGTTCAGTATTTTCTGATATTCCGGGACTGTACTTTTTTGCAGATTTCTGTAGCGGGCTTATTGGTACGGTTGATAATTCTGGAAATTTGGTAGAGCACGGTAATTTCTCAGGAAGTTGGGTTTCTTTTGGTGAAGATGTCAATAAGGAACTTTACATCATAGATTTTGGCGGAGACATTTATAAGGTTAAAGGGGGTGAACTGGCCAATACAGAAGATTTTTCTTTGGAAAATACGCTTACAATACTCCCAAATCCCGCATCAGAGAATGTTACTTTTAGTTTTATAAACGGTACCCTTCAAACAATTAAGTTTTTTGATATAAGAGGAAGCTTGGTTTCTTCCGAAGAAAATATATCTAGCAATAATAAAGTTATTGATGTTTCAAATTTGAACCCAGGAATTTATTTTGTTAAAATCACTTCTGAAAAAGGAAATACAATTGTAAAAAAATTAATCGTACAATAATTAATGAATTCAAAAAAAGGAAATTTATACCTTATTCCCTGCCCTATGGGCGATGTTCCTCCCTTGGCGGTGCTTCCCATTTCTGTTAAAAAATCAATTGAAAAAATAGACCACTATATTGTGGAGCATGAAAAAAGCGCTAGAAGGTTTATAAAAAGTATTGTTCCCGAAAAATCACAGCCCAGCTTGAATTTTAAGGAAATAAACAAATTCACAAATCCCGAAGAAATACCACCTATGCTAAATCCCTGCCTAGATGGTTTTGACGTGGGAGTGATTAGTGATGCAGGTTGTCCGGGCATTGCTGACCCCGGAGCTAGAGCGGTACATTATGCACACGAACTTGGAATTAAGGTTGTGCCCTTAGTGGGTCCTTCTTCAATTTTATTGGCAATGATGGCAAGTGGGTTTAACGGTCAAAATTTCGCTTTTAACGGTTATTTGCCTATTGATAAAGGGGAACGAAAAACCGAGCTGAAACGACTTGAAAAAGTATCTAAGGATTTTGATCAATCCCAACTATTCATTGAAACTCCGTACCGTAACAATCAAATGCTGCAGAGTCTAATTGAAAATCTCAATCCACAAACAAGAATTTGTGTGGCTTGCGATATTACTTTGCCATCAGAATACATAAAAACTGCTCCTGTGAGTTTGTGGAAAAAAATAAAGGTGGACCTTCATAAAAGACCCACCTTATTTATCATTCAGGGATAAAATTTAAATTACCCTCGGTTTTTTATTTGGCACAATATGCGAAGTATCATACCCAGAAAACTTTCGCAAATAATAACGAATGGAGGCGCCATTGGCATCCTCAAAACGGTTTTCGCCCGCGCTTCTCAAAAATTTCTTCACATTACCGGCACCTGCCAAATGCGCAGCGGCCAAAATTCCCGATTCGGTAACTTTCACACCGCCAATGGTTTTGCCTGCGTAGCGCTTTATATCGTTCCGAAGCACCCACTTATTCAAAGAAGTGTATGCTAGGAAAGCAGCCTCCTGCTGACGGGTATCATATAAAAAATTATCTGTATTCTTAAAACCAATCATTCGTAAAGTGGCGCGGGAAAACTGATATTTCCCCATATATCCATAATCGTTTACGATATGGTAATTTCCTCTGGATTCCTTAAAACCAAGAGCTTCTTTAAAACCCAAATAGGATTTTCCCAAAAACAAATAAAACTTTGGGGTCACAGGAGCTATTATTGGAATAAGCTCAGCTTCTGTGGGAACGTTATAGTCTAACTCTAATCCTTCCGTACTAAAAGTAGAAAAATCGTAGCTATCTTTTGAAATGAAACCTGTCCCTACTATTACGGTAACAACAAGTAATACTGCAATTAGATATATTCTTTTTTTCATTAAGTTTTAAAATTCGGATATAATAATACATCCTCGTTTCAGCGCGCAAAGATACAGCTTTTTTTAAAAATCTGATTTGTAGGCTGTTAAATAAATATTAAATAAAAAAGCCAGGCTTGTCATCCTGGCTTTTTTCAATAATTATAATGTCGCTCTGGCATTGTTGTCTGGGATTATTTCAGATACATCGTAATCTACAAAGCGTTTCATATACTTTGTTATTGGTACATGGTTAGCATCTTCGAAAACCACTTCACCATTACTTTCCAGAAATTTCATAACATTTCCGGCACCTCCCAGATGCGCCGCGGCCAAAAGACCGGATTCGGATATTTTAACACCGTTGATTGTTTGACCGTTGAATCTGTCAATATAATCCCGAAGCACCCATTTGTTTTTGGAAATTAAGGCCTCGAAAGCCTTTTCCTGTAACAAAGGGGAATTTAAGAATCGGGACGTATTGTGAATCCCAACCCAATTAAGGGTGGAACGGCCAAACTGGTATTTGCCCAAATAACCTAATCTGTTCACGGCTCTGTAATTGCCACTGCTTTCACTGAAGCCGAGGTCGTAACAGAAACCCAGAAACGACTTCCCAAGAAAGGGAACACTATCTTGGGAACTCATATTCACTTCATATTCGTAGGGCACATGGGCAACGTTCCCTACAATATCTGTAGCGAATATAGAACTGCTGTAGTCTTCTCTTTTTGAAGAGAATGCTGTGACAATAAAAATCGCAACAGCCAGCAGCACAGACAATTTCATAAAACGTTTTGTCATGTTTTACTTAGTTTTAAAAGTTATAATTATTGCGCCACCGCCTTATGCGGCGCGAAATAAAATCTTAAAAAGTAAACACACGTTATGGCAAACGCATGTTCGCCGCGCTGTATGAAAAAATTGTGCCAAAGAACGATTGATCACCATTATATTGACTGATAACCAATTATTTATAAATAGAAATATAGAAAAAAAGAGAGTAACTCCCGAAGGGTTAACACTATTTAACCCAGTATTATCGGTAATTTTAACAGAAAATAAAAAAGTAGCTTTACCTGTTTAACCCTTGACTATTCACCCACCGCACATATTCGGCTTTATTTACATTGTGCTGGGACAAACTTTTTGCAAACTTGTGATAACCAAAGTTGGTTACATCTGCCACAAAATAATAGTAATCATGCTTTTCGGGATTCAGCACCGCGTCTATGGATGAAATATCAGGCATTGTAATGGGTCCTGGAGGAACGCCAGCATATTTGTAGGTATTATAGGGAGAGTCCAATTCCAAATCTTTATAAAGCACCCTTTTTATTATTTGGTTGTAATCCCCACTTTCGCGTTTTAGGGCATAAATAACCGTGGGATCGGCTTGAAGCAACATTCCCACCTTCAACCTATTTATATACACACCGGCCACCCGTGGACGCTCATCTACTTTAGCGGTTTCTTTCTGAACAATGGAAGCCAAAGCCATTACTTGTTCCTTGGAAAGATTTATTTTTTTTGCTTTCTCAGTTCTCGATTCGTTCCAAAAGCGTTCGTATTCGGTCTTCATCCGGTCGCGAAATGTTTCCGCAGAACTGTTCCAGTAAAATTCATAAGTATTAGGAATATATAATGAAAGAGCAGTCGCTTCATTTAAACCTACTTCCTTTAAAAATTGTTGATCGCGCATAGCATTCAAAAGAGAAACACTGTCCGCCTCAATTTGGTTTGAAATATGCCCGGCCAAGTCCTCCAACCGTTCTTGGTTATTAAACTTTACGTTGATGGGAATATTTCGGCTTCGTAGCGTGTTTACAATATCATTATTGGTCATTCCCTTGGTAATAATGAAATGTCCCGGTTTTATATTTGAAGTATACTGCTTTTGATTCGCTATAGTAACAAAGGTTTCCGTATCCCTTAAAATCGGCTCCAGTTCAGCCACAACATCATCAATTGTACCATTTGTGGGAATATATACGTGCGCTTCTTTATTATTGAAAGCTGTATTGCCCGAAAAAGCAGTTTTGTAAACATACCAAGCGAAAGCTCCCATCCCAACGGCTCCGAGCAAAACAATAATTATCAATATTTTTTTTATGTACATTACTTTAATTAGGATTTGGGGATTAGTTGGTAAAAATATTCACTTTTAAATTTTCCTTCGGAAAAAATCCAGTCTTTTTTAAAGCCACTTTTTTCAAAACCCGCTTTTTCAAAAAGTTTGATGCTACCGTCATTCTCTTCAGTGATTCCTGCAAAAACTTGGTGCACATTCAAATGCTTAAAAGCATAGTCGCAAATCATTTTTAATGCTTCCGAAGCATACCCTTTTCTTTTTTCCCCTTCGGAAAAAATAACGATGCCAACCCCAACTCTACTGTGCTTCGGGTCAAAATCGAAAAGGTCGATAAAGCCCACAGCCGTTTCGTCGTCATTTTTGCAAATTACCAAACGTAATTGCTTTACATCATAAATATCACGGTGGCTGTTTTCAAGATATAGTTTTAAAATATATTTTGAATAGGGCGTGGTGGTATTGCTCACTTCCCAAAGCGATTCATCATTTTCAAGCTTATATAGAAAATCAAGGTCTGAAAGCTCCAAGGCACGTAAAAAAATATGTTCTCCCCTTAGTGTTTTCATTTCCAGATTCCTTTAAAAACTTGTGTTGCCGGTCCTTCCAAATACACATTTTTATAGCCACTACCCGCTTTTTCAAAACGAACCTGTAATTGGCCGCCCGGGGTCTTTAATATCACTTTATCTTCAGAAGTTTTACCGTTTTCAAACATTGCGATAGCAACGGCTGTTACGCCCGTGCCGCAGGAAAGTGTTTCATCCTCAACGCCCCGTTCGTAGGTGCGGACTGAAAAATTGGCAGCATCATTCTGCTCCACAAAATTCACGTTGGAACCTTCTTTTCCGTAAATTTCATTTCGAATATTTCTTCCATTTGTAAATACATCATAATTCTCTAATCCCGAAACCATTTCAACGTGGTGCGGCGATCCTGTATTTAAAAAAGTGAAATTTTCAGAAACCTTTACTTTTTCAACGTTGTTCATTTTCAGGGAAACCCAATCATCGCTAACCATAGCTTCGTGCATACCGTCAACGGCTTCAAAAGTTGTCTTTTCTGAAATGATTCCCAAAAACTTGGCAAAATGCGCAATACATCTTCCGCCATTGCCACACATAGAACTTAGATTGCCGTCACTATTGTAATACACCATCATAAAATCTACCGAAGGATGATTTTCCAACAAAAGCAAGCCATCAGCACCAACACCAAAACGGCGGTCACAGATTTTAGCCACGAGTTCAGTATTCTCTTTTGGAAAAAATTCCTCGCGATTATCGATTATCACAAAATCGTTCCCGGTACCTTGATATTTGTAAAAAGTGAATTCCATACGCGCACAAAGATATAAAAAGCCACCCCAGCTTTCAGGAAAGTTATCACGTTAAATACAAGTTAAATACCACTTCTTGGCATACTTTTTTCTAACCATGATTGTTAAATTTGTTGGAGTATTTAAATAATGTTTCTTCAAAAAAGTGTTTATTCTTGATTTCTCAGGTTTGAAAATACTTATAGCAATCTAAAATGCTAATCTTGAAAAAAGTGTTTTGCAACATAATTTTTTTATTAATCATAAAATTCAATATAAAATGAAACAGACATTCCGTTTATTTCTGGTAGCGCTGTTCGCGGGCGCAGTTACACTTGGGGGTTATAAATTTTTTGAAAAAAAGGATTATATTTCCTTCGAGTCCCAAAAAACCTCAAACTTTATCCCCACTAGCTTTTCTGCTGAAGCTGCCGAAATGAATACAGATTTTACCGATGCGGCGGAAAAGACAGTACACGCAGTAGTACACGTTAAAAATATGAGTGTGAGCACACAGCCCACCAATATATTTGAATACTTTCAAGGGGGCGGCCAACCCCGGGCGCGCGTAGGTAGCGGAAGTGGTGTTATCATTTCACCCGATGGCTATATTGTAACAAACAATCACGTGATAGCCAACGCTACAAACCTTGAGGTTACTTTAAACAACAACAAAACTTATACTGCAAAATTGATCGGTACCGACCCAAATACTGACATCGCCCTTGTAAAGATTGATGGTAATGAAGAGTTTCCTTTTATACCCTTTGGCGATTCAAATAATGTGAAGATTGGCGAATGGGTTTTGGCCGTAGGTAATCCTTTTAACTTAACCTCAACGGTTACCGCTGGAATTATTAGTGCAAAAGCGCGCGATTTAAATCAGTTTGACGGCAATCCACAATCATTCATTCAAACCGATGCCGCGGTAAACCGTGGTAATAGTGGTGGTGCCTTGGTAAATACCCGTGGCGAATTGATTGGAATAAACACTGCGATCACCTCGGAAACGGGAAGTTATGTGGGCTACTCCTTCGCCGTTCCTTCCAATAACGCCCGAAAAGTGATTGAGGATATTTTGGAATACGGAAACGTACAGCGTGGCATTTTGGGTATTCAAGTAGGAAATATAAACCCACAGATTGTGGAAAAATATGGAATCAACGACACCGAAGGCGTTTTTGTAGGTGGAATTGAAAAAGGTAGCGGCGCAGATAAAGCCGGAATAAAAGAAGGTGATATCATCAAGCAATTGGATGGCTATAAGGTTTCAAAATTTGCGGATCTTTCTGGTTATTTAGGCTCCAAAAGACCAAACGATGTGGTGGAAGTAACTATTCTTCGCAACGGCAAGGAAAGAAAAGTACCGGTAACTCTCGTAAAACTGGAAACTTTCTCCATCGACGATCTTGGGTTGGAGGTAAAAAACACTTCTCCTGAAGAACTCAAAGAGCGTGGCCTTAAAAACGGTGTAACTGTTACTCGCGCCCTCACACCAGAAATTGCACAATACAAACTTGAGGGAATTATAATCACCCAAATTAATGACGAAACCGTTAATGACATTGATGATGTTAAGCGAATTATGACACAACGAAACTATCGTTCGCCAATTAAAATGACTTTTATGGACACTGCCGGGAATATCAACTCTTTTATATTTAGATAGTGAATAGTATGGCATATTATAAATAAAAGCTCTGAAGTAAATTTTTGAGCCACGAATTCACGAATAATTATGCAAAAATATTCGTGAATTCGTGGCTTTATTTTTTATAATATATTTCATCAAAACGATGAAAAAGAGTACTTTTGCACCAAATTTTAAACCCTTTAAAAATCCTTCCATATGAGTTTTGATGACGTTTATGAAAAAGAACTTTCTTTTCAAACTGACCGCCGAAAAGCTTCAGTAGAATTTATTAAAATCGTTAGTGACCTTTGGTACGATAAGTCCATTGAACTGGTACTTTTCCGCAACCAGCTTATAGATCGCAACGTAAGTGAAATTTTGAACCTTCACGAATACGCTGGCGAATTTGTTCAAAAGCCAATATCAATCTTTGACTCCGTTGAAATTGCGCAGGCCATCAAAACCTTGGATCTTCCACCGGCAAAATTGGATATCGGAAAACTAACCTATGAGTTCCATTTAGAGGACGATAAATATTCAAATGCACTAGCTTTCGTTTCCGATAAATTGAAAGATGCCAAAGAGACTAAAAACATTGTTCCTAAAGATGTTGTTCTTTATGGTTTCGGAAGAATTGGTCGCTTGTTGGCTCGTGAGCTTATGACCCGCACCGGTCAAGGAAACCAACTTCGCCTTCGTGCCATTGTAGTTCGTGGAAAAATGGATCAAACGGTGCTCGACAAAAGAGCAACTTTGCTTCAATATGATTCTGTACACGGCGATTTCCCCGGAACCGTGCGTACCGACCTTGAAAACAGCGCATTGGTTATTAACGGGACTACCGTACATATCATTTCAGCAAACAATCCAGAAGATATTGACTACACCCAATACGGAATTGAGGACGCATTGGTTATTGACAATACCGGAGCTTTCCGTGATGATGCAGCCCTTAGCCGTCACCTAAAAGCTAAAGGAACTTCAAAAGTTTTGCTTACCGCTCCAGGAAAAGGAGTGCCGAACATCGTTCACGGGGTGAACCAAAATGAATATGACCCGAACAAAGTAGATATCTTTTCTGCAGCATCTTGTACCACAAACGCAATCACTCCAATCTTAAAAGCTGTTGAGGATTCTTTCGGGGTGGTTCGCGGACATTTGGAAACCATACACGCATATACAAACGACCAGAATTTGGTAGATAATATGCACAGTAAGTATCGTCGTGGCCGGGCTGCCGCTTTAAACATGGTAATTACTGAAACCGGCGCTGGAAGCGCCGTTGCAAAAGCATTACCTTCACTGGCTGGAAAACTTACCAGCAACGCAATTCGTGTTCCTGTTCCAAACGGTTCTTTGGTTGTTTTAAATTTAGAAGTTGCAACCCCTACCACATTGGATGGAATTAATTCCACAATGAAGAAATATGCTCTGGAAGGCGATCTGGTTGAGCAGATAAAATATTCATTGAGCAATGAGCTTGTATCCAGTGATATTGTTGGCTCATCTGCCCCTGCTATTTATGACAGCAACGCAACTATCGTTACCGAAGATGGTAAAAATGTAGTGCTTTATATTTGGTATGACAATGAATATGGGTACAGCCACCAAGTAATTCGCTTGGCTAAATATATTGCTCAAGTTAGAAGATATACTTATTATTAATAGTAACTCGCTATAATTATAAAATCCCGCTACGGTTGTAGCGGGATTTTTTTTGCATTTTTACTACTCTTTTAAAAACAAAGCCGCTTAAAGCGGCTTATATTGTTTAGGTGTTTAATGGCTAAGGGATGGTGCAACGGTTACCACTGTTGGCAGTAATGTTTTTATTTTTAATCCCATATTTCAGGTCGATTAATTTTCATTGCTCTTAAATATGATAGAAATTGTCCCGCGTGAACAGATTCGTGATATCCAATTCGCAATAAATATTTTCCGAGGGTTTTCTTTTCTCCATTTCCTGGGTGAACGATTTCGGTTTCGTTTAATTCTGTATCTGAAAATTGGCGAACACTTTCCAAAAATTTTTCTCTATAAGGTTCGGCAAACTCAAGTTCACTGGTTACACTAATTAAGGGTCGATTTTTCCAAGGCGTTTTGTAATTTGTCATATCTCCTTGGTTGATAATAATATTCCATCCATAATCGGCCTCTAATACGTGCCTAATCATTTCTATTGCAGACATTGCTTTTTCGTCAGGTTTCCAATTATAATGGTTTTTTGGTAGCCCATTCCATAATTTTATACTCTTTCTCCTTATTTCAATAAAATTTAAAATTATGAGTTCAGATTGGTTCATTTTCTTTGTTTAAAGATGTGGCTGCAGATTACTGCTAACGTTTAGTATAAAAGAAATAGGCCTGTAAATAAGCAATTTCCTTTCGGATTATCCACAAGCCAAATCTTTTGCATTTATTTTATATTTTTTTTGAAGAACGGGATTAGTGCTTTTCATAGGATACGGTGTTGTGTGCAGTTTTTTTTCTTTGTTTATATTTTCGTTTAGTTCGGATTAGTTTATATCTCAAATCATCATAAAACAAGCTTATTAATAGAATTATTGCTCCAAAAATCAGAGTGTTTAATTTAAAGTCAAGGCGTGAGTATAGAAATCCACCGACTATTCCACCAAGAAAGAAGAAGCAAATTATATAAATCCGCAGTTTTATAGTGGCTTTAATTTTTTCTCTATTCGGATGAGATTCAGGAAAGAAGAGTTGCGATAGTTCAATTCCTAAATCGGTAAAAAGTCCTGTAAGATGTGTTGTTCTTACAATAGCATTTGAAATTTTAGTCACAAATGAGTTTTGAAGTCCCATAGCAAATAGAAGCGAACAAACAATTAAGTCAGGATATTTAATTTCTCCAGTATTACTTATGATTGCAATTGATAATAAAATCAAACATTCAATTATTGTTGGTAAAACAAAAACATTGAGCTTTCTGTTTTCCTTGAATTTTTCGATTAGGAAACTTGATAAAAACGAACCAAAGAGAAAGGAAAAAATATAAAGAAAATAAACTGTTCCTTTCCAAACCTCAAAATTAGCAACATCACTTATAAAAAGAGCAAAATGTCCTGTTACATTTGTTGTCAATTGTGTAAAAGCCAAAAATCCTGTTACATTCACAATTCCAGCAACGAAGGACAAAATCGTGGCAATTCGCAGATTGTGTTTTAAAGTTCTGCTTTTACCTTGATGTCTAAACATTTTGTTCCCATTTAGTTCGGTTTTTCATTACACACAACGGTCTGGCTATGAGTAGTTGCGTGGGTTAACACTTAACTTTGCAAGTACACACCATACTGAAAATCCGCTAGGATTTTCAGAAGTAGGCGAGAACAAGCAATTACTTATAGTCATTTGTTGTGCTTTCGTTACTTTTTTCTGTTTTCATTCAGCCATTCAATTCCATTCCAACTTGGACTTGTTCCACCGAGTTCGGGAAAGTCCAAATCAGGATTGTCCGATTGTATAAGTCCGATTAATTTTTGTCCTGTCAAAAGCCAAATACGTGATTCTTTTGCTATGATGTCGAGAATCGCTTCTGCAAATTTTTCGTCTTCTTTTACGAAATTGTCAAATCGTCTAAAGACTAAAATCAGCCCTTTGTATCTTTTGTTATACATATCAGTTAAACAATCCGCAAACGCATTCAAATTTTCTCCATAATAGTCTGGAAAATTCAGAGCAATTTTTAGATTCTGATGAGCATTTTTCCGATTCCAATTCCGGCAATTCATCTCAATAATTTCGAAATTGTTGTTATTAAACCAATTCAAATCTTCGTCAAGAATTCCGTTTTTGAAATACTTGCAAATTGGTCCGTCTTTCAGAATCTCAATGTCCTTTTCTATTTTCTCTTCGTTTATTTCCATTTATTAATTCAATTCTGAGCGTTTTGTCATAATGAAGCACAACGTGTTTGGCTATGGAACGTAAGGGATTACGGGGAATAGCCTTTCGGTTGTGGTTATTGTTAATTTTGTGATTTTTCTTCGGGCAATCACTTCAGCCCTTATGTTTTATAGCCGTTGTGCCTGTTGCACAACCATCTCTTCAAATATAGCAAAAGGCTTGTATAAAATTGAGAAGTTTATTAATTTCATGCCTATGCAAGGCAAGAAAAACTATCAGGAAAAACTCTTCACAAGCTTTAAGCTAAGTGACAGGGTTTCAAAAGAAAATTTTTACCGACGGCTAAAAGAAGTTCTAAACCTGGACTTTCTTTACCCACTCACCAATAAGTTCTATGGACAAAGCGGGCAAAAAAGCATAGACCCCGTGGTCTTTTTCAAGATATGCCTGGTGGGCTATCTGGAAAACATAACCACAGACCGTGGCCTGATGGATCACTGCAGTATGCGCATGGACATCCTTTATTTCCTGGACTATGATATTGACGAGCCTTTACCTTGGCACAGCACCATCAGCCGCACACGGCAACTTTTCCCGGAAGATATTTTTGAAGAAGTCTTTACCCGTGTTTTAAAATTGTGCATACAAGCCGGTCTGGTAAGCGGCCATACCCAGGCCATCGATTCAGCTCCTGTAAAGGCCAATGCCTCGATGGACAGTCTTGAGATCAAAGTGCCGGCAGATGAACTTGAAGAACACCTTTCCAAGGTGCGCGTACAGAGCAGCAGGGACAGAAAGGCCAAAGAGAATAAAGCGCCTAAAGAACAACAAGAGATAACGGCCAGTAAAAAAGAATTACAAGAGATCAAGAGCCGTAACAAAAGATGGAGCGAAGACCAGGATATGCGCCCGGGAGCCAAGAACAAGGGTAGCCGTTACACCAGCAACAAGACCCATTATAGTCCTACCGATCCCGATTCCAGAATAAGTGTCAAGCCCGGGAAGGCAAGAAAGCTCAACTACCTGTGCAACATAAGCGTAGATACCGGGGGCCACGTGATTACCGATGTGCAGGCTTACCACGCCGACAAGAAGGACAACCAGTATTTGCAAGACACCGTGGCAAGGCTTAACAGGCGGTTGAGAAAGGAGGGAATGATTTGGGAGCACCTCTTGGCAGACACCGGCTACAGCAGTGGGGAGAACTATGCCTATCTGGAAGCCAGGGGCATTAAAAGCTACATTCCGCCCCACGGGACTTACAAGGGCGGCCCCGAAGACTTTAAATATATAAAAGAAGGTAACTACTGGCTGTGCCCACAGGGAAAGAAAGTAACCTTCCGCAAGCAGAAACTTGAAAAAGGCACCTTAAAGGATAATTATTTTACAAAACGAAGTGATTGCAAGGGATGTCCCATCAAAGAAAGCTGTATAGGTAAAAGCCACGAAAAGCGGATCAATATCACTGCTTACCGGGAAGAATATGAACGCAACATAGCGAGAATAAAAAGCCCCACTGGTCGGTATCTAAAAAGCAAACGGCAAAGCACCGTGGAGCCTGTCTTTGGAACCCTCAAGGAGTTTATGGGGCTTCGCAAGGTCAATACCATTGGCATTAAACAGGCCAACAAATGCATGCACCTCTCGGCGATGGCCTACAACCTCAAGAAATACCTCAAGTTTATCCAAAAAACGCGCAAAGAGCGGGGCGGAAAGCCTTGTTCTGTATTTTTTG
>SWCD01023723.1_pt4 | contig 19195 bp, 19 predicted proteins | sample 4693011 | NCBI WGS metagenome assembly SWCD01 (sample SAMN10267278, study PRJNA491770) | bioreactor metagenome | isolation source: DHS bioreactor inoculated with marine | place: Japan: Omine Ridge, Nankai Trough | reverse complement strand
ACTCTTTTGCAACAGCCCAAAAGAGTACCCAGAAAAGGCCGCCACGTCAGCTGCGCCCCTGTAGAAAGCACAGGGGTACCCATTGAGGCAATGCTGTGATCATGCTGTGCCAGAACTCACGCACGTTGAACAACACGTGCGCTCAAACAGCTGGCCCAGAAAACCCATGCTAACAGCATTGCCTCAATGGCTTGCTAAGGTGGGTTGTACTCAAAACCACAAACAAAAATAAAAGCTAAAGCAAAACAGTCGTTATTGATTGGCCCCATGCTAATACAAGGCATCCGTTTTATCTTTTTGGTTTTCCTCTCCCTTTTTTTTGTTTGCTGAATTGCTCACTGTTGGTAGAGCAAATTTGCCATGGATGGCGTATTTAGCCTTGTGTGCTCGGATGGCGCATCAAGCGGGCTCGTTGGCAACAGTGAGCAATTCAGGCACCCCGAGTGTTTCTCTCGGGGCAAACGAAGTGGGATGGCATTCTTTTGGTTACTTTTCTTTAGCTACTGACTAAATTTGTCTGGAACAAATTTGAACGAGCTCTGCTCGGCCCGCAGGGTGAATAACAGGGATGTTATTCATAAAGAAAAGTGACTCGCCGTGAAAGGCGAAACTCACGATACAAATCCACGTACCTAAGCAGCGTCAAAAAGAGAAATGATGAAATGAAGGGGTACATCGTCAATGGGACGAGGCCCGCAATACCTAAATAAAAAATCAACCGTAAATATTCAGAAAAAGAAAAGTCAGAAAACAGTGGACAACCTAATCTAGAATCGAAACCCCTTCATTACCTAAAAAATTAACCAGCTCAATTAATGGCAGCCCAATAAGCGCATTAGGGTCACTGCCTTCGAACCGCTCGAACAGCGCGATACCCAGGCCTTCAGACTTAAAGCTGCCAGCACAATTATATGGCTCTTCCTTATGCAGATAACTCTCGATCATCTCCGGCGTCAACTTCTTAAAGACTACGGTATAGGGTACACAGCTGCTCTGAATGTTTCCGGTGCCGGTATTGAGCAGGCAAAGCCCTGTCTGGAATGTAACCTTGTGTCCTGATGCACGGCTCAGCTGCTTGAAAGCATTCTCAAAATTGCCCGGTTTGCTGAGTATTTCACCATTTAATACAGCACTCTGATCAGATCCGATGATCAGCGAATCGGGGTGTCGTGCTGATATTGCCTGTGCTTTCGCTATGGCCAGGCGTATGACCATCGCTGTCACGTCTTCATTATCCAGAGGGCTTTCATCGATATCGGGCGAATCGCATTCAAAATCAATATGTAAACGCTGTAACAGTGCTTTTCTGAAGGGGGAGGTCGAGCCCAGGACTAGTTTCATTGGATTGATTTAGCTGCTCAGGATGTGTTTGTCAGGAAGTCACTGATTGTCTTATAGATAATCATGTCTATTCTATAGAAATTCATGAGAAAAAGCATTTTTGAGGTCTATGCAAAAGGTAATAGAACTCATTGATATGTAAGGAGAATATATATACAGATTATACTTTTTACTGTATTATAGGCGGATTATGCAGACGCAATTGCCAGGCAAATTACCAGAAACGGTAAATTTTGTTCGTCAGGTCGAGCTCAATCGGACGATAGAAGGTGTTTACCCGCTATCCAAATTTGATCGCTTAGCCGAAGTCTTAGTAAGCAATGAGGGGCAAGTATCCGTTAAGCTGGAGTTTACACGTAGTGTTGGAATTGCGAGTTTAAGAGGAAAAGTGTCTGCAAAACTGCTGGTGGAATGCCAGCGCTGTCTGCATCCTGTTGAAATCGAGGTTTCAGGTAGCTTTAAATTCGCACTGGTTCACAGTGAAGACGAATTTGATTTGCTACCCGAAGAGTTTGAGCCTTACCTGATCGAGGGAGAGGAACAGTCAATCATCGACCTGGTAGAAGATGAACTGTTATTGAGTTTACCGATGGTGATAGTTCATCAGGAAGCATGTTCTGATTTCATGTCGAAGCAGAATGAAGAGGTAAAGGCAGCGATTAAAGCTGAAAAAGAAGCAGAGAATCCTTTTGCGGCGTTGAAAGCGCTGAAAGAAGAATTAAGCAATAAGGCCAATTGATTATATGGCCTTATATATTTTTAACATATTTTGAGTAGTAGTTTTTAGGAGATAATCGTGGCAGTTCAAAAGAGCAGAAAATCACGTTCAAAACGCGGCATGCGTCGTTCACATGATGCAATGGGTGGTGCGACACTATCAGTTGATCCAACATCAGGTGAAACACATCATCGTCATCACGTCACAGCTGACGGGTATTACAAAGGCCGTAAAGTCGTTAATACTGGCGACAGTTTCGAAGATTAATATTACCTGCTACCTGTAGCCTGATACTTTGGTTGCAGGTGGCATGTATATTATATGGCGACTAATAAGGCTACCATAGCGTTAGATGCAATGGGTGGTGACTTCGGACCAGAAGTCGTTATCCCTGCTGCAATTCATGTAGTAAAAAAATTTAGCGATATCCATATCATACTTGTCGGTGATGAAGTGCGTCTGCACGACTGCGCGAAAGACCATAAGATCGATCTCGATAAACATTTTGAAATACAGCATGCATCCCAGGTGGTTGAGATGCATGATGACCCTCGTCATGCAGTACGCAAGAAGAAAGATTCATCGATGCGTGTCGCTATCAATATGGTAAAAGAGGGGCGTGCACAAGCAGTTGTCAGTGCTGGTAACACCGGTGCCCTGATGGCGACTGCAAAGTTTGTCCTCAAGACCGTTCCAGGTATCGATAGACCTGCTATCTGTACAACCATCCCGTCTTATGGCGGTCACACGCATATGCTTGATCTCGGCGCCAATGTCGATAGCAGTGCGCAAAACCTTTTTCAGTTTGCAGTCATGGGCTCTGTTCTGGCTGAAGCTATCGATAATACACATGAACCAAAAATCGGGTTATTGAATATAGGTTCAGAAGACGGCAAAGGTAATGCCCAGGTTAAAGAAGCCAATGAGTTTATGCAGAAAGGCGACTTTAACTATATAGGTTATGTTGAAGGCGATGACATATATAGTGACAAGGTCGATGTGGTTGTCTGTGATGGATTTGTCGGCAATGTCTCGTTAAAGACCATGGAAGGTGTGGCCAAGATGATAGCTGCGATGATGCGTGATGAGTTTAGTCGATCAATGCTTGCAAAACTTGCCGGGCTGGTGGCCTGGCCGGTATTGAGCCGCTTCAAAAAACGTGTTGATCCGAGGATGTATAACGGCGCTTCTATGCTGGGACTCACCGGCATCGTCATCAAGAGCCATGGTAGTGCCGATGTGTTAAGTTATGCCAATGCAATAGAAATTGCGCTGCTGGAAGTAGAGAAGCGTGTACCTGAACATATCAGTGAACACATGGAGCCTTTAATGAATCAGGTCGAACAGGCGCAGGACGGCATTGATAACAATGAGGGAGACGTCAAGATGGAGACAGCTAGCCAGGATATGAGCAGCCCGGAAAAGTCACAACTGGAGTCGCAAGCGTGAGTTACGCAAGAATAACGGGCACGGGTAGTTATCTGCCTGAAAAGGTTTTGACCAATGCCGACCTGGAAAAAATGGTCGACACGACCGATGAGTGGATACGCTCACGCACTGGTATCGAAGAACGCCATATTGCAGCTGATGGTGAATATACGGTCGATCTGGCTGAGCAAGCCGCGATCAAAGCGATGGAGGCTGCCGGCAAGAGCAAAGATGATATCGATCTGATCATCGTCGGTACTACTTCTGCAGACCGTGTTTTCCCGAGCACCGCCTGTCTGCTACAGCAGAGGCTGGACATACATGGCTGTGCAGCTTTTGATGTGCAGGCAGTCTGTACCGGTTTTGTCTACGCGCTCGGAATAGCGGATAAGTTTTTCCGGGCGGGTTCTGCAAAGTGCGCGCTGGTCATCGGTGCTGAGACCCTGTCTCGCATCGTTGACTGGACTGATCGAAATACCTGTGTTTTGTTCGGTGATGGTGCCGGTGCAGTTGTTCTCGAACAGAGTGATGAGCCTGGAATCCTGTCAACACATCTGCATGCTGATGGCGAGTATGAGAGCTTGCTGACAGTCAATTACGGTGTTTCTACAGGTGTAGACAAGATCCTCGAAGGTGCAGGTGGTATCCAGATGAAAGGCAATGAGGTGTTCAAGATGGCAGTCAATACGCTTGGCCGTATCGTCGATGAAACGCTGGCTTTTAACAATATGGAGAAGTCAGATGTTGACTGGCTGGTCCCTCACCAGGCTAATATCCGCATCATCAATGCTACCGCGAAAAAGCTGAAGATGTCGACGGATCATGTAGTAGTAACCGTCAACAAACATGGCAACACTTCGGCAGCATCGGTGCCGCTGGCACTCGATGTCGCAGTCCGGGACGGCAGGATCAAACGTGGTGATACTTTATTGCTCGAAGCTTTCGGTGGCGGTTTTACCTGGGGCTCGGCGCTGATCAAGTACTAAGCTGTTCATTTCCTCATGGCAATCCTTGGTAGTATCCCGGTGTTCAATTGCCACTCTATCGATGAGACATTGTCTTTTTATCAGCAGTTATTACAGTTCGTTATTGTCAACAAGCGTGAGAAAGACAATCAGCTGCAATGGGTGCATATCATGCATGGCGATACATCACTGATGTTGCAGTCAGTCGACTCGCAGGCTGCAGATATGCCGAAAGTAAAGGAATCAAAAATAAACCTTTACTTTTATGTTAATAATATTAATGATTTACATCACTATATTAAAGCAAAATACAATACTGTGTCGCAGGTCGTTGAGACGGATTACCGTATGCACGAGTTTTTCCTGATCGACCCGGAAGGCAATAAAGTTATAGTCGGCCAAAAATTGTAGCTATCTTTCTGAGATATAAATGCTGAACGGTTTTTACTGCACCCAGAAATCTTTCGTTACCACGAAATAATAACCATCTATTGTGCTTTTTCTACTGTGCTTTTTCTACTGTGCTTTTTCTACGACATATCTGACCTTGATGTGATGAGTCGTATGTCATGGTTGCGTGTATGCATGCGCTTCATGCTTATCAATTGTGTTTTCATGACTATATAACTTTTATAAATACGTAATAAAGTTTTAAACATAATGCATTGATGCCCGTGTATCTTTATACGTCTGGGAAGTAATAAAGCTATCTGTAAAAAGGTTTTCTTGCCAGGAGGATAGCTGTTTTCACAGTCATTTTTGCAGTGTGTTTTTGTTTTAGAAGTTCTTACTATTTCTTTAAACAACATTAACTTACGTTAATATTCTAATTGTTAAAAATTGTAAATTTTATATTGTTTTCTTTAATCATGCTGATATACAATTGAATTTCTGTATTAATGAACAAATGGAGCTGTAATGGCTGATCGCGAAACTGGTACTGTTAAATGGTTTAATAATTCTAAAGGATTTGGATTTATTGAAAGAAAAGATGGCGAAGATGTATTTGTGCACTTTAATCAAATACGTGGTGATGGTTACAAGTCTTTAGCTGATGGTCAAACTGTAGAGTTTACTGTTGTTAAGAGCGATAAAGGCTTCCAGGCGGAAGACGTTTCACCTTGCTAAATCTCTAATAACCTGTCTGCTTTGTAGTCAGGTTATTAGCCCCAGGTTACACATACCTGTATATTCTTGACTGATGTAAATCAGTTGGGCTTGACTGAGTAACACTTAAGAATTTCTTTTGTGTCTACATACACATCAAATAAAATCTTTTGATGTGTCAAATTTCCTGCGCTCGTTCTAGCATCTCATCTGCATGTGCTAATGACTGTTCAGTGATGTCGACACCGCTTAACATGCGTGCGATCTCATGCCGGCGTTGCTCTGTGTCGAGTACTGTGACCTGGCTTGTCGTTCGCTTCTTCTGGGTCTGTTTCTCAACGCGAAGATGCTGGTGAGCCTGTGAGGCGACCTGGGGCAGGTGGGTGATACATATTACCTGGCTACTCCTGCCGTCATCGGGCTGGCCCAGTATGCGTAGGTGCTGGCCGACGATTTCCGCGATGCCGCCGCCGACGCCACTGTCGACCTCATCGAAGATAAGTGTCGGGATACGGCTGTTGTTCGCTATGATCATCTGGATTGCCAGGCTGATTCGGGCGAGCTCACCGCCGGATGCGACACGTGCCAGGGGTTTGCATGCCTGGCCGGCGTTAGCGGTTACCGTGAACTCGATATTGTCGAGTCCGTATGCAGCGCGTTTAGATGAGCTCTGCTCGATACTTATTTCGAACTTACCGCCGCTCATGCCGAGGGTCTGCATCGACCGCGTGATGCTCTTGTTGAGCTTTCCTGCAGCTTTTATGCGGCTGCTGCTAAGTTCCTTACAGGCTTCGAGATACTTCTCTTCAAGTTTTTTCTGCTGAGAGCGAAGTTCTTCCAGGCGTTCATCAAGGTGATCGATATCATTTAATTCTTGTTGCAGGTTCTCATGTAGAAACTGTAATTGATCCGCTTCGACGCGATGTTTTCGGGCGAGGTCGAGGATACTCTGAATTCGTTGTTCGACTCGCTCCAGCTGCGCAGGGTCGAGTTCGATAGTGTCACCGTAGTTCTGTAGCAGGGAAACGCTCTCATCGATATGAACCAGTGCTTCAGACAGCATCTCTGACACCGCCGATAGCTTTTCATCGATGTCACCGACATCTGCCATTGAATTGATGATCCTTGAGACAGAAGACTGGATGTTCGTGTTCTCATTCTCGCTCAACAGGTAGAGAGCCTGCTCGACAGTGCTGCGCAGTCTTTCTGCATTCGCCATGCGTTTGTGCTGGGTGTTCAGTGTCTGGTACTCATTGTCTTCGAGTGCCAGTGCATCGAGCTCTTCAGTCTGAAAGCGTAATAGATCCAGGCGATCATTCTGCTCGTCACTGGTCTGTTGCAGGTGCTGTAACTGTTCTTCCACCAGTTTTAATTCGACGAACAGGTTACTGACAGATTCCAGCAATGGAGTATGGTTAGCGAAATCATCTAATAACTGTCTCTGTACAGCGCTTTTCATTATCGACTGGTGTTCATGCTGACCGTGTATATCGATCAGCATCTCTGCGAGTTCACGTATCACCTGCAGGTTAACTGGAGTACTGTTGATATAAGCACGAGAGCGACCGTCTTTTGAAATGCGGCGGCGCAGGATACATTCTTCGTCCGCGTTCAATTCCTGCGAGACCAGCCATGCAGATACATCGGCAAGCTGCTTGATATCGAACTCAGCTACAATCTCAGCAAACTCGGCATCCTGTTTGATGCTGTCGTTATCAGCGCGGTCTCCGAGCACCAGGTCGAGGGCGCCGAGCAGGATAGATTTACCGGCGCCGGTTTCACCAGTGAGTGCAGTCATGCCTTTCTGGAAATCCAGTTCCAGCTCATCGATGATAGCGAAATTTCTGATATATAGATGTTTAAGCATGGCTAACTGTGCTCGCTCCAGTGCAGCTTGGCGCGTAAGACATCGAAGTAGTTATGTTTTTTCGGGTGTAAAAGCGTTATCGTATCAGCTTTGCGCTGCACCTTTATATGGTCGCCAACATGGACATCTGTAGAAAAGTGTCCGTCGCAGGTAGCCTGTGCGATTCCTTCTTTGGTGTTACATACCAGGATATCGATCAGCGAATCTGATTGTACGACCAGTGGCCTGCTACTCAAAGTATGAGGTGATATCGGAACCAGTACTATCGCTTCAAGGGTAGCGTGTAGCAGCGGGCCGCCGGCTGATAAGGCATAGGCAGTAGATCCTGTAGGTGTTGATACGACGATGCCATCCGCGCGTTGATGGTTAACAAAGACTTCGTTGATGCGGGTTTCGAATTCGATCATCCGCGCGACATCGCGTATGTGTACTACTACATCGTTGAAGGCATCCCCCTGGAAAATAATTTTATTGTCCCTTATTACCTGCATCTCAAGCAGCAAGCGTTGCTCTTCCCGGTAAGAACCGCTGAGTATCTCATCAAGTGAACTCTCCAAATCATCCGCGGAGATATCGGCAAGGAAGCCAAGGCGTCCGACGTTGATGCCGACGACAGGTACGGATGCATGGACTAATGATCGCGCGGCATTCAGGATGGTGCCGTCACCGCCGACGACGATAGCGAGATCGCATCGTGCTCCTATCTGTTCACGGTTGGCTTTTTCAAGGTTATAGGTGTTTATTGTGTCAGGCAGGTTGTCGTCAACAATAACTTTGCAGTTTTTGTTTTCGAGGAATTCAAATAGTGCCTGCAGGGTCTGTCTTGCAGACTCCGCCTGAGGTTTGGCAATGACGCCGATGGTATTAAATTTCATAACGCTACACTAGCATTGAAAGTCATGCTTGCAAAGATTGTTGGCCTGCAGGAATTTTTGTAAACCGCTATGTGATGTCATACTGGTGGTCCATGATTATGGTTTAGAGATCGCTGCTATATACAGATTTTCTGTGTCAGTTTCTTTTAACATCGCTTTTTAGTGAATAAAGCAGGTCGAGAGCTTCTCTCGGGCTTAACTCATCGACATTAAGATCCTGGAGTTTTTCGATGACAGGATGTGGTCGGTCGCTAAACATCTCGAACTGACCGGACTCGTGATGGTTACTGATTGACTGGTTCTCCAGTTCGACCAGTTTATTCTTGGCAAGCTTTATAACATCTCCCGGAACGCCTGCAAGCTGAGCAACCTGAAGCCCATAACTCTGGTTGGCCGGGCCGGGTTTAACGCTGTGCAGGAATACGATCTTTTCACCGTGTTCGACTGCATCGATATGGATGTTATTGATACCACGAATCTCGTCCGGCAGGGCCGTTATCTCAAAGTAATGGGTTGCGAACAGGGTGTAGGACTTGTTGACTGTGCTGAGATGGTGAGCACAGGCCCATGCCAGTGACAGTCCGTCAAAGGTGCTGGTGCCACGGCCTATCTCGTCCATCAGGACCAGCGAGTTTTCGCTGGCATTGTTTAGTATGTTTGCCGCTTCGGTCATTTCGACCATGAATGTCGAACGGCCGCTGGCGAGATCGTCGGATGCGCCGATACGCGTATAGATGCGATCGATCGGACCGATCACGGCACTCTCTGCCGGCACATAACTGCCGATATAAGCGAGCAATACGATCAGGGCTGTCTGGCGCATATAGGTCGACTTACCACCCATGTTCGGGCCGGTGATGATGCTCATACGTTTGGCATCACTCAACAAGGTATCATTGGGAACGAAGTGTCCGGATGAAGAGACGGTACAGACGCGTTCCACCACCGGGTGCCGTCCCTGTTTGATATTGATCCCCGGTTTTTGTGACAGTTCCGGGCAGCGGTAATCCAGGGATTGAGCACGTTCTGCAAGGCAGCAGATACTGTCGAGTTCAGCGATACCGCTGGCGCATGCTTTTAACGGCTGCAGGAAGTCCTGCAACTGTTGCAGTAGATCGTCATAGATGGATTTCTCTAATGCCAGTGCACGCTCTTTTGCGCTCAGTACCTTGTCTTCGTACTGTTTTAGCTCATCTGTGATGAAGCGTTCGGTGGCTTTGAGTGTCTGCTTCCGCGTGTAATGAACCGGCACGTTTTCAGAGTGCAGGCGGCTGATCTCGATATAGAAACCGTGCACACGGTTGTAGTTAACCTTGAGCGTCTTGATGCCGGTCTGTTCGCGTTCACGTATTTCCAGCTCTTCCAGAAATGCATTTGCGTTTTTACTCAGCGCCCGCAGCTCGTCCAGTTCTTTGTTATAACCTGCGGCAATAAAACCACCGTCACGAACCAGTACTGGCGGGTTTTCACGGATAGCGCTGCCGAGCAGTTCGACGATCTGAGGATGCGTGGTAATGTCTGTCGATAACTTCTGTAGCATCGGTGCGTGACATTGATCCAGCAGTTTTTGCAGTTCGGGGAGCACGGCCAGTGAGTTTTTTAATGTTTCCAGGTCGCGCGGTCTGGCAGACAGTAATGCCAGGCGGCTCATGATGCGTTCGATATCCCCGATCGAGTTAAGGTAAAACTGGATATCGGTAGTAAGTTGGTTGTTCAGCAGTTCACCGATCGCCTGGTGGCGTTGCGTGAGCAGTTCATGGTTGCGCAACGGTGAATGTAACCAGCGGCGCAAGCAGCGGCTGCCCATGCTGGTCGTCGTGTGATCAATGACCGATGCCAGGGTATTCTCGGTACCGCCAGAGATGTTGAGTTCGATCTCCAGGTTACGCCGGCTGGCAGCATCGAGCACGATGACATCATCGGTATTCTCGACATGCAGACCGGATATATGTGGCAGGGCGGCACGCTGTGTATCCTGTACGTACTGTAGTAAACAGCCAGCAGCCATTACCGCAGTGTTCATATCCTTGCAGCCAAAACCGGACAGATCCTTGGTGCCGAACTGGGTGTTGAGTATGCGGTTCGCACTGTCAGGATCAAACCACCAGGGCGGCTGCTGGCGCAGGCATATATCTTTGTTGAGCGTTGTGCTCAGTTCGTCATGCAGAGGGTTATCTTCAGACAGCAGGACCTCGACAGCCTGAAGGCGTTCCAGCTCGGCATAGAGCTGTGCTTTGCTGCTGATCTCAGATACATTAAAACGTCCGGAGGTGATATTCAGCGCTGCCAGGCCATAGGTCTCTTTGTCTTGATGGATGCACAGCAGGAGATTGTCCTTGCGTTCATCGAGCAGTGCTTCTTCTGTCACCGTGCCCGGAGTGACGATGCGCATAACCTCGCGCTTCACCGGCCCCTTGTTCTCGCCAGGTTTACTCACCTGTTCACAGATAGCGACTGATTCACCGCGTTTGATAAGGCGTGAAAGATAATTATCGGCAGCATGGTAGGGGATGCCTGCCATCGGTATCGGGTTACCTGCCGACTGGCCGCGAGCGGTCAGGGTGATATCGAGGATTTTTGCTGCTTTCTTTGCATCATCATAGAACAGCTCGTAAAAATCACCCATGCGATAGAACAGCAGCGTATCCGGGTGGTCTGCTTTTATGCGCAGGTATTGCTGCATCATAGGAGTATGAGAAGCGCTCTCCTTGTGATTCTTTTTATTAGCAGTAGCCGTTGTCATAGGGGCTAAGTCTACAAGATTTACTGGTGCCTTGGCATGCTGTAATTTATAGTATGACAACATTTTTTTAGACAAAGGTATTGCTAGATGGGGCCATCAGAGCAGGAATTAAGAGATCTGGCTGCGCGGCTGGGTGAGTGTATGACCGGCAAGGGCATGAAGCTGGCAGCTGCCGAGTCCTGTACCGGTGGCTGGCTGGCAAAGATCATCACCGATATAGCTGGCAGTTCGGCCTGGTTTGTTGGCTCCGTGGTGAGCTATAGTAATGAAGCCAAGCAGAGCCTGCTGGGTGTCAGTGCCGAGACGTTGGCCGAGTCTGGCGCCGTCAGTGGTGATACTGTGCTAGAGATGGCTGCTGGCCTGTTCGAACGTACCGACGCTGATATCGCCGTGAGTATCAGTGGTATCGCTGGCCCGGGTGGTGGCAGTGCTGATAAGCCCGTTGGCCTGGTCTGGCTCGGCTGGGGCAAGCGTGATGAACCGGTATCGGCAAAGCCTTTTAATTTTCCTGGTGACAGGGAAGCTGTACGTCGGCAGTCGGTCAAGCAGGCGCTGGAAAATCTGCTGGAACTGCTTGCCGCTGACTAGGTATTTGGAAGCAGGAAATGTGACCGCATCACCTTACTCGTTTAGCGTGTCAATGAATCCTGTATCATTTTTTTATTGACAGGAAATTTAAATATATCATGTAAGACAATGATATCATTTAGTTTATCAACGTACTTGAGTTCACTCTTGTCGACCAGCACGATGACTTTGGTATGGGCAGAGTATTTCTGCAGAGAGTAAAGAAGTACATCAAGGTTGCTGATATTCACTCCCGCATAATTGTTACCGTAACCGTAAAAAAATTCAGCAACGATAAAATCAGGCTGCTGCTTTTTCAAAGCAGCAATCGCTTTTCGCATGGAGTTTATCCTGGTTTCTTTTACACCCAGTGAATCGTACAGTGCAGTCAAGTTGGGATGAGCAGAAGACTCGATGATAGAAAATAAGGTTTTTGCCGACATAAATAAAAACTGCGCATCACGTGATGATACGCAGTTTATCTTTTTTAAACGATAAATGCAGTGCTGCTGACCAGCGAGTTCTGCGTCGTGTCTGAATTAATCGTCCGGTTGTGGTAGTGGCAGGCCTGCCAGTTTGCATACCTCATGTACAGGATCACACGGAAACAGGTGGTATATATGTTTCTCATAAGATTTACGGTCATGGAAGCGAGCAGACTTTTTACCCAGGTCACGAATCAGTGTGTGCATGGTGGGGTTGGTCATATTCTCTTCATAATAGTCACGAAAATAGTAGATCAGCTCCCAGTGGTCATTATAAAGTTGAACACCGTCTCTCTCTGCCTGCTCATTGGCGAACTCTTCGTTCCAGTCATCGAGATGCGCAAGAAATCCCTGAACATCTGTTTCGACATTTCTGCCATTCACTTCTAACATCATAATCAATAGCTCCTCAAATAGTTTTTAACCCGATTAAGCTGTTTTCGGCCTGGTTAAAGCAGCTTGTAAACAGCTATGGTCTGTCCTGACAATTTTGCTTCCTGATTATTGATACAGCGAGAATCGCACGTTTCTGTGCAATCCCTGTAAAAAAGAATACGCCGCAAGAAATGTTTTTTCAAGAGAAAATCAAAATTAATTTATGTCGTCATCAAAAAAACTTATTAACGTGTGTTTCTTGTGGATATTAATTTGTACCAGGCATCTAAATTTCTGTTATTTTCAATAGCTGAGGACTATCTGCATGCTTTTATCTATGTGATAATCATTGCAATAATTATCAGTATATTTCCGGCAATAAAAACTATCAGAGGAGTAATTAATGGACGACAATCGTAAGAAGGCACTGGCTGCCGCTTTATCTCAAATTGAACGTCAATTCGGCAAAGGATCTGTCATGCGCATGGGTGATGAAGGCGCAATTCCAAATATAGAAGCAGTATCAACTGGTTCACTTAACCTTGATATCGCGTTGGGCATAGGCGGCTTGCCGAGAGGCCGAGTGGTCGAGATCTATGGCCCTGAATCTTCAGGTAAAACGACCTTGACCCTGCACGTTATTGCTGAGATGCAGAAAACCGGCGGTACAGCGGCATTTGTCGATGCCGAGCATGCGCTAGACCCGCAGTATGCAGAAAAACTGGGCGTGAATATCGATGAACTGCTGGTTTCGCAGCCAGACAATGGTGAGCAGGCACTGGAAATTACCGACATGCTGGTGCGCTCCGGCGCCGTCGATATCGTGGTTGTCGACTCGGTCGCAGCGCTGACACCGAAAGCCGAGATCGAAGGTGATATGGGTGACTCTCATATGGGTCTGCAGGCTCGCCTTATGTCACAGGCATTACGTAAGTTAACCGCAAATATCAAACGCTCCAACACGCTGGTCATTTTCATCAACCAGATCCGTATGAAGATAGGCGTGATGTTCGGCAGCCCTGAAACGACTACCGGTGGTAATGCGCTCAAGTTCTACTCATCCGTACGTCTTGATATCCGCCGTATCGGTGCGATCAAGAAGGGAGATGAGATTGTCGGTAACGAGACCAAGGTGAAAGTGGTGAAGAATAAAGTGTCTCCACCATTTAAACTGGCCCACTTCGAGATCCTGTATGGTGAAGGAATCTCGCATGAAGGTGAACTGATCGATCTTGGCGTCGAACATAAGCTGATCGAAAAAGCCGGTGCATGGTATAGCTATAATGGTGAGAAGATCGGACAGGGCAAAGAGAAAGTTCGCCTGTTTTTGAAAGAGAACCCGGGCATCGCTGATACCATCGAGCAGACCCTGCGAGACATGCTGCTGACAAAACCGGTCATTACTGATGATGAAGCTGAACTGGGTGCGGTTGATGAGGGTGTGCTGGAAGAGGCATAGTGCTGGCCCTGGCCCATTAATTACGATCCTGTATCACGCTGTACAGGCTGCTACAGGATGGTATTGAATTACGGGAGCCGGTTGCAATTGCTATATCAGGCAGGTGAATACAGGCAGCTGCAGATAGAAACAAGCAGGCTAATGTACAGAACAAAACTCCCGTACAACGGGAGTTTTTATTATCTCGAATAAAATCGGTGTAAGTTTTGAGTGCAAAATCCGTTGCTGTAAAGTTACTGTCAAGACGCGAGCATTCCGCTTTCGAAATTCATGACAAGTTGCAAAAGCGCGATTTTGAGGAAGAAGAAATCGCGCAGGCTATAAGCGAGCTGAAGCAGGGTGGCTGGCTTTCGGATGAGCGATACACGGAAGCTTACATCCGTATGCGGCAGCAGAAAGGTTTCGGTCCGATACGCATCGCCATGGAATTAAGTGAGCGCGGCGTCGATGAGCATACTATAGAGACTTATCTGCATGATGCTGATGATAGCTGGCAGCAGATACTGGAACAGCAGTACCTGAAAAAATATAAGAGCAGGCCGGTTGAAGATTATAAGGATAAGGCGAAACGAATACGTTTTCTGCAATATCGCGGATTTTCTCTTGATGCTATTTATCGACTAGTTATATAGTTAAAACAATATTTTATATTTATTATTTAAAGTTAAATATTATATGAAAACGAGTGCAGAATTAAGGCAGGCATTTCTAAAATTCTTTGCCGACAAGGGCCATGAAGTGGTACCCAGCAGCTCGCTGGTGCCAGCAAATGATCCTACGCTATTGTTCACCAATGCCGGTATGGTGCAGTTCAAAGACGTCTTCCTGGGTCGCGACAAGCGCGCTTATAAACGTGCGACATCGAGCCAGCGCTGTGTGCGTGCCGGTGGCAAACATAACGATCTGGAGAACGTCGGTTATACCGCGCGTCATCATACCTTTTTCGAGATGCTCGGTAACTTCAGTTTTGCTGACTACTTCAAGGAAGATGCCATCAGATACGCCTGGGAGTTTCTGACCGAGGTTGTCAGCCTGCCAGCTGAGAAACTATGGGTGACGGTATATGCCGATGACGATGAAGCCGCCGATATCTGGTTAAACAAAATCGGTGTCAGCGCGGATCGTTTCAGCCGCATCGGTGACAAACCCGGTAAGAAGTACGAGAGCGATAACTTCTGGGCCATGGGTGATACCGGACCATGCGGCCCCTGTACCGAGATTTTTTATGATCATGGGGAAGATATCTGGGGCGGTCCTCCAGGAACACCGGACGAGGATGGTGATCGCTATATCGAGATCTGGAACCTGGTCTTCATGCAATATAACCGCAGTGCTGATGGCAGGATGGACAACCTGCCTGCACCATCGGTCGATACAGGTATGGGGCTGGAGCGTCTGGCCGCGATTCTCCAGGGTGTGCACAATAATTACGACATCGATATTTTTCAGCACCTGATCAAGGCCGCCGCAAAAGAGACCGGCACCAGCGACCTGGAAAACAAATCGTTACGTGTCATCGCCGATCATATCCGCTCCTGTGCCTTTTTATGCGTCGATGGTGTGTTGCCATCGAATGAAGGCAGAGGTTATGTGCTGCGTCGCATCATACGCCGAGCCTGCCGTCATGGTCATCAGCTCGGCATGGACGATATGTTCTTCTACAGACTGGTGCAGCCGCTGGTCGAGATCATGGGCGATGCTTATCCGGAACTCGCTGCAGCGCAGTCGAATGTCGAACGCCTGTTGAAGATGGAAGAGGAACGTTTTGCCGAAACTCTCGATCATGGCATGAAGATCCTGGAAGAGGATATATCGCAATTACAGGACAGGACCATTACCGGTGAAACCCTGTTCAAGCTCTATGATACATACGGGTTCCCCGTTGACCTGACTGCCGATATCGCTCGCGAACGTGGCCTCGAAATCGACGAGGCTGGTTTTGAAGCCTGCATGGAAGCCCAGAGAGAGCGTGGCCGCAGTGCCAGCCAGTTCGGCGTGGATTACAACAAAGATGTCCAGGTGGGTTGTGAGTCGGTATTTACCGGTTATGAGCAGGTGAAGCAGGATACCACCGTGGTCGAGCTGTTTGCCGGCGCAGACCCGGTCGAGTCTTTGACTGAAGGTCAGCAGGGTATCGTGCTGCTGGATGAAACGCCTTTTTATGGTGAGTCTGGCGGGCAGGTAGGTGATACCGGCATGCTGACATCACCCTCCGCGTGTTTTATCGTCAAAGATACCCAGAAGCAGGGAAACAGTGTTCTACATATCGGTGAAGTACAGAAAGGAGTGATCAATAAAGGCGATCAGCTCAATGCCGAGTTTAATCTTGAGGCGCGTAAAGCTATCAGCAGAAATCATTCGGCCACGCATCTGATGCATGCAGCGCTGCGGCAGGTACTCGGTGACCATGTATCGCAGAAGGGATCACTGGTCGATGCAGAAAAACTGCGCTTCGATTTTTCCCACTTTGAACCGGTGACACCCGAGCAGTTAAAACAGATCGAACAGATCGTCAATGCCCAGATACGCGGCAACAGCGAAGCCTCAGCAAAAGAGATGGAGCTGGAGGAGGCAAAAGCTTCAGGTGCCATGGCATTGTTTGGTGAGAAATATGATGATGTCGTACGTGTGGTCTCCATGGGGGATCCGCAAGATGATGGCAGTTTCTCTACAGAACTTTGCGGTGGTGTTCACGTTTCACGAGTCGGTGATATCGGATTTTTCAAGATTACAGCCGAGACCGGTATCGCATCCGGTGTTCGTCGTATCGAAGCGGTCACCGGTGAAGCTGCTGTCGATTGGGTGGAAGCCAGGGATAGCCAGCTAGACTCACTTGCACGCTTACTCAAGAGCAGCCGCGATGAAGTAAACGCAAAAGTCGAACAGTTGATACAGAAACTCAAGGAGCAGGACAAGCAGCTGGCGCAGCTGAAAGGCAAAATGGCATCACAGGCCGGCAGTGACCTGACCAGCCAGGCAGAAGACATCGCCGGTGTCAAAATACTGACGGCGCATCTGGATGGCGCAGACAGCAATACCTTGCGTGATACGCTGGACCAGCTGAAGAACAAGCTGGGTTCTGCTGCCATCGTGCTAGCCAGCGAAGCTGACGGCAAGGTGAAACTGATTGCAGGTGTTTCCAAAGACCTGACCAAGACCATCAAAGCAGGCGACCTGGTCAATGTAGCGGCGGCTGAAGTTGGTGGCAAAGGCGGCGGCCGTCCTGATATGGCTCAGGCGGGCGGTTCCAGGCCCGAAGCTATCCCGCAAGCTCTGGATGCTGCGAAGAACTGGTTGCGGTCACAGTTGTAAGATGTGTCGCAGCCTGTTTGCTATCATCTAAACCTTTGATTCATTGCATGAATTAGAGATAACTTATATACTTGAGCGTTTTACACCGGCGTAAATATAACGAATAACATCAATGTCACTAATCGTCCAGAAATACGGCGGTACCTCGGTAGGTTCCATCGAAAAAATCAGTAATGTCGCAGACAAAGTCGCTGCTCGCGCAAAAAGCGGCGACAAGATTGTCGTTGCTGTTTCTGCCATGAGCGGCGAGACCAACCGCCTGATCGCGCTGGCTAATGAGATAAGCGCCAAACCGCATCCGCGTGAGATGGATGTGATCGTTTCTACTGGAGAACAGGTAACCATCGCCTTGTTGACCATGGCCTTGCTGGACCGCGGCTGTGATGCCCGTTCGTATACCGGTGCACAGATTCGCATGGTCACCGATAATATGCATGGTAAGGCGCGGATCAAGAACATAAAGACTGAAAAGATGGTGTCTGACCTGGATGCAGGTCGGGTCGTCGTCGTTGCAGGATTCCAGGGTGTCGATGAAGAAGGTAACATCACAACACTCGGTCGTGGCGGTTCTGATACCACTGCGGTAGCGATTGCCGCTGCCTTAAAAGCAGATGAATGCCAGATATATACAGATGTGGACGGTGTCTACACCACTGATCCACGTGTCGAACCTAAAGCAAGAAAGCTGGACAAGATCACCTTTGAAGAGATGCTGGAAATGGCCAGTTTAGGTTCAAAGGTATTGCAGATCCGTTCCGTAGAATTTGCTGGTAAATATAATGTCCCATTACGCGTACTGTCATCGTTTGAAGAGGGTGAGGGTACGCTTATTGCACTGGAGGATGATGACGTGGAACAGGCGTTAATCTCAGGTATCGCGTTCAATCGCGATGAAGCTAAATTAACCATCAATGGTGTGCCTGATCAGCCAGGCGTCGCCTCGAAGATATTGGGCCCGGTTACCGACGCAAATATCGAGATCGATATGATCGTACAGAATATCTCTGAAGACGGCTGTACCGATTTTACCTTCACCGTGCATCGAAATGACTATGAGGCCACCCATGCCCTGATGGAAAAAGTCGCAAAAGAACTCGGTGCCAAGAATGTGAAAGGTGATGACGCCATCGTCAAGATATCCCTTGTCGGCGTCGGTATGCGTTCTCATGCCGGTATAGCGAATACCATGTTTGAGACCCTGGCGAAAGAAAACATCAATATACGAATGATCTCGACCTCTGAGATCAAGATTTCAGTGGTTGTTGATGAAAAGTACCTGGAACTAGGGGTGCGTGCGTTGCATGAAGCTTTTGGCCTGGATAGTGACGGTCAACTAAAAAATCTGTAACATTAGAAGCAGAACATCACAGCGCCCTTATGTGAATAAACTGAAGGGCAAATGGTAAGAGCCATGAACTCTCGCGCTGTTCAAAGCTCTTATTTTTTAATCTGGTACAACATGGAGAAAAGGAAATGTTGATATTGACACGTCGCGTTGGCGAAACCTTAATGATTGGTGATGAAGTTACTGTAACCGTACTTGGTGTAAAAGGTAATCAGGTAAGAATTGGAATTAACGCACCCAAAGAAGTTGCTGTACATCGTGAAGAGATTTACGAGCGCATAAAAGCCGAACAAACTGATGGTGCAGAATAACAAGTTTGCTTAAAACACTTTACCTGTAAACAGAGAACAGGTATGCTTCGCACCCGTTGTGACGATGCATATCTGTTTTTTTATTGTATCGAGCAAGAATTAACAAATCATGGAGAAATGGCCGACAAAATTGGCAGGATCAATTTTGAACAGCTGAAAGCTGGCCTCGAAGGGGTGGAGCACAGGAGTGCGGAATAACGGCTGATAAAATCGCTCGGAGCGATTTTGAACATCACGTTTTTTGTGATGGCCCGCAGGGCGAAGGGCAGGAGCCCGGAGTAACGCGATCTCCGTCAG
>SWCD01016618.1_pt1 | contig 19227 bp, 16 predicted proteins | sample 4693011 | NCBI WGS metagenome assembly SWCD01 (sample SAMN10267278, study PRJNA491770) | bioreactor metagenome | isolation source: DHS bioreactor inoculated with marine | place: Japan: Omine Ridge, Nankai Trough | reverse complement strand
CGCACCCGATCCAAAACCGCCTCATTGAACCCAACCTGCCGCGAAGATGAACCCTCGAGGCCTTGAATTCTGTCCGCTTGCTGACCAACCTCGTCGGCTAGCTCGCGGCGAAGCTCCTCGTGTCTCTTCTCCTGAAGTCGAAGCATCACCGCTGCCTCAAACATTGCCTTCACCAGGAGGAGCGCCAGCGCCACGGCACCGATCGCAATGAGCCCTCCGCGATAGCCCGCCATCAACCAGACCACGGCGACGACTAGGAGACCCGCGATCGCGAGGGTCGCGAGCAAGCTCGCCCGCCGTTGAACAGACATTGAGAGTCGGTTCGTCCGCATTGGTGTGTCTCTCACCCGTGGTCGTAGTGTGGCGGGGCATCATACGCCTGGGTAGATTGCGTTGCGCCTCGCAGGCATCGGGGACTGCCACAGTAAGATCCGGCACAGACTCGACGGCAGTCGAGTAGCCACGAGACGGAGATACTTCTGAAGACAGCTGCCATAACGATGCTGCGCCGAGCTGAGTTCCCTGCAGCTTGGTCGAGTCTTGCCACGATCGACGCGCAACTTGGCGATTCGGTCCACCACTTCTTGCTCTTGAATGATGACCCAGAACCGCGCCTCGTCGACCAGCTAAAGGCGCGACCGCACACGACGTTGCTCACTCCGGGATCGAATCTCGGAGTCGCCGTCGGCCGTAATACGCTCATCAAGGCTGCGCTCGAGTGGGGAGCCAACATTCTGATATCGCTGGACGACGATCTCCTTGTGCCGAGTGACTACGTCGAGCGAATCTCACGGTTTATCTCTGAGCGCGTGGCCGCTGGCGAGAAGGTCGGAATCGTCGCCCCCGCGATCCTGGACTTCCACGCAGCTGCAGAGCAGACCATGACACCGGCCGAGGTTGAGAACGCTGAAAACGGGCGTCTCGAATCATTCTGGAGTACCGCCGAGCTTCGCAGGAGACTGGCCGAGGCATGGCCCGATGACGTCCCAGTCGAGGCGATGTATCACGCTGGGATTTGTGAGTGGCGGTATCACTACCTCGAGAGTTACCGCAGCCGCGCCGCTCGATTGCGCTCTCTCTACCTGAATTCCCGCGGAATCAAGGCCCCCACCGTTGACACCAACGAAATGCGGTTGCGACCCGAAGTGCGGAAGGCAATCCTGACGGGTGACGGCTCTCCCGCACCAATCGACACCGCGGCCGGCGGTGCCTGCGCCTACACATCCGAGCTGCTCAGCGAGATCGGCGGTCTCGATGAGGCCTTCTCTCCCTTTGGCTATGAGGACAGCGACTTCTCTATCCGCGCCCTGGAAGCCGGTTTTCAGAACTTCAGCCTGACAAGCGAAATCCTGCTGCACGATCTAGATTCGAGGCAGAAGACCAGGTCGCCGGCCATCCTCCTACATACCCAGGGACGAGCACGAGCGCTCATCGCGCGGAAGCACATCCCCCAGCGCGAGAGAGTCGGCGCAATGACCGAGATTGCTGCGCTGGCACCGCTCCAGGCCGTGGATCTCGTCGGGGCAACAGGAGGACACTTCCCCTCCAGAGCCGGAGGAGTGGTCGGGTCGATTGTTGCCTACATGGGCGGATTCGTTGAAGGGTTGTTCGCCACCCCCACCGAGCCGGATGTTGCCGGCTCGGGGCTACTCCAAGACTATCGGTCAGTTCCACACCGCATGGAACGGCCCTTGCGAATCAATCACCGATCATGGTGGGGCACCCCCGTGACGGGACTGCCGAGAGACATCGTCTTCCACGGAGAGCTTTCGTACCAGTGGAATCCGGATCAGGCAAAGTTGACGTTGCACCGCCTTCATCTTGATGCTCCCGGCCAGATCCGAATCAAGCTGAGCGCTGAGATCGATCGGGTTGGGTTGCGCGACAGTCTTGGCAATCCTGATCCGCTTTCGTGTCGTATCAATCGGGCATCGATCAGTGTCGAGGATTGGGGATTCCTCAACCGCCTCCAGTCCACCATTGCCTGGTATCGAAAGGAACGTTCCCCCGGTTACTTCTCATCGCTGATGCGGTCCCCATCCAGCCGGGTTGCCCTGGCTATACAGGCTTTCCTCTCACTGCGGAGCGATCCGGCACATCTTGAGATAGCGATCGATCCCCCTCAGCCCGTGAGCGTCGCAGAATTGTATGAACTCACTCCGGGCGTCAACCTCGAACGCCGACTCGGGTTGTCCATAATGGTCAAGGAAACGGTGCGCTACTAGTCTCGGCTCGGTCGACGACTCCTACTCTTTCCACGAGGCTGTGTGCCCATGTCCTACCTGCTCAAGCGCATCAAATCCACCATCCGCCACCTGATGTCAACGAGGGGCGCGCTGCTCGTGGCTGCTTCCGTCACAGCCATCGTTTCGATCATCACCTCCGGCGCTGTATCCCGTGCGTTCGCTTTCCTAGCCGCAGGAGGAACGGGACTTCTCCTGCTCTTGATCAGCCAGAGACAGTCAGCAAACCACACTGAGATCCGGCATCTCCGTCGTGCCCAGAAGAGGCTCCAGAGGACCGGGCCCAGGCAACAAGCTGCAGCTGCACCGACGAGTTCCGTCGATCGAGTGGGACCCAATCAGGGCACAGCGAGAGACCAGCGGATCGAACGCGCCCGTACCGCAATCCTTGCCGTGCGCGGCGAGATCGCCGCCCAGTCCTCCGCAACTCCAGCCGAAATACCCGAGGAACCGTTGCTGCAGCCTCCGGGACCGGCCGTAACGATTGTGGTCCCTTGCTACAACGAGTCTCGGTTCCTCGGCGCTACGCTGGAATCCATCCGCCGTCAGTCCTTCACCGACTGGGAGTGCGTAATTGTCGACGATGCTTCCACGGACAACAGCGTCGCTGAGGCCCGCCGCTTCACCAAGGCGGACAAGCGTTTCCGGCTGGTGCGTCACAGAGTCAACGGAGGACTGAGTGCCGCGCGGAACACTGGCCTCCGAATAGCGCGCGGCCGCTACATCACATTCCTCGATTCCGATGACATGCTGATGAGCGACAGTCTCCTCGATCGGCTCGAAGCGTTTGCTGACGCACCTTCTCATGCAGCCGGGACATTCTGCGGTATGCGATTGGTACCCGAGGACACCGCGCTGGATTCGCTGCCCGCCAGCGAGGACTGGCCCGACCCATGGTTTGTCGATTTTGTGACAGCAGGCGGCGAGTGCCCCTTCAATGCGCATGCTCCTCTTCTCGTGACGTCGGTTATCAGATCGGTTGGGGGTTTCGACGAGTCGATGCGCGATGGTGCTGAGGACTGGAATCTCTGGATGAGGACACTCCGACGCGGCTATGTCTTCGTCCCCTCCAAATTGCGCACAGCCGTCTACCGGCAGAAGCAGCAGTCGATGGCCAAGGACGGGGCAGAACTCCACGTGCGCGAAGCGCAACGTCAGATCAGCCTTGCCTATCAGCCCGATCCGTCCGTGGCCGCGGTTGCCGACGCCCCCTGTCCATTCCCGGCACCGCTTCACGTCTATCAGGAACAGCTGGTTCACGCCAGACGTGCCGTCCAATACGCGGCGACTGCGGTAGCCCGTGGTGACGAGGCCACTGCTGTGGCAATCCTCACCGGGAACGGAATCTCCGTTGCTGACTGGATGGACTACCACTTTGGTTTCGAGGAGACCATTAACGCCGGCTTCCGCCGAGCCCTGGGCCTCAGCACCCGCGAAGTGCACGAACTAACCAAGGAACTCGAGCCACTGAACGCGAAGGTACGACGTCTTATTGAGCAGTCGCGGGCCACCGTCGATGGAGATAAGCCCACCGCGACTCCGGTCGAATGGGAAACCGTCTTTTTACCCCAGAACGCTGCTCAGGCACAGGCGATGCTCGCCATCGCAGGCAGCCTCCCTAGGGACGGTGTTGCGTTCCTCAACACGGAGCGAGTCAGCGGGGCTCAGGGAGTTGGACCGCTCGTCAACGCCAGCGAGTACCAATCGTTCACTGTCAACGACTGGATACTGAGCGATCAGCGACACCGCAACCTCGTTGTTGCTTTCCCCCGTGAGGCAGTTGCAGAGGAGTTCATTGCGGCAACCCTCGTCGGTGGTGGGCGAGTTGCCGAGCTGGCAATGGTGGGCGACGACGTGATGCGGGTCGATCAAAGCCCCGACTACGGCCAGGACCTCGCAAGAATGCCCGCCGGGGAGATTGGCGCTTGGCTCGCTAGCACGACTGGGAGTTCGGTAAGTAGCACCCGGTCGTCGACCGGCGCACTGCTTTGGCACGGCGCTACCGACCCAGACCCCGATGATGCATTCGCGATCGATGAGTACCCGGACACGCTGTTCGACGCTGCGGACATTGCCCGTTTCAAAGACATCCATCGTGGCGAGCGCTGTGTAATCATCGGCAACGGGCCATCTCTCAACGACCTCGATCTCCGCAAGCTCAAGGACGAATACACGATCGGTGTCAACGGCATCTTCTACGCAGCGGCAGACATGGGCTTCGACCTGTCGTACTACGTCGTCGAAGACACAATGGTGATGCGAGACAACGTCGAAGAGATCAAGGCCTACCCGGCCGGACACAAGTTCTTCCCATCGATCTACCGCGATCAGGTGGGCCAGGCACCAAACGTGACGTATTTCATGATGAATCGTGGCTACTACGCCCCCAGTTCTCCGTCATTCTGCGTGCCCCGTTTCTCCACCGATGCGACGCAGCGGCTCTACAGCGGCCAGTCGGTGACGATCATCAATCTCCAGTTGGCCTATTACATGGGTTTCGAGGAGGTTGTGGTCATAGGGATGGACTTCTCTTACACCGTTCCAGAGGATTCCAAAGTCGACGGAGCTCACATCTTGTCGATGGGCGATGACCCGAATCACTTCCACCCGGATTACTTTGGGAAGGGCAAGATTTGGAAGGACCCAAAACTGGAAAGGGTTCTGGCCAACTACCAGCTGGCAAAGCTGATGTACGAGGCGGATGGCCGACGGATCGTCAATGCCACGGCAGGTGGCAAGCTCGAACTCTTCGACCGAGTCCCGTACGACGAGCTGTTTGGCTAGGCCTTGCCGGCGTGCACCGCGGCCTTGTATTGCTCGACAACGTCTTCAGCAGGCCCGATCGACTTGATCTTGCCATCGGCCATCCATGCTGCCCTATCGCAGAATTCGGCAACGTTCACCAATGCGTGCGACACGAAGACGATCGTGCCGGCGCTCTTGAGCAGGTCGCGCATGGTTGCCATGCTCTTCTCGCGGAACGCCTCGTCGCCAACGGACAGCACCTCGTCTAGAAGCAGGATATTGGGCTCTATCGCCATCCCGACCGAGAAGGCCAGCCGGGAGAACATGCCCGAGCTGTAAGTGGCGACAGGTCGCTCAATGGCATCTCCAAGAGCCGCATATTCGACGATGCTGTCGAACTTCTCGTCGATTTCCTTCTTGCGGAGGCCGGCCGCCAGACCTCCGAGATAGACATTGCGTCGCCCTGAAAGCTGACGATTGAACCCGACACCGAGCTGAAGCAGAGTCGAGGTCTTCCCGTAGACGTTGATGGTGCCCTCGTCGGGACGAAGCGTCTTGGCCATGACCCGGAGGAACGTGCTCTTGCCCGCTCCATTCCGACCGATGACGCCGAACGCTTCACCTTTGTTTATGGTCAGATCAACATCGTCAATCGCAACAATCTCTTCGGCCACTCGATGCTTCATCCGCCCCAGTGAGCGTCGTAGTGTCGGGCGCCGGTCAACAAGAGGCCGGAACTTGACGGTGATGCCTTCGGCGACGATGGCAGGCTCAGTCATAGATACCTCGCCATCTTGCCCTCGTAGCGTATGAACCACAGTCCACCACCCACCAACAGAATCAACGCCCATGCGCCCGCTCCGGCGAACGCCGGAACGAGATCCGTGTCCAGGGGCGTTAGCGCATGACGGTAGAGCCGAAGGATCGGAACCAGCGGGTTGGCTTCCGCGATCGCTCGCGCCCACGACGGCGCCTTGCCGAGAGTCAGCGGACCGTAGAGGATGGGAGACAGGTACAGCCACATCCTCGTGAAGTAGGGCACCAAGTTGTTCAGGTCCCGGAACGGCACCGCCAGCCGGGCAACGAGCATAGAAAGCCCGAGATTGAACATCAGATGAATCACCATTATCGGGATCAACCAGAGGACATCGAGTGTCGGCCAGATTGCCTTGCCGAAACCGACAATCAACCCGTTGGCCGGGCCAACGATGATGAAGAACGCCAACAGCGACGTCAGGAACCCAACGAAACCTTCAACTAGCGCGGCGATGGGGAGCACCGCCCGCGGAAAGTGGAGGTTGGCGAGGAGTTGCGTGTTGTTGACGATGCTGTTGACGCCACCGGTCATGGCGGTCTGGGTGAAGTAGAACGGGAACATCCCCGACAGCAGATAGACCACGAACTCGAGCCCACCAAATTCCTTGGCGTCTCTATTGAACAACAGCCCAAATACGAACCAGTACACGGCGCCAAGCAGGACAGGATTGAGCACCCACCAGAGCAGACCAAGGACTGTGGAGGCGTTGCGAGCTTTGAGATTCCCCATAGCGAGGTACCAGGCGAACTCGCGTCTGCTCCACAGTTCGGAGAAGTAGTTGCGAGCTGCCCTGACGACGCGTCTGGGAGCTAATGATGTCGGGGACATAGGTGCGGCAGTATAGGTCCGGGTCACGCTTGCGGATGCTCGGATCGGCCCATAACGGGACCCGCTATCTTCGACCGAGCCCGACGACAACCGAGCCACGACATGCCCGAAGGACACTCGATATACCGTTACGCAGATCGCCACCGTGGTCTGCTTGTCGGGCACGAAGTTGTCGCTACGTCGCCGCAGGGGCGGTTCGGCCCCGGAGCAGCGCGGATCAACGGTCGCCGACTGCTCGATGTCACCGCCCACGGCAAGCATCTCTTCTACAGATGGGAACGGGCAGAGACACTTCACGTGCACCTCGGTCTCTACGGGAAGTTCCGAACCTTCGCCGGCGAGCCTCCCCCACCGACTCCCGCAACGCGACTCACCCTCGCCGCCAACGGCACGACCATCTACCTTGCCGGCCCGACCGTCTGTGAGTTGATCATGCCCAGCCGCGAGGACGAGATACTCGCCCGACTCGGGCCCGATCCGCTGCAAGCGGGAAAGTCGGGCCACAATGCTGCACGATTTGCCGCCAATCTGGAGCGCCGCTCCATCCCGATTGGGGCTGCGTTGATCGACCAGCAAGTGATCGCGGGACTTGGCAACATCTATCGAGCCGAGGCCCTGTTCCTGGTCGGCACCAACCCGGCCACACCAGCGCACCTCATCCCGAAGCCTCGGGTCGATGAGCTCTGGAAAACCAGCGTCAAACTGCTCAGGAAAGGCGTCAACGAGGGCATTATCGCCACGGTGCCGCGCAGCCGAACCCGCAAGAACGCGGAGGATCGGCTGTATGTCTACAAGCGTGATAGGTTCGCCTGCCGTATCTGCGGCGGGCCAATAGCTACCGGAACGATGGCCGATCGCAGCATCTGGTGGTGTCCGACCTGCCAGCCCGTGGGTTAGATGCCTATGTGGATTCCTCCGCGAGAGCGATCCTCGCCGTCATCTGCGACTTGTTGTCCACACCCTGTTCGTTCTGCTTGGTTGTCACCACCATCACGACGCCAAGGAGGATGACCGGTAGCGCCAGCCACGCGGCACCGGTCACCGTCTCGGCGCCGATGGTCAGCCCGAGAATGACTGCGACAACCGGGTTCACGTAGGCGTAGCTAGTCGCCAGCGCAGGGCGAACTGCATCGAGAAGGAACACGTATGCGGCGTACGCCACGATCGAACCCAGCACGATTAGGTAGGCAAGGGCCAGCCACGCATCAAGCGGCGGAAACTCACTCACCTCTTCCCCGCGCAGGGGTCCAAGGACGAGAAGGACGACCCCGCCAACTAGCAACTGCGCGGCCGCAGTCATCATCGGCGGAGGCAGGTCGAGTTGCGATCCCCAGACTGAGCCAAATGCCCACAGCATCGGGGCCACCAGCACGAGCGCCAGCCCGAGCGAGCTCGCCTGTAGATCCCCCTCTTGGGCGAGGATGGCGACTCCGGTGAAGCCGAGAGCCAGACCGACCCACTCGCGACGGGCTGGCCAGCGACCGAAAAGACCACTGAACAGCGCAGCCCAAAGCGGCATCACCGCAACCGCGGTCGCGGCAACCCCGGACCCGACTCCCTGATCCTCAGCAATCGTCACCAGACCGACGCCGCCCACGAGCAGCAGAAGCCCTACCCGTGCCGCATTCCACCATTGGCGCCGTGTCGGCCGGGCGATCCCACTACGGCGTAGCACCGGGTACATGATGCCGCCGGCGACGAGAAAGCGGATGCCGTTGAGAATGAACGGCGGGAAGCCGTCCAGGCCAAATCTGAGGGCCAGGTAGGTCGATCCCCAGACCAAGTAAACCGCGGCAAGCGCGGTAACAACCGTCGCCCGGCCCCGGTTCAACCCAGGTCCCGACTGCGAGCCCGGGCGAGGTCGGCGCGAAGTTCCTGAAGCCGGTCGATCATCACGGCTCGCTCGAGCAGCGAGCCATCCGATGACCGCATGGCCTCGTATTGCCATCTCGTCTTCATGAGCTCGGTGAACAGCGGCTTGAAGTCACCCTCTGGCGGACGGGTCGCGCTGGGCCTACGACGTGGCTTGCCTGCAGGACGGTTGTTGCGGCTGAAGCGCACCATGGTTGACCTCTCCTCCGTAATGGGCTATTTTGTTTACGTGCCTTACACCCTAATCAGCCCGACGTAAGGGGTCAAGTGGATTTCTCCCATTACAGCGACAAGCCAATAGAGATGGCCGTTGAGCTGATCAACACACTCGATGTCGCCTCGAATGAGGACAAGCTGACCGAAGCCGCCGATGTGACAACGTTCATCAGCCACCACGACGAAGGGTGGTGCACCCCCGGCTGGACCGCTGAGGAGAGTGACCTCCACGAAGTCCGGGCGCTTCGCTCGCGGTTGAGAGCCGTCGTCACCGCTGCCGACGCGGCGACTGCGGCGGAGAACCTCAACAGCGTTCTTGCGGATGTGGGCGCCGTGCCCCGAGTCAGCGTTCATGGTACGACCCCGCCTCATCTCCACTTCGAGCCCGAAACCGACAGCCCGGCACGATGGCTTGGAGCCGTTGCGGCGATGGGACTGGCCGTTGCCCTGGTCGAAGGTGGGTTCGACCGGTTCGGCGTCTGTGGCTCGAGCACGTGTGAGGACGTCTTCGTAGACACCTCGCGCAACCGATCGAGACACCACTGCTCGGAGACTTGCACAACACGAGAGAACGTAGCGGCATACCGGCGCCGCAAGCGTGAGGGTGAGTAGGGAACTATCGGTTATCGGCGACCCGGGCCAGGCCATTGCGCCAGTCCGGCATGGAGAACCCGATGCGTTCAGTCGCCAGCGCTGCATGCCGGGGCCGAGGAGCCCGGGTCGGATAGTCCGCGGTCGTGCAGGCGATGATCCGACCGGGATCGACTCCGGCGGCGCGACAGGCGTCCTGAGCGAGACCATGCCTCGTCGTGGTTGGCGGGCTCGCTAGATGGAGAAGGCCCGTGACGTCGGAATCGAGTGCTTGCAGGGTTGCCGGGGCCAGGTCGTCGACCATCGTTGGTCTTCCCCACTGGTCATCGACAACCAGAGTCTCACGCTCCCTGGCTAGGGACAGGACGGTCGTCACGAAGTTGGGATGTGTCGTCGACAGAAGCCACGAGGTACGCACGACAAGACTCTTCGGATAGGTAAGAGCCAGGTCTTCACCCATCAGCTTCGACCGGCCATACGCGTTCAACGGATTGGGCACACTCGACTCCGTGTACGGCTCATCGCTCAGCCCGTCGAACACGTAGTCGGTCGAGAACGTGACTAACTGAGCGCCAATACCACTGGCAACCGCGGCTAGCACGCCGACGGCCTCCCCATTGACCGCGGTTGCTGTCGCTTCGTGGTCTTCGGCTCCCTCGACATCGGTATAGGCGGCGCAGTTGATAATCCGTCGCGGTGAGAGTGCCTCAACCCTGGACCGAATCTCCCCTATCTCTCGGAGATCCAAGTCCCTGCGATCCCATGCGATCGCCATGGGCAATAGCTTGGAGAACGCCGTGCCCAATTGCCCTGATGCGCCAATGATGAGCGTCGTCATGCGCCGACCACGTCGGACCGCTCGCCGAGAGTGACCGACACCGGTCCTGTAGGCCCGGAGCCCAGCATGGCGACTTCCCGTCCCAGCAAAGATGATTCGAGTTGCCAGCGTTCGATCCGAGCGCCGTCGAGAACTACCGACCTAGTAACCGTCGCCCCGGTGATCGAGCAGCCGTCACCGATCGAGGTCCCGGGTCCCAACCTGGAGTTGACGATGTAGGTGTCCTCGCCGATGACAACCGGGCCCTCGACCCGGCAGCCGACCAACGATGAGCCGTCGCCGACGACGATCACCCCATCGACCTCGGTATCGATGGTCTCGCCGGCAACACTGGTCTCCAATGCACCAAGCACTAGATCGTTGGCCTCGAGCAAGTCTTCCTTGCGGCCGGTGTCTTTCCACCAGCCTGCGACTTCAGATGCGGTCACAGTCCTGCCCGTATCGAGCAGCCACTGGATCGCCTCGGTGATTTCGTACTCACCCCTCGCCGAGGGCTCGAGGGACTCGATGGCCTCCCAGATCGAAGAGTCGAAGAGATAGACGCCCGCCAGGGCAAGGTCGGAGGCCGGATGCTGCGGTTTCTCGACCAGCTCGGCCACGTTGCCGGCATCATCAAGCGTCACCACGCCAAAGCGTTGCGGATTCTCGACCTTGCTCAGCAAGATGTGACAGTTGGGATGCTGCTCACCAAACGAAACGATGGTGTCGGCTACCCCGTACTTCAGCATGTTGTCGCCGAGGTAGAGCAGAACGTCTTCATCGCCCACTTCCTCGCGGGCCATGGTGAGCGCGTGGGCAATACCCAGCGGTTCCGATTGAATCACATACTGAACGTTGAGCCCGAACTGTCGGCCATCGCCGACCGCGGCGCGGATCTCCCTCCCGGTATCGGGGGCGACGACGATGATCGCCTCAGTTACGCCGGCCGCAGCGATGTCATCGAGGGCATAGAACAGAATCGGCTTGTTGGCCACGGGAATCAGCTGCTTCGCCATCGAATAGGCAATTGGCCGCATCCTTGTCCCCGATCCGGCGGCCAGGACAACGGCCTTCATGATTGGTTCACGAGGGGACTCCACCAGTTGCGATTTCCCCGATACCAGGCGACGGTTCGTTCGAGGCCCTCGTCGAGAGAAACTGTCGGCGCCCAGCCCAAGGCCCGCAGCTTCGCCGAGTCGACAGCGTACCGGCGATCGTGACCGGGCCGATCGGCGACATGCTCGATGGATCCCCGGCCGGCTATCTCGATCAGTCGCTCCGCAACTTGGAGATTCCTCGCTGGGGCTCCAGAACTGACGTTGTAGATCTCCCCCGCAACACCCTCTTCGACGAGAACTTGAATCGCAGCGCAGTGATCGTCGACCCAAAGCCAATCCCGTTCCTGCCGCCCGTCGCCGTACAGAGGAATACTCCCGTCATCGAGGAGGTGCGTGATCGCAAGCGGGATCAGTTTCTCCGGATGTTGATACGGCCCGTAGTTGTTGGTGCAACGGCTGATGATCACCTCGTAGCCATACGTGTGACGGTAGGAGGCGACGAGGAGATCTGCTGCTGCTTTGGATGCGGCATAGGGAGACGATGGATTCAGCCGAGCACCCTCGTCGAACGCACTCGTGCCGGCAGGGCCGTAGACCTCGTCGGTAGACACGTGAATGAATCGCCGGACACCGTGGCGACGAGCCGAATCGAGTAAGACGCCCGTGCCCACCACGTTCGTGTCGAGAAAGACCCCGGGACCGCTGATAGATCTATCAACATGGCTTTCTGCCGCGAAATTGACCACAACATCAGCAGCAGCGAGAAGCGAGTCAACCACGGCCCCGTCCCGAATATCGCCGTGGATGAACTCATAGCGATCGAGCCGGTCGAGCTCGGCAACCGTCCGATCGACCCCGGCGTATGTCAGCAGATCGAGGTTGACGACGCTCACCCCGGGTTCGGTTGCCAGCAGGCGCCGGATGAAGTTGGATCCGATGAAGCCCGCTCCTCCGGTGACTACGTAGCGCCGCATCAGTCAAACACCTCAGCGTCGGCCAGCAGGGGCGCGACGCGGTCCTTCGCCGTCAGCACCGGGTTGTGCTGTTGCGGCCAGTCGATGCCGATGGCCGGGTCATTCCACCGGATGACCCGATCGCACCCGGGTGCGTACTTCGCAGTTACTTTGTACAGGTATTCGGTTGTATCGCGGAGAGCCATGAACCCGTGTGCAAGACCGGGCGGCACCCACAGTTGCCTGTGGTTCTCGGCGGACAACTCTGCTGCCACCCAGCGGCCGAAGGTGGCAGAGGCCTTCCTGATATCGACGGCGACGGTGAATGCCGCACCGCTAATGACCCGGACGAGCTTTCCTTGCGCGTCGGGCACCTGGTAGTGCAATCCGCGGACCACACCGGCTCGCGACATCGAGTGGTTGTCCTGGACAAAGGTGACATGCTCGCCAACGGCCGCGTCAAACCTCTCCTGGTTCCAAGCCTCGAAGAAGTGCCCCCTAACGTCCTCATGTATTTCCGGTTCGAGAACCAGAACGTCGGGAATCTCCAGCGAATGTGCGGTCAGCGGCATCCCGGCGAATGATAGGGAATCGGTAAGGCGGGCCCAGAGGAGTACCGAAGTGATACAACGGAAAGCACTAGTCAGCCCTTAACCTGCCAAACCACACATGGTCTTTTCTTCAGTCACATTCCTCTTCTTCTTCCTGCCGATCTGCCTCGGCGGCTACTACTTGCTGGGGCGGAGGTTGCGGAACGGCTGGCTGCTCCTGTCATCGCTGGTCTTCTACACCTGGGGCGGCGGCGCTCTTGTCTCGCTGCTGATCATCTCGACGATCGTCGACTACGCCATGGGCTGGGTCGTCTCCTCCGGGGTCCGCGGCCAAAACCGCACCCGAATTCGCCTCGGTGTCACTGGATCGGTTCTGGTCAACCTGGGCCTGCTCAGCTACTTCAAGTACGCCAACTTCTTTGTCGAGCAGCTCAACTCGCTGGGATTTGGTGACATTGCCTGGACCTCGGTGGTGCTGCCCATCGGGATCTCCTTCTTCACGTTCCAGTCGATGTCATACACCATCGATGTCGCCCGAGGGCGGGTCGAGCACCTCCGCAACCCGCTCGATTTCGGCCTCTATGTGACGTTGTTCCCGCAGCTGGTAGCCGGCCCCATCGTTCGGTTCCACGAGATATCGGACCAGTTGCAGAACCGCGTGCTCTCCATCGAAATCTTCGCCCTCGGCGCCGCTCGTTTCTCCCACGGTCTCGCCAAGAAAGTGCTCATCGCCGACGCAGTCGCTCCCATTGCCGATGCGGCGTTCGGTGCCGAAGCAGCCGGTCTCGGACCGGCAGGCGCCTGGCTCGGGATCGCGGCCTACACAATCCAGATCTATTTCGACTTCAGCGGATACTCCGACATGGCCATCGGCCTCGGCAGCATGCTCGGTTTCACCTTCCCCGAGAACTTCCGTCGGCCCTACTCGGCGGTGTCGATCACCGATTTCTGGCGGCGCTGGCACATCACCCTTTCCAACTGGTTCCGCGACTACCTGTACATCCCGCTGGGAGGCTCCCGGCGCAGTTCGAGCCGGACGATGGCGAATCTGTGGATTGTGTTCATCCTCACCGGCATCTGGCACGGTGCCAACTGGACGTTCCTGCTCTGGGGCCTCTATCACGGCGCCTGGTTGGTGGCAGAAAGACTCACCGGGCAACGTCCCGTCGGCGACGGTGCCTCCATGGCACCGCTACGTCGAGCCATCACGCTTCTTGCAGTAATGGTGGGATGGGTCATGTTCCGCAGCCCCGATGCCGCCTCCGCCTTCGAATACCTGGGCGCCATGTTCTCCGCCGGCGGCATCACCCCTGAAGCCATCACCAACGCCATCGACACGAGAGCGATCATCGCCATGGGCGTGGGCATCGCCTCGGTGCTCGTTCCCGGCAACGTCGTCGGCGGCCTACTCGTCACCGGATGGCAGGGAGCCAGGGGTGCGGTGGTGCGCATCGCTGAAGTTGCCGTCGCCCTCCCCTACGTCATGATCATCGTCGCCAGCGGCTCATTCAGCCCCTTCCTCTACTACCAATTCTGAGGTCACCGTGAAACGCCCCGAAGCTCGCACACACCTGTCAGTCCCCCCGCTTGCGGGGGGAAAGTACCGCCGGCCACAGGCCGGGGGTAGGGGGGTCTTCTCATGAAGCGTCTCGAAGCCAAGTTCATCACCCTGATCTTCGTTGCATTGATCTCGATCCCCGTGATCGTGTTCGCCATCGGGATGCGCCCGGAACCGAATCAGAACCGCCCGCCCACGCCCCTCCCCGAGATCACGGCTGAGGGCATCTTGGATCGCGAGCTCACCCCGCAGATTGACCAGTACCTCGAAGACTCGTTGATCATCGCTCCAACCGCCGTTGCCGCTGAAGCGTGGACCGATGTTGCCCTTGGTGACAACCCGAACGACGAAGTCACCATCGGCACCAACGGATGGCTCTACTACACGTTCTCGCTGACCCGACCGTGCCTGTCGCCGACTGACGTCGCCGCGCTCACCGATGTGATCGAGCGGGCCTCTCGCGTGGTCGAGGCGACCGGTCGGGAGCTGATCGTGGCCATCGCTCCCGACAAAGCGACCATCATCCCCGACTACCTCCCCGATGACAGCAACTGTGTCAACGAGGTCGCCGATACGCTCAGTGCCCTGGACGGTCCGCATGCGCTGCTAACGGTGTGGGACGAGATGCGAACCGCTCGCGCCAACGAGAGACCGATCTACTTCCGGCTCGACACGCATTGGACCAATGAAGGTGCCGGGGTAATGGCCGAGGCGATCGTGGATCGCCTCGCCCCGGGAGGCTGGAACGACGATGCGATACGCGAGACGACAACGGTGGATCATGAGGGTGACCTCACCGTGCTCCTCGGCCTGCCCGCCGTTGAGGACACGACTGAGCTCGAGGTCGTGCTACCCGGTATCGAGCAGGCAAGCCAGAACCGCTCGCTCATAACGGCACGTGGCACCGAGTACGACAAGGCCGTCGCAGTCGACTTCGTTGCTCCCGGCTCGGTGATTGACAGTCAGACGCTGGTGATGCACGACTCATACGGCTGGGCGCTCACCCCGATGTTGGCGCCGTATTTCGGAAATGCCTCCTTCATCGCCGATACCGACCCCGGCGCCGGCCACATGTGGGATGACCTCGAATCTGCACAGACGATCATCCACGTGTCGGTGCAACGCTCGCTTCACGAGATCATCCTCGGTCGTGATCTGGCGGCGTCGTTCTTAGCCGCGTACGCCGACTCGTTTGATGCGACCGAAGAGGGCACCAAGGAGACCGGAGACCGGCTCGAACTCACCGCGACGAATGAGGACGTCTACGTGGTAGTTGAGATGGCCCCCGGGCAGGAAACGGCCGAGGTCGCTTACAACGACGTCACGGCCAAGCTCAACCCCGACTCACCTCGCGCCGCGTACTACGTCGGCCCCGGCGGCACGATGTACTTTGCGGGCGTCGTGGACTACCGGATAGTGACTATCGACCGCTGAGCCACACCTGTTACCCCTTGAAGGGGCCCTCTATCTCCGGTGTGATCCATCCACCGTAGAAGTCGCTGGCCTGGGCGACGACCAGCTGCCCGTCCACCCGACACTCGTCCATCTTGCCGGGATAGAACGCGAGATAGTCGGTGATCGACTCGAACCCCGGCGTAGGCCTTGGATAGAACCAGGCCGCCGCTTCCACGGCGCTGTTGCCCATTCTCACGTCAACGTAGTGGGCAACACCTTTGAACTCGCAGAACGTCTTGCGTCGATTTGGCAGCAACTTGCAGTTCTGAACGGCGCGTCGCGGGACGTAGAAGACCGGTGGATGGCTCGTCTCGAGAACCCGTATCGCCTCAGTTGTCTCGACAATGGTCTCACCGGCGAGGACGATCTGGATAAGGCGATTCGATATCTCGACCGCTGGAGGACGGGGATATTCCCAAACGGATTCGGTTTGCATGCTGGTAGTTCGGCGGACCGTACCGAACCGGATGCCCGGCCCTGCCGTAGTTCGATTCGCGACCACCTGTGTTGTTCACGGATTGCACGTCTTCGAGTCTCCGTGGCGAAACGCAACACCCCTGGGTTGGGAGTCACGAGTTCAGAGAAGCTCGTCGACCACCTCTGCGAATCGTCTGCCGATGTCGAGATAGTGCAGGCCCTTGGCCCGTTCGTAGGCGGCGGAGCTGTGCTCGGGACCGAGATCACGGCCGGCCAGCATGGCGTTGACCAATGCATGCGTGCCGGCATTTGGATCAAATGTGATGCCCGTCGTTCCGTCCACGAGGCCACCCAGGCAGCCGGTGTCCGGAGCGATCACCGGCCGGGCGAACGAATACGCAAGCAATAGTGCCCCACTGTTGAGGGCGGTGCGATGCGACAGAACCACAACATCAGCTGCATTCATGTAGAGCTGGATGTCGGCATCGGGGATGTTATTGAGGTTGCCGATCACGCTGGGGTTGGCCCGGGCCCGATCGCTGATCTGCCGGATTCCCTCGAAGCGGCCCTGCTTTCCTGCCAGCAGGAGCTTGGCGTGAGGGTCGACGTTGACCACCTGCTCGAAGGCGTCCAGCAGCCTGTCCACGCCCTTGTATCCGCGGATCTGGCCCAGGCTGAGATAAACGAACTCGTCCGACCGCAGCCCGAGTTCTTTCCTGGCAAGGTCCTTATCGACGAGATTCGGGTACACATCGATGTAGCTCGGGTGCGGGATCACCCGCACCTTGCTCGGCGGGATCGTGTACCACTCGGCGCACGCTGCCACCGTCTCGTCGCACATCACGTGCACGACGTCCACCCGGTCAACGATCTCCTGTCGGAGCTGTGCCTCCAACTCCAGGTCTTCGCACTCGTGCGGCATGGCGTTATGGACGGTCCAGATCGACGGAATGCCTCGCTCATGCATCTCGTCAATCGCTTCCAGGAAGCGGCGGTACCGCACCAGGCGATCGTGCTCGTCCGCCGCCCCGCCGAGGATGGGGGCGGTCCAGTTGATATGGAATACGGTTGGTCGATGGTCGGCTGCTCGCACGGTCGCGGTGAAGTTGAGCGTCTCCCCGACCGGCAACGTGATCCCCCCACGTTCCCGCAGGCCCGACCACATCATCCGCATGTAGGGATTGGCCCGGTAGTCCGGGTAGTAGCTGAGGACGATCCGGTCGTCTGCGCGGTCGCTCGCCTCCAGCGCCTCGAGATGCGCATCGAATGCCCCCGCCCGCTGCTCGTAGCTGTGATCTGCGCGAACCGTTGCCTGCAATCTCTCGACCATCTCCGTGTCAATGTTGCGACTGATCAGTTCGAACAGTTCGTCGGCCGACGAGAACACAGGGATATCAGCCAGACCCAGGGAGTCGAGCCCTACTCTACGATTGGTCAGCACCACTGCTCCGCAGGCCACGGCCTCGAAAACACGTGAATTCACGTTGCCAAACCCGGCGGTCGTGTGGTTGAAGTCATCCAGGACTGTCTGGGCTTGACGGTACAGCGACGGGAGGGCGAAGAACGAGACAGGGCCGTGTCCATATGGGGCGAGTTCGGGAGCAATCCCTCGCTGTTGCCCATAGAGAGCAAGCGGGAAGTCGGGGGTTCTCTGCTTCAGATAGGCGAACACCTCCCGCTCTCTTCCCCACTGGTTCACCGTCGAAACGACGCCGTGACGGTCGCCCGAACCGGCTTCTCCGTTGAACAGCCCGGTGTCTACGCCAATGGGGAACAGTCCCGTCGGGCCGGGGTAGACGTCCGCCAGCGCGTCGACGGACTTCGGTGAGGATCCCAGGACCAGGTCATAGAGAGCCAGCCACGGCTGCTCCGCCCACACCGCGGTCTGATTCCGCACCCAGGCCACTGTGATCAAGTCTTCTGGCAACTGAGTGGGGTCGACGGTCTCCAACATCGCCAGATAGATGTCCGTTCCCGCCGGCACGTCGTACCAACGGTCCCGCGGGAGGTAGACAACCGCGTACCCGATCTGCTCGAGATGCCGGCCGAGACCTATGGCCGTGTAGAGGTCGCCGCGCCCTGCGTCCAGGTCATCAGTGAATACAGCGATAGCGATGTTCTTACCCGCTCCGGAAAACGAGCGGCGGTTGAGCGCTTCCTGGTACAGACGCCTGACCTCGATGTTTTCTTCCAAGCTGTACTCGACGACACTCGTCGGCGCGGATGGTTCCGATTCCTCGCCCACCGGCTCAGGCTTGGGGCGACGTCTCTTGATCAGCCGAGCCGGGACATGAGCGGCGGTCCACGCCAGCCTGCCTACCTTCCAGGTGCGCGATTGATACACATCGGCGAGCTTCCGCTCCAGGTGGGCAGCCTTCGTCTGGGCCGCCTCCAATTGCGCCGTACCTGCATCGCGCTTTGCGGTCGCAATCGCCCGTTCATATCGCTTGCGCTCGGTAGCCGTGAGCTTCCGCTCTCTGGCGAGCGCTTGCTCCAACTCAGCGACACGCTGCTCGACCTGTGCCCGGTCGCGGCGGGCCTCGGCCAGATCGGCTTCGAGTCCTGCCACCTGGGCTCGTGCGACATCAAGATCGGCGACCAGCTCAGCTACCTCGTCGCGAACGGAGATTCGCTGACGTTCATTGAGCACGGCCTCAGCCTCGCTCAGTTGCCGGCGCAACTCGGCCAACTCGCGGCTCGCCGCGGCGGGCTGGGCCCGAACCACGAACTGATAGGTCTGCGCCTCGGGGGCTGCCTCGAGGATACGATCGCGCAGTTCCGCCGGCAGGGTCACATCATTGACGGCGAGCGATGTCTGTTCGGCCGTGCGACGCGTCCGCTCGATCCGAGTCAAGAAGAAGCCCGATCTCTCCAGAAGCTCGCGCAGGCTCGCCAAGGTGAAGAATCTCAGGTGGGTTGAATCGAGAAGCCCGGTGTCCTGGTAGGTGAACCTGCCGTTAATGAGTTCGGCAAGAACGGCCTCGTGAGCAGCGTTGGGAAATGAGATCACGAGATAGCCACCATCGGCAAGCAGAGCATGCTCCCCAATTGCCTCCAGGACCGCCCGCGGGTTGATCAGATGCTCGAGTACATCGGCCATCACGAT
>SWCD01024269.1_pt1 | contig 19238 bp, 22 predicted proteins | sample 4693011 | NCBI WGS metagenome assembly SWCD01 (sample SAMN10267278, study PRJNA491770) | bioreactor metagenome | isolation source: DHS bioreactor inoculated with marine | place: Japan: Omine Ridge, Nankai Trough | reverse complement strand
AAGGATATTGTTCTGGCACTTGATTGCGCTGCGTCCGAATATTTTGAGGACGGCATTTATAATTACAAAGGCGAAGGCAAGAAACGCACATCGGTTGAGAACGCTCAATATCTGGCCGAGCTTGTAGCCAATTACCCGATTTTCAGTGTTGAGGACGGTATGCACGAAGACGATTGGGATGGCTGGAAAATCCTAACCGATATGATTGGTGATAAATGCCAGTTGGTTGGCGATGATCTGTTCGTAACCAACACGGAACGTCTGTCCAAAGGCATCAAAAGCGGGTTCGCTAATTCTATCCTTGTGAAAGTAAACCAGATCGGCAGCCTTACTGAAACACTGGAAGCTGTTGAAATGGCGCACCGCGCGGGCTTTACGTCCGTGATGTCACACCGTTCGGGCGAAACCGAGGATGCGACCATCGCTGATTTGTCTGTGGCCACCAACTGCGGCCAGATCAAAACCGGTTCACTGTCGCGTTCTGATCGTCTGGCCAAGTACAACCAGCTGATCCGTATCGAGGAAATGCTGGGTGCATCGGCAATCTATGCGGGAACATCTATTTTGAAGGAATGAAAACGTGGGGGCGTTTTAGGTAAAGGAGTTTATCCATGACGAATGCAAGGCTGATTATTTCCATCACTTGCGCCGCCGTTTATACTGCCCCCACTATTGCTGCGGATCGCATTATCCAGGTCGAACCGGGGTTATGGGAATATTCCCATAACCTGACTATTCCCGGCATTCTGGCGCCTTCAGAGACTGCAAAAACTGAATGTATTACGCCCGAAGATGCCAAACAAAACCTATCTGATCTGTTGGTTAAACTGACAGCAGGTGACGCAAAATGCACGGTTACGGATTTGAAAGACACATTGAACACGGTGAAATTCGATCTTGCATGCCGCCCGGAACTTGAGAGCATGAAAATAACCTCCAGCGGGAAAGCTGCATTCAAATATAGCCGCACAAAGATCAGCGGGTCCGTTTCAGGCATGATGCAGATAAATCAGAGCAAAGATATATTCCTGTACGGTGAAGGTAGCGCACAGCGTATCGGTCGGTGTCCCGGCTAGTATCTGGGCTATTCACCCAAGCCAAAGGAAATACGGCTTTACCCTAGACGCGCCCTTCAACCCCCGCTAAACCCTTGCAAAACCAAGGGTGAATGGCATGTCAGAGATCGATGAAAAACTAACTCCGCAGATTTATCTGATTACCCCCGGCACGTTTGATCTGGCGGCGTTCAATAAACAGCTGTCTGCTATACTCGACACCCACGACATCGCCTGCGTACGTTTGGCTCTTTCCAGCACCGATGAACGCGATATTGCATCAGCAGCCGACCAATTGCGTGAAACCTGCCATGCCCGTGATGTTGCCATCGTTATCGAAAGCCACTTTCGCCTTGTCGACCCTCACGGGTTGGACGGTGTACATCTGCCTGACAGCTCACGCCAAGTCCGCGATGTGCGTGAAGCCTTGGGCGCGGATGCCATTGTCGGCACATATTGCGGCGCATCACGTCATGCAGGCATGACCGCAGGTGAAATCGGGGCTGATTACATCTCATTTGGCCCTGTCGTTGAAACCGCCCTTGGCAGCGGCAAACTTGCCCCGTTCGATCTGTTCGAATGGTGGTCTGAAACTGTCGAAGTCCCCGTGGTCGCCGAAGGCAATGTCACGCTCGAAGCAGCTACAATGCTTGCCCCTGTCGTCGATTTCTTTGCTCTTGGCGATGAAATCTGGGGCACTGACGACCCAAGCAGCACGCTTGGCGAATACATCAAACGGATCAGTTAATCCGGCAGTCCATCCGCTACAATCCGATACGCTGTCTGTGCCAATGCTTTGCGATCAGCAAAATCTTCAAACTTCAGTGGCGCATGAAAGATCACTTCCACGCATCCTTGTCTGGGTTGCGACAGCACATGGGCGATGTGTTCAAACATCTCCATATCTCCCCACCAACCATAAAATCCCGCAGGCTTCCCACGCGGAGCATCATAGCGAACCGTAACGGGTTGTACCCACATAAGATGCACCAGATCTGACGCAAAAAACGCTTGAAACAAGGATGACCGGAACGGTAAAACGCGGCACCCATCCGTGCTGGTGCCTTCGGGGAAAAATAACAGCTTATGGCCTTGTTTTGCATGATCCAGAAACAGATCATGCTGCACTTTCGCGTCTTCACGCTTGCGACGGATAAAAACAGTGCCCACAGCACGTGCCATTATGCCAATCGCTGGCCATGACCGCACTTCTGATTTGGCCACAAAATAAACCCGCTGGCTGACATTCAACGTCAGAATATCCAGCCATGATGAATGATTGGCCACCACAACACCTGCATGTTGCATCGGTTTACCTGTGCTTGTCACAGACAGGCCGACAATTTTTAGACATATCCAACAGGCCAGTCGCACAACACGTTGCCCCATACGCCACAGGCCAAGAAGGCGCAGGATCACCAACGGTATCATCAGAAACGCAATGGTAAAAACGCATGGGATAAGGCGTATAAACACCAGCAACCAGCCAAGCGCTGTCGGGCGGTCCAGTGGAATTTTATAGGATGCATCCCAACCGATCATGCAGCACTGTCGCGTAGGTAAAAGGCTTTGTATTTTTGCGCCATGCGTGCCGTGTCCATCACCAGACAAACGTCAATCGTATTGAAGCCGTGATCGATATAAGCACCCGATCCCACAGATCCGCCCAAGCGTAAATACGACTTTATCAAAGGTGGTATTTGGGCCAAAGCCGTAACGCGGTCTGTATCTTTTTCGGCTAAAATATCCATGGCGATCGCATTTTCACCATATGCCGTTGCCAGTAAATCATCCGGCGCCCGGTAATTATAATGCAAATACGAAAGCGCATGTGAAATAGCCGCAGGATCAGTGCCGTGAAATGATGCGACACCAAACAGAACTTCGATGTCATGCGTTGCCACATAATCCGCCAAACCATTCCACAACAAATGCATTGCTACACCGTTACGATAACGCGCATCCACACAAGATCGCCCCAATTCAACAGACTTGCGCCCGCAGCCTGAAATTCTATCCAATTTAAATTCGTTTGCCGAATAAAATCCGGGTCCGTTTGACGCCACATTACCGCGCAAAAGACGGTAAACACCAACCACATTATCATCATGGGGCAATGATTTATCCTGCAAAATCAAATGGTCGGAATAGGCGTCATAGACATCACACTCCATGCTAGGCCGATCAGAGGCCGGGCATGTTTCCGCACCCAACTCCTCTACAAAAACGCGGTATCGCAGCCTATGCGCTGCGCACATTTCTTCCGGTGTCTCGACCAGTTTGATCCGAAAATTTGTTTCGCTTGATATCATTGTCCCAAATTTCGCTGTGCTCATTTTCGGCGGTCATAGGGCTTTTAAGGAAATTTTGCAAACATTGCCTTACCTATACCTTAATGATAACAACTTTAGGTTGCAGTTTCATTTTAACGATGAATTAACCAATATCATTTCTGCTCAATCACAAGACGCAACACAACATGAGAGCCATCTATGACCACTTTACCTGCATGCTCAAAGTTAACAGTAATCTTTCCGTCAATCACCGACTGGACTTGCCCCAGCCCCCAATCTTGCTGATCAGGATGGCGCACAAAGTCCCCCGGCGTCAGAAAATCATTCATTATCAATCCTACCCCACTGAAAGTACACGTGATGCCCGATAAACAAACCGACATTGCTGCGATGATCAGCGCGCGTATATGCCATGATTTAATCAGCCCCATTGGTGCTATCAGCAATGGCATTGAACTGCTAGAACTTTCAGGCGCGCCGCAAAGCCCGGAAATGGCTTTGATAAACGACAGTGTAAAATCCGCAAACGCAAAAGTCAGATTTCTAAGGATTGCATTTGGTGATGCCGCCAGCAGCGGTATAATCGCATATTCCGAGATCAAAGATATTCTGGCCAACACATATCACGGCATGCCACTGAAACTGATATGGGCCATCAATACACCGCTTGAACGTATAGAATTAAAACTTTGCTTCCTGTTGTTGCTGTGTATCGAAAAGATACAACCTTATGGCGGCACACTTAAAGTATCACGTACAGATACAGATTTACGTTTCGATATAACAGGTCGCGATCTTAAAACGAATGGGTTTTGGGACACACAAACGATGCGTATCAGCTCCCAGACCGGCCCGTCATTTATCCAGTTCAACCTCGCACAAAGCCTGTTGGATGATTTGGGATACACTTTACATATGGGTAAAAACGGTGGCGATATTTCAATGCTGATACAGACTTAAACAAACTGTACTAAACTTCTACCAGCCCATTGCTGTATCTGCGGTAATTATCTTGATAATGCAGCGCTGCCTGTCTTAGCCCTTCGATAGCGTCTGCATCCAATGTGCGGATTGCCTTTGCCGGCATGCCGACAACCAAAGAACCGTCAGGAATAACCTTGCCTTCGGTCACCAACGCACCCGCACCGATCAGACAATTGCGCCCGATAACCGCGCCGTTCAATACCTTAGCACCCATCCCGACCAAAGAATTATCACCAATTGTGCATCCATGAATAATAGCACCGTGTCCGATTGTGCAATTTTTACCGATAGTTGTGGGATATCCCAAGTCAGTGTGAATAACCGTGTTATCCTGAACATTTGACCCATGGCCTACAGTAATCAGATCATTGTCACCGCGGATAACAACCCCGAACCAGATACTGACGCGGCTTTCAAGCGTCACTTTCCCCATCAATTGCGCATTCGGGGAAACCCAGAAATCACCGTCATCAGGCAGCGTCGGGGCAACCCCGTCTAAAGCGTAAAGCGTCATAACATTTCCTCAAATTCAGCATTCAAACTATTCACGTGATCCATCAGATCATTTCTGCGCACTCTTTTGGTGCGTTCTGCCGTCAGGATGGATTTCAAAGTCTCGAGCGATTGTTGCAGATTATCATTCACAATAAGGTATTCATACTCCGCCCAATGACTGATCTCGGCCTTTGATTTTGACATTCTGCCGGCAATCACCTCGTCACTATCTTGTCCGCGTGCAATTAATCTGCGTTTCAACTCGGCGATTGAGGGTGGTAAAATAAAGATCGACACCACGTCTTGCTTCATCGCAGAGGCCCCGATTTGCTGGCCACCCTGCCAGTCCACATCGAAGATCACATCATTGCCATTCGAGACCGCCGCTTCCACGGGGGCTGCCGGTGAGCCATAAAGATTACCGAAAACTTCCGCATGTTCCAGCATCTCACCATCCGCAACCATGGTTTCGAACTCTGTACGCGATTTGAAAAAGTAATCCTGTCCTTCGATCTCACCCGGTCGCGGGCCGCGTGTCGTTGCGGAAACCGAGAAGCTTAAACTGTCATCCCAGTCCAACAGCATACGCGACAGGGTCGATTTACCGGCACCCGATGGTGACGACAGGATAATCAGCAATCCACGGCGGTTTTTAACGGTCATCCCTATTCCACATTCTGAACTTGTTCACGCATCTGGTCTATCACTGTCTTTAACTCTAATCCCACCTGCGTCAACGCAGTATAATTGGATTTTGAACATAAAGTATTGGCTTCACGGTTAAACTCCTGTGTCAAAAAATCAAATTTGCGCCCGATCGGGCCAGTGGTTGCCAGTAAATCACGCGCAGCGGCAATATGTGCGCGTAACCGGTCCAGTTCTTCCATCACGTCGGATTTCACCGCCATGATCGCCAGTTCCTGCGCCAACCGTGCCTCATCCACACCGTCGGCATTATTCATGATCTTTTGCACATTATCGCGAAACAGTGCTTCGGTATGTGTGCTGCGTTTCGCAATCAAATCCGCCGATTGTTGTGTCAGGTTATCGATCCGGTCGACCTGCTGGGTCAAAATTGTCAACAAACTGGCCCCTTCAGCCCCGCGCGCAGTAACAAAATCCTCTAATAATTTCCCGAAATCTGCTTTGATGGCAGCCTGTAATTCCACATCATCATCGCTTTTGGCAAATGCCATTTCGATCACGCCGCGAGTTGATAATAAATCAGCCGCCCGCGTCACTGCCAATGACAGCCCTTTTTCCAAAGCACGTTCCTCTGCAGCCTTCACCGCATCGATAACAACATCTAAATTCGCTGCATTTAAAACAGGAGCCCCACCTTCAGCCCCTTGCTTGACACGCAACCCGACATTCACCGTGCCACGTGCGCAGGAGTTGGACGTTGCGGATTTGACGAACTTTTCAATCCCGTCATAACCTTCCGGCAAACGCACCCTTACATCCAGCCCGCGGCCGTTCACGCTGCGAATTTCCCAGACCCAGTTTGCACCCTCATATTCGCCGCCCAAAGACGCGAACCCTGTCATTGAATTAACCATTTATTAAATATTACCTCTCTTTTTAGACTTTTTTATGTAAAAAGGCCCTATCGGAAAATGTTAAGAAAGCGTTACCAAATTCTATCGCATTTCTCAACAATTCACCGAAAATTTAGCGAGTTCTTGAAATGGTAGGCTGTAAATGCATAATTTAAGTGATGATGGCGGGACAATTATCCCCCTGATTGTGAACGGGTGCGTCGTGAATGACAGTATTGTACAAGAGGTTCTAGATTACTGGGAGGGTCTGAGCGACGGGCGTTTGGTACCCAAGCGTTCTGAAATCGACCCGCGCGCTTTGCGTAAATCACTGAATCACACCTTTATTCTGGATGCTAATACGCCCGACAATATCCGTTTTCGACTGGCAGGCAGTAAGCTCTGTGATTGCATGGGAATGGAGATGCGCGGCATGCCGGCCTATGCGATGATCACACAAGAGGGCCGCAATGCGTTCAACGAAGCTATACAGGCGTGCCTTGCAAGCCCACAGATAGTGGATTTCCAATTATCCCCAACAGCCCGCATGGTTCTGTTGCCTATGGCCGATGAAGATAACACGATCAGCCGCATTCTGGGCTGTATAAATGTCGATCCCAACAACCCGGGTTTTCCGACACGGTTTACTGTTCGATCAATGACGCAAACGCGGATTATTGCCGCTGAATCCATTCTGCCGAAACTGGTGGCTGAATTGGCTGAAGATCAACAGCCGTTTCAACCAAAACCAAAAAAGGCGGCCTTTGCCAAGCCGCCTCATCTGCGTATTGTTAAGTAGGCTTAACCCGCTTTGCGTTTTGCCTGATGACGGGTTTCCAGCTCTTCAGCCACCAAAAACGCCAGTTCAAGCGATTGCGATGCGTTCAGACGCGGATCGCACGCTGTGTGATAACGGCTGGACAGATCTTCATCCGTCACAGCGCGAACACCGCCCGTACATTCAGTCACATCTTTACCAGTCATCTCGAAATGCACACCGCCCGGCACTGTACCTTCGGCCTGATGTACCGCAAAAAATTCGCGCACTTCACGCAGAATGCTATCAAAGGGCCGTGTTTTAAAGCCGGTCGATGATTTGATCGTGTTGCCGTGCATCGGATCACACGTCCATAGAACATTGCGCCCTTCAGCCTCAATCGCTTTGATAAGCTTGGGTAAATGCTCACCAACATTGCCCGCACCAAACCGCGCAATCAATGTCAGACGACCTTCTTCATTTTCCGGGTTCAACTTGTCGGTCAAACGCAGCAAATCATCCGTTGTCATCGTCGGGCCGCATTTGCAGCCGATCGGGTTTTGCACACCGCGGCAGAACTCTACATGCGCACCGTCGGGCTGACGCGTACGATCACCGATCCAGATCAGATGGCCCGATCCCGCAACCGGCAGTCCGGTGGTGCTGTCCACACGGCATAATGCTTCTTCGTATTCCAGCAACAGTGCTTCATGGCTTGTGTAGAAATTCACTGTGCGCAAAGCGTTAGCGGTTTGCGAATTCACCCCGGCGGCATTCATAAAATCCAGACTGTCGGAAATGCGATCTGCAAGACGCTTGTATTTTTCAGCCGCCCCTGCTGCATTGGCAAAGCCCAAATTCCATTCGTGCACATGATGAATATCCGCATATCCACCTGTGCTGAACGCCCGCAACAGGTTCAAAGAAGCCGCTGCCTGCGTATAGGCGCGCAACATATTTTCAGGATTTGGGATACGCGCATCAGGCGTAAAATCCAGCTTGTTGATGATATCACCGCGATAGCTTGGCAATTCCACACCATCTACAGTTTCGGTCGGTGTCGAACGTGGTTTGGCAAACTGCCCGGCCACACGGCCGAGTTTGATCACTGGAACCTTGGCGCCATAAGTCAGCACAACAGCCATTTGCAGCATCACTTTATAAGTGTCGCGGATCAGATCCGCACTGAATTCATCAAAGCTTTCCGCACAATCACCACCTTGCAACAAAAATGCCTCGCCGCGCGAAGCCGCCGCAAGTTTTGATTTTAAAGAGCGTACTTCGCCTGCAAAAACCAGCGGTGGATAACGCCCCAAACGTGCCTCGACCTCTGCCAATTTGGCAGCGTCCAGATAATCTGGCATTTGAATGCGCTCTTTCGCGCGCCAAGCTGATTTAGTCCAAGCCGTGGTCATGGCCAATCTCCGTATAAACTTTTGAAGGACATCCATAAAACAAAAGCATGCGGGTTTCTAGGGCTTGTTTCAAATCATATAGTCATATAGTCGTAAAATGTCAGAAATATTCGCCCATAGGATAGAAGCGCTTGAATGCAAAACAAGTTTTTGATCAACCTGTTGAAATAGTTTTTGCGTCAAATGATTCGCTGCCACTCTTATCGGAAACACGCCATGCCACCGGTTGACACCACAACACCCACAAGAAACTTTGTGTTCTTGCTGCTTGATCAGTTTTCACTGATCGCGTTTACGACCGCGATTGAGCCCCTTCGGCTGGCTAACAGATACCACGGTAAAAATTTTTATTCTTGGACATTGTTGAATGAAACCGGTGATATGGCCGTATGTTCCAATGGTGTCGGGATCAAAATGGATGGCACTTTGGGCGACTTTAACCGTAATGACGTGATTTTTGTTTGTGGCGGCATTAATATCAAAAAAAACACGACCAAACCTGTCTTAAACTGGTTGCGACGTGAAGCACGTAAAGGTTTAGCCGTTGGCGGGCTATGCACCGCGTCCTACACCTTGGCAGCAGCCGGACTGTTGCAAGGCAAAAAATGCACTATTCACTGGGAAAACTACGACAGCTTTGAAGAAGAATTCCCGGATGTCGAGCTTGTCAAAAGCGTGTTCACAATGGACGGCAACCGTTTTTCATCCGCTGGTGGCATGGCATCTGTTGATTTGATGTTGAAAATCATCACGAATGATCATGGACAAGACCTGACTAACTGGGTTGCAGATCAAATGATCTACAACTCCATGCGCACCGAAAATGATGAACCGCGCCTGTCAATTCCAACACGTATCGGTGTGCGGCATCCTAAACTGTCCAAAGTCATCCAGATGATGGAAAAAAATATAGAAGAACCGATTTCCCCCTCGACGCTGGCCTCGGATGTAGGCATGTCGACACGCCAGCTAGAGCGGTTATTTCGCCGTTATCTGGACCGCTCGCCGAAACGCTACTATATGGAACTACGCCTGCAAAAAGCCCGTAACCTGTTGATGCAAACCGATATGTCAGTGATCAACGTCGCCCTTGCTTGCGGCTTTTCATCGCCATCCCATTTTTCCAAATGCTACCGCGCACAATATGAAACCACGCCCTACCGAGAACGTGGAACCATTCCCACGCGGTAACGAAATTTAAAAGGACCCTCTGATGAAAACCACTACGAAAGTCTGTATCATCGGAGGCGGCGTTGTTGGCTGTTCCGTACTTTATCACCTGACGAAACTGGGTTGGTCCGACGTGATGCTGGTGGAACGATCAGAGCTGACATCGGGCTCTACATGGCACGCGGCAGGCGGCTTTCACACACTCAATGGCGACACAAATATGGCCGCTTTGCAGGGCTATACCATTCGTCTGTATAAAGAACTGGAAGAACTGACAGGCATGTCCTGCGGGTTGCACCATGTCGGCGGGGTCACCTTGGCCGACACGCCCGAGCGTATGGATATGATGCTGGCCGAACGCGCCAAACACCGCTTTATGGGGCTTAATACCGAAATAGTAACCCCCGAGGAAATTCAAAAACTCTCACCCATCACCAATGTGGACGGTGTCATCGGCGGGCTTTATGACCCATTGGACGGCCACCTTGATCCGTCCGGTACGACACATGCTTACGCCAAGGCTGCGCGGATGGGGGGTGCGGAAATTGTGCTGCATAATCCGGTGATAGAAACCAACCAACGCCCCGACGGCACATGGGATGTGGTCACCAAACTGGGCACCATCCACGCTGAACACATCGTCAATGCAGGCGGGCTTTGGGCCCGAGAACTAGGTGCCATGGCAGGTGTATATCTACCGTTGCACCCGATGGAACACCAATACCTTGTCACCGAGGAAACACCCGAGGTTTATGAGCGTGATCATGAACTGCCGCATGTGATGGACCCGGGCGGCGAAAGTTACCTGCGCCAAGAAGGTCGCGGAATTTGCATCGGGTTTTATGAACAGGCTTGCGATCCATGGGCCGTTAGCGGCACACCTGCCGATTTTGGCCATGAGTTGCTGGAAAACAAACTCGATCGCATCTCGGACAGCGTTGAATTTGCCTTCAACCGCTTCCCCGTGTTGCAACGTGCAGGCATCAAAACCATCATCAACGGCCCGTTTACATTCGCCCCTGACGGCAACCCGCTTGTCGGTCCCGTCCCCGGTCTGCGCAATTACTGGTCGGCCTGCGGTGTGATGGCAGGCTTTTCCCAAGGTGGCGGTGTCGGCCTCAGCTTGGCCCAATGGATGATCGACGGCGAAGCCGAACGCGATGTAGCGGCCATGGATGTCGCCCGTTTCGGTGATTGGATCAGCGCTGATTACACACGGCCTAAAGTGGTCGAAAACTACCAACGCCGCTTTTCAGTGTCTTACCCCAACGAAGAACTGCCTGTAGCGCGTGAATGGAACACGACACCAATGTACGACACATGGGCAGAACAAGGCGCTGTGTTCGGCGCACAATACGGCATGGAAGTCGCCAATTATTTCGCCACCCCCGATGAAGCAGATTATGAAACCCCAACATTCCGCCGCTCGAACGCTTTTAACGCAACAGCCCGCGAGGTCATGGCCGTGCGCAATTCCGTCGGTATCAACGAGGTGCATAATTTCGGCAAATACCGCATAATGGGCACTGATGCACGCGGTTGGCTTGACCGCATCATGGCGGGCCGCATCCCCAAACCGGGGCGTATTGCACTGAACCCGATGCTGTCACCCAAGGGCAAACTTATCGGCGATTTCACCGTTTCTTGCTTAAGTGAAACCGAATTTCTGTTGACCGCGTCATTCGGGATGCAAGCCATTCATATGCGCTGGTTTGAACAACACGGCGCGGACGGCATCACCATTGAGAACATCTCAACCGCCCGCATCGGCTTTCAGATATCAGGCCCCAATGCACGTAAAGTCCTGTCTGCCTGCACAATGGACGATGTAAGTCATGAAAATTTCAAATTCCTTGATGTGCGCGAGGTACAACTGGGCCGCCTGAAAGCACTGGTGCAACGCGTCAGCTACACCGGTGATTTGGGCTATGAGATTTATGTTGATGCCGCTGAACAGTTGAAACTCTACAAAATCCTTACCCACACGGGTCGGGCCTATAACATGAAACCTTTTGGCATGCGCGCAATGATGTCCCTGCGACTGGACAAATTCTTTGGCTCTTGGGGATCGGAATTCTGCCCCGATTACACACCGCTGGAAACAGGCATGGATCGCTTCATGGCTTACGATAAACCGACCGATTACCTCGGCAAAGCCGCAGCCTTGGCTGAACGCGCAGCAGGTGCTACCCGCAAGCTTTGCACCTTTGAGGTAGAAGTCGATGACGCCGATGTTATAGGCTATGAACCGATTTGGCTGGACGGAAAAGTCGTTGGCTTTTGCACATCGGGCGGCTATTCGCACTATGCGAAAAAGTCTATCGCTTTTGGCTTTGTCCCTACAGATCAGATCAAACCCGATCTGGCGGTGGACATCGAGATTTTAGGCGAAATGCGCCCGGCCAAACGCATAGAACAGGTACTGTTTGATCCCGAAAGCAGCCGAATGCGGTGTTAATACGGACTTTTCCAATGCTGCAGACAGGCATAAGCTGATCTGTATATAGGGAGAATATCATGATAGCAGGACGTAACGCCGTTATAACAGGATCCACCAGTGGCATTGGTCGCGGAATTGCCCTGAAACTTGCGTCTGAAGGGGCGCGCGTGATGATCAACGGCTTTGGTGATGAAGCGGATATTGCCAAGCTTCTGATCGAGCTTGAAAAACTCTCGGGTAAAAAACCGATCTATTCCCCTGCCGATATGTCTGATCCTGAACAAATCGAAGCCATGATGCGGTTGGCTGAAAATGAACTAGGCGGCGTTGACATCATGATGAACAACGCCGGCATTCAATTTGTCTCCCCCATTGAAGATTTCCCCACCGATAAGTGGAACCAGATCATCGCAATCAACCTCACGTCGGCCTTTCACACCACAAAAGCGGTTATCGCTGGCATGAAAGCGCGTGGCTGGGGGCGCATTATCAATTTGGCATCGGCCCATTCACTGGTCGCCTCGCCCTATAAATCCGCTTATGTCGCCGCCAAACACGGTATCGCAGGTCTGACCAAAACCGTGGCCTTGGAAACCGCGGAATTTGGCATAACCGTCAACGCGGTATCACCGGGATATGTGCTGACCCCCCTAGTTGAAGCCCAAATTCCCGCGACGGCAAAAGCACGCGGCATATCAGAAAAAGACGTCATCCAAACCGTCATGCTTTCCAATCAACCGACCCGGAAATTCGTGGAAATAGACGATGTTGCAGCTACAGTCGCCTTCCTGTGTTCCGACTCTGCCAAGGGTATAACGGGCAGCAATATAACCGTAGACGGCGGATGGACGGCGCAATAATAGCAGAACTTATACGCATTCCCTTGTCCAAAATCCTTTGCAAATTTTCTACAATCTGTGATTGTATTGAACACCTATAGTGTATAATTTTATTAGAATAAGCTAAGGATCAATTTTGTTTAAGACATTGGGAAAACGTATTTTTAAATGGGTTGGGTATATATTCTGCGCCTGCACCGCCTTGGGTTTAGCAGTCTATGCAATATTCATGGCGCTGGAGGCAGCAAAATCAGGCACACCCCTGATCCTGATATTAAAAGCCATAATTGCTACCGGCATAGCCGGTTTTTTGGCATGGAACGCGCGGCAGCTTTTAACTGACAGGTTTACGTCAAGCGACCAAGAGCGCCATTTTCGCAAGAGCGCGCCTCCGCATTTTCGCAAGAGCACGTCACTGCAAAAACCGACACCACAAAAACCACCCCCGCAAAAACTGGCCAAAAAAGACCTAAAACCGATCATTATCGATGGCAACAATGTTTTCCTGCGAGGCGATCCAAATACTATGCCCCTGCACATGATGGTCAAAACATTAGACACTATGGGCCACTTTGTTCATGTGTTTTTTGACGCAAATATTTACTATGTGATGCGCAATAATGATATCATGCTTTCGGGACGGGGCAATCATCATACACAGGTAGCTGCAGCCTTTGGTCTTCCACCCGATATGATAACAATTGTACCGGCAGGCAGCCAAGCCGATCATTTTATCATACCCCATGCGCAGCAAAATGGCGGCACCATCATTTCAAATGACCGGTTCAAGGAATTTAAAGAAACCCACCCATGGCTCAACACATCAGGTCGCTTGGCCAAGTTTGATGTGATTAATGAACAGCTGTCCGTTCCGAACCTCGCTCTGAATGTATCCCTGCGATAGCGCCTTGTTGGGTGCAGTTACACCCGATTTACTGTGGCACCATGCGGTATAATACCCCGTCCCCAACTGCCAGAAAATAGATCGACCCGTCAGGGGCTTCACGTATATCGCGGATACGTTCAAAGCTGTCCTTGAACAGACGTTCTTCCCCCAGTATCCGATCCCCTGCCCGGTCAAGTCTCGAAATCAGATCGAACTTCAATGATCCCACAAAAATGTCACCCTTCCACTGGGGCCAGAGCTTTCCCGAATAGATCATCATACCGGAAGGTGCGATCGACGGATCCCAGTAATAAATAGGCTGTTCCATACCAAGCTTATGGGTGCCCGCGCCGATCTTTTTACCCGAATAATGTACGCCATAGGAAATCACCGGCCAACCGTAATTTTTACCTTGTTCGGGTTTGTTTACCTCATCGCCACCCTTGGGCCCGTGTTCCACCGTCCATAAACGCCCCTGCGCATCCAGTGTTGCCGCTTGCGGATTGCGGTGGCCGTGCGAATAAATTGAAATGCCGCCCGCGCGGGTTATGTGCATCACCTTGCCATTATGAACCGACATATCTTGCGCCAAATCCCGCGCGCCGCGATCACCGACTGTGACAAACAACGAACCGTCACGGGCTTCAACCACCCGCGAGCCGAAATGACGCGTCGTGTTAGACCCGTGTAACTGGCGATAAATCACCCGTAAATCGATCAACTGACTGGCGTCCCGTGACAGCCGTGCAACCGCCAAAGCGGTTCCGGCACCACCTTTACGCGGTTCGGCATATGTCAGGAAAACCTCGCGGGTTTTGGTAAAATCACGGGCAACAACCACATCCAGTAATCCGCCCTGCCCTTTGGCTGCAACTTTCGGAACACCGCTGACATGATTGCGCACACCGTCCTTGGCGTGGATCAAAACACCACCGCGCTCGGTGACCAACACAGCACCATCCGGTAAAAAACCGACCGCCCATGGTTGATCAAGCTGATCTATCACAGTGTCTATTCTCACAGCACCTGTGTCGTGCACCAAAACATTCGCCGCCAAAGCTGCATTTGACGGCAAAGCCAAAACCAGTGCCGCAATTATATGTTTACCAGTCGCCGACATTATCCATTGAGGCCCAAGGCTCTACCGGTTGCAAAGGCTCGCCTTTTTGGATCAGCTCGACAGAAATATTGTCGGGTGATTTAATAAACGCAATATGCCCGTCACGTGGCGGGCGGTTGATGACCACGCCTTTATCCATCAAATCGTTACAGGCTTGATAAATATTATCATAATGATAGGCCAAATGGCCCCAGCTGCGGCCGGTTTCCAGAACTTCATCCGAATCCCAATTATATGTCAGCTCCAGCTCTGGTGCATTGTTTGCACGTGCGTTTTCTTCATCCCCCGGGGCTGCCAGAAACACCAGCGTGAACTTACCTGCTGGCACTTCTTTACGATGGGTTTCAATCATACCCAGCTTGTTGCACCAGAAATCCAGAGATGCCTCCAGATCAGTCACACGAACCATTGTGTGGGCAAATTTCATATTATTTCTCCTAAAACGACTTGGCACACATTAGCATTGCATTTCGGCAGGTAAAGGGCTTCGGCTTGCATCGGCATAAGAACGCCACTATTGATTTCTTTACAACCCGCTTTTGATATTGGAATGCACAAATATGACCTTTTACCAAACCATATTTATATCATTCCTAATCGGTATCAGCCTGATCTGGCTGTTTACAAAATTTTTCAAAACCAATGCTGAACAGCCTAAAACATGGCAGCGCCCCCTATTTATTCTGGCAGGTGGCGCCATGGTCGCCCTGATCTTGTGGTTGCTTTTGCAAGTCCTGATAGGCCTGCCAAGTTTGGAACAAACCGTTGATATACCGGGAATATCTCTGGGGTTGCTGATCGCATATGGCTTTCAAAACGCGGTTACTGTCATTCGGGAACGCGCAAAGAACAAGTTCAAATAAGCCGCAGGTCAGAAAGTATGATTAATTAATTCCGCGCGACACATCGCTGCAAACACATTCGATAGCACGTAATTACTATTTAAAAACAGTGCATTACCAAAGAAAAACTAAACCAGTAAACTAGTTTAGTAGTAAAAATACGCCCCATTCCAACCGTAGAAATTATCTGTTAGACCGCGCCTTATGACGCAAGCACAAAAAATACTATCGGTAGCTCCGATGATGGACTGGACTGATCGGCACTGCCGCTATTTCCATCGCCTGATATCGGCGCATAGTTTGCTTTATTCAGAAATGGTCACTGCCCCTGCCATCATCCACGGCGACCGTGATCGTTTGTTGGGCTTTAATGACACCGAACACCCCGTTGCCTTGCAACTGGGCGGCTCTGATCCTGCACAACTGGCCCAAGCAACACGTATCGGGTGCGCATACGGCTACGACGAAATCAATATCAACATCGGTTGCCCGTCCGACCGCGTACAATCGGGTAGTTTCGGGGCTTGTCTTATGCAGGAACCTGATTTGGTTGCGGATTGCGTATCTGCTATGATGGACGCAAGCGGTGGCGTTGAAGTCACCGTGAAATGTCGCATCGGTGTCGATGACCAAGACCCGAATATAGTGTTGCCCGACTTCATCACCCGCGTCAAAGCACGCGGGATCAAAACATTCTACATCCACGCCCGCAAAGCTTGGCTTCAGGGCCTAAGCCCAAAGGAAAACCGTGATATCCCCCCCTTGGACTACGCCCTTGTACACCGGATAAAAGCGGAAAATCCTGAATTGAATATTCACATAAATGGTGGAATTACCACATTGGATCAAGCGGTTGAACATCTTGACCACGGCTTGGACGGCGTCATGATCGGCCGCACTGCCTATCACGACCCTGCAACTATCCTGATCAACGCCGACAGCCGCATTTACGGTGGCACGGATAAAAGAACCATTGAGCAAGCTGTCATAGACATGCTGCCCTATATCGAGAACCACCTTAGTACAGGTGGTCGCCTGAACCAGATCACGCGGCACATGCTGGGTGCCTTTACAGGTCGCGCAGGGGCGCGTCTGTGGCGCCGTATTCTGTCGGAAAGTGCCCATAAAGACGGTGCAGGCCCCGAATTGGTCGAAACCGCTCTGAATGCTATTAAACAAAAAGCCGCATAAAGGTCTGAATATGCCCGATATGATGACTATCCTACCCATATTTATCCTGCTTATAGCTATAGGTGCCTTTGCAGGTATCCTTGCAGGGCTTTTGGGGATCGGTGGCGGCTTCGTCCTTGTGCCTGTGCTTTACTACGCATTTGCGGGTCTGGGGTACAACTCACCCAAGCTGATGCAAATTTGTTTGGCAACATCACTGGCAACGATTGTATTCACCTCTATGCGTTCAGTTGCCAGTCACCACAAAAGGGGTGCGGTTGACTGGGATATCCTGAAAACATGGGCGCCCGGAATTATGATCGGTGCATTAATCAGCGTGTTTGTGGCGGCGGGCCTGCGCTCTGACACGCTCATGCTGATATTTGGCGGTCTTGCGCTTATCGGTGGTCTTTATATGGCAATCAGCAAGCCTGAATGGCGTCTGGGCGATACAATGCCAACTGGTATCACGCGCGCCATTCTCAGCCCGATACTCGGCTTTTCATCCGTGCTTGCAGGTATTGGTGGCAGCAGCATGGGCATCCCGATCATGACATTGCATGGGCACCCCATTCACCGCGCGGTGGCAACCGCCGCCGGTTTTGGACTGATCATCGCTTTACCCTCGGCCATCGCCTTTCTGCTGACCCCTGTCCCCGATGCGGGTCGCCCGCCATTCAACATAGGTCACGTCAATATCGCGGCATTCATCGTGATCATATCCATGACAATGTTCACAGCACCAATAGGCGCAAAACTAGCCCATTCACTGGACCCGAAACTCTTGAAACGCATATTTGCGGTTTTCCTGATCCTTGTAGCACTTAACATGCTGCGAAAAGCTTACATTGGATAGGGCGGCCTTTGATACGCTGGGTTGGGTAAAACTGCCCTTTGATCCGCGGCTTGCGGCATGGGTGGACAGTATCCAACCGCAAGCACAACAAGTTATAAACGATCCCGAAAACCGCGCAAAATGGTTGCGCTCGCAAGGCACATGGTTCGTTGGTGTCGATGTTTTGCGTGATTTTGCTCCGCTGACCGGCCCTATTCTAAAAGCCATACAACATGCGATGGGTCAGGATCAGATTGACTTAGGCTTAGGGCAAATATCGGTTTGTACCAAAGGTTATCCTTTACAGGACGCGCATGAAACGACAGCGATGTTCAACTACCGCCGAAAACGCGATTTTGCGCATCTTGACGGGCTAAAAGCGATTGGCCCGAAACGCCAGCGTAAAATGGAGGAGTTCCACGGCTTTATCCTTGGCATCCCTTTGAATAAAACACCCCCAAAAGCCGCTCCTTTCGTAATCTGGGAAGGCTCGCACTTGATTTTTCGTGATATGCTGCAAAAAGCCTATGCAGAACACCCGCCGGAAAAATGGGCAGAGATCGACATCACCAAAATCTACCAACAAACCCGCGCCAAAATTTTTGATACCTGCAAACGGGTGGAACTTCACGCCAACCCGGGAGAGGCCTATATCGCCCACCGTTTCGCATTGCATGGAATGGCTGCATGGGACGCAAATTTAAAGGGACCTGCCGAAGGTCGCCAAATAGCCTATTTCAGGCCCTATTGGAACGGTGGCTTAATCGGCTGGCTTGAAAACAGCTAACAAAAACCTGCATACATCTCTGCAGATACATGGTCTGAATAAACATCCTAATCACCCCCGTCGTGACCGCCCGCCTTTGCGTTTCGGCTTCAACATCGGTGCTCGTGCCGGTAGCTCGGCCATAATCGCCAGTCGCTCTTCACGGCTCATCCGTGACCATGCTGCGATCTCGGCGTTGCTGCGATAGCATCCGATACACAGTTTCGCTTCAGGGTGCATAACGCAAACCTTGACGCACGGGCTTTCGCGTTCCTCACGTTTCCAAACCTCATCCATCATCCGCGCCTTATATGTGATAACCGGTCCAACACGCCCTGCAAGATGTAGGACGCTGCCACATTATCTATCACATCCGCCCGCTTTTTGCGTGACATATCCGCCTCTAGTAGTGCTCTTTCCGCCGCAACAGTGGACAAGCGCTCATCCCAAAAGAAAATCGGCACCGCAATCCGTGCAGTCAGATTCCGCGCAAAAGCACGTGTCGATTGCGCCCGTGGCCCTTCTGATCCATCCATATTCATCGGCAGACCCAACACAATACCCGCTATCTGATTGTCAGCAATCAACCGATCAATCGCATCCGCATCAATCCCGAATTTCTTACGCTTTAT
>SWCD01004730.1_pt1 | contig 19279 bp, 18 predicted proteins | sample 4693011 | NCBI WGS metagenome assembly SWCD01 (sample SAMN10267278, study PRJNA491770) | bioreactor metagenome | isolation source: DHS bioreactor inoculated with marine | place: Japan: Omine Ridge, Nankai Trough | reverse complement strand
CCCCGGGCGCCGCGAGAAGGATGCCACCATCGTCCGTGGCGACGGCCGCGCCGTGCGCGAGCTGTCCTCCGGTGCTTTCCGCCCACCAGCCGAGCAATGGCCTGAGCGGCGCCGCCAGTTCCCAGGCCACGACTCGCTCCGGATGGCGAACCCAGAAGAGGGCGACGTTTTCCCGCGTGTCCATGTAGTGGAAAGTCCCGGAGGCCACGGTCAGGGACATCTGCACGTGGTCTCCAAGCTCGTGCCGGATCTCGCCCCGGGCGATGTAGTCGCCGTCCTTCCACCTTGAATCGGGCGGCTCCACGCCCGTCGAGGCCGTGTCCCAGAGCCCAATGGTCAGTTCGGAGTCGTCGACCGCGGGAACCGCGAGGTGCTCGAGCGCCGGCGTGACGTACGGCTCGAGGGCGGGACCGGCGAATCGGAGGCGAACCGTGCGGCCGGCGATCCGGAAGCAGTGGTCCCGAGTTTCGCCAGCTTCCGCGGCCGCTCGAGCGAAGGCGTCCGACATCTCTTTCGTGAACGCGGTCGAAGGGATCGGCCTCATCCCTCGGGGGCTTCGAGGTCCGGCTTCGCGACCGGCCAGCCCGCCTCGTCGGCGTCGTGGATGGGGTCGAGGAGGAGCAGGTCCTCGAGGTCCGTGAACTTCAGGAGCTCGGGGACCTGATCGATGACCGGTCGACCCTCGGTGGGGGTGGGGACGGTGGCGCCCCCGTCATCCTGCGGCACCCGGGCAATCAACTTCTCTTCAAGAAGCCGAGAGATGAAACGGTGGACGTCCTGCTCCACGGCCCCGGGGGCTTCATAGCGGTCCGCCAGGTCGGCGACGATCTCCTCGAGAGTCAAACCCTCGGTGATGAGGTTCAGGATCTCGGCGCCGCCCTTGCCCGCGCTGTAGTAGCACCCCGTCTCGAAGTGGATCAGTACCGCTTCGCCGTCGATGACCTCGCTGGCGACGAGAGGCATGTTTACGCGAAGCCGGGTGCCCGAGGACAGGGTGGTCTCCGGGCTCTCATCATCTGGACTCATCACGCTGACCTTGCACGCGGCCCGCCGACCCGCGCCTGACGAGCAGTATAGCCGATCGACCCGCGCGATACGCCGCATAGAACGATATGGTGCGGACGAACCGGGCCGGGCATACTCGACCTCGTCGATCCGATGTTCACATCCACAATCATTCCCACGATCAACCGCGTCACCCTGACTCGCGCGGTCCGAAGTGTGCTCGAGCAGGAGCCCGCGCGCGATGACTTCGAGTTGATCGTCGTGAACGATTCGGGGAGTCCCCTGCCCGGGGCCGCCTGGCAGGAGTCACCGCGTGTCCGGGTCCTCACCACGGACCGGAAGGAGCGAAGCGTGGCCCGCAATACCGGGGCCGCCGTCGCCGAGGGCCGGTACTTCCACTTCCTCGACGACGACGACTGGCTGCTTCCGGGAGCGCTCGAGAGCTTTCGGGGACTGGCGCGGCAACGGGAAGCGGCGATGCTCTACGGGGGGTACCGGATCGTCGACTCCGGCGGGAGGGTGCTCGAGGAGCGCCGGCCGGCCGAGGCCGGGAACTGCTTTGTCCGGTTCATGACGGGAGAATGGCTGCCGCTGCAGGCTTCACTGATCGACGCCAGGGCGTTCTTCGCGGTCGGCGGCTTCGCGCCCCTGGACACGCTCCTGGGGGGAAACGAGGACGTCCACCTGTCGCGGCGACTCTCCCTCACGGAGGACATCGCGGGAACGACGGACCTCGTGGCGGCGATCCGGACCGACCCGGAGGAGAGCACGACGAACTACGCCGATCTTCAAAAGCAGAGCCGATTGTCCCGCGAGAAGTTGCTCCGCTATCGCGGAGCGTTCGCCCGGCTCAACGCCTCCGCCCGCGCGCAGCCCACGGACGCCTGCTACTGGCGAGGGCGCGTGTCGAGGATCTACTTCGCCTCCACCATCTGGAGCGCGAAAAGGCTCCTTCCCCTGACCGCCGCGATGCGTGCGTGGACCGGCCTCGCCGCCCTCGCATTGGCCGGGCCCGATCTGTTCTCGCTCGGGTTCTGGCGCGGCGCGGCTCACCCCCACCGGCGTCGGTGTCAACAGGTGCCCGGCGCCGATACTTCGCGGTAGACGGCCAGGGTCTCAAGGGCTGTTCTGTCCCAGGTGAACTCGGCAGCGCGGGTGCGTCCGCGTCGCGCCAGGTCGGCGGCCAGGTCCGGATCCGTGAGGACGCGTCCGATCGCGTCCGCCATTTTGTCGGGGTCGTCCGGATCCACGAGGATCGCCGCGTCACCGGCCACCTCCGGAAGGGCTGAGACGTTCGCGCAGACGACGGGGAGACCGCAAGCCATCGCCTCCAGGACGGGGAGACCGAAGCCCTCGAGGCGCGAGGCGTGGACCAGGGCGTCCGCCCCGAGATAGGCTTCGAGGAGTTTCTCGTCGGACAGGTACCCCGACCACTCGATGTGGTCGGCGACACCGGCCGCCTTCGCTTCCTCCATGGGCTCGGGATATCGGGGATCCGGCGTTCCCGCGATGAGGAGTCGGACGCGGTCCGTGACGCGGGCGCGAACCCGGGCAAACGCGCGAACGAGTCCCGAGAGGTTCTTGTAGGGTTCGGAGCGGCCGACCGCGAGGATCGTCGCCACCCGGCCCGGGTCGCGTGGAAGTCTCACGGCATCGAGGAATCGCTCGGAAACGCCGTTGTAGACGGTGCGCAGACGTCCCTCCTCCGAAGCCGGGATCCGGAGCCTCGAGATCACGTCCCCGCGGGCGGCGTTGCTGACGCAGAGGACCCGGTCGGCTCGCCGGACGGCCTCCTTGTGAAGGCGGGCATAGAGTGGGAGGAGCCGCCGTTTCCAGGACCGGGCTACGGAGCGCGGCTGAACCAGGGGGATCACGTCGTGCAGAGTCACGACGAGTCGGATCCGCCCGGTCCGTCCGGCCGGAAAGGCGGGCATCGGGAACAGGTAGCTCGGACTGTGGTAAAGGTCCACCCCGCGGGCGCGCAGGTCTCTCGCCAGACGCAGCTGGCCGATGGGGGAGTACACGCCGTAGGGGACGGTCACGGGGATGACGTTTCGCCGTCCCCCGAGCGGGCCGGCGAGGAGACGGTCCCTGACCGCCCGGTCCTTGAAGTAGAAAAGGAACTCGCTCGAGGGGTCGAGTCCCGGCAGCCTCGCCGCCAGTTCCCGCGCGTAGACACCGACTCCGGACGCCTCGCTCGGGATCCAGCGGGTGTCCAGAGCCACTCTCATCGCGCTCCCCGGGCGGCGCGGGTGGCCGGGAGGCGGGGCTCGGAAATCAAGTCGTCTCTCTCCCGCGGAGGACGACCCCGATCGTGCGGATCAGAATGTACGCGTCGAGCAGCAGGCTCTGGTGCTTCATGTAGGCCAGGTCCCAGTTGACCCTGCGCTTCAGGGAACTGCACCCGCGACACTCGACCTGCTGGAGGCCCGTGATCCCCGGCTTTGCCTTCAGACGCCGGCGCTGTTGCTCGTCGTAGAGCGCGACCACGGACGCCTCCTCCGGACGCGGTCCCACCAGGCTCATCCGCCCGGCAAGGACGTGCAGAAGCTGGGGCACCTCGTCCAGTCCCGTTCTCCGGAGGAACCTGCCGATCCCGGTCACCCGCGGGTCGTCGGGGATCTTGAAGACGGGCTCGGGGAGATCGTGGAGCTTGACCAGAGCTTCGCATCGTTGTTCGGCGTCGGGCACCATCGACCGGAACTTCAGCATCGCGAACTCGCGGCCGTGCAGACCGATCCGGACCTGCTTGAAGAAGATCGGCCCGCGGCTCGAGAGTTTCAGGAGCACCATGATCGCGAGCCACACCGGCAGCCCGGAGACGATCAGGATCACGGAGACGACGATGTCGATGGCCCGCTTGACCACGCGATAGCCGGTGCGAAGCGTCGAGTCTCCGATCCGAAAGAGCGGCATCTCGGAGAGGGTGCCGACCTCCTGGGATATGACGGCCACGTCATGGACGCTGGAGATCAGGTAGAGCGCGATGTCCCGGGACTCGCAGAAGTTCAGGAGTGCGACCCGTTCGTTCCGGCCGAAGCAGGTGGGATTTCCCCAGATCTCCGCGGAGACGATGAGCGCGTCGAAGGGGTGCCCTTCCTCGAAGGCGGCGTAGTCTCTTCTTCCCCCCAGCACCGGAAGGCCGAGGAGGGTCAGGCGGGTTGGAGTGTCGGCCGAATCGAGGAAGCCGAGAAGTCGAACCGTCGAGCGGAGGGAGCGCAGTCGGATCCCGAATTCCCGAGCCGCGGAGTCGAGCCCAAGGGCTACCACCCGATGACTGACGAGCCCCCGTGCGGAGAAGCGCCGGTCGAGGTTCGCGAACCAGAGTCGCAATGCGGAGAGCGCGACCGCGCCCACGAGGAAGGAGACGAAGATTGTTCCCCGACTCAGCATCGTGCCGCGAAGCAGGAAGGAGAGTACGGCGAGCGCCACGGTCGAGTGGACCCCGCCGTAGATCAGCCCCCTGAACGTCAGCATGATGGTGCCGGTCCCGAGGAGACCGTGGTTGTAGCCGCCGAGGAGATGAGTGAAGAGGATCCAGATCCCCGCGAAGGCGGCACCGCTTGCGAGATAGAGGGGCAGGAGCCCGATGACCTCCTCGGGATGTCCGCGAAGGAAGGTGAACCAGAGGGCGAACACGCCGAGAAACACCGAGAAGAGCGCGACGAAGTCCAGGACCGGAAGCAGCATGTGCCGGTTGGCCCAGAGAGGTAGAACGGCCGGCGTCAGCGGCCGCTCGCCTCGCGCCGCCGTCGGCGAGGGCTGGAGCCTGATCTTGGTGCTCAAGGGGCCCCCCTCTGCGATTCGGAGGCTGCCATCAGGACATTGGCCTTGCCCCTCCGGCTGTCGGGAGTAGTATTGACTGCGTTCAGTCTCGCCTTCGGATGAAGGGATCTGTCATGCGCGTAATCGCAACAATTCTGGCCCTGCTCTCCGTCCTCCTGTTGCTCTCCGCGGTTTCCGCGGACACCAACGCGCGCGTCCTCGAGGTGGACGGCTCCCTGCGCATTGTTCCCCCGGGAGGCTCGCCCGCGGCGGCCGGGAGTCCCGACCAGGAGATTTCCGCCGGTTCCTGGCTCATCGCCCCCGACGGATCCAGTGCCCGGGTCGAGCTTCCCGGCCTCGGCATCCTCACGATGACCGGACCGTCCAGGGTTCGGCTGATTTCGATCGATGGCACTCCGGTGCTGGTGCTCGAAGCGGGAGAAGCCGGCTTCGCGTTCGCGGCCGGCGAGGTGATGCTCCACGTGGAAGGCGGCCGGCTCGACCTGAGCGGCGTGGCCGGCTACGACGGCAGCCTGGTCGAGGGGTCCAGCATCCTGGTATCCGGTGATGCCAAGTCCGCGCGGATCGAGGTTCGCGAGGGATCTTCGCTTCTGTCCCGCGGCTCCGAGCACGCTCGCCTGGCGACCGGCGAGACCGTGCTGTTGCCGCTCGTCAGCCAGGTCGGCCGCGAGGGTCAGGTTCACCTGCGTTCCAGGGAGATCGAGATCCTCCTCCCGACGGAGGTCATCAAGGTGGGCGGGACCGAAGGCGACCCGGCCCTCGAGGACATGCTCAAGAGTTGGCTGCAGGGCAGGGAAAGCCCCCGCATCCCCTGACGTTCCGGTTCCTGAAGAAGCCGTCGCCATACTACTCTTGCTCCCGGGGACCGTCCCCGGCCGCCTCCTCCGGGGTCCGCCGGTAATCGCTTCCACCGTTGCGCCGGTAGTAACTCCGGCCCATCTCGCGGGTGCCGTTCAGGATCACGCCGACATGCCGGCCCCCGACTTCCTTGATCTGTCGAATGGCCCGACTCGCATCCCGGCAGCCCGACCGCCCGGACCGGACCACCTGGAGCACGACGTCCACATGCGGCGCCAGCACGACGGCGTCGGTCACGGCGCAAGTCGGGGGCGAGTCGATAATGATGCGATCCCACTCCCCGCGAACGCGATCCAGGAGCCTGAGCATCGGTTCGCTGCCGAGCATCTCAGCGGGATTCGGGGGCAGCGGGCCGGCCGGAAGAATGGTCAGGCCGGGCACCGGCCCGTCCGCAGCGGCTTCGCCCAGGTCCCGGTCGTGTACGAGCACGGAAGTCAGTCCGCCCAGCTTCTGCAGGTCGAAAACGCGGTGGGCCATGGGCCGGCGCAGGTCCGCATCGATGAGCAGAGTGCGCTGTCCGATCTTGGCGAAGGAGATCGCCAGGTTGATGGCGCAGAGCGTCTTGCCCTCCGACGGCACCGCCGAAGTGATGAGGATCGTGCGGCACCCATCCCCGGGGGTGGAGTAGACCAGGGCGGCGCGCATGCTGCGAAAGCTCTCCGCGACCGCGCCATCCGGGTTCTCCTCGAAGAGGCGGTAGTGCGGCTGCATCGCCTTCCCCTTGAGCGCGGGGACTTCGGCGATGACCGGGACCTTCAGACGGGCCTGCACGTCCTCACGGCTCCGGATGGAGTCGTCCATCGCGTCGAGGACGAAGACGAGTACGGTGCCGCAGAACAGGCTGAACAGGGCTGCCAGGACGAGGCTGAGCAACTTGCGCGGCTTCACGGGCTTCGTGGGAACCATCGCCATCTCGCGAACCCGTACGTTGCCGCCCGCCATCTCGGCCACCGGATCGAGCTGTCCGCTCGCCCGAAGGTAGCTCTCGTACTCGGTCTGCCGTCGATCGAGTTCCCGCTGAATACGGTCGTACACGAACCTCCGACGGTCGAGTTCCCGGAGCTTCCCTTCGAGTTCCTGGCGGTCGCGGGAGAGGTTCTCGTACACGCTGCGACGGACGGAGAACTCCATCTGCACCTGCTCGACGAGGGAGCGGATGCGGTCGGCGATCTGGCCCTTGATCTGATCCCGGCGCCCTTTTGCTGAGAGCCAGGTGGGGTGGGCCTCGCCCAGATCCTGTGACAGCTCGGCGAGGACCTGGTCCGCGGCATGGAGCTGTTGGGTCAGTTTCCGGTAGGTCTCGTCCGAGGCGACGAAGGGGAAGGAGCCGGGGTCGAGCCCCTCCCTCTGCGACCTCAGGAAATCGGAACTTTCGGCCTGGGCGACAGCCATCCGGTTGCGCGCATCTTCGTACTGCCGGGTCTTTTCGGTGAGCTGGTCCCGGAGCATCTCCTGTTCGTTCTCGATCGAGGAGAGCAGGCCGTTCTCCGCCATGAACTCATCGAGCTTGCCCCGCTCCTCGATGATCTCGTTTCGGAGTTGGTCGGCCTGCATATCCAGCACCTTCCGCGTGGTGTTGGAGGTCTCCGTCTGGTCCCCGGCGACGGAGATGAGGAAGCTCGACACCGTACCGTTGACCGCGGCCGCGATGCGTTTCCGGTTCTTGCCCTCGAGCGCGACTTCCACCAGGTTCGAGTCTCGCTTCGGTTCGATCTCGAACTCGTCGACGAATTCCTCGAAGGTCTGGTCCTGCAGCTTGAAGTCGTCGTACACCGGCCCCATCACCTCGCGCATTCCCATTCGGAAAAGCAGAGTCCGGAAGTACTCGCGCTGGAACGGCTCGGCGGTCAGCAGATCCTCGACGGAGACGGTGCCCTCGGGCGCGGTGATTTCGAGGATGGCGCTCGCGCGGTAGATGGGGTCCATGCGATTGACGACCACGGCGGTGCCGGCGACGGCCCCGGCGACGAGCAGGGTCAGGATCAGGAAGTGCCGGCGGAAGATGGCGAAGTACTCCGAGAAGCTCGCCTCCGACTCCACCGCGGGGAGGTTCCGCGAGGGGTCACCACTGTCGCTGGAATCGGTGTGCACTAGAACACACCTCGTCTCGGGACATACACGAGGTCGCCCGGCTCAACGAGCGGCTCCGGGCCCTCCGCGTCGCCATTGAGGTGATCCTCGACGTTGACCACGATCGTAGTGGTGGTCGAGCCGACGCTCCTGATGATCCGCACATCGGTGAGGTCCGCGCTTCTCTCGCTGAAACCCCCGGCCAGCGACAGAACGCGGCTCACGGTCAGCCCCCCCTTGGTGGGGAGAGCGACCTCTCCGGGCAGCCTCACCTCGCCGACGACGTAGGCGGAGAGAAGCTCGGGGACGATGACCTGATCGCCCGAGTGGAGCACCAGTTTCAGCGCAGCGGTCTGGCCGCTCTCGATCGAAAGGAAGTCCAGGTGGAAGCTGCCGGCCGAGGCACCATCGCGCCGGACCACCCGCACATTCGCCCTGTCCGCGTCTTCGGCGAACCCCTGGGCCATGGAGATGGCGTGCGAGAGGAGCAATTCGCGTCCGATCGGGATCTGGAACTCTCCCGGCTCCCGGACCCGGCCGAGAACATAGACCGATTGCGGCGCGAATTCCGTCACGAGGACCGTGACCAGCGGATTCTTCAGGAACTTCCCGTCCCGGAGTCGCCGCGTGATCTCCTCCTCGACGTCGGCGGCCGTGCGGTCGAGGAGCGAAATGCCCGGCAGGCCCGGGAAGGAGACGGATCCGTCCGGAGGCACCCGCATCTTGACGGAGAACTCGGGCTGCCCGAACACGCGGATATCGACCTGGTCCCCGGCCTGGAGCCGGTAGCCCCCCGTCGTCGGCTCCTCAGCCAGCAGGGCCGGCAACCCGCAGATCAGGGCGACGAGGAGCATCGCCAGAAGCATCAGCGAAATGGAGGAGCGGATCATCGGTGACAACGGCCCCCTCCTCAGAAGTAGATGGCGATCTGGAGATAGATCTTGTTGGCGTCGTAGTTGAGCGAGCCTTGACCCAGGCGCTTCGTCCATTCCCATCCGAGCTCTGCCTTCAGCCAGGTCAGAGCAGTGGCGCCGACCGCGAGCCCCGCGCTGTACAGCTTGAAGGACGGCTCGTTCGAGGGGTCCGCCCTCTCCATGTACCCCTGGCCCCGCAGGTAGAGAAACCCCGGGTCCAGATCAACGTCGATTGTCAAGCCACCCCGCTGGGCCTTCTGGTAGTTCGAGAAGGATGCGTACTCGGGTCGTTGCACGTACCACAGCCGGGCCGCCAGACCATCGTCCATGCGGAGCCGCAATTCGGCCTCGAGGGCCAGGGAGTCCAGGTCCGAATCGTCATCCAGATCCCCGTTGTCTTCCGCACGGACCGACGCAAGGCCCGCCTTCGCGAAGTAGTCGAGGTACTCCACGGGCCGTCCTTCGACGCCGGCGAGGATGGTGTGGGTGGTGCTGTCGTTCAGGACGTTCTTGTGGAATCTCCGCTTGAGCAGGTCGTACTCCAGCAGGAGTGCGTAGTCGACGTGCGGGGTCCACCGGCCGAAGAACCCGAGGCTCATTTCGGTGAGATCCTGCCAATCCGGGATTTCGGACCCGTAGGTCCGGGTGTGCCATCGGCCCCGGACGCCGACCCCGAGGTCGCCGAAGAGAGTCCCGACTTCGGCCTCGGCCCGGTTCGTCGTGCGGTCGACCCGGCCGGGGAGGCTGACGGTCGCGGTGTCCTGGGTCATGGTCAGGGTGTCCGCGATGCGGAAGTAGGAGTCCACGAAGTCCAGCCGCAGGTCGATGTTCGCGTCGTGGTTCACGGTGTTGAGGTCCGTCTCGTCCAGGTAGTTGCGGAACGTGGGCGCGTAGAAGAGCCGGAGCCGATGCTCTCCGGAGAACATCTCGGCGAAAACCCCGGGGGTCGTATTGAAGCTCACGTCTGAAGTGGTGTGGTTCTTCGAGAGATAGACGTTGTCTTCGTAAAGGATCCGCTCACCCAGAAACGCGAACAGCCGACCGAATCCGAGATCGATCTCCGATTCCGGTCGGAACGAGAGGTACCCGGTCGTGAGGACGGGGACCTCGTAGAACGGCGACACCTCCCGGTAATCCTCGAGCTTCCGCACGCCGGCTTCCTGGGCGATCGCGGGCGTGGCGAGGAGGACGAGGAAGACGGCGAGGGTGATGAGGAGCGGTCCTGCGCAACTGCGGCGAGTCAGGTGCATGGAAGACCTCCGTCAAGAACAGCGGGCTTCTGCCAGCCTGCTGAGCCAACCGTGGTTGGCCACTTCTTCAATGCTGGGCAACCCGAAGGGTTCCTATCGCGGAAAGGTGCGCACGCCCTCGGGGAAAACACTGCAATCGTACCTCAACTGAACGGGTCGCTTCGATAAGGTGAACAGGATAACTCAAGTGAGTTGGGAAGGGCGGACGGAATCGCCGAATCGCGTGACCGGGTGGCGATGGCGATCCCCGTCAGAACCGCGAACACCAGCCCATTTGCCGGCACCTGCAGATTGAAATCCAGAATGCTGTGCAACAGGATGGCCAGCGCTCCCGCCGCCGCGCCCAGTCCCGCCCCCCGGAGCACCGGATCCGCGACCGTCGACCGCCGGAGGATGCACCGCATGAGGACGAGGAGGAAGAACCCTCCCAGGACCGTCCCGGCGACACCGGTCTCCCAGGCCAGCTGCAGGTAGTCGTTGTGGGCCTCCGCATACTCCGCGCCCGGGCGGCCCGTCTGGTACTCGGGGAAGGTGAAGAGGTAGGTCCCCAGGCCCGAGCCGGTGAGCCAGTAACGGTCCGAAAGGCCCCGCCAGGTGTCCCCCCAGAGGTCGAAGCGTCCTCCCGCATCCCGCTCGATCAGCGAGAAACGCTCGAGCAGGGGATCCACGCCGAGCGCCGTTCCCGCGGAGACCAGGACCACGACGAGGACGAGAAAAATGACGATGCCCCGCCACCGGGCGCGCGCTCCGCGCCGCGAGATTGCGAGGAACAGGGCTCCGACCGCGCCGCAGAAGATGCCCATCCGGGATTGGGTGAAGATGAGCGCCACGCCCATCACTATCACGGAGATCATTCCCGCGGCCACCGCGGGGGAGCCGAGGAGCGTGGCCCTCACTCTGTGGATGAGCGTTGCCTCATCGTGTGCGGGTTGCCGCAGCACGGCCAGGACGGTTGCCCCGAGGACGAGGGGGATGATCATCTCGAGCAGGCCGGCGAAGTGATTCGGGTTCGTGTAGGTCGCTGTCAGGCGGTCGCCGTACGCCCATGCCCGGTGGGAGTAGAGGACAGGTAGCGAGCCGTCGGTGAAGAGCTGGAGGAGGCCGTAGAGTGAGAGCAGCGCGGTCGCGGCACCGAGGGGGAGCACGAGCAGGGCGAGCGTTCTCCGGTCCCCGGCGGACCGGGCGGCGATGAAGAAGGCCACGAGGCAGGCGGCGAGCTTCCATGCTTCCCGTTCGGTCTCGGTGGGCAGAAGCGAACCGAAGTGCGTCTTGAGCCCGGCGCCCGGAAAACCGGGTTGAGGGGTAAGGACGATCTGGAGCAGCGCCACGAGGAGGAGGGCGCCGAGGGCGCACCCCGCGATCTTCGTTTCCCTGGTGGGAAACCCGCCGCGGGGCCCGGAGGGAACGAAGACGCCGAGCAGCGCGACCGCTCCGGCCAGGAAGACGGCCGCCTCGGTCATGGCCAGTGCGGAGTACTCCTCCGCGGCGCCGGCGACGGCCCCACCGGCCAGGGCCAGGCCGAGCAGCGTCGCCGCCGTTCTCTCCGGAAGTGCCCTGACGGGAGTCACCGGCCCCTCCATTGCTCGAGCAGGCGGGGGTAGAGTTCGTTCGACGGGTAGAGCTTCCGAGCCCTCTCGAGTTCTCTCACCGCCTCTTCAGAATTGCCCTGGCCGTCGTGAGCGAGCGCCAGGAGGTAGTGCAGATCCGGGTCGCGGGGAGCCTTGAGAAGCACACGTTGCAGGCGGATCCGGGCGTCGCGGTAGAGTCGCCAGGCGATCTCGATCCGGGCGAGATACCCGGCGGTTGCCGGATCGGCGCTGACTTGCCAGACCGCCTCGAACTCCGCGAAGCTCTGCCGGTAGCTCTTCCGGCCGGCCTCGAACCAGTGTCGACCGAGGTTGAACCTCGCACCCCCGGGGTAGTTCGTAGCGAGTGCCTCCCAGAGCTCGAGTCCAACCTGCCCCTGTCCTGCCCGCGCGAAGTCATCGTAGAGGGAACGCAGGAGATCGGAAGGCGTCGGGCTCGCGGTGACCGCTGCTTTGAACGCCTCGCTGGCCCCCGCGGCGTCGCTGTTGCCGAGTCGGGCGCGTCCGAGCGCGAGTTCCAGGATCCAGTCCGGCTTCCGCCTCCCCCCGATCGCAATCGTGAGTTCCCGGACCGCCTCGGCATGGTGTCCGGCTTCGAGCAGCAGGAGTCCGAAGGCCCCCCGCGCTGCGGGGTTTTCGGGAACCAGGGGGGCGAGTTCGAGGACATCCGGCAGGAATGGCCGGAGGAGCCTCGCGGTGCTCTCGAGAGTGCGGGGATCCAACTCGGCCGCGGCCTTGAACCGGGGGAAGGAGTAGAGCAGCAGCTTCGGCGCGCTCCGCCGTCGGGCCTCCCGCACCCACACGGCGCCGATCCGCTCCGCGAGTCCGCTGTGAGCAGGCGCCAGGCGGCATGCTGTCTCGAAGGATCGATCCGCCCTCTCGTACTCGCCGGCTCCAAGCAGCGCGAGTCCTCGTGCGTAACGAAAGGCGGCCCAGGTCGGCGCGAGTTCGATCGCCCGCGAGATGATGGCGTGGGCGCGCGCCGGATCGGTCTCGATCAGGGCCTCGAACCTCGCCGGGTCTCCCGGGCCGTAGCGCTGTCGCTCCACGAGGAGCCGGGCGGCGCGGGCGGGGGAGCCCTCGAGGCGAGCGGGATCGAGCAGGTCGCGCTGCCGAAGGGCGAGTACCGCGGCCACGAGGAGGGAGATGATCCCGAGCGAGGCGAGCAGCACGGGGCGGGCGCGATTCGTTCGTGCCGCCTCGATCGCGCACGATGGTTCCAGACCGTCTCCGGACGGATCAGCGCCTCCACTACTCGGGCCCGGACCTGTCATCATCTTGATCCTGCATTCTGCGAGCCGGCGGCTCGATGGCCAACGTCATCGTCGTTGCCATGTGTGGGTTCAGCAAGGAGTATGAGGACCGCTGTCTCGTTTTCCCTCGCCCTTCGCCTGCGGGAGAGGCGCGGCGACCGACAAGTTGCCCGGCCGACTGACCGCGTGGCCGGAGGGGGAATTCACTCTCCGTCCCCGCCCTCCTCCTCCCCCCTCTCCTTCCGCTTCAAGTCCCAGACCTCGCACCAGCGGGCCCGGGACTTCCCGGAGAGGGCGTCGATGGCGACCTGGTCCTTCTCGACCTCCCGCTCGAGCGCCCGGACCTTGGCCGCATTGCCCTCACCCCGCGCCTCGCTCAGTCGCTCCCGCTTGATGCCGAGGGCGTCCTGGGCGGCGTCGATCCGGTCGAAGGAGCCGAGGAGGTTCCGGGCGGCGCGCACCGTGCCGGAGAGGCCAGCCTGCAATTCTCATCAGGCTGCGCGTCGATTCCCCCTCGGAGGGTCGGCCTCCGTGCCGACCGCGCTACCGGTCGGCCAATTCGTCCGGCTCCGTCTCCGGCGACAGTTCGATCCCTCTCCGGTAGGCGGCCCGCGCGATCGCGTGCGCGGCCACCGGGGCCGTCGCCAGGAGGAACGCCGAGATCAGGACGATTCTGGCGGTGACCGCGATCTCGAAGGTGTGAACCGCCACCGCGGAGAGGATCAGGATCACGCCGAGCGTGGAGGCCTTGCTCGAGGCGTGCATGCGCATGGGGAGGTCCCGGAAGCGGAGGATCCCGATCGCCGCGACGAGGATGAAGAAGGCGCCGGCGCCGACCAGCGCGGCGGTGATGATCTCGCCGATGCTCATTCCTTCGCCCTCTCGGTCTTGATGCCCATGTAGACGGCGATCCCCACGGTGCCCACGAAACTGATGAGGGCGAGCACGATCGCCACGTCGAGGAAGACGGTCTGGTCGTACTCGATGGCGTAGACGCCCGCCGCGGCCATGGTGATCGTGGCCAGGAGGTCGAGGGCGACGATGCGATCGGCGAGGTGCGGCCCCTTCGCCAGGCGAATCACCGAGAGCGCCATGGCCACCGCCAGGACACCCATGATGAAATCCAGGTAGCCCGTCATCGCATCAGCTCCAGAACCCGCCGCTCGAACCCGTCCTGGATCTCTCGCCGCAACGCATCCGGGTCCGTGACCCACATGGAGTGGACGTAGAGCGTCTTCCGGTCGTCGGACACGTCGAGCGACAGGGTCCCCGGCGTCAGGGTGATCAGGCAGGCCAGCAGGGTGATCTCCGCATCGGTCTTCGCCGTGAGCGGCACGCCGATGATGCCCGGCCTGATCCGCGGCTTCGGCGAGAGCACGTCCCGGGCGACCCGGACCGAGGAGACCACGAGCTCCCAGAGGAAGTAGGTGAGCAGGATGATTCCCCGGGGCAGCTTCGAGGTGTACTTCGCCGCGGCGGGGAAGGGACTGAACCAGGCCAGAACCGCGAATCCGAGCAGGAAGCCGAAGGCGAGGTTCTCGATGTTCACCTCGCCCATCAGGACGGCCCAGAGCATGGAAACCAGCAGATTGAGGAGGAGCGCGTTCACCGGGCGCCTCCCACCAGCAGCCGGAAGGCCTCGACGTCGAGCAACTGGTCGGCGGCCCGCTCCGCGACGTCGAAGAGCGCCTGGGGCCACACACCGATGGCGACGGTGATGAGGGCCAGGGCGGCGATCGGGATGACCATCGTCAGCAGGCGTCCCCGCGGGAGGACCGGGTGAGGTTCGGGGGAGGGATCGGGCTTCCAGAAGGCCTCGTTCCAGATCTTCACCATGGAAACCAGGGTGAGCAGTCCGGCGGCGAGGGCGACGGCGATGAGCAGGTACTCGCCGGCCTTGAAGCCGGCCTGGATCACCGAGAGCTTCGCCCAGAAACCGGAGAGCGGAGGGATGCCGGCCAGCGAGAGCGCGGGGATGGCGAACAACACCGCGAGCCAGGGCGCTGTCCGGCAAAGGCCTCCCAGAACCTTCAGGTCGTACGATCCTCGCATGGCCCGGATCACCCCTGCGATCAGGAAGAGGTTCGTCTTCACGATGATGTGATGGGCGATGTAGAAGACGGCGGCGACCAGGGCGAGACGCCGAACGGCATCGTCCGGAGCGGCCAGCAGCCCCAGCGCGGCCACCATGTAGCCGATCTGGCTGATGATGTGGAAGGACAGGATCTTCCGGATCTCGAACCGCGATACCGCGCCGAAGACCCCGAGGATCATCGTCAGCCCGGCCAGCACGAGCAGGATCGAGAAGTTCCTCCCCATGATCGGAAAGACCATCCCGAAGATGCGGATCAGGGTGTAGACGCCGACCTTGGTCAGGAGCCCCGCGAAGATGGCGGAGACCGCGGCCGGCGGCGTGGCGTAGCTGGCCGGCAGCCAGAAGTAGAGCGGGAAGAGCCCCGCCTTGATGCCGAAGGAGACGAGGAACAGCGCCGAGATGGCGAGGACGAGGTGCGGGTTCGTCTCCGCGACCTCGGCCAGGCGTCCGGAGAGGTCGCCCATATTCAGCGTGTGCGTGACGGCGTAGAGCACACCGGCGGCGGCGAGGAAGAACGACGAGCCGACCAGGTTGATGGTCACGTACTTCATCGCCCCTTCCATCTGGGCCTTCTCGCCTCCGAGCGCCATCAGGGCGAAGCTGCCGATGAGCATCACCTCGAACCAGACGTAGAGGTTGAAGATGTCGGCGGTGACGAAGGATCCCGAGATGCCGGTCAGCATCAGGAAGAGGAAGGCGAAGTAGCCGCGCTCCTGTCGGGGGCGATCGATCTCCGCGAGGGAGTAGATCGTCACCGCGAGGCCCATCAGTCCGGTGAGCAGCACCATCAGCGCGGAGAGGACGTCCACCGCGAAGGTGATGGCGAAGGGCGCGGGCCAGCCTCCGAGGTCGGCCACGATCGGGCCCTCCCGGAGCACCGTCGAGAGGAGCAGGATCCCCGCGCCGAGCAGCGCCACCCCGCCGCCCACGGCGATCACCCGCTTGATCCGCACCGACCGATGGGCCGCGAAGCAGAGCGTGGCCGTGGTGAGCGGCACGAGCACCGGAAGAGTCGGCAGGAGACTCATGGGTCCCCCCTTCGCAACTCGTCCACGTCATCGGTGCCCGCCGAGGCGATCACCTGCTTCACCAGCACGGCGAGGAAGGCGGTCAGGGCGAAGCCGATGACGATCGCGGTGAGCACGAGCGCCTGGGGCACCGGGTCGGCGTGACCGGGAAGGGGAGCGGTCTCGCCGGCGCGGACGATCGGAGCTTTGGCCCGGACGAGGCCTCCGGCGGTGAAAATGAGCAGGTTCACCGCGTGGCCCACGAGGACCAGTCCGAAGATGACCCGTACCATGCTCCGGGCGAGCAGCAGGTAGACCCCGGCGCCGAAGAGCACCCCGACGAGAACAGCCAGCAGAGGGAACATCAGTCCTCCTCCGCGAGCGAGTTCAGAATCAGGACCACTGCGCCGACGACGACCAGGTGCACCCCGGTGTCGAAGAGGAGTACCGTCGACACCTTGCCGATGCCGGGCAGGGGGGCCGAGGCCCACAGCCCGGTCAGTACGTCGCGCCCGGCGAGCGGCCCCGCCACCGCCGCCGCGATCGCCAGGAGCAGGCCGGCGCCGAGGATCGTGCGGGGATCGACGCGGAGCGCCGTCCGGACCGAACCCGCGCCGTTCGCCAGGCCGTAGAGCGCCAGGCCGCCCGCGGTGAGCAGTCCACCGATGAACCCGCCGCCGGGCTCGTTGTGCCCCCGCAGGAGCACGAAGACGGAGAAGACCACGAGGACCACGAGCAGGTACCGGCTGGCCGTCCGGAGAATCAGGGAGTTCACGGCGAGCCCCCTTCCTCCGTCTCGGGCTTCGGCTTGAGTCTCAGCATCGCCAGCACGCCGAACGCCGCGGCCGCCACGACCGCGATTTCCCCGATCGTGTCCCCGGCCCGGAAGTCGACGAGGATCACGTTGACCACGTTGCGGCCGTGCGCGAGGGGGTAGCTCGACTGCGCGAAATACGTCGCCGCGTCGGCGGGGAGGTGGACCGTTCCGGAGGCCAGGACCAGCAGCGTCATCATCGCGCCGGACACGACGGCGATGGCCACCCTCCCGGCCTTGAACCCGGTTTGAGGAGAGAGCTTCGTCTTCGGCAGGCGGACGAAGAGCAGCACGAAGAGCACGAGGGAGAGCGTCTCCACCATGATCTGGGTGATGGACAGGTCGGGCGCGGAGAAAAGCATGAAGAGCAGCGCCACCGAAGCCCCGGTGACGCCCACCGCAGCCACCGCCGAGAGGCGCGAAGTCAGGCGGATCGTCAGGATTGCGCCGATCATGGCCAGGAGGGCGATGACCACTTCGTGGAAGCGCAGCCCGCCGGCGAGCGGGGGGAGGCCGCCGGCCATGCTGCGAAGGAGGGGGGGAAGCACCGCCACGGCGGCGGCGGACAGGATCACCACGAGGTACTGCCGGAGGTAGCCGGTCTGGATCCAGCGCGTCAATCTCGCGGTGTCGGCATAGAGGCGCTTGAGCGCCCATGGGTACCAGAGCTCCGGGCCGTGGGCCGCCAGGTGCGTGCAGAGCGCGCCGACCGGGGAGAGCCGCTTCCGGGTGCGATGGAAGACGAAGATGCCGATGGCGAGGGTGAGCGCCGAGAGCCCCATGACCGCCAGCGCATCGGGACTCACCCCGTGCCACAGCGCCAGGTTGAGGTCGACCTTGTAGCCGAGGACCGCGCTGGCCATCGCCGATCCGAGGGACTTGTCGAAGCCGGCGGGGGCCAATCCCACGAAGAACCCGGTCAGGGCCAGGACGAGCGGCCCGAGCAGCATGGAGAGCGGCGCCTCGTGCGGCTTCTTCGGGGTCTCCCGGAGCTTCCCGGCAAACGGCCGAAACCCCACCATCAGCGCCGTGGCCACCAGCGCGACGTTGGTGCCGACGGCCATCAGGATGAGGACGCCCTGGAAGGTCTCGATGTTCAGCTTGAAGCCGTAGAACAGCTCCTTGCCGACGAAACCGAGCATCGGCGGCGCCCCGGCCTTGCTGAGCGCGGCCAGGAATCCGGCGGCGAAGGTGAAGGGCATCAGCTTTCTCAGCCCGCCCAGCACCCCCGTCTCCCGCGTCCCGGTCTCGTGGTCGATGCTGCCGGCGACCATGAAGAGCGAAGCCTTGTAGAGGGCGTGCGCCACGAGCAGCACCACCGCCGCCTCGATCGCCATCTCCGATCCGGCCCCGAGGAGCATCACCAGCATGCCGAGCACGCTGATCGTGGAGAACGCCAGGATCTTCTTCAGGTCGGTCTGCCCGAGCGCCCGGCCCGCGCCGCCGACCATCGTCAGGAGCCCCACCGGGATGAGCAGCGACTGCCACAGGTCCGTGCCGCCGAGCATGGGGTGGACCCGGGCGAGCAGATAGATCCCCGCCTTGACCATCGTCGCCGAGTGCAGGAGGGCGGAGACCGGCGTCGGCCCGGCCATGGCGCTCGGAAGCCAGAAGTGGAACGGGAACTGCGCCGACTTGGTGATGGCGCCCAGAACCACCAGCACCAGCATTCCGGCGTAGAGGGAGTGCGCCGTGACCGGCAGGTTCGCGATGGCCTGAAGGGACCACGCGTTCGCGCCGGTGAGTCCGTGATCTCCGGCGATCACCGAGAGCAGGACGAAGCCGCCGAGCAGGCAGAGCCCGCCGCCACCGGTCACCAGGAGCGCGGAGAGGGCGGCCGACCGGGACTCCTCCTTCTCGTTGTAGATTCCGATCATCACGTACGAGCAGACGCTCGTCAGCTCCCAGAAGACGAAGAGCGAGATCAGATTGTCGGAGAGGACCAGGCCGAGCATGGCGCCGAGGAAGACCAGCAGGTAGGAGAGCAGCGGCCCGCGCTTCTCGTCACCGGCCATGTAGCCGCCGGTGTAGACGATCACCAGCGCCCCGATCCCGGTCACGAGCAGAGCGAAGGTCCCGGACAGGCCGTCGAGGAGAAAGGCGACTTCCACCCCGAGCGAGGGAACCCAGGTGACCGCTTCCCGGATGGACTCTCCGGGCGCGATGGGGAGATACCCGAGGAAGTAAACGAAGAGCGCCGCCGGCACCGCACCGAGAATCCACCCCGCCGCGCTCCGGGTGTACCGGATGATGAGCGGCGACACGGCCGCGAGCACGAAGAGCGAGAATGGGGTCCAGATCATCCTGCGGCCCTGAGGTCTTTCCCGTTGGCGATCGACGTTCCGGGGATCATACCCATGTCACCCCGGAGTCGATGGAATCCCCTTATCCCTGCGGCACCCGAATCTCCGTGCCCTGCGGATGCCGCCCCCGTGGAAGGTGAGCGCCGGGGCTCAATCCATCTCCACCACCCTGGTGCCGTCTTCCAGATCCGGGGCGGGGTGCATGATGACCCGATCGCCTTCGGACAACCCCTCGAGAATCTCCCGCTGACGCCCGTCGCGGATGCCGGTCGTGACCTTGACCCGGCGGGCGCGGCCGTCCTCGATCTTGAAGACCCGCCACTCGCCCTCCGAGCGGA
>SWCD01005913.1_pt1 | contig 19317 bp, 14 predicted proteins | sample 4693011 | NCBI WGS metagenome assembly SWCD01 (sample SAMN10267278, study PRJNA491770) | bioreactor metagenome | isolation source: DHS bioreactor inoculated with marine | place: Japan: Omine Ridge, Nankai Trough | reverse complement strand
CCTGAATTCGCTCTGAATCCGGGCGCAGGTTCCCTTGTCAAGCGGTCTCGCCGCGGCTTATCCTCCCGCCATGTACGTGAACTACGAGCAGAACGGCGAGGCGCGTCTGGGGTTCCTCGCGGACGGTGTCCTCCGGCGGCTTTCCGGCGGTCCGACGGATTGTCTGGTGCGTGAGGGTTTCCCGGGGGTTCCCCCCGAGGCACCGGTGGTCGAGGGGCCCCGGCGTCTCCTTCCGGCGGTGCTCGCGCCGGGAAAGATCATCTGTCTTCTTCGGAGCTACCGCGCCCACGCGGAGGAGCTCGGGAACGTCGCCCCTCCCGAGCCGATGTTCTTCGCGAAGATGGGGAACACGCTGATCGGGGCCGGAGATGCGATCCGGATCCCGTACGATCTCGAAGGGGAAGTGCATCACGAGGGGGAACTCGCCGTCGTGATCGGAAAGGGCGGTCGCCGCATCGCGCCGGAGGACGGGCTCGCCCACATCGCGGCTTTCACGGTGGCGAACGACGTAACCGCGCGGACGATGCAGAAGGCGGATGCCGGGCGGGGGATGCCCTGGCTCAGGGGCAAGTCCCTCGACACCTTCCTGCCGCTGGGGCCGGGACTGGTGCCGGCCGCCGCGGTGGCCGATCCGCACGCCCTCTCCCTCACGGTGAAGGTGAACGGACAGGTTCGGCAGGAGGGAAACACCGCTCGGCTCCTGTGGCCGCTCGGGACCATTGTGGCGCACGTCTCCCGCTGGATCTCGCTTTCGCCGGGAGACCTCGTTCTGACCGGCACTCCGGAGGGCGTGGGAGCGCTCGAGGGCGGGGACCACGTCGAGGTGTCCATCGACGGCCTGGGGGTTCTCGGAAACCCCGTGGTGCGGGATACCGCGTTCACCGCCGAGGGATAACAGAAATGCTTGGTGTGGGTGATGTTGCGGGGCATACTTTCAATGGGTAAGCAGAAAGATTCGACCCGGGCGCGAGAGGGGGCTCGATCTGAGGTTCCCCGTGCGTACGTGGAGTTCATGAATGAGGGAGGAGTTAGTATGCGATTTGTGAGGACGGCACGGGGGGTGGCTTTTGTCGCCATGTTCCTCGCCGTAACAATCCTTGTGGGGGGATGCTGCGGCAAAGCTCCCGTAAAGGAGAGGCCTGATTCTCCGGTGTGGTCGGTTGAGATCTCGCCCGTCGAGGACACCAATCCGACAAAGACACAGCACACGTTCGTCGTCACGGTTTACGACCGGGACGGCCGCCCGATGCCGAATGTCCAGGTTCACTGGATTCTCGCTCGCACGGGTGACGCTGTCGGCGACGTTGTCGCCTACGACGACCAGGACCTCGGCGAAGGAAACGCCAAGGCCCTGACGATGAAGACCGACAACCAGTACGCGGTCTCCTACACCAACGAGGTGCCCGAGGTACTTCACCGCGGCAACCGTTGGGTGGCGGAAGAGGCCCGCTGGACCGACTTCGAGGTCGGCCAGGGCCAGTCCTGGTGCACCATCACCTCGCCGGTCGAGGGTGACTCGCACATGATCGCCTACGTTCCGGCGATCAAGGATGGGCTGCGCCACAAGGTCTTCGCCATCAAGCACTGGCAGCGCGTTCCGCACCTGACGGTCGAGAAGACCTGCATCGAGCGGATCCACGTCGGTCTCGAGTTCGACTACACCATCACGGTGACGAACGATGGTGAGGGCCCCACCCCCGGCGACACCATGGTCATGGACAACCTGCCTGAGGGCGTCGTGATCGTCGACGGAACCTCGTTCCCGGAGAACCTCGGTGAACTCGACCCCGGTGAGTCCGAGAGCATGACTTTCCGCGTTCGCGCCGACACCCCAGGTAACAAGGTGAACATGGTCGAAGCACGCGCCGGCGAGTTTGTCGCCCGGGCGGACTGTTCGACCCTGGTTTACGGCTCCGGCATCGACCTGGTGAAGGAGTGCCAGGGCGTTTACCAGCCCGGCCAGGCCGTTCCCTTCAGCCTGCGTGTCATGAACACCGAGCACGCCGACCTCGCCAATGTGGTCGTCACCGATGTCCTGCCCGCCGGCCTGACTTTCGTCGAGGGTAACGCGACCGTCGGAAACGTCACCCTGGGCCCGGACGGCCAGACCGTGACCTGGGACGGCTTCGGCCTTGCCAGGGACGGGTACGCCGACATGAGCTTCACCGCCACCGCGGTGGAGATCGGCGAGTACGTGAACGAGGCCCAGGCGATGGCCAAGGTCGTCGGCACCAAGTTCACCGTCGATGACAAGGACTCCTGCACCGTCTCGGTTCTCGGCATTCCGAACCTGACGATCCGCAAGGAGTGCGAGGCTGTGAACCCGGTGATGGAAGGCGACCTGACCGTGCTGAACCGCATGGACCAGGCGAAGCACATCATCACCGTCCAGAACAGCAACGTGGTCGCCGAAGACGTGGTCGTGGTCGACACGATCCCGCTCGGAACCGACGGTGACGAGAACATCCGCTACATCTCCTCGAACCCGGAGGGCGTCTACGACGCCGCCAGTCACACCGTGACCTGGAGACTGGGCACGCTCCAGGCGGAGCAGACGGTCCAGATCGAGGTTATCTTCCGGGGCGTGGACGTCGGCCCATCCGTGAACACCGCGAGTGTCACGGCGAAGGACTTCGAGGGTGCGCAGGACGAGTGCCGTCTCTACATCCTCGGTTCCCCGGCGTTCCAGCAGGCCTGTGTGGACGTGCTGGATGGCCGCACCGACGCGGACAACTTCACGGTCAATGAGGAGTTCTACTACGTTGCCACGGTGCAGAACGAGGGTGAGGCCGATCTCGCGATCGACATAGTCTTCACTCTGACCGAGGAACTCGAGATGGTCGGGACGACGGTTGGTTTCATCCGCTCACTCGAATCCACGGCAGCTCCGACCAGTACCTTGAACGTCCAGGCCCTGGGCGGCAGCAAGTTCAAGATCTCCGGCTTCAGCCTTGCTCCTGGGGAGCAGAAGTGGCTGAGGATCCCGGTGATCGGTCGCAAGGTCACGGCGGTGGACGCTGCCGAGATCCGCATCGACCTGAACTGGCAGCTCTGGTACGACGGCCGGCTGTTCCCGCGGAAGGGCAAGGTTACCTTCGGCGAGACGTCGGTGATCGACCCCGAGTAGCCGAACCATTCACGAGATGAACCAGAGGGGCGCCTGACGGCGCCCCTCTTTTTTTGCTCCGCCGCGGCGCCTTCTCCCCGTACCACCACCAGTGGTAGGGGGTTAAATGTTATTTGGCCCTGTATTTCGCCCCATGGCCTTGACTCCGCCGCCATCGTTCCCTAAACTCGTCGTGGGCCTATTTCGAAGCGGCAGGAACGAGGTAAGACGATGACCAAGAGCGCGATTTTCCTTCTTCTGGCGGCATCCGCCGCCCTGATGTTCTCCGGTTGCTGCGGCACGGCCGCACAGACTGACGATGGCGAGCCCGCGCTGGCGACGGCCGGCTGGGAGAGCGCGGGGGGGGAACCCGCCGCCTTGAAGCCGTTGCCGATGGCCAGGTCGAATGGGACCGGCGTTGAGCAGGACGAAGAGCTCGCAGCACTGCGGCAGTCCAACGCGCAGTTGATGAACACCGTGGCCGAGCTGATGACGGATGTGGAGAGGATTGAGGCCGAACGCGCGGCCGCCGCCAAGGCGGTCGAGGTCGTCGTCGCTCCCGCTCCCGCTCCGGTCCAGGACCCCTCGCTCACGGTGGAAGGCGTCCGGGAGATCCTGCACGGCGAGTCCCTCGACAACCTGCCGGTCAGCATGAACACGAAGGGCAAGGTCGTGATCAGCCTGCCCGGTTCGATGTGCTTCGCCTCCGGGAAGTCCGAGGTGCAGCGTTCCGCCCAGACCAATCTCGCGAGGCTGGTCGCCGGTCTTCGCGACAGCTACCCGGACTTGAAGATCAGGGCCGAGGGCCACACGGACTCGGATCCGATCCGGAAGTCGAAGTGGGCGAGCAACATGGCCCTGTCCGAGGCGCGCGCCGCCTCCATGGCGAAGTACCTGGTGCTGAACACCGGAATGGACGAGGCCAACGTCTCCAGCGTCGGCTTCGGAGCCACCCGCCCGATCGCCAGCAACGCCACCAGCAAGGGCAAGGCGCAGAACCGCCGGGTCGACCTGGTGCTCATCCCGTAATCATCGCCGCTCGCGTCCGGTCCACAGGAGGGTCGCTTTCCGACCTGAGCCGTTCCGAACCCCGTCCATCAAACCTGCCGCGTTCCCCTTGGAATTCCGTCCCCACGCCTCTCGGGCGTGGGGGGGCCCTCAATCCCCCTGCTGAAGCACGACGGGTACGGGCAGAGATAATCTCTCGAGGGCGGCCCGGCGGTGATCGAGCTGGAGTTCCGGGAGGACGGTTTCCCATCCCGCCGGCCAGAACTTCGTGAGGATGAAGCGGCGGGCGTTGGGCTCCAGGAGCGTCAGTGCGGGGAAGTCGGGGAGGGCGGATCCGGAGATCTCGCCGTCGTCGTTCCTGTATTCCCTGACGATGAGGTTCTGGTTGACTGCATAGGCGCGGAGGGCGGAATGGCCCACGTGCTCCGGCCAGGCCACGGCGAGGAAGGCCACGGCGGAAGCCCTCGGGTCCACGGTGTTTCCGGAGGAAGGGAGAACGGGAATGCCGTCGGCGTTCGGCAGGAGTACGGCCAGGCGGTAGGTGCCGACGCGCCAGTAGTCCCCGGAGGGCTCGGCGGTGGTCAGGTCGAGCCACGGCCGGCCGTCGGGGCCGGGGACCGCCAGGTCCGCGAGAAAACCGTACTCACCCCGATCGTCGTGATCCTCGTCCCGTGCGCGATCCCGACGGAACCGCTGCTGGGCCACGGCCAGGCGATCCATCAGGTCGAAGACGCGGCTCTCCTCGCGGGCCGTGATGCGGGAGAGGGCATCCGGTATGGCGATGATGGCCACGATCGTGATGATGAGGAGTACGATGATGATGTCGAAGATGGTGAAGGCGCGCATTCCCCGAATTCTATCTGGGACCGGCGCGGTGGGAAAGTGACGAGGCCTCGGCATTGAATTTTGCGAACCACGGCGGCCCTTCTTCGTTCGGCAGGATCATGGGAACGCCGATGGGCGTAGCTGGCCGGGCGCTGTCGTACTTCATGGGCCTGCCGACGACGACGCTGGAGGGCCGGTTCTTCCTCGCCGGGCTCGTGGCTCTCGGATTCCTCGCCACCGCCACCGACCGGAACTTCGTGCTCCTGGCCCTCGGCGTGCTCATCGCGGTGGTGGTCGTCTCGGTGGTCTTCGCCTCGCTGAACCTCCGGCACGTCGAATTCCGCAGGTCCCTCCCGGACGCGGTCATCGCCGGAGAATCCTTCACGGTGCGTGTTCGCATCACGAACGGTCGGAAGTGGTTCCCGGCCCGCAACGTTCTCCTGAAGGACGCGCTGCAGTCGGCCCTGACCGGACAGGAGTCCCGGTGCTATGCCTCCCTGATTCCGGCGGGGGGGCACGTGACGTTCGTTTACACCGCGCGTATCCGTCGGCGCGGCGCCTACAACATCACCAACGCCCTGCTCTCCACCCGCTTCCCGTTCGGACTGTTCGTGAAGCGGATGCTCGCCCGGCATCCCTCTCGCATCGTGGTCTACCCCCGGACGCGCGAGGTGGTCGGAGATCGACTGCCCGGTTCTCGGGACCTTCAACTCGCCCTGAGTGAGCGCTCGGTGCGGCGTCCCGGAGGAGACCAGTTCCGGGCTCTTCGCGACTACCGCGCCGGGGACGACCCCCGCCGGATCGCATGGCGCATCAGCGCGCGGCAGGACAAGCTCGTGCTGAAGGAGATGGAGCGCGAAAATCGAGGGCGCGTGGCCGTGATCCTGGCGACCTCCCTGGCCGGGCTTCCCGCGAGCAGCCGCCGAGCGGCGCTGGAGCGGTCGGTGACCCTGGCCGCCTCCCTGATCCGCTACTTCCATCGTGAGCGCCGGGCGTTCCTGTTCTCGGCGCCGGGCCTGACGACCGAGGTCTTCAATCGGCTGGAGTCCCTGCACGCGTGCCTGGAACACCTGGCGACGATCCGGGCGGATGCGCAGCACGGCCCGCTCGAGGCCTTGCGGCATGCCGGCGGCCGCCGGCTGCGGGGTCGGGATGCGATCCTGGTCTCGCCGATCCCGTATCAACCGGTGCAGGGCGCCGGCAACGGATACCGCCTCCATGTACTCCCCGCGCTCGATCGACGTACCGAGCGGGTTCTGCGCGGGGGGTTTTAATGAAGGATGTGCGGACCCCGATCAGCACCTGGCTGCTGGCCGTGGCGGGCAACGCCTCCCTCCTGCTCTTCGACGGGGCGGCCGTTCCCTTCCTCCTGGCCTCGATCTCACTCCTGACGGTCTTCATGGTGGTGGAGCGCCGAACCGGGGTGCGCCTTCCGAAGAACCTCGCTCGGGCCGCGGACCTGCTCGTCGCCACCTGCATCGTCGGGATCGCCACCACACACTTCGCCTTCGGCAAGGAAAACCTCCCCACGCTGGGCTATGTGCTCTCCGTGGGCCAGCTCGCGCGGGCGTTTCGGCGGAAGTCGGGCCGGGACCTCGCGGCGATGAACGGCATCGCCCTGGCCCAACTCTGCCTGGCCGCCTTCCTCTCGCGGGCGGACGCCTATCTGCCCCTCTTCGTCGTGGCGGTGCTTCTCGGCGTGGCATCCTCACTTCGGCTGCCCGGGCTCTCGAGGCGGCAGGGGGAGGATACGCGGCTCTTCATCGCCCGGCCACGCGGCCGCGCCGGCATGCGCGCCCGCGTGGGGGCCGTGACGCAGCCTTTCCTGCTCGGGGCCTGCCTTCTCTTCATCGGCTTCGCGTTCTTCCTGCTGCTGCCCCGCGGCGCCCCGTTCCGCACGGAGGAGGAGGTAGGTGCGCGTCAGGAGGTGCTCGATCCGAACGACTACTCCGAGGACCAGGAAGAGGCGGCGCGCCGTATCACGGGGTTCTCCGAGGATGTGAAACTCGGGGAGGTGGGGCGGGTGAAGCTCGTGCCCTGGAAGGCGTTCCTGGTGGAGCTCGAAGTGCGAGCCAGGCCGACGCGGTTGCCGGCCTGGCTGCTCTATTTCCGGGGCACGGCGATGGATACGTTCGACGGGTCACAGTGGGAGCGGTCCGCTGCGCTGCGCAGCCGTGAGCGGTGGCTGAAAACGCGAGGCGGTGGCGGGACGCTCCCGCTGCGCAAGGGTGTTCCCGACGTGGAGGTGGGCTTCCGGAAGGTGCGGCAGCGCTACTACATGTATGCCACGACGTCGCGCGTGCTCTTCGCGCTGGATGCTCCGATCAGTCTCGACCTGACGTCCGAGCTTCCGCACATCCGGCGTATCGGTCCGCACAGCTTCGCCGCGCCGTTGCCGCACTCGGAGGGCTTCGCCTACAGCGTCACGTCCTGTGTGCCGACGGATCCGGAACGCCGGATTCTGGTGGAAAACCTCTCCCCGGGGGCTGCCGCCCCGTACCTGACGATCCCCCCGGAATCCGAGGCGATCATCGCCCTGGCGAAGGAGATCGCGGGTCGCGGCGAGCCGCTCGAGAAAGCCCGGCGCCTGATGGACTGGCTGGCCGCCGAGTGCGAGTACACCCTGCTCTTCACGGAGGAGCCCGCCGGGAGCGCGCTCGACCACTTCCTGTTCAAGACCCGGGCCGGACACTGCGAGTACTTCGCAACGGCATTGGCGATGCTGCTCCGGGCGGTGGATGTGCCCACCCGCCTGGTCGTTGGCTACCGGGGCGGGCAGTGGTTCGAGGACGACGAACTCTATCTCGTCAGGCAGAGCGACGCTCACGCCTGGGTGGAAGCGCACATGCCGGGACGCGGTTGGATCCGGCTCGACCCCACGCCCGCGGATCGGGATGCGGTCATCGTTCCGCCGTCGCGGGTTCCGGGGGTCCTGCCCCCGCCGGAGGAGGCCGCCTTCACCGACCAGGCGGTGGATTTCGTCAAGGACTTCGGTCCCCAGGAACGGCAACTGATCCTCGCGGGGGTCGGGACGGCGATCGACTTCGTGACCTGTGAGGGGTTCGGCATCGGCCGCCGCGAGCGGCCGTTTCCTCCGCCGGGCATCGTCCTCGTGGTGCTCTTCACGGCCGGGATCGTGGGCCGGGCGCTCTGGCGCAGAATGCCGGCGGGTGTTCGGCTGGGTCCCCGCCGCCGGGATCACGGCGCGAAGACGGAAGCGATCGCGGCGAGGTTCTACGAGGAGGCTGTCGCCCAACTGGCGCGGCGTGGACTGACCCGGCGCCGCTCGCAGAGCCCGAGGGAGTTCATGGTCCGGGCCGCGCCGAGTCTCGCGGAGGCGGCGCCGGTCTTTCGTGAGATCACCGTCGCCTTCGAAGGTGTGCGGTATGGCCAGGCTCCGGTTTCGGAATCCGAATCGGAGAGGCTGATGTCCCTGGCGCGCTCCCTCACGGGCGGGCTCGAAGAGGGTTTCGAGCGGGGATCTGGGGAAACTCCGGACGCGCATCGGTAGAATCGCCCGTTCATGGTGGCAACCAGTCGGGAAACCAATCGCGAGGAAGCGCTCCACGTTCTCCGGGCGTTGAAGAAGGCCGGCTACACGGCCCTCCTGGCCGGCGGCTCCGTTCGCGACCGCCTGCTCGGACGCGAGCCCCTGGACTACGACGTCGCCACCTCCGCCACCCCGGCCGAGGTCATGGGCATGTTCCCGCGGGTGAAGCCCGTGGGGGTCAAGTACGGCGTGGTGCTCGTTCTCGTCGGCGAGAACGCGGTGGAGGTCGCGACGTTTCGGCGCGACTCCGTGTACGGAGACGGCCGGCGCCCGGATTCGGTGGCGTTCTCGGTGGATCCGGCCGAAGACGCCCAGCGGCGCGACTTCACGATCAACGGGCTCTTCCTCGACCCGGACACCGACGAGGTGCTGGATTTCGTCGGTGGCCGTGAGGACCTCGATCGGGGCATCGTCCGGGCCATCGGTATTCCCGAGGAACGGTTCGCGGAGGATCGTCTGCGGATGCTGCGCGCGGTCCGGTTCAGTTGCGCGCTCGGCTTTGATATCGCCGACACGACGTTCGTCGCGATCGGGGGCCTGGCGCCGCTGATCTCGTCCGTGAGCGGGGAGAGGATCCGGGACGAGCTCCTGAAGATCCTGACCGGACCCGAACCCGGCCGGGGTCTTCGCCTGCTTCAGGAGAGTGGGCTGCTCGCGGGCATCCTTCCGGAGATTGCCGCCATGGTGGGTGTGGCCCAGCCCGAGCAATTCCATCCGGAAGGCGATGTCTTCACGCACACGTGTCTCGTTCTGGACCATCTGCGTGCTCCGCGGCCGATTCTGGCTCTGGCCGCGCTGCTGCACGACGTCGGCAAGCCGCCGACCTTCGTGGTGAAGGAGAGGATCCGTTTCGACCGGCACCCGCAGGTCGGAGCGGAGATGGCGGAGGTGATCTGCCGTCGACTGCGGATGAGCAGACGGGAGACGGAGGAGGTCTGCGAGCTGGTGCACGACCACCTGAAGTTCATGTCGATCAAGGACATGAGGGAGGCGCGCCTCAGGCGCTTTTTGACCACTGAACTCGCCGAGGATCACCTCGAACTGCATCGGGCCGACTGTCTGGGCTGCCATCGCAAGCTTTCGAACTACGAATTCGCCCTGGAGCGCCGGGCGGAATTCCTGGCCTCGCCGCCACCGCGGCAGCCGCTTCTCTCGGGAAAGGACCTGATCGAGTTGGGCCTGACTCCCGGTCCGTTGTTTGCGGAGATCCTCACGGAAGTGGAGGATCAAAGACTCGAGGGACACTTGATGACGCGCGAACAGGCCCTTCAATGGGTGAGGAGCGAAACATGGGGCGAATGAGTGCGGTCGTAGTCTTGATGCTCCTCGTGATCGCGCCGGTCGCGGCCGCGGAGGAGTCGGATTCCCTCCTGCGGGCGCTGGGGAGTGGATCCCCCGAGGTGCGCCGGACCGCCCGCGAGAAGCTCCTCGAAATGGGGGAGCGCGCGGTGCCCCTCCTGGCGGAGGGAATTTCCTCCCCGGACGCGGTGGCCGCTCTGGCCTGCGCGGACCTGCTCGGCGAAGGCGCCTGGCGCCGCGCACGCTCCCCGCTTCGGGCCGTGCTCGAGGACGATGCTCGCCCGGGTCTGCTCCGGCGGGCCTGCTGCCGCGCCCTCGGCAAGGCCGGGGACTATCGGGACATCGAGCTATTGGGCACCCTCGTCGTCCAGTATCCGGAGGCCGCGCTGGCGCTGATTGAAATTGCGGAACCGGAATGCGTTGAGGTGCTGCTGACGCCGGAGGCCGGCGCGGCGACCTTCCCGGAGATCCCCTACGCGCTCGCGCGCTTCGGGCACGAGCGCGGGGTGGACACCCTGATCGGCATGCTCGGTTCGCAAAACGCCCTCGGGGCCCGGCACTATCTGCGGGTGCTGGCCGGTCGGGACTACGGCGCCGAACCGGACGGGTGGATGAGTTGGCGAGGCCGGGAACGGCTGGCCGACCGCCTCGGATCCGCGGATTGGGACGTGTCCGAGGAGGCCATGGCCGAGGTTCTCGCGACCTTCAACGCCGATGGCGAGAGCGCGGCGCTGAAAGACGACCTGTTGGCGCTGGCGAAGGATTCGAGGCGGCCTCTCGAGGTGCGGAGCAAGGCCCTCCTGGCGATCGGCCTGGCGGGGTTCGCTCCGTTCGGGCCTGATCTCGTCGAAATCCTGAACAACGATCCGGACGGGCAGATCCGCGTATATGCGGCGGAGGCGTTGGGGCGGGTCGGTTATGCGCCGGCGGCGGTGGACCTGGCCTGGTACCTGATCTTCGACGAGGATCCATTCCGGAAGCTGAGCGCCAAGGGTTCGACGATCCGCTACTACACGATCGACTCGGAGGTCTCGAAGGCCCTCGTCAGGATGGGCATCACGGGGGGGCTCGACTACCTGATCCGGCAACTGGGCGAGGAGCACCGCGTCCGGGTCCACCACCAGGCTCTGCGGACGCTCCATGGGGTGACGGGACAGAACTTCGGGTATCGTCCGGACGCACGGCGCGTGGACCGGCAGGCGGCCGCCCTGCGCTGGAGGCAGTGGTTCGACGAGAACCGGGGCGCCATCGAACTCGTCGGGAACGTGGATCTCGAGGACAAGGAGTTCCGAGCGCGCGTTCAGCGTCTCATCGACACGCTCGGTGGGTACAAGTTCCTCACCATGAGCCGCGCTCGCCAGATGCTCGTGCTCCTCGGGGAGGTGGCGCTGCCGGAACTCACGGCCGGGCTTACGCGGCCGGAAATGCACATCCGCGTTCATTGCGCCGAGGTGCTCGGCTGGATCCGCTCGAAGGCGGCCCGACCGGATCTGGCCCGGGCCCTCGAGGATCCCAGCCGCGAGGTCCGGACCGCGGCCGCGGTGGCCCTCGGGGAGATCGGTCCGGGGGAGGCGGCCCCGGCCGTACTGAAGGCTCTGGGGGACGAGGTCCCGGACGTCCGCATCGAAGCCGCGCTGGCCCTGGCCCAGGTCGATCCGAAGTTGGCGGTCCCCGCCCTCAGGAAGGCACTCGATCGTCCGGCGAACGACATCGAGGCCTTTCGCCGGGAAGCGTGGTACGCCCTCGCCGCGCACGGGGATCCCGGGGCGGTGGATCAGCTCGCGGGTCTCCTCAGCGTGCCGGATCGAGCGTCGCGTCAGGAGACCGCGGATCGTCTGGCCGCGCTCACCGGACGTGATCCCGGCGTCGAGGAGCCTCAAATCGACGAGTGGAAGGCCTGGTGGCAGGTGTCTCGCGGAAGCTACACCCCTCGCGGGAGGTGACCGCCCCGGGGTAACGCCGTTACCGACAGGTAAATGCACATGGCCTACGTGAAAATAGAGAGTATCCGCAAATCGTTCGGGACGGAACCGGCCCTCCGGGGCATCGATCTCGAGGTGCCGGAGCACCGCATGACGGTGATCCTCGGACCATCGGGTTGCGGCAAGACCACTCTTCTTCGAATTCTGGCCGGGCTTGAGGATCCGGACGGCGGCTCGGTGACCCAGAACGGAGAGGTGGTGAGCGACGGTCACCGTCGCATCCCTCCCGAGAAGCGGAACCTCGGGATGGTGTTCCAGGATTCTCTGCTCTGGCCGCACATGTCAGTGCGATCCAACATCGCGTTTCCGCTGGGCCGGGGCAGGACGAAGGACCCGCGTGTGGAGGAGGCCGCGCGGGCGGCGGAAATCGAGGGTTTCCTCTCCCGCTACCCCTCCGAACTCTCGGGGGGGGAGCAACGCCGGGTCTCCATCGCCCGGGCCATCGTGGCGAAACCGAAGCTGCTCCTGCTGGACGAGCCGCTTTCCGGCCTCGACGCGAACCTGAGGGTGCGGCTTCTGACCACCATCCGCCGGATCCAGCGGGAACTCGGTCTGACCGCGGTCTACGTCACGCACGACCAGGACGAGGCGCTCGGCATCGGAGACCTGCTGGTGGTGATGCGGGCAGGCAGCATCCTGCAGATCGGCTCTCCTGAAGAGGTGTACCAACAACCGAGTACGGCCTTCGTCGCCGGTTTCGTGGGGCTCTCGACGCTGCTCGAGGGGGAGGCCGCTGACGGAAGGGTCGAGACCCCGTTCGGCTCGTTCCCGGCGGGGGAGGGCGACGCGGGCCGGGTGTTCCTCGCAGTGCGGCCGGAGTCCGTTCGCTTCACGGAGGAAGAGGGGGTCGAGGGCACGATCGTCACCTCCAGCTTCCGCGGAGACCGTTGGGTCGTGGAGGTGGAAGTTTTGGAACGGCGCGTGCTTGCGTTCTCTGCGGTGGATCGACAGCCCGGTCAGCCGGTGCGGGTTATGCTGGATCCGGTCCCGGTCTCGGTCCGAAGCGACGGGAGGCAATCGTGAAGGCCATTCGCATCGTTGCCGCGGTCATTCTGGTGGGTGGGCTCGGCATCCTGCTCCTGTCCCTCGGGGGCGAGGAGAAGGTGGCATCCGGGGAGAGCGAGCCGTTCACCTCGCCCGAGCAGTGCGCCGCCTGTCACAGCGAGATCGCGAAGGAGGCGAACGAATCCTGGCACGGCCAGGCGTTCACCGATCCGGACGTCCTTCAACTCTCCAAGAACTTCCAGGACGAGCAGTGCGTTTCGTGCCACGCCCCGACCCCCATCTTCCAGGTCGGCGTCGGGGAGCGGGTCTTCGCGCGCCGCGAGCGGCGTCACACCGGCGTGGACTGTCTCTCCTGCCACCTCAGGGAAGACGGAACCGTGGCCGGGACCCGGGGCTTGACCAGCGCGCCGTGTCGGCCCGTCGCGGAACCCTCCCTTTCGAAGGCCGTATTCTGCGCCGGCTGCCACAACCAGCACTGGACGGTGGACGAATTCATGGCGTTCAAGGCCGCCACGGGCCGCCCGGAAACCTGCAACAGCTGCCACATGGAGCGCGTCGATCGGCCCATCGCGGACGGGGGCCCGGTGCGCGAAGGCGTGGCGACGCACCGTTTCGACGGTGGGCACTCGTTGAAACTCCTTCAGGAAGGGCTTCTCCTCGAGGGAGAGGCCGACTCCGGTGTGCTCCGGCTGAAGGTGACCAACCAGGGCGCGGGCCACAAGATCCCCACCGACTCGCGCCACAAGTCCGTCAATCTCCTGGTTACCCTCCGCGACAGCGCGGGCAACCTCCTTTCGGCTGAGCAAGAGGTGGCGGAGTACCGCCTGTACTACCGCGTCCAGCAGATCGAGCCCACGCAGCTTCTTCCGGGCGAGACCCGAGAACACGAGGTGGAGCTCCCGAAGGACCGGGACGGCACCGCGTTCGTGGAACTCGTCTACTGCCAGAAGCCGCCGCAGAAGATCTCCAGGGACTGGACCGTGGTGCGGAGCATCTCGGTGGACTTCACTCGCTGAGATCCCTCCGATGTCGGCGACCTTGTGACCGCGCCGCCACCGATTTGTTATGCTGAGTCGCCCGTCGTAACCCAGCCAGGAGGAAGCCGGATGCCCATCCCCGTGAAGTGCGGCAGCTGCGACCACGAGATCACCGTTTCCGATGCCATGGCCGGGAAGAAGGGGCGGTGTCCCGAGTGCGATGCCATCCTGAGCATCCCCTCTCCGAAGGGCGGCACAAAGCGCAGGAAGGCCCCGCGGACCGCGACGCCCGCGCCGGCCGCGACGTACGGCAAGCTCTCCTTTCTCGGCGGGATGATGTCCTTTCTGGGGCTGGTCTCGCTTCTGGGCCTGGCGGGTTCGGGAGTCTTCACCGGGGTGAGCGCCATCCGCTTTCCGGAGTCGTTCGTCTGTCCCCTCGGCCTCTTCGATAGCCTCTCCGGTGCGGTCGCGTCCCAGCCCATTCTCATGGGACTCGGCTTCGCGGTGGGGGGCATCCTGCTCGGGGCGCTCTTCTTCCTGGTGCTCAACGCGGCCGGCCAGGCCTTCCTGGTGCTGATCTCCATCGAGCGCAGCCTGCGGGAGATCGCCGGCGGGCTTGGCTCTCACCGCGACTGACAACGATCCCACACATCACCGGGCGATCGGTGACCGGGCAGGTGCATTTCGCAGCGGTGGCGTCCTGTGTAAGTGTCGTGTGAGCAATATGTTACAGCTTTCCCCCCTTCGGGCACAGGGCTTGCGACTCTTCTTCTCATGCTTTTGAGGAGAAGAACGATGAAGACCACGCTTCTTTGGATCACGGTTTCGACCCTGCTCCTTGCCCCGGCTTTCGGGAGTCCGGCAATCGTCTATCGAGGCCCGGCGAATGAGGCTCCGCAGGGGCTGGCGCCGCCCACCCTCCTGGGACCGATCGGTTCCGATCGGATCCACTCGAAGTCGCGTCGGATCGAGGGGGACGCGCGCTGGGAATTCTGGTGGGAGTGGAACCGGGAGCCGTTCCTCAGGGCTGCCCTGGCCAGGAACGACCGGCTGCGGCCGGATACCGGCAGCGCGGCCTTCTTCACGATCGAGCCCGAGAAGGACCGGCGCCTGACGAGAAAGGTCGCCCACGAGCGGATCCTGCCGCTGCTCCTTTCCCGCCTGGAGTCTTCGGACCCTGGTGAGCGAGCCATCGCCGCGATGTCGCTCGCCCTGGCCGGGGAGAAGCAGGCCTTCGGCGCCCTGCGGAACCTGCTGCGAGAGGGCAACAGGAGCGACCGGAGGGTCGCCGCCCTGTCGTTGGGGCTCCTGGGTGATCCCCTGGCCGTGCCTGACCTGAAGATCCTGCTGGAGAAACGCGGCCTCGACTCCCTGGATCGCTCGTGTGTGGCCATGGCGCTCGGTTTCATCGGCGGCCCGGATGCGGTCACGGCCCTGACGGGCAGCCTTCATCGCGCGCTTCGCCTGACCGGCGCCCAGGGAGAGGAGGTCGCTTCGGCGGTGGTGACCGCGCTCGGGGTGGCGGGAGGCAAGGAGAGTGTCGAGGGGCTCGTCCGGGTGGCCAGAAAGCGCGAGAATCGCTCTCTCGAGGTGCGCGCCGCGGCGGTGAACGCGCTCGGCCGGATCGGTGAGGATGCCGCGACGCCCACGCTGATCCTGCTGCTGTCGGATGCGCACCCGATGATCCGCCGGGCCGCCGCTCAGGCGCTCGGCATGCTGGGGGCCGTCCAGGCGCGGGACGCCCTGCTCGAGGTCTACGGATCCGACGGAGATGCCTTCGTTCGCTGTCGGGCGGCCATTGCCCTGGCGAAGATCGGTGGGGATGGAGTCGGCGCGGCCCTGGCGGACGGCCTCCATGTGCGTCATCCGCAAGTCGTGCGGGAGTACTCGGCGCTGGCCCTCGGTGTGCTCGGCGACTCGGGCACCCAGGAGGCCCTGCGCGGTCTGCTGAACGGTCGACAGGGAGAGGGGCTCGGCGGCGCCGCGGCCATCGCGCTCGGCTTGATGAGAGACGTCGCTTCGGCCCCGGAACTCCGGACCATGAGCCGGAGCGCGGCCCGGGATGAGAACGCTCGCGGCTACGCGGTCCTGGCTCTGGCCATGCTCGGAGATCCCGTGACGCGCAATCAGGTGCGGGACCTGAGCCGAAAGCCCGGCGCGGCGGGACAGCGCCGGTCCTCGACCCTGGCACTCGGCATGTTCCCCCGGCTGCCCGCGGGACGTGCGATCCTGGCGTCGCTGCTCGAGGACGGCGATCCCTACGTTCGTGGGGCGTCGATCGCATCTCTCACGCTGACGCCCCGGGCGTCGGTCGCGGACATGCTTCTCGTGGTGGCCGATTCGAAGGCCTTCACGCGGGAAGCACGACTGGACGCCCTCAGCGCCCTGGGTGTTCTGCTCAGGGATGGCCGGCCCTCGCGCGTTCAGGCCCTGACCGACAACCAGAACCACGAACTCAGACAGCCGGTGGTGGACTTCCTGGCAGGTGTCTTCTGACGTGCCCGGTGGGGGTGCAGTTGGTAGGATCCGCGCATGCGGATCGCGACCATCTGTCTCGTCGTTCTGGCTCTCGGCGCGTGTCAGAGCCCCCCGTCGGCGAGAGAAGAGGTGCATCCCGGGCCGCCGGATCGAAGTGAGATCTCGAAGGCCGCCGAAACCCTCGCCGCCAACGGCTCCTACGACGCGGAATCGCTGCTCGTCGCCGCGGGGCCGGGAGTTCGGGAAGAAGTGATGCCGCTCCTCACGAGCGACAACGAGATCGTTCGTCGGCGTGCTGCGCTGGTGTTGCTCTCGCGGGGCGAGGATCTCGAGCTCACGATGGATGAGCGGGTGGACCTCGCGCTCTTCCAGATGGTCCGGTTGCAGGGACAGCCGTGGTCGCGGCTGATGGGCATCGAGAGCATGGAATCACTCGGAGCCGGGGCCGAACCCGCGCTTCGCTCCGCAGCGGCCGGAGCCGGTCCGCGCGCCTCGATGGCACAGCGGTTGCTTCTTCAGCGGGCGGAGGCGAAATGAACGCTATCGTGCTCACGCTGATCCTGCTGACCGCATCCGTGGACCTTTCCGGAGCGGACGCGCTGTTTGAAGAGGGCAAGTATGTGGAGGCCCGCGAGGCCTACACGCTTCTCCTCGAAGAAGCCGAGGAGCCCGCCGATCGCTCGCTCCTCCTGGTGATGGTGGGCCGAACGTGGCTCTTCACGGGCGAGATCTGGGAGGCGGAGGCCCGCTTCCGGGAGTCCATCGAGATCGAGGATTCGGCCCCGGCCCGGCTCTACCTCGGCCAGGTCTACTTCTACGCCGGGCAGAATGCCGCGGGCGACGGCGCCGCGATGGGGGCGGAGAGCCAGTCCCTGATGAACGACGCGGTGCGGGAACTCGCCCGGGCCCTCGAGTTGGATCCCGCGCTCGCCGCGGCCCACGAGTACCTTGGCTATTGCGAGCGCTACCGTGGAAACGCCGCGGAAGAGGAAGCCGGCTACCGGCGCGCGCTCGAGCTCGAACCGGGAAGGCCGGGGGCCCTGCTCTATCTCGGCTATCTGCTCTCGGGGCGGGGGGAACTCGAGGAGGCAAGGCGGACGCTCTCTCTCGTCGCTCCGGCGGATCGGACCACCGCGCACCATCTGGCGATGGGGCGCATCGCCGGACTGCTGAAGGACGAGAAGGAGGAGTGTGCCGCGTATCTGAAGGCGGTACTGTCCTCTCCCGAGGACGTTGTGACCTACCAGGCGCTCTGGGACGCGACGGGCTTCAAGAAGAAGTTTGCGGAGTTCTCCGTCCTCATGAACGAGGTGATCGAGGCGCACCCGGAATGCGCGCTGGCGCACTCCTTTCTCGGGTTCAGTCACCGCTATGCGGGACACCCGGAAGAGGCGATCAAGGAGTTTGGCCGGGTCCTCGAATTGACGCCGGACGATCACCGGGCGCGCGTCCTGATCGCGGAGATCCTGAAAGACGAATTGAAGGATGACGCGCGGGCTCGCGCGCAGTATCTCGAGGTGCTCGAAGCGGATCCGACGAACGAGCGGGCGCGAGTGGTCCTGACGAACTTCGGATTCCAGGCGGCTCGTGACGGGGATCTCGATACCGCGGAGAAGGTATTCACCGCCCTGCGGGTGGCGGAGCCGACCCAGTGGGTGCACCTCGCCAACCTCGGCCTGATCCTGAAGGAGCGGGGCCGGGCGGAGGAGGCTCTCGGCATCTACGAGGCCGCGGAAGCGGAGTTCCCGTTCGAACCGCAGATTCCGAACGACCGGGGCCTGCTGCTGATGGGCTTTGGCCGCGACAAGGAGGCCTTTGCCGCCTTTCAGGTGGCGCTTGAGAGGGACTCCGAGTTCCTCGACGCATTGGAGAACCTGGGCGCATACTCCCTGCTCGCGGGCGATGCGGCCGGTGCCGTGAGATACTTCAGGAGGGCGTACGACCGGGTGCGGGGTGACGGCGGGGATGCGAGCAAGTTCCGCCGCTACCTGGATCTGGCCGCGCGGGAGGGGAAATGATCGACGCGAAGGCGTCCGGGTGCCGGGCAGCGGGAGTACCGTTGACCACCCGAACGAACGCTGGTAAAATGCTTGTCCTCGCATGTGCCATAAATTTCAACCAGTAAACGAGATATGCGCGCATTCTCGGAGCATCGGAGGGGTCAGATGAAACGCCTCATCGCAGCCGTTGCCGTCGTGGTGGTGCTGTTCACGGGAGCCACGGCCCTGGCGAAGTTGTCGAGGGGAGACAAGAGCAAGCTGAAGAAGGGCTTTGCCCTCTTCTTCTCGGACGTGGATAAGGATCAGGCCGATGGCCGAGCCGCCCTCAACGAGTTCTTCGCTCAGAAGGGGAAGCTGAAGGAACTCGCAGGCGTCGAGGATCTGAGCGAACTTCTTGCCGCAGGGCCGGTCCGGGCCACCCCGCGCACCGGCGTTGTCGAGAGCAAGGAGTGGGCGCTCAAGGACAGCGGCATCGACACCACCGCGAAGTTCCCGTACGTGGTGAGCTTGCCCAAGAAGTACAGCGGCGGGGAAGGATCCGAGGCCTGGCCGATGATCCTCTGCATTCCCGACAAGGGTGAGAAGGCCGAGGACCACATCGAGAAGTACTGGAAGAACAAGGCGATCCGCGATGCCTACGTGATCATCGTTCTGGGGTTTGAGTACCCGAAGGTCCAGGTGACGCGGCAGAAGACCGTCGAGGAGAAGGGGCCCGACGACCAGAAGCGGGTCCGGATCGAGGAGTACAAGGAGAGGGTTGACTTCTCCTGGACCCAGGAGCCGGAGCGGGTCTACGGCCTGCAGCGTTTCTGGGCGTCCATGTCCCGGTTCCTCACGAAGGACTACAAGGTCGATCCGAACCGGGTCATTCTCGACGGCACCGGCTTCGGCGCCGATGGCGCATTGGCCTTCGCGTCGGCTTCCACCTGGAGGTTCTCCGGGTTGATCCTGCGCGGCGGGGAACTGGATGTGCCGACGCTCACGAACCTGGCCCACCTCCCGGTTCTGAGCTACGAGATGGCCGGAGCCTCGGAAGGCGTGACGAAGGTCGCGGCGAAGTTGAAGGAGCTGGGCGGTGACCAGTTCA
>SWCD01012364.1_pt1 | contig 19350 bp, 14 predicted proteins | sample 4693011 | NCBI WGS metagenome assembly SWCD01 (sample SAMN10267278, study PRJNA491770) | bioreactor metagenome | isolation source: DHS bioreactor inoculated with marine | place: Japan: Omine Ridge, Nankai Trough | reverse complement strand
ATCGTGGCGGTGATCCTGGGGGCCTATCTGGTTTTCGCGGGCGAATTCACTGTGGGCTCGATCATTGCCGTGGGGATTCTGACCAGCCGTACGCTGGGGCCGCTGACGCAGCTATCGGGGACGTTGGCACGGTGGGGGAATGTGAAATCGGCGCTGGCCGGGCTGGATGCGATTGCGCTGGCAGAGCAGGACGAGGCCGAGGGGCGCAGCTATTTGCGGCGCACGTCCTTGACCGGGGCCTATGAGCTGCGCGAGGTGCAGTTTGCCTATGATGCCGGGGACGCGCCGGTGCTGGATATTCCGGGGCTGATTATTCAGCCCGGACAGGTGGTGGCGGTGCTGGGCACCAACGGGTCGGGCAAATCGACCTTTCTCAAGCTCTTGTCGGGGCTATACGCCCCGAGCCGGGGGCGGTTGATGCTGGATGGCACCGACATGGGCCAGATCGCCCCGCGCGATCTGCGGCGGATGATCGGCTATCTGGGACAGGATGTGCGGCTCTTTACGGGCAGCCTGCGCGAGAACCTGAACCTGACCTTGCTGGAGCGCGATGATGCGCGGTTGATGCAGGCCTTGGAATTTGCCGGGCTGGGGCCCTTTGTGCGCGGTCATCCGAAGGGGCTGGATCTGGAGATCTTGGACGGGGGCCAAGGGCTGAGCCAAGGGCAGCGGCAGTCGATTGGGTGGGCGCGGCTGTGGTTGCAGGATCCGGCGGTGTGTCTCCTGGACGAGCCGACGGCGGCGCTGGATCAGACGCTGGAGCGCACGCTGGTGAGCCGTCTTGAGACATGGCTCAAAGGGCGCACGGCGGTGATTGCGACGCATCGGATGCCGATCCTGAGCCTGACAAGCCGCACGCTGATCCTGCAAGCCGGACGCATGGCGGTGGACGGGCCGCGCGATCAGGTTCTGGCGCATCTGGCGCAGGCGGCAGCCACCGGGCCGGGAGGGGCATGAGATGAGCGATGTGGGCGCGCGCAGCACGGCAAGCATTCTGGCGGAGTTGAACGGGCGCTTGCGCGGTCCGAGCCTGATGGTCTGGCTCTGTGCGGCGAGCGTGTGGATATTCATCCTCTGGGCGGCCTTTGCCTGGATCGACGAGATCGTGCGCGCACCGGGCGAGTTCATTTCCACCTCACGGCCGCAGATCATCCAGAACCTCGAGGGCGGGATTCTGGCGGAATTGCTGGTGCAGGAGGGGGATGTGGTGGCGCGTGGCGATGTTCTGGCGCGGCTGCATGATACGCGGTTCAATTCCGAAGTGGCGGATTTGCAGGATCAGATCGCTGGTCTTGAGGTGCGGCAATTGCGGCTGGAGGCGGAATTGGCCGGGCAGTTCGATTTCGTCGTGCCCGAGGTGCTGGCGGCACGGGCCGGGGAAATGGTGGCCTCGGAGCGCGCGCTGCTCACGGCGCGGCAGGAGGATTTCGTCAAGCGCAGCGAAGGCGCCAAGCGGGTGATGCAGCAATCCGCCGAGGAAAAGCGGCTGTTGGAGGGATTGCTGGAGAAAAAGATCGTGGCCTTGATCGAGGTCACGCGCGCGCGCAAGGCCCATGCCGATGCCGAGAAACGCTATGACGAGATCGTGACACAGGCCGAGTTGGAGCGGGCCGAGGCCTATTCCGAGACCTTGAAGGAATTGGCGACGCTGCGCCAGAATCTACGGGCCAGTCAGGACCAGCTCAACCGCACGGTATTGCAAAGCCCGATGCGCGGGGTGGTCAACAATCTGAATGTGACGACCATTGGCGGCGTGGTGCGCCCCGGCGAGGAAATCCTGGAGATCATTCCGCTCGACGAGGAGATGTTCGTCGAGGCGCGGGTCGAGCCGCGCAATATCGCCAATATCCGGCGCGGACAGGAGGCAACGATCAAGCTGACGGCCTATGATTACACGATCTATGGCACCTTGAAGGGGCGGGTCGATTTCATTTCCGCCGATACGTTCAAGGATGAGCGGGCGCGAGATTCCGATGGCGATCCGCATTACAAGGTGTCGTTGCGGGTGGATATGAGCGCGCTTACCCCCCGGCAGGCGGGGATCGAGATCAGGCCCGGCATGCAGGCCGAGGTGGAATTGCATACGGGCGAAAAGACCGTGCTGCAATATCTGTTGAAGCCACTCTACAAGAGCCAGCAGGCGCTGCGCGAGCCGTAAAGCACGTTGCGTCGGCTCGGGGTCATATCTCCCCGGCCCCCGAGCCGGGGCCTCTACGCTGCCTCGGAGAGGTCTCGGGTCAAGCCCGGGACGGGTGTGGTTTCGATGGGGCGCAACACGCCACAGAGGTAGGGCAATGGGCATGAAAAAGGCGGCGATGGCACGGGGCCACGCCGCCTTTTTGGATCTGTGCTTGGTTTAGCCTTCGGCGGGCTTCGGCGCGGCGGGCGCTGTGGCAGTTGCGGGCTTGGGCGCGGTCTTGTTGCCGGTCAGGGGATCGTCCTGACGCTGCACCGAGCCTTCGAAATGCGCGCCGCTCTCGATGGCGATGGTCTTGTGGATGATGTCGCCTTCGACGCGGGCGGTCGAGGTCAGGCGTACCTTGAGGCCACGCACACGACCCACGATGCGGCCGTTGATGACCACGTCATCGGCGATCACTTCGCCTTTGATGGTGGCGCCTTCGCCCACGGTCAGCAGATGCGCGCGGATGTCGCCCTCGATCGAGCCTTCGACCTGAATGTCGCCGGTGGTCTTGAGGTTGCCGGTCACGTGCAGGTCCGAGGACAGCACCGAGGCGGGCGGCTTGGCCTTGGGGGCCGAGGCCTTGAATTCCGTATTCAGCGCGTCAGGCCGCGCCGAATCGAGCCGGTTCTCGGAGGCAGCCGGTTTGGCCTCTGCGGGCTTTTGCGCGGGTTCGTTGATTTTGCTCTTAGAAAACATTGTTTGCAGCCTTGATGTATATCATGGGGTTGACGGACTTGTCGCCGACGCGGACTTCGTAGTGTAGATGTGTGCCCGTAGAACGTCCAGAGTTGCCCATATCACCAATCCGCTCGCCACGCGAGACCCTTTGCCCGACGTTGACACGGATTTGCGACAAATGCGCGTAGCGGGTTTCGATCCCGAAGGCGTGCTGGATCTTGATCAGGCGGCCATAGCCCGAAAGCCAGCCTGCGTGGGTGACGACGCCATCGGCGGTGGAGTAGATCGGCGTGCCATGGGGGGCGGCGAAATCGGTGCCCTGGTGCATCCGACCCCAGCGCATGCCATAACCCGAGGTGTAGCGGAACGCGCTCTTGACCGGCAGGGCAAAGGGCGCCTTTTGCGCGGCGATGCGATAGAGGTTCAATTCATCCATGCGGCCAAGGATGCGGTTGGCGCGTTCGGCGTCCACCGAGGGTTCTTCGCCCTTGGTGGAGAAGGAGAGCGGCATCAGCGGGCCGCCCTGACCGGAATAGCCCCGACGCACGGTTTGGAGCAGGTTGTCGGTATTGAGGCCCGCAGCGCGGAACATCTTGTCCAGCGGTTCGACCGAGATGGCCATGGCATCTTCTAGTTGGCTGAAGATCTGGTCGTTCTGATCCTTGAGCAGTTCCAGTTCCAACGCCATTTCTTCGGCCTTGAGCAACGCGTCTTGGGCATTGGCGATGGTGGTGTCGCGTTCTTCGGCGGCATCCTCCAGTGCGGCGGTCAGGAAATCGACTGTCGCGTCAGAGCCCGCATCAGCGGTCAGGCCAACACCCGAGCCGCCTTCTGACTCGATTGACAAAGCTAGTTGCTCGGCTTGGTCGCGGGCCTCCTCGCGCTCGGACATGGTGCGGCGTAGGGTGGACTGGATCACCTCGATGCCGGTTTCCAGTTCGCGACGACGGGTTTCAGAGGCCAGCAATTCGGATTGCATCAGCGAAATCTGTTCGAGCGCGGACGAGAACCGCTCTTGCGCGGCAATCGCCTCTTGGGCGCGCTTGTCGCGCTCGGATGACAGCGCATTGAGCCGGTTTTCATAAGTGCGTTGATCGCGCTTGGCCTGCTCGCGGAAATTGCCCGCGCCGATATTGTCCATCACGAGGATGGAGGTGGCGATGATTGACCACGCGATGATGGCGGAGGCCCCGAGAAAGGCAAAAAGCTGTGTTGAGGGGCGCAGTCGGATGAAGCGCGTATCGTTATCGGACCGCAAAAAGACCCGGCGTTCGGGAAAGTACCTCTCGAGGATCGCATGGATTTTTATCGCAAGTCTTGTTCTCACGCGCTCAATGTCCCTGTTGCCTCTGCCGTCGTCCGTTTGCGGCATTCACTTTTGAGGAGGCCGCAATGAAACGTGATTAGCCAGCGGTCCGCCTATGGGCAAGATTTTTGACCAATCTTGAGGCGAAGCTGGGCTGTTTCCCGCCCGAGCGGCGGAAATTCGCCGATAGCGCACGCCATATTTCAACCTTTGATTGAGCTGCTTTCGGTGAGAGGCCAGTAAAAGTCGGGCGGGATGCCCGCCTCTGCGCGCTTTTCTTCATTAAAGGGCGGTTTCAACGCGCCGTGGAAGTAGCGGCGCACGAGGTCGTGAAAGGCGGTCTTGGGGTCGATGTCGTGGCGACCGCAGAGAAAGTGAAACCACTTGGAGCCATAGGCGACGTGATGCACCTCTTCGGCATAGATCACCTGCATCGCGGCGACGGCGGCGGTCTCGCCTGCGCGCTCGAACACCTCGATCATGCCGGGGGTGACATCAAGGCCGCGCGCCTCGAGCACCATGGGCACGACGGCGAGGCGGCCAAGAAAATCCTGCGCGGTGTCTTCGGCGGCGCGCCACATGCCGGCATGGGCGGGCAGAGCGCCATAATGGCTGCCCATCGCTTCAAGACAGTCGCATATCATGTTGAAATGCTTGGATTCCTCGTCGGCAGATTTGACCCAGTCATCGTAAAATCCAAGCGGCATGGGCGTGTCGGCAAAGCGCGCGATGATGTCCCAGTGCAGGTCCACGGCGTTGAGTTCGATATGGGCCACGGCATGCAGAAGGGCGATGCGTCCCTGCACCGAGCCGGGGCGGCGGCGCGGCACGTCGCGCGGGTCGAGCAAGGTGGGCTGTTCGGGGCGGGCCGGGCGCAGGGGCGGCACAGCGTTGCCCAAGGGAAGGGCGCGCCCCTCGGCGCGGGCGGCAAACCACGTGGCGGCATGGGCGCGCGAGAGCGCCGTCTTGGCGCGGCCATCGCGGGTCGAGAGCACCGCGACGGCCATTTCTGTCAGGGTCAGCTCGCTCACAGCGCCTTGACCGCGTCCAGCACCTCTTCGGCGTGACCGGGCACCTTGACCTTGCGCCAGGCGCGGGCGATGCGCCCCTCCCCGTCGATCAGGAAGGTCGAGCGCTCGATGCCAAAGAATTTCTTGCCATACATGCTCTTTTCCTTCCAGACGCCATAGTCTTCGCAGACCTGGCTATGCTCGTCGGACAAAAGCGGCACGGTAAGGGCATGTTTGGATTGGAATTTCTCGTGGCTGGCGAGGCTGTCCTTGGAAATGCCCAGCACTGTAACCCCGGCGGCGTCGAACTGATCCTTGAGGCTGGAGAAGGCAACCGCCTCTTTGGTGCAGCCAGAGGTATCATCGCGCGGGTAGAAAAACAGCACGACCGCGCCGGGACGCAGGGCCGAGAGCGTAACAGGATCGCCACCGGGGCGCGGCAGGGTGAAATCGGGGGCCATTTCGGATGTGTCAGGCATGGGATATCCTCTGGGGTGAAAAATTGTGAATTCCATATTAGGTCGCAAGGGACCAGAATAAAGCCACGAGGCAAAAGAGAGGCGCGGCATGCGCCCGAACGGATAAGATGAGCACGCAGCCGACACAAGAGCAGGGCGCGGCGGAAACGCCGGAGACTGCACTCAAGACCAGCAAGCGCTCCCGCAAGGGGCGGCGCGCGCTGCGGCATGTGATGCAGTTCTGTTTTTCCAGCGCGGTGCTGTTGGTTGTGCTGGGCCTTGGGGTGGCGATGAGCATCGGGGCGAACCTGCGCGCGCCTGACTGGGTGCAGGCGCGGATCGCCGCGCGGATTGATGCGAGCGTGCCGGGTTATGCCCTGCGGTTCGGCGAGATGTCACTGGTGGTGGGCGAGGATCTGGTACCGCGCGTGGCGCTGCGGGATGTGGTGCTGGCCAATCTCGATGGTGTAACGCTGGTCACTCTGGGATCGCTTGCGGTGACGGTCGCACCGGCGCCGCTGTTGCGCGGCGAGGTGCAACCCGAGGCGGTGCATCTGTCGGGCGCGCGGTTGGGTCTGCGGCGGCTGGCGTCGGGCGAATTCGCGATCATGTTCGAGGGAGCGGGGCAGGGCGGCACCTTCAACGAGCAGCTGGATGCGCTCTTTGCCCGGCCGCAGCTGGATGCGTTGACGCGCGTGACGGCAGACAACCTGACGCTGCGCTATGAGGATGCCCGCGCAGGCCGCGCCTGGAGCGCGGATGGCGGACGGCTGGAACTGGTGCGCGCGGGCAAAGAGATCACCCTGCGCGGCGATGTGGCGCTCTTGGGCGCGCGCGACTACGCGACCACGCTGGCGGTGAATTACGCGGGCCGCATCGGCAGCAAGGCGGCAGAGTTTGGCGCCACGTTCGAGGATATGCCGGCGGGTGACATTGCCGGGCAATCGCCCGCGCTTGCCTGGCTTGGGGCGTTGGAGGCGCCGATTTCGGGGGCGCTGCGCGCAGGGGTCGATGGCGAGGGGCGTCTTGGCCCGCTCAATGCCACGTTGCAGATTGGCGCAGGCGTGCTTCAGCCTACGCCCGCCACCGCCCCGATCAAGTTCCGCGCGGCGCGCAGCTATTTCACCTATGATCCGACGGCCCAGGAAATCCGCTTCACCGAATTGTCGGTGGATAGCGCCTGGGGCCAGGCGCGGGCCGAGGGCAGCGCGCGGCTGGTGGGGATGGAGGACGGATGGCCGCGCGAATTGCAGGCGCAGATCCGGGTGAGCGACGTGGTAGCGGACCCTGCCGATCTCTATCCTGAACCGATTCGGCTTGAAGAGGCGCAGGTGGCGTTGCGGCTGCGGTTACAACCCTTTGTGCTGACCTTGGGGGCATTGACGCTGAGCGATCAGGGGCAATACCTGCGGGCGCATGGTGAGGCGCGCGGTGGCGATGCCGGCTGGGATATTTCACTGGAAGGCGAAATGGATGGGCTGGCCCCGGAGCGGTTGATGGCGCTCTGGCCCCGCGCCGCCAAGGCCAATACACGCGACTGGATCGAGCAGAACGTGGCCAAGGCCGATTTGAAGGACATTCAGTTCGCATTGCGTCTCTTGCCCGAACATCGCCCCGAGTTCTATCTTGGCTTTGATTTCGCGGATCTGGAAACGGTCTATGTCCGCGATGTGCCGCCCATTACCGGGGCCTCTGGGCGGGCGTCGCTCTATGACAACCGCTTTGTGATCCATGCCGAGCGCGGGGAGGTGGTGACCGACGAGGGCGGTGCGATCGACGTGGCAGGCACGAGTTTCATCATTCCCGATGTGCGGGTCAAGGAAAGCCCGGCAGAGGCCGTTTTGCGGACCCAAAGCACGATCACGGCAGCACTGTCGCTGCTGGATTCGCCGCCCTTCCGGTTTCTGCAAAAGGCCGGGCAGCCGGTGACTGTGGCGGAAGGCCAGGCCGAATTGGCGGGACAGTTGACGTTCCTCTTGAAAAAGCAGCTGACGACAGAAGAGGTGGCCTTTGACGTGACCGGCACGCTGAGCGAGGTACGCAGCGACAGTCTTATCAAGGGGCGGGTGTTGACGGCGGAGACACTGGCGGTCGAGGCGAGCAATACGCATCTGGAAATCGGCGGCGCGGCACAGGTGGGCGACGTGCCGGTGCGCGGCAGTTGGGACATGGCGATTGGTCGCAATCCGCAGGGTGAGAGCCGGGTGCGCGGGCAGATCGAGCTGTCGCAGCGGTTTCTTGACGAGTTCGCCATCGGCCTGCCGCCGGGCAGTGTGACAGGCGCGGGGCAGGGGGTGATGGAAATCGGCTTTGCCAAGGGGCAGGCGCCGGAATTTGCGCTGAGTTCGGATTTGGCGGGGGTTGGTTTGCGATTGCCGCAACTGGATTGGGCGCTGGGTGCGTCGCAGCTCGGGCGGCTCGATGTGACGGGCCGCTTGGGCGAGGTGCCCGAGATCACGGCGCTGGGTCTGAGCGGGGCCGGGCTGGAGGCGCGCGGGCGGGTGAGCCTGAACGCGGGTGGCGGGTTGGACCGGGCCGAGTTCAGCAGGGTCACGTTGGGCGGTTGGTTCGATGCGCCCGTGGCGCTGGTCGGTCGGGGCGCAGGGGCTGCGCCACGGGTCGAGGTGACGGGCGGAACGGTCGATTTGCGCCAAACGTCGCTCGGCGGGTCAGGTGACGGCGCAACCGGCGGGCAGGGCGTGCCCATCGCCTTGCAGTTGGAACGGTTGCAGATCTCGGAGGGTCTGGCGCTGACCGAGTTTCGCGGCGATCTCGACACGGCGGGGGGGATGAGCGGCAATTTTCGTGGGCTTGTGAACGGCATTGCCCCGGTGACGGGGCAGGTGGTGCCGGTGGGCGGGCGCAGCGCATTCCGTATCCGGGCAGACGATGCGGGCGGTGTGCTCAAGGCGGCGGGGCTGTTGCAACAGGCGCGTGAGGGAACGCTGGAACTGGTGCTGACGCCCGCGCCGGAGCCTGGAAGCTATGACGGCGTGTTGGGGATTGATCAGGTCCGCGTCAAGGAAGCCCCCGCTCTGGCGGCGCTCTTGAATACGGTGAGCATCGTGGGCCTGTTGGAGCAGTTTTCCGGGCAAGGGTTGCATTTTGGCCGGGTCGATGCGCGGTTTCGGCTGACGCCGGAGCGATTGATCCTGCTGGAAGGCAGCGCTGTGGGGGCATCGGTCGGGATTTCGATGGATGGATATTACCGTCTGGCCGACAAGCGGATGGACATGCAGGGCGTGGTTTCGCCGGTCTATCTGCTCAACGGGATCGGAGAGGCCTTTACCCGGCCCGGCGAGGGGCTTATCGGGATGAATTATACGCTCAGGGGTCCGTCATCGGACCCGGACGTGTCGGTTAACCCGCTCTCGGCGCTGGCCCCCGGCTTTCTTCGCGAGATGTTCCGGCGGCCTGCGCCTACGGTGGGCACGGGGCGTGCGGCCACCTCGGGGCAGGTTGAGAGGCCCGCGGCGCGCGAGGCGCAGGACATTCACCAAAGACAGGACAGATGAAGCTATCGGATTTCGACTTTGACTTGCCGGAGGCGTTGATTGCCACGCGTCCCGCAAGACCCCGGCGCGCGGCGCGGCTGCTGGTGGCAGAGGGCGGTGCGATCACCGATGCGGGGGTGGCTGACCTGGGGCGCTGGTTGCGGCCCGGTGATCGGCTGGTGCTGAATGATACGCGGGTGATCCCGGCGCGGCTGAGCGGGCTGCGCCATCGGTCCGGCGCGCAGGGGGACACGGCGGCCAGGATCGAGGTCACGTTGCTGGAGCCGGGGGCGGAGGGCACCTGGGGCGCGCTGATCAAGCCGCTCAAGAAGATTAACGAGGGCGAGGAAATCGTGTTTTCCGACCGGTTGTCGGCGGTGCTCGAGGCCAAGGATGAGGGGCAGGGGCGTCTGCGGTTCAACCTCAAGGGCGACGATTTCGATGCTGCGCTGGCCGAGGCCGGGGCGATGCCGCTGCCGCCCTATATCGCCGCGCGCCGTCCGGCGGATGAGCAGGACAAGGTCGATTATCAGACCGTCTGGGCGCGGGCGCCGGGGGCGGTCGCGGCCCCCACCGCGTCGTTGCATTTCGACGAGGCGCTTTTGGCAGAGTTGGCGGCGATGGGGGTGGGGTTCACCCATGTCACGCTGCATGTGGGGGCGGGTACGTTCCTGCCGGTCAAGGTCGAGGATGTGACCACCCACCGGATGCATGCCGAATGGGGCGAAGTGAGCGCCAAGGCCGCCGCAGAGATTGCCGCCACGCGCGCGGCGGGGGGGCGGATCATCCCTGTGGGCACCACCGCGCTGCGCCTGATCGAAACGGCGGCGCGGGCCACAGGCGAGATTGCGGCCTGGTCGGGGGATACGGATATTTTCATCTATCCGGGGTTCGAATTTCGCGTCACCGATGCCTTGATGACCAATTTCCACCTGCCGAAATCGACGCTGATGATGCTGGTTTCCGCCCTGATGGGGCAAGACACGATCCGGCACGTTTATGCGCATGCGGTGGCGGAGCGCTATCGTTTTTTCTCTTATGGGGATGCCTCGCTGTTGATCCCCATGGCAAAGCCTGACAGGCGGGACGCGCAAGCGACAGGGTGAGTCGTCTTTGGGGTGCCGCGTGGATGTGCATCTGTTAGGCTGATCCCAAAGAAAAAGGAGAGCGCGATGTTTCAGGTGCTGTCGGGGGCATGGGCCCTCTTGCTGGGCATGATGTTGTTGCAGGTGGGCAATGGCATGCAAGGCACGCTTCTGGGGGTGCGCGGCGCGCTCGAGGGGTTTTCGACCTATGAGATGTCGGTGGTCATGTCGTCCTATTTCGTGGGGTTCCTGTTCGGCTCTCGGTTGGCGCCGGAGATGATCCGACGGGTCGGGCATGTGCGGGTTTTTGCGGCCCTTGGCTCGATGATTTCTGCGGTGCTGATCCTCTATCCGACGATTGCCGAACCATGGGCGTGGTCTGTGGGGCGGGTGCTGATCGGGTTCTGTTTCTCGGGCGTCTATGTGACCGCCGAAAGCTGGTTGAACAATTCCGCCACCAATGCCACGCGCGGCAAGGCGCTGTCGCTCTACATGATCGTGCAGATGATCGGGATCGTGTCGGCACAAGGTTTGATGGTCTTGGCGGACCCGTCGGGCTATGTGCTGTTCGTGATCCCGTCGGTTCTGGTGTCGCTGGCCTTTGCGCCCATTCTGCTCTCGGTCAGCCCGACGCCCGCCTTTGGCACGACCAAGCCGCTGTCGCTGCGGCAGATCATGAAGATCTCTCCGCTGGGCTGTGTTGGAATGCTGCTGACGGGTGGCGTTTTTGCCGCGCAGTTCGGGATGGCGGCGGTTTATGGGGCCGAAGCAGGGCTGAATGTCGGGCAAATCTCGGCTTTTGTGGCGTCATTCTACGTGGCTGCTGTGGTGGCACAATACCCGCTGGGCTGGCTGTCGGACCGGATGGACCGGCGCAAGCTGATTGCGGCAGTGTCGCTGGGCACCGGCGTCGGGGCGGTGATCGGCATGATGCTGGGCGATAATTTCTGGTTCCTGATGCTTGCGGCCTTTATCGTTGGGGGCACGTCGAACCCGCTCTATTCGCTGCTGATTGCCTATACCAACGACTTTCTCGCGCATGAGGATATGGCGGCGGCGGCGGGTGGCATGGTGTTCATCAACGGGTTGGGGGCCATCGCGGGACCGCTGATGGTCGGCTGGATGATGGGGGTGATGGGGCCGGGCGGCTATTTCCTCTATATCGCGGTGCTGATGTTCGCGATGGTGGCCTATGCGATCTATCGCATGACGCAGCGCAAGGCACCGACAGTGCGCGAAACTGACCGCTACATGCCGGTTTCGCCCAATGCGTCCCCAATGGCGGTGGAATTTGCGCAAGAATATGCCATCGAGACCGCGCAAGACGCGAAAGAGGATTGAAATCGGGAAAATATGTCCCTTCTGTAGTATTATGTTACTGTGGAATGGGAGGAAATCCCGTTACCGTCATGGAAACGTCATAGGATATTGAGGAGTCCCCCTATGGTCACACCCGACGACGTGCTGCGGTTCTGGCTGGATGAAGTCGGACCGGAGGGGTGGTACAAGGCGTCAGAGACGCTGGATACCGAGGTGCGGGAGCGCTTTTTGGCAGCATGGGAGAATGCGCGCGAGGGGGCCTATGGCCTTTGGCTGACCTATCCCAACGGGATGCTGGCATATGTGATCCTGACCGATCAATTCCCGCGCAATATGTTCCGTGACGATGCGCGTGCCTTTGCCACCGATCAACAGGCGCTCGCGGCGGGCAAGGTGGCGATCAATCGCGGCTGGGACCTGCGGATCGACGAGCCGGCGCGGCAATTCTTTTACCTGCCGCTCATGCATTCCGAGAACCTCTGCGATCAGGAACGATGTGTACGCCTGATGTGCGAGCGGATGCCTGAGCATGGCGAGCAGAACCTGACGCATGCGCGCGCGCATCGCGAGGTTATCCGGCAGTTTGGCCGCTTTCCCTATCGCAACGCAGCGCTGGCGCGGCCATCCACCGCATCGGAACGGGCGTTTGAGGCCGGGGGCGGCTATGGCGGCACCCTGCGGCGGATCATGCAGGCGGCATGATCGGCGGCCTTATTCGCGTTCCGAATTGCTGAAAAGACACGTCTGACGATTGTTTGTTCAATCGGTCAATCATGTTGCGTTGCGATTTTGCGAAAAATAGTTTAATGGCAAACTAAATTTGGAAAACGGAGGGCCACATGGCATCGACTACCTATGACATGATCGTAATCGGGGCGGGTCCTGGAGGCTATGTGGCTGCGATCCGGGGTGCGCAGCTGGGCCTCAAGGTGGCCATTGTCGAGCGCGAGCACATGGGGGGCATTTGCCTCAACTGGGGCTGTATCCCGACCAAGGCCATGCTGCGGTCGTCCGAGGTGTTTCATCTGATGCACCGCGCCAAGGAATTCGGGCTCAAGGCCGATGGAATTGGCTATGATCTGGATGCTGTGGTCAAGCGCTCGCGCGGGGTGGCCAAGCAGTTGAGCGGCGGTGTTGCCCACCTGATGAAGAAGAACAAGGTCACGGTGGTGATGGGCGAGGCGACATTGCCCGCCAAGGGGAAGGTCAGCGTCAAGACCGAGAAGGGCACTGAAGAGCTGGAGGCCAAGCACATCATTCTGGCCACCGGTGCGCGCGCGCGCGAATTGCCGGGGCTTGAGGCGGATGGCGATCTGGTCTGGACCTACAAGCACGCGCTGGTTCCGTCCCGGATGCCCAAGAAACTCTTGGTGATCGGATCGGGGGCGATCGGCATCGAATTTGCCAGTTTCTACAACACGCTCGGGGCCGAGACGACGGTGGTCGAGGTGATGGAGCGTATTCTGCCGGTCGAGGATGCCGAGATTTCCGCTTTTGCCAAGAAAGCGTTTACCAAGCAAAAGATGAAGATCATGGAGAAGGCCATGGTTAAGCAGTTGGACCGTGGCAAAGGCAAAGTCACCGCGCATATCGAGGTGGGTGGCAAGGTCGAGCAGCACGAATTCGACACGGTGATCTCTGCCGTGGGGATCGTGGGCAATGTCGAGGGGCTGGGCCTTGAGGCGCTGGGCGTCAAGATTGACCGCACCCATGTCGTGACGGATGAATATTGCCGCACCGGCGTGGACGGTCTCTATGCCATCGGCGACATCGCGGGCGCGCCCTGGCTGGCGCATAAGGCCAGCCATGAGGGCGTGATGGTAGCCGAATTGATCGCGGGCGGGCATCCGCATCCGGTGAAACCCGAGAGCATCGCCGGCTGCACCTATTGCCATCCGCAGGTCGCGAGCGTGGGCCTGACCGAGGCCAAGGCCAAGGAAAAGGGCTATGCCGTCAAGGTGGGCCGGTTCCCATTCATCGGCAATGGCAAGGCGATTGCGCTGGGCGAGCCGGAAGGCATGATCAAGACGGTGTTCGATGCCAAGACGGGCGAACTCTTGGGTGCGCATATGGTGGGCGCCGAGGTGACGGAGTTGATCCAAGGGTATGTGGTGGGTCGTCAGTTGGAGACCACCGAAGAAGACCTGATGAACACGGTTTTCCCGCATCCCACGCTGAGCGAGATGATGCACGAAAGTGTGCTTGATGCCTATGATCGGGTGATCCACATCTAAAGCAGTGACGCGCCCGGATCAGGGCGCGTCGTCGAAATTCCACCTTGCGCGGCGCGGCACGCGCACCGCGAGCATGGGTTTTAGCAGGCCCATGCGAAAGCGGGTGAGGTCAAGCGCCTCGTGCACCCCCACAGTTTCTTCGCCATCGAGCCGCGTCTTGACCGCCGAGCGGCTGTAAAAGGGCGCGTCGAGCATGGGTTTCACCTGATGCGGTTTGTATCCGGCGTCGGCGCGGGTGTCGCGGGCCACCTGCCAGAGGCTGCGCCGCATCGCCACCTTGGGCGGCAGCGCGATGTCCTGTGCCTGTCCGTCCGCGTCGAAATGCACCGCCGTGGCGAGCGAAGACCCATCCGTGCGCACCGCGTCGTAAAAGCAGGTGGAGCCACCCCGCACCGGATAGCGCCCCCATGTCCAATATCGGAAATCCTGCTCCAGAGCGCGGGTGCCGAAATTGGCGTCGAAATAGCCATGCCCCTGCCATTGCCAACCGGGGGCGTCGAGATCGACCTCGATGGTCGAGGTGGGGCCGAAGGGCCGCCAGATATGGGTGCCCTCGGGGGTGAGCGGCAATTCCACTTGCGTCAGGGCCGTCGGGGTCACGGTGATGCGCCCGCGCACGCGGGAAATGAGCGGGGGCGAGGAGATTTCGTTGATCTCGATGATCAGGCGGCCATCTTGCCACCGCATGGACGAGGGGCCGACGGTCAGGCAGTCGCGGGTCTGGCGCAGGGCCGATGTGCCCCGATCCGTCATGGTAAAGCGTCCGCCGGGGCCATAAGTGGCAACGTTGATGCAGACATGGTTGGCCGGGTTGCGGCGGCCCGACCACGCATACCACGGCGAGAACACCGAGCCGATGAAGCCGATCACGCTGACCGCGCGCCCGCCATCATCGCTCAACCCGTCGACATACCACCATGCATAGCCATTGGAGGGCACGTCGAGATCGAAATTCGGTCGTTCAAGATCGCCTCTGCCGCGTGCCGGGCGGAGAGCGTGGCCATCGGCACCCCCGCCCCCGGATGCGCCCCGCCCCCCGCGAGGTAGAGACCCCGGATGGGTGTGCGCGCCGTGGGTCGTTTGAGCCCCGCTGTCATGCCGTGCGGGCTCTGCCCGTAGAGCGATCCGAGAGAGGCCGGGAACATCCGGTCGAACCGCGCCGGTGTCGTCAGCGCCCCCTCGCCCGGCAAGGGATTGAAGCGCAGGCCAAAAGCCGCGAGGGTTTGAAAGGTCCGGGTGTGACATGAGGCAAAATCCTCGGCTGTTTGGGTGAGGCCATCAAGCGGTGGCGCGTTGAGAATGATCTCGAACCGCTCGCGGTGGGGCGGCTGTTCGGGTAGGCCGCGATCCTGAGCGCAGACATAAACTGTGGGGTCGCGTGGGCAGCGCCCGGCGAGCAGGTCGTCGAATTCGCTGCGGGCATCGGCGGCGAAAAATACGTTGTGATGTGCCAGGTCGGGACCTGAGGGCGTGGCGGCAAAGGCCCAGACCTGCGCCGAGAGGCTGCGCGGCAGTTTCGTTGTCTGGGGGGCGACCGCAGTTGCGGCAGGTCCGAGCAAGCCCGAGGCAAGGGCGCGGGGATCACCGTTGAAAACGATGAAATCCGCCGCAAGCCGGGTGCCATCGCCAAGCGTGACGCCGCGCACCTGCGGCCCTTCGGTCTCGATCCGAGCGACATGGGTTCCATAGTGAAACTGCGCCCCATGGGCGCTGGCGAGGGTTGCGAGGCTCTGTGCCAAGCGGTGCATGCCGCCCCGCACCACCCAGACGCCCGCCGCCTCGGCCTGCCAGATCAGCGACAGGAGCGCCGGGGACTGATAGGGCGAGCCGCCGACATACGTGGCGTAGCGGCCAAAGAGCTGTCGCAGGCGAGGATCGTCGAACTGGCGCGCGAGGCTTTGTGCCAAGGTCGAGAGTGGCGCCATGGCGCGGATCAATGTGGGTTGCCGGGCGACCGTCGCGGCGAGGGCCAGAGAGGAGGGTGCGGCGGCCTGCATCATCGGGGCATCAAAGGCCGTGAAGAGGCGGCGCGCGCGGGCGCAAAAGCGGGTGAATTGCCGGGCGGCGCGGTCGCCCGCAAAGCCATGGATTGCGGCACGGCTCTGGGCTTCGTCGGCAAAGAGGTCAAGGTGGCTGCCATCGGGCCAGAAATGGCGGGCGAGGATGTCCTGTGGCACGAGGTCGATGTGATCCTCAAGCCGGGCGCCGACGCTGGCAAAAAGTGCGTCAAACACGCCGCGCATCGTAAGGACCGTGGGGCCTGCATCAACCGGCCCGGCCTCCGAGGGCAGGGCACGCATCTTGCCGCCGGGGCCCGCGTGCCGTTCCAGCACCGTGACGGCTAGCCCTGCATGGGCAAGGCGCAGTGCTGTGGCCAGCCCCGCGATCCCGGCGCCGACGATCACAACCCTGTCGCGCGGTTCCAGAGGGGGCGTGTCTGATTTCATAACGCGATTGTTGACTCGCGCGGGCAATGTGTCCAGTATGATTTACACATGGTGTGTCAGAATATTGATACATCCCTCGAAAAAGGAGCGGCCATGCCCATCGAGACCCGCATTGAGGCGGCCATTGCGCAGGCGATTGCGCGGGGGCAGGCCGGGCAGACCCCGGCGCGATTGGCAGACGCCCTCGATTATGCCACCAGCCCGGGCGGCGCGCGTATTCGCCCAACGATTCTGATGTCTGTGGCGATGGCCTGTGGTGATGACCGGCCCGAGTTGAGCGATGCCGCTGCCGCCGCGCTGGAGATCATGCATTGCGCGAGCCTCGTGCATGACGATCTGCCCTGTTTCGACGATGCGGATTTGCGACGGGGCAAGGCTTCGGTGCATCGCGCCTATTCCGAGCCGCTGGCGGTGCTGACCGGGGATGCGCTCATCATCATGTCCTTTGAGATTCTGGCTCGTGTGGCGGACCGTGATGCGGCGCGTGCCAATGCGCTGATCCTCGCGCTGGCGCGGCGGAGCGGCATGCCGAACGGGATTTGCGCGGGCCAAGGCTGGGAAAGCGAGCCGACGGTCGATCTTGAGGCCTATCACCGCTCCAAGACCGGCGCGCTGTTTATCGCCGCCACGCAGATGGGGGCCATCGCGGCGGGACACGAGCCTGAGCCGTGGTATGAGTTGGGGGCGCGTATCGGGGCCGCGTTTCAGGTGGCGGATGATCTGCGTGATGCGCTCTTGGATGCCGAAACCTTGGGCAAGCCGGTGGGGCAGGACGATCTGCACGGGCGGCCCAATGCGGTGTCGCAATTGGGGGTGGCGGGTGCCGTGACGCGGCTCAAGGATATTCTGGCGGGGGCGATTTCGTCGATCCCGTCCTGCCCCGGCGAGGCGCGGCTGGCCAAGATGGTGCAGATGCAGGCCGAGCGCATTATTTCGGTGCTGCCTGCGCGCATGCGGGCCTGATATGGCTGTGGCGGGCGATCTGCCCGAGCGCCCGTTGCGGTCGCGCGGCGGCTGGCTGACGCGGCTCATTGCCAATCCACGGTTTCAGCATTGGGCCAGCGGTTTTCCCTTGACGCGCGGCATCGCCCGGCGCGACGGGGCCGAGATTTTCGATATTGTTCAAGGATTTGTGCAGTCGCAGGTGCTATCGGCGCTGGTCGAGTTGGACCTGCTGAACCGTTTGGCGGAAGGACCGCAAAGCCCGGCTGATCTGGCGCGGCGCGCGGGAATGGCCGAAGACCGTATGGCAATATTGCTTCAGGCGGGGGCGGCGCTTGGGTTGCTGCGGCGGCGGCGCGACGGGCGCTTTGCGCTGGCGCGCAAGGGGGCGGCGATTCTGGGCGTGCCGGGGTTGGAGGCGATGATTCGCCATCACCGCGCCTTTTACGCCGACATGGCCGATCCCGTGGCGCTGTTGCGCGGGGGGGGTGAAACCGAACTGGCGCGGTTCTGGCCCTATGTCTTTGGCGCGGCGGCGGAAGTGGAACCAGAGGTGGCGCGCCGCTACTCGGACCTTATGGCGCAATCTCAGGGTCTGGTGGCGCAGGATGTGCTTCGGATGGTGTCGTTCAAGGAGGCACGGCATTTACTGGATATCGGCGGGGGCAGCGGTGCGTTTCTGGCAGCGGTCGCCGCGCGATCCCCTGATTTGCGGTTGAGCCTCTTTGATTTGCCAGAGGTCATTCCTTCGGCGCGGGCGCGGTTGACGCAGGCCGGGCTGACTGCGCGGTTGACACTTGTTCCGGGCTCTTTTCGAAGTGATCCGCTGCCGGAGGGGGCCGATACGATTTCGCTCATCCGGGTGCTTTATGACCATGACGACGCTACAGTGACGGCGCTTTTGGCCAAGGTCCATGCGGCCTTGCCTGCCGGAGGGCGATTGATTGTTGCAGAGCCGATGGCCGGTGGCGCGCGGCCAGAACGCGCGGGTGACGTCTATTTTGCCTTTTATACCATGGCGATGGGCACGGGGCGCGCCCGCTCTGCCGCGCGCATTGCCGAGATGTGCCGCGGGGCGGGGTTCACGGATATCCGCATCCCGCACAGCCCACGCCCCTTCGTCACCAGCGCGCTCAGCTGTGTAAAGACAGCATGACGAAAATAATTCTGACAGTGTAAAGAAAGATTGACACTTTAGCCTGTCTCGTTACACTTACAAGCAAGGGGAATCCAGAATCTGACACTGTCAGACAACGGACAGGAGGCCGCCATCGAAACCCGCGCCGTTCATCTCAGGGGACCAGAAGACCTCTCGGTTGACAGTCTGACGCTCAAGGCGCCGGGGGCCGGGGATCTGGTGGTCGATGTGACCCATTCGGGTATTTCCACCGGCACGGAAAAGCTGTTTTGGTCCGGGCAGATGCCGCCGTTCCCCGGTATGGGCTATCCGTTGGTGCCCGGTTACGAGGCCGCTGGCGAGGTGGTCGAGGCCGCACCCGGCACGGGCTACAAGCCCGGTGATCATGTGTTCGTCCCCGGTGCCGATTGCTACGAGGGGGCCTTTGGTCTCTTTGGGGGTGCTTCGGCGCGGCTTGTGACCAAGGCGTCGCGCGTCTGCCGAATCGATGCAGGATTCGGGGCCGAAGGCGCGCTCCTGGCGCTGGCGGCGACGGCGCGGCATGCGATGGCGGGGCTGGACAAGGCCGTGCCCGATCTCATCGTGGGGCATGGCGTCTTGGGCCGGTTGCTGGCGCGATTGACGATTGCGGCGGGGGCCCCTGCGCCCACCGTCTGGGAAACGCAGGCCGGGCGCAGCGCGGGCGCACAGGGCTATCCGGTGATCCATCCTGACAATGACACGCGCCGCGATTACCGCGCGATCTACGATGCCTCGGGCGATCCCGCGATCCTGAACACGCTGATTGGCCGCCTGGCCAAGGGCGGCGAGGTGGTGCTGGCGGGGTTCTATCCGCAGGCGCTCAGCTTTGCCTTTCCCATGGCGTTCATGAAGGAAGCGCGGCTGCGCGTGGCGGCGGAATGGGTCCATGATGACCTGACCGCGACCCGCGCCTTGGTCGAATCGGGCGCGCTCAGTCTGGGCGGCCTGATCACGCATCAGGCATCGTCCAAGACCGCACCGCAGGCCTATCGGACCGCGTTCAGCGATCCCGACTGCCTGAAAATGATACTC
>SWCD01016639.1_pt2 | contig 19357 bp, 20 predicted proteins | sample 4693011 | NCBI WGS metagenome assembly SWCD01 (sample SAMN10267278, study PRJNA491770) | bioreactor metagenome | isolation source: DHS bioreactor inoculated with marine | place: Japan: Omine Ridge, Nankai Trough | reverse complement strand
CGTCGGCCCCCGGGGTTCCCAGCAAAATGGCGGGCCGGTCGTCTTTAAGGATCATGGCCGGGTGCAGCGTGTGGTAAGGCCTTTTGTTGGGCGCCAGCACGTTGGGGTGGGAGGCATCCAGGGTGAATCCCCGGCCACGGTTATGAAGCATCATGCCCGTTTCCGGCACCATGACGCCAGAACCGAAGGCCTCGTACAGCGACTGGATCAGCACCACGGCGTTGCCGTCGGCGTCCACCACGGTCAGGTAAATCGTGTCATCACCGCCCCTGGTGAAGTCCCGGGCCGCATAGCCATTGGCCGCCCGATCAGGATCGATTACTTTGACCCGATCCGCGGCCAGGGTCGGGGAGAGCATTTCGGCCACCGGAACCGGGTGGGCGGCCGGGTCGCAGACATAGGCGTCCCGATCGGCAAAAGCCAGTTTCTTGGCCTCGACCATCAGGTGGACCAGTTCAGCCGAGTCAACAGCCATGGCGGTCAGGTCATGATATGCCAGCATATTGGCCTGCATGAGCAGGGCGATTCCCTGGGAATTGGGAGGCTGGGTGGCCATGGTATAACCGCGGTAATCGCTGGTGATCGGCGTCTCCCATTGTACCGTGTGCCGGGCCAGATCGGCCTCGCTGAAAAATCCTCCGATGGCGTCAGAATGCGCCACCAGGGCCTCGCCCAAAGGGCCCTTGTAAAAGGCGTCCGGCCCTTTGTCCATGAGCGTCTGGTAAGATTGGGCCAGTTTGGGCTGCACCATCAACTGGCCCACCCGGGGGGGCACCCCGCCCGGCAAAAAGGCCTGCCCGGCAGCTCCGGCGGCCATCAGGATCTCCCGCCGTTCGTTGAGGGCGCCCACCAGGTCCGGATATACCGGAAATCCGTTTTGCGCGTAGGGGAGGGCCCGGGCCAATAGGGAGTCCAGTCCCAGAGTGCCGTGTTTTTCCAGGGCGGCTTGCCAACCGGCAATGGCGCCTGGCACGGTGCAGGTGTGAATGCCCGTCTCGGGCACACGCTGGTATCCCAGTTCCCGGTATGCCTCCAGGGTGGCTCGTTGGGGGGAGCGGCCCGACGCGTTGAGGGCGTCGAAAGTGCCCGTGGCGGCCATGTGGATCAGCATGAACAGGTCACCGCCGATGCCGCACATATGGGGCCTGACCGTAGTCATCACCAGGTTGGCGGCGATGGCCGCATCCACGGCGTTGCCGCCGGATTCCAGTACGGCTGCGCCGGCGTGGGCGGCTAACGGGTGATCGGCGGTGATCATCCAGTTGGTGCTCATCAGAAGCGGTCGATGGGTGGCAAAATGATTCGACATGGTTGTGGGTCTCCTGGCTATACGGCTGATTCCACCTGATGCAGATGTTTTTCCATGGCTTTCAGGGCGGCGCCTGGATCCCCTTTTGCCACAGCACGAAGAATATCGGCATGACCGGCAACCGAGAGTTCCGTCCGGTTGGGGTTGAGTGACACCTTGGTCCGGCTTTCACCCAGAATATCGTTGAGTCTTTCGACCACTTTCAGCAAGGTGCTGCTCTGGGTTGCGCGGGCCAGGGCGATGTGGAAAGACTGGTCCAGATCGATATTCAGGGTGACGTCTTCGGTATTTCTTTGACGTTCCAATATAAGTTCCAGATCGGCGAGGTCTTTGGATGACGCTTTCAGGGCGGCTTTGGCTGCGATCTGCGGTTCAATCATCCGTCGGAACTCGAAGATCTCGGCCAGCATGGCCTTCTTCCGTTGAAGCGCGCGCATTAACTGGTCGTCCACCGAAGATCCGTCATCATTGACCACAAACGTACCTGATCCCACCCGGCTGACAAGAACATTTTTCTCCTCCAGGGTTCGGATCGCTTCTCTGACCGGGTGGCGCGACACCTGGAAAATCTCGGCCAGGCGGCGTTCGGGGGGAAGTTGATCGCCGTGTTTGAGCTTGCCTTCTTTGATCAGGTGTATGATCTGCTCGGCAATTTCCTGATAGACTTTTGTCCGTTTTACGACTTTGAGATCGATCTCGGCCGCAAACGGGTTTTTTTGATGGTCTTGTTCGCTCATCGATTGTCTATCCCATTTTCAGCACGCATTGTGGATGGACATTATTAAAAATCCAGGTATTGCCATGGTGATGACTGTCCCGGCCGCCTTCCCGGTGGGATCCGCCGTCAGAATCAGCGCAAGGGCGATAGACGGAAAGGCGAAACCCCCATTTCAATAATTGCGTTCTGGCATGCAGATATATCCGGTATGAAGGGTAAATCTTTTGTACCAATATGATTTGGTTGTACCAATTTAGTGATTTTCTCTCCCTGCTGTCAATCCCTAAATCACAACCGTGACAAATTGGCGTATTCAGGCTTGCGGTGTTTTGGTGGTGGGGACGTCAATCAATATTTGCGTATCGAAAAACCTTGATGTTGAGCGTTTCGTTTTACGATTGTGTTCAGTGTTTTTTGGGTTCTACATTAATCCAGGACGTATCGAAAAGGGGCGCCGTCGTCTGATTTGATAATTTTTATAAATTTAGAGAAGTCCGGAATTTGTGGCAGATGAATCAGGTGTGAGCGGCATGAACAGTCCGATGCCCCGAAACCGGCAATGGGTCGGGTGGCTCCTTTGAGGGTGGAAAACACGCCGGCCCATTCATGCTCCCTTTTGACTGCATTCGTCGTGGCCCAGATTTCAACAGGGTGAAGGGCGGTTTTGATGTAATCCAGATGCCAGTGCGGGCGGACGGATGGGCTCAAATGGTGGGTGAGCCTGGCCCGCAGGCCACCCGGACCGAATGCACTGCCCACGTAAACCCAATAGCCGGGGGCGATGCAAATGGAACCCAATCTCCCCGTCACCGTCTGGAAGGGCGTTTCACATCGGAACATTAAGGCATATGTGCCCTGCTGTTTAGTTATTGGTATCGATTGAGAGGCCATTCAGACACCTTCGCCAATGGTGATACGGTTGGCGTTATTCTCGTTGTGGGCATCCCGGATAAGATAACCCCATATTTGACAAAGGGAAATGCCATCATGTATCCCAATGAATCTTAATCGCAACCTGATTGGTGTTACCGCTGGATAAAGGAGCGTCATGAATTCAATCTGTGTCTTTCTCGGATCAAGCATCGGCAACCATCCAGCATATATGGCGGCAGCCGGCGCAATGGGGCACGAACTTGCTGTCCGTGGACTGACGTGTGTCTATGGCGGATCATGCACTGGACTGATGAAACAGCTTGCAGACAGTGCTTTAGCTGCCGGGGGCAAGGTGCTGGGGGTGACCGTTCAGGCATTGAAAGATAAGGAGAATTTCCATCCAGGTTTGACTCAACTGCACGTTTTGCCTACCATGCATGAAAGAAAAAATCTCATGGTCCAGCTTTCGGATGGTTTCGTTGCACTGCCGGGCGGGATTGGTACGTTTGAAGAGTTTTTTGAAGTATACACCCTGCAGCAGATGGGATTTCACGCCAAACCATGCGGTTTGCTGAATGTGAACGGCTTTTTTTCACCGCTTGAACTCATGCTGGAAACAGCCGAAAAGGAAGGATTCTTAAAAAACCCGCATCAGAATTCGATCGTTCGTGCAGATAACCCCGGACACATGCTCGATCTGCTGATAAAACAAGGGGTGCAATCATAAACATGATGACGCGGCGCTCGGCGCATCCGGACCCCTGCCCGGTAAAGCAACTATTACAATCTGTAAGCGAGTCTGACACCCAGCCTTCCCCCTTCAATCCCTCCTTTCATCCCTAAAAACGCTAAAAACTGCAGTAATCCAAAATGTTGTAAAAGTTTTCCTGTTGGCTGGGCATGGTACACATTATGCCTTGCCTGAACTACGACTGGGGTTCTGTGGCTTGTTTGGCCAAGATCCGTTTAAGAATGCGAATATAGGTCATGGTAGGGGAATTTGATATCACAAATTTTTAACCTGATGGAATAATAAAGATTCGTTGGAGCTGTACGACATAATTTTCTATGATCTTGGATTATTGTGATACTCTTGTTCCTGGTCGTGATAAATTGAGCCAAAAATGGTCGTTTAAAACTGAGCCACTTGGAAGTGGACCAGGAGGGGGCCAAAATACCTTCCCGGTTCGGCAACCGAGTATTGGCAGCTCCGGTGGTGTTTAGCTTAAGGGTGAAATCAACCTTAGCGAAACGCCACAGGAGGTCGCATTCAACCCTTTATCACAACATTTGACAAGGCTGGCCGACGCAAAGTACTAACAATATATAGGGAAGCATAACTGCTTGTACTTTAGTTTATTCTTTAGGGTATTATATCGAGGATATTGTGAATAGAAGAGATTTTCTAAAGTTGACAAAATATGCAATCTCAACCTACTTTTTTAATCTTTTAGGTTGTGGATCCATTTCGCCAAAAATATATGGTGGCTTTGATGAAATAACAAAAGGATATAATTTTTTTAATAAACAAAATCCAAATCTTAGACTTGGTGTTGGTACCTATGGCACATTTTATAAAACTATACTTGATTATGGATTTAGTCATGAGGGAATAGGATATAAAGCTAATAAATTTTATGCCTGTGCAAGTGGAAAGGTATATTCTTCTTGTAGTCGGAATCTATCTGGAGGCCACTACACTGACAGTGGTGATGGTGCGGTAATTATGCATGGTCTTGATGTATATGTTGATTACTATCATATGCAAACAGGTTCGTGCACATTAAAACCCGGTGAATTTGTTAATCGAGGAGACTTTATAGGTAAAGCAGGAGCACCTCGAAAAATGCACTTGAAATTAGTTGTTTATAGATCGGACCCAAGATATCTATCAGCGGTAAATCAAGGTAGACGTGAAGACCCAGATAACTATGGTCATAAAATGGGTTACATGCAATACTGGGATGGCAAGGAAAGTCTTGATTTATCATATGAAGAAGTTACAAAAAGGTCAAAGATACAGGATAGATTGATTAACAATTTCGTAAAAATGTATGATGGACCATATGCCGATGAAGTCCACAAAGGTATACGTTTAACTATCAACAATAGGATCTATAAATTGTATTCAAATGACATGTTTAAATTCGGAAAATTTTTGTATGAAAAGGATCCGACCACTTTCAAAGGAAATAAATCAGAAATTTCTACACTGATAGGTGATATATATGAGAACCAACCAGTAGTTCTTACCTTACCATTTAAGTAATAAGTAAAATTCCAATTAAGTGATAGTCGATCCCGAATGCAGATATCCACATCCCCATCGTCCAAAATGATCCAAGGCGCCGCTACAGACTACAATACCACATCTTGGTATTGGCTGGATTTCAGATGTATTGAGATAAGACGGTTTGGTTTTTAGCTCCTGGGAACTCTCCGGCTAAAAATATTGAAGGTATTGCCCAATATGAATGGGGAAATGGTGTACTCAGCATTGGAATCCTTCAATTTGATCCATCTTAATCAAAGTTCACAAAAAGTGTTTTTGTACAAAACTGCAGAACCGCCGATAATATTTGCAGAGAACCGGGATTTTTGCTCTGGAACCCCGCAATTCATATAGCTTAATTTTTGGTTTTATAAAAGGTGGTTTTATGCCGTTAGTTGGATATTTTAACCACGAAATTCTAATGTCATTTGTTTTTCTTTGGTCTCACCTGCGGCTTTAAATTCGCTATAAGTCTTGTCCCAATCAACATTAGGAAAAGCGCTTTTAACAGCCTTAAGGAAATTCTTTTCGTTTAAGGTCTCAAAGGTAACGTCTTTATATCGCCTTTCCAGAGTCATATTATTTATGAGTGAATTTGCCACTGGGAAAACCTGAATTAGTTCAACTTCAAGCCATTGACGCGCTTCTTCCTCATTCACTTTTCCAGTCAAAGATTGACCTATTAAAAAATCAGGCGGATTATTTACGACAATTGGAATGTAATAATCAATAACTCAACTTTCGGGATTCACTGAGAAGCCAATTGACCTGTTTTGGGAAATACCCAAGGTATTCAATGCCACGTCCATGGCTACAAAGAAAAAAGCATCGAACGTTTGCTGACAATAGGAACCGATCGACTTCATTCGACCTGCAGCCAATGTCAGAATTCGTAATAACGCCTCAAGAAATGAAATGTCCTGAATTTCCTCACAGCAAGCATAGAACAGTTCTCCAAAGCTGCGTTGGTCAGTCGAAAGCCGACAATGGTAGGACAAAAACATGTATCGTATAAACACGATACTCGTATGGCCAACCAGCGCATCGTAATCACGGCATTGGATTTCCTTGGCCAGATTCAGGTGTTGTTTGATCATTTTGAAAAACACCTCGATGTCCCATCGCTTTCCGTAAATTCGAACGATATCCTGGTCGGGCAAATCCACATCTGTGGACAGGATTGCCAACCAGTCACATTTGCGTCTGTCGCGTACGAAGACTATTTTGCAAGGCAATCCGCTACTGAGGGTCACAACCGCACTGGCAAGGATTTTTGCTCTGCCCCGCCGCTTTTTCAGGCGACGATAGATGGCCATCAAATCCAGACTGTGACCCTGAAAACGGTAATGGACGGTACGGATCTTTTTGATCATCCCAATTACGGGTAACCGATCGGCAAGTAACGCCACCGTAGCCGGCATAGTGAACCAGCTGTCCATCAGTAGATATCGCGCTGTAATTCCGGATTTGAGGACGCGAGTGATCATTTCTGCAAGTTGGCCCGTAGCTTTGACGGTGGCTTCCCTGCGACGCTGATATGCACAGCAACGGCGATCCATGGCCTTTGACGGCTGGCATAGACGCTTGTGGCTGTCTGCCGAAGAGAGCAATGAGAAGTCTACGGGCAAACAGCTGGCACCGTCAGACCAGCACAAGGTCAGCATCCTGAAGCCTTTTATGTATTTGCCGGTTGAATGGTCATATACACGTGACAGCAGTTCAACGGTTTTGGACCTCGACCGGTCATAAGTGCTGTCATCGAGAATCAGAACCGATTCACGATTTTCATCTGTCAATCGGTTGAAAACCGAAAAGATCCGCCTGGCCAGCACAAGGATGAGCTTACGCCAATTGTGACGAACACCTTTGAGTAAATCGTATGCAGCGTCTTTGCCGAAGGGCTGGTCAGAGTTGATAACAATACCGCGATAGAAGTTTTGACCGACAAACGGTAGTGTGAAGATAGCTTGTGTCAAAGAGCGGACACTGTGGCCATGACGTTTTCGGATACCGCATCGGTGCAGCAAGGTGCCGATACGAAATCGGTTGAAGAACGTATCAATTTGTCCGTGAACACGAATACCGACTTGAGTTTGGGAAGCAATACTGCTAATAGTCATGTTGGCCCTTTCTTGTTGATATTGTTTTGTTTTTCGCAAATTCAACACTATATCAAAAGACTGGGCCTTTCAACTCTTTTCTCTGTTATTTCAGCATGTTTCCTCTATTTTTTTCTGCCTGACTATTAAACCCGAAAGTTGAGCATCTAATCAATAAACCTTCTGCCCCCTCAAAAACGAATCAAGTGCCTCGATAACCACACCCGTGACAGTATTGCCGTTTTCCTTTGCGTATTTTTCAGCACGCTCAACAAGTCGAGAAGGCAGGTGTATCGTTATTTGTTGGGTGTTGTCGGGGTAGGAGATGGGTTTTGACTGGTTGTTCATGTGGTTCCCTTCACCCTGGTTCACATAGATTTACTTAGAAATGGAGCTTTTTTGTTGGGTATAGTGTTGGGTATGAAAAATATTGGGCATAAAAAAAGGACTCACTTTAAACTGTAAGTCCCTGATTTCATTTGGCGCGCCCGGCAGGTATCGAACCTGCGACCCCCAGCTCCGGAGGCTGGTGCTCTATCCACTGAGCTACGGGCGCGATGTGTCGTGGGAAAATAGAGTATCGGCGCCAACAAGTCAAGGCCGTTTTAGATCTGAAATAGCGACGCCCCCGACTCCTCCAGCGCTGCTTTGGCTTCGCCCACCACATAGAGGGAACCGGCAATGCAGACGGCATCCTCGGGCCGGGATGTGGCGATGGCATGACGCACGGCATCGCCCACATCGGAAATGGTCTGGATGTCTGATATCAGTGGCCTTGCGGCCGCTTCGAGCGTTTCCGGGGGCAGGGACCGGTCGATCTTGGGCCGGGTGATGATCAGGCGTGCGCAGGGGGCCACCAGATCCTTGAGGATCGCCTCGTAGGGCTTGTCATCCAGGATACCGGCCACCATGGTAATTCGTCTTCCGGCCAGGGCATCCATCAGAAACCGGCTCAACCGTCTGGCGGCCATGAGGTTGTGCGCCCCGTCCATGATAACATAAGGGCTTTGGGAAATCACCTCCAGTCGGCCGGGCCAACGGTTTTGAACCAGGCCGGATTGGATATGATCCTTGGTCAGGCTCTCCTGGCTGCGCATGATGATTTCACAGGCCGCCAGGGTCAGGCATGCGTTGTCCACCTGGTGCCCGCCCATGAGGCTGGTCTGCATCCCGGTCCAGTGATGATCGATGCCCAGGTAGGAAAACCGGTCTTTGCCGGCGCGCCGCACGCGAAAGTCACGGCCTTTCATGAAAAGGGGGGCCGACTGCGCCGATGCGATTTTCTCAATGACGGCTTTGGCGCTTTTCTGGCTCACGCCGGTGACAACCGGTATGCCGGGTTTTATGATGCCGGCCTTTTCTCCGGTAATGGCTGCGATCGTGTCGCCGAGATAGGTTTTGTGTTCCAGCGAAATGTTGGTGATGATGCTCAAGGCCGGGGATACGATATTGGTGGCATCCATGCGGCCGCCCATGCCGGTTTCGACCACGGCAACGTCCACTTGTTGTCGGGCAAATTCATGAAAGGCCATGGCCGTTGAAAACTCGAAGAAGGTCGGTTCACGATCGCCATTGTGCACGGATTTGACCGCCTCCCAGGAGGCCACCACCGCATCGTCGGAAATCGGCTTGCCGTTGACGCTGATTCTCTCATTGAAGCGGATCAGGTGCGGTGAGGTGTAAAGCCCCACGCGATATCCGGCGATTTGCAGGATCGTCGCCAGGGCGGACGCAATCGATCCTTTGCCGTTGGTGCCGGCGATGTGGATGGCGGAAAAAGTCCGCTGGGGATTGCCGAGGCCTTCAAGGATCGTCGTGATGGTCGAAAGGCCGAGAATGATGCCGAATCGTCTCATGCTGTACATGCTGTCGAGGCATTCGGTGTATGCGCAGGTTGGCATTGCGGCGACTCCTGACTGACCTGTCGGTAAAAACGCGGATGGATCGGGTTGTACGAGGTGAATTTTGCCGTCTCGCCGGCCAATGGGTTAAATACCCGCTGAATCGGCCGTAAACCTGAAACAAAAAAAACCCGGCGGGGAAGCGCTCCCTACCGGGTCATGTGGTCCAACGGGTGCCGCTAACGATATCTCCTGCTTCGGGCAGCGGCAATTCGCTGTCTGCGCAGAGCTTCACGTTCTTTGCGACGACGGTACTCACTCGGCTTTTCGTAGCTTTTCTTCAGCTTCAGGCGTTTGAACAGACCATCATTCTGAATTTTTTTCTTCAGAATTCGCATGGCTTTTTCAAGATCGTTGTCGAAGACTTTGACTTCAATTGCTTTCAAACTGGCTCAACCCCCCTTTTTACCATCGCGTCGACAATTTGGCTATGCTGTTTCAACCATGATGGTTATTTCGATATTTTTAGTAAACGTCATTCGTATCAGATAAAAAATTCTTTTTCAACAAAAAGATTGGCGCTTAAATTTTGGCAACATGAAGCAGAAAAGCGGTGAAGCTTTCCCCTGGGGTGGGCTTCACCGCTTTTAAAACTAACCGTTTAATCCAGTTTGGAGACCAGTTCCGCAGTCACGTCGGTAACGCTGGGAGCGCCGTCCAGGGTGATATATTTCATGGATGCGCCTTGGCCGGCAAGGTCCCTGAAATAATACGCCGACGCCAGGGTGCCTTCGGTGGTGTCATAATAGATGTTATGGCGTTTGTTGATGGCCTCTTCGTCCTGATCGTCGTCGCGGGTTTTCAGGTCGCCGCCGCAAACCCGGCATTTGTCGCCGTCGGGCTTGATGACATCAATGTAGATGTTATTGGGATGGTTGTTGTCGTTGACGCACAGGCGACGGCCCATGATCCGGTTTTTGGCGATTTCACGGTCCAGCAGGATCTCGACAACGATATCCAGGGCCATGCCGGCTTCCTTGAGGGCTTCATCCAGCTTGATGGCCTGGTTTTTATTGCGGGGGAATCCGTCCAGGAGCCAGCCGTTTTTGCAGTCGTCCTGCTGCAGCCGGTCGAGGATCATGGGGATGGTGATCTCGTCAGGAACCAGGTCGCCTTTGTCGATGTAGGCTTTTGCCTGGGCGCCCAGCTCGGTTCCCTTGCCGATGTTCTCCCGGAAGATCGCCCCTGATTCAATATGGGGGGTGCTGTACTTGTCTTTCAGGATGGAGCCTTGCGTACCCTTGCCGCTGCCGTTGGGGCCAAAAAACAAGATGTTCATTCACCTTCTCCTTTCTGTTTCCCGTTTACTCTACAGGATTATTGAAAATGCCAATCGCACGATGAGGTCGGACATCACGCATTCAGACCAGAGACGGCGATCCCCGTGCAATCGTTTTGTGCCGTTGTTCTTGGTTTCGTGCGGTGGTCGGCCGCATCAATTGTTGTTGATTGGTTTCAGGCGGGCTGGCACCGAAGGGTGAATGGTCCAGCTATCCGCGTTAGTACAGAAATGCGTGGGCCTTGTCAAGCTAACCGAACAACACAAGAACTCCCTGCAGCACGTATCCCGCACAGATGGCGGCTGGACCGCGTTCGCCCGGCGGGCCGCATTATGGCATGCATGGCCAATGTGAGTCTGTACGCGCGCTGGCCATACTGCGGTCTATGCGCTTTTTGCGTTGGCCATACAACTTCTTTTGTCGTATTATCCGGGCGAAGGCGTGGCTCCTGGCTTGGGCGATTCTTTTCCAGGTGCCGTGTCCCGGCGTCTGTCCGCTGTCTGCCGGTTTTCGTCTTCCGATAACAGACAGGCACCGACCCATTCGAGGGCCTGGTCCCGGGTAACCAATTCGCCAGACAGGCGTCGTTCATCCACCCGGCGCAGAATGCTTTTAAATCGGGGGGAAGGGGAGAGGCCGAATACTACAACCAGATCATGTCCGTTGATCAGCGGCGGTACGGCGGCCTGTCGATGGCGGGCGTCGATATATGCCTGGACCAGGCGATCGCAAAAGGCGATGAAACCGCTGTCTTTGCCATGCAGGACCTTGCCCTTGGCCATGATGTCCGCCATGGCATGCACGATGATCGGCAGGGTCAGACCGCCGCACCGGTTAAAGAAGCGGATCATTCCGCGGCGGCCAAGGGTCCCGTTCTCTGATGCAAGAAACAGGAAAAGCGGCCGGATATGGTGGCGGATGATGGCATCGGAAACGTGGCATTGTCGGTTGGACAGCCTCAAGCGGCGGCTGATCCTGGCGGTGATGTCGGCACTTTTCGCAGCGTGCCCGGGAAAACGGACCTGCCCATGTTTGTCGACGGACCGGGTGGCCGGTTTGCCCACATCGTGGAGCAGGGCGCCATACTTTAGCATGATCGTATGGCCGCAAAGGTCTTCAATCTCGGAGGTCGCCGTCAGACCCGGAAACCGGTTGCCGATAACGGTCAGCAGGTACTCCAGCTGTTCATAGACCCTAAGGCTGTGGTGGAATACGTCAAACTGGTGGTGGCGGTTCTGGGTGCATCCGATGGCCGCTTGCAGTTCCGGGAAAATCTGGGTGAGCAGCCCGCTGGCCGCCATGCGCAAGATGACGGGTGCGGAACCGGCAGTGCCGAATATCTTGGCCAGTTCCGCCCAGACCCGCTCCCCGGCGACGCCGTCCAGCAGGTGGCGATGGCAGCTGATGGCGTCCTCGGTCCCGGCGTCGATGGAAAAATCGAACACCGCCGCCATCCGGTAGGCGCGTACCAGTCTGGCCGGGTCGTTTATAAATGCATCCGGCGATACCATGCGAACGACCCGCTGCTGCATGTCCGCCCGTCCGCCGGTGCAGTCCACCAGCCGCCGTGCATTGACGTCGTAAGCCATGGCATTGATCGTGAAATCCCGTTGCAGCAGATCGGTTTCGATGGATGAATGGGCAAGGGGCGTGATGTCGATGGTCATCTGCGGCGATGCGACCCTCAGGACGGCAAATCGGTCCTTCCCCAGGTCGATGACCCTGCCGCCGGTTTTAACGGCGATCTGACCGGCGACACGGCCTATATCCCCGGCTACCGCCAGATCGATGTCTGCCGGCGGGTGCCCCGCCAGCAGGTCGCGAACGGTTCCGCCAACCAGGTAGACACCCTCGGGATTGTCTGGCAGGAAGTCAAACTCGATATTCTCTAACTCTTTCATTTCGTATACAATTCGGTTTCAGATGCCCACCCGTGCCGACGATTGTTTTTCCGGTCGGATCAAACCTTGCACGAGCAGGGCCAAAATCCCTTGACACCAGCGGGTTCATGGTATAACAATTTCGCATATTCTCTCGTACAGGCCCGGCTGGTGGGGTAAATTCAAATAACTTCTATCACAAATACACGCATATTCCTCCAAAAAATCAACAGTCCAACCCAATTCACCCGAAAGGCACCTTTTCATAGTGGCATCCAACATGCTGGGTGGGGATAAAACCTTTTCGCCATCATAGAAAACCGGAAATCGGGGTCGCTGTTGTTTTCAAATAGAACACTTTTACTGGAAAATACTTGCAGATGGTAGGTGAAATTCAATCCTAAGACGGGGTGTGTTGATGAACATCGTAGAACTGAAAAACAAGAAAATCAATGAACTGACCAAAATGGCCAAAGACCTCAATATCGAAGGGGCGGCCGGCATGCGCAAGCAGGAGCTGATATTCTCTCTGCTCCAGGCCCAGATTGAAAAGAACGGACTGATTTTCGGGGAGGGAACCCTGGAGATCCTGCCTGACGGATTCGGTTTTCTCCGCGCCCCCAATTACAACTACCTGCCCGGCCCTGACGATATTTATGTTTCGCCGTCGCAGATCAGGCGGTTTAACCTGCGAACCGGTGACACCGTCTCCGGCCAGATCCGCCAGCCCAAGGAGTCGGAACGCTATTTTGCCCTGCTGAAGGTGGAGGCCGTCAACTATGAAGATCCGGAAGTGGCCCGGGAGAAGATCCTTTTCGACAACCTGACGCCCCTGTATCCGGAGAACAAGGTCGACCTGGAGACCGACCCGGAAAACTATTCCGCCCGGATCATGGACCTGTTGACCCCCATCGGTTTCGGGCAGCGCGGGCTGATTGTCTCGCCGCCCCGTTCCGGTAAAACCATGCTGCTTCAGTGTATTGCCAATTGCATCGTAAAAAATCATAAGGATATCGTGCTGTTTGTCCTGCTCATCGACGAACGCCCGGAAGAGGTTACGGACATGCAGCGATCGGTGAAAGGGGAGGTGATCAGTTCCACCTTCGACGAACCGGCCGAGCGCCATGTCCAGGTGGCCGAGATGGTCATTGAAAAGGCCAAGCGGCTGGTGGAACACAAAAAGAATGTGGTGATCCTGCTGGACAGCATTACCCGGCTGGCCCGTGCCTACAACTCGGTCATGCCTCCCAGCGGCAAGATTCTTTCCGGTGGTGTGGACTCCAACGCCCTGCAGCGGCCCAAACGGTTTTTCGGTGCCGCCAGAAATATCGAGGAAGGGGGCAGTCTGACCATTATCGCCACCGCCCTGGTCGATACCGGTTCACGCATGGATGAGGTCATTTTCGAAGAATTCAAGGGTACCGGCAACATGGAAATTCAACTGGATCGCCGCCTGGCCGACAAGCGCATCTTCCCGGCCATCGACATCAAGAAATCCGGTACCCGTAAGGAAGAACTGCTCCTCGACGCGGCCACCCTGAACCGGGTCTGGATCCTCAGAAAACTGTTTTCTTCCTTAAATCCGTCGGACAGCCTTGAATTTTTACTTGAAAAAATGAACGGAACAAAGGATAATAACGATTTCCTGGATTCAATGAATGCATAAAAATGACTATAGGGGGTTGAGATTACAATGAAAGCTGACATCCATCCGGATTATTCCGATACCACCATCCAGTGTGCCTGCGGGAGCATTGTTGAGGTCGGATCGACGAAAAAAGACATCCGCGTTGAAATTTGTTCCAAATGCCACCCGTTTTTCACCGGCAAGCAGAAGCTGGTGGATACGGCCGGCCGTATCGAACGTTTCAGAAAAAAATACGAAAAATTCCAGAATCAATAGCGCGTTTTTCCTATCTTTCTTCAGGCTACGTCCGGTGCCCGGCGGTTAACGCTGGCACCGGGGCGTGCCCGCCCTGAACTTCCCCGTACCCGATCTCATATTATTTCGCTTCCAATCCTGACCATTGAACGGTTGCGGTGACTTCACGTTATAAACTGGTGGTGCACATGTTTGAAAAACTAAAAGGTGTTGAAGATCGATTCCAGGAGCTGGAACGGCTCCTGTCCGACCCGAAGGTGGTTCAGGATCGAGACGCATATCAAAAATATATTTGCGAGCACGCGGAGATTTCACCCATTGTTACGACATTCAGGGAATATAAGCGGGTTGACCGGGAACTGGATGACAGCCTTGAACTGCTCGCCGATGATGACCCTGAGATGAAGAAGATGGCGGCTGAGGAAGTGGACCGCCTGGAAGTGGAAAAAGTGCAACTGCAGGATGCGTTGAAGGTCCTGTTGGTTCCCAAGGACCCGCTGGATGACAAGAATGTCGTCCAGGAGATCCGGGCCGGCACCGGCGGCGATGAGGCCGGGCTCTTTGCCGGTGACCTGTTCAAGATGTACCAGCGCTATGCTGATGGACGGGGATGGAAGGTGGATGTCATGGACCATCATACGACCGGTGTGGGGGGGGCTCAAAGAGATCATTGCCAACGTCAGCGGGAAAGGCGCATACAGCCGCCTGAAGTTTGAAAGCGGCACCCACCGGGTTCAACGGGTGCCCACCACCGAGACCCAGGGACGGATTCATACCTCCGCCGTGACGGTAGCGGTGCTGCCCGAGGCCGAGGAGATCGAGGTCAATATCGATGCCAATGAACTCAAGGTGGATGTTTTTCGATCCTCCGGACCCGGCGGTCAGAGTGTCAATACCACTGATTCGGCGGTACGCCTCACGCACCTGCCATCCGGCCTGGTCGTGACCTGCCAGGATGAAAAATCACAGCACAAGAACAAGGCAAAAGCCATGAAGGTCCTGCGTTCCCGCTTGCTGGACCAGATGGTCGGGGAGCAGAATGCGGAGCGGTCCCAGAACCGCAAAAGCCAGGTGGGCAGTGGAGACCGCAGCGAGCGGATCCGAACCTACAATTTTCCCCAGGGCCGGGTTACCGACCACCGCATCGGACTGACCCTCTATAAGCTGGAAACCATTCTCCAGGGTGATGTGGACGAGGTTATCGATCCACTGATTACCTACTACCAGAGCCAGGCGCTCCAGCATGCCGAACGCGTCGATGGATAGACGGTCGCCATGGACCCCCATGGAACTGGTGAAATGGACGGCCGGCTACTTTAAAGACCACCAGATTGAAAGTGCCCGCTCCGAGGCGGAAACCCTGCTGGCCCACACCTTGGGCATCCGGCGCATCGACCTCTATCTGAATCACGACCAGCCCCTGTGTGACAATGAACTGGCGCGCTTTAAATCAACGATCAAAAGGCGTGTGAACCTTGAGCCGGTGGCCTACATCACCGGCGTCCGTGAATTCTGGTCCCTGGAAATGGCGGTGAACCCGGCGGTGCTGATTCCCCGTCCGGAAACGGAATGCCTGGTGGAGGCGGTGCTGCCTTTTCTCGAGGCACACACCGGAACACCGAAACGGGTGCTGGAGATGGGCACCGGATCCGGGGCGATTGTCATTGCCCTGGCCCACGAACATCCCGCGCATCGATACGTGGCCATGGACCGATCCATGGATGCCCTGCTGACGGCGCGGAAAAATGCACGCAAACACGGTGTGGGCGATCGAATCAGCTGGTTTTGCGGAAGCTGGACGTCGGCCCTGTCGCCGCCGCGGGAAGGTTTCGATCTCATTGTTTCCAACCCGCCCTATATTCGCAGCGGGGATATGAACGGGCTGCAGTCGGAAATCCGCAACCATGAGCCCAGGATGGCCCTGGATGGCAGCGATGACGGCCTGGCGTGTCTCCGGCACATCATCGAATCGGCCCACCGCTACCTGTGTCCGGGCGGCCTTGTTGCCCTCGAAATGGGCTATGACCAGAAAACGGACATCCTGGCCATCGCCGCCGCGGTGGGCCAATATGATCCGCCGCGGATTGTCAAGGATTACAGCGGCCATGATCGCATTGCGGTGATGGTCAAAAAAAATATTGCGACCGAAAGCAAATTCTGTTAGATAAACTCGTTTTTAAACCACACGTTCGTGGACTCGGTCCGGGTGCTTTCCATGGAAAGTCGGATTCGGGGTTGAAGCGGGCGAAGGACAAACCAACCAGTAAGGAGAAAACAATGGCTTACGTAACAATGAAGGAAATGTTGGAAGCCGGTGTCCATTTCGGTCACCAGACCAAGCGCTGGAACCCCAAAATGAAACCATACATTTTTGGGGCCAGAAACGGAATCTATATCATCGATCTGCAAAAGACGGTGAGAATGTTCCGGGATGCCTACGACTTTATCGCGGACACGGCAGCGGCCGGCAAATCGGTCCTGTTTGTGGGAACCAAGAAACAGGCCCGGGAATCCATTTACGAAGAGGCCAACCGCGCCGAAATGTATTATGTCCACAACCGGTGGCTGGGCGGCATGCTGACCAACTTTCAAACCATCAAGAAAAGTGTCGACCGCCTGAATTATCTCAACACCATTGAAAACGACGGTTCCATCAGCCTGTTTCCCAAAAAAGAGCAGTTGAAACTGGGCAAGGAACGCACGAAACTGGACAGTACCCTGGGTGGCATTCGCAGCATGACCAAACTGCCCGGTGCTATTTTTATCATTGATCCGAAAAATGAAGCCATCGCCGTACGTGAGGGGCGCCGGTTGGGCATTCCCATCGTGGCCATCGTGGATACGAACTGTGATCCCGATGAAATCGATCATGTCATTCCCGGTAATGACGACGCCATTCGGGCCATTCGGCTGGTTACCTCGAAAATGGCCGATGCCTGTATCGAGGGTAAAGACCGGTACATGGAGCGCCAGCAGGCCGAAGCAGACAAGGGTGATGAAGAAACTGAAATCGAAACCGTTGCGGCGGAACTGAAGCCGGGCGAACGTAAAGTGATTTCCGACGGCACAGACGGACCGGTAGTTGAAATTATCCGCAAAGGGGCCGCCGGTGCCGAAAATGTTGAACCTACAATTGAACCTACAGAGGAACCCGCTTCCCCGGAAGCAGAACCGACGGGAGAATAATTCACATGTCTGGTATCAGTGCAGCAATGGTAAAAGAACTCCGGGAGAAATCCGGAGCCGGTATCATGGATTGTAAAGCCGCCCTGGGCGAATGCGACGGCGACCTTGAAAAGGCAATTGATTTTCTGAGAAAAAAAGGAATCGCCACTGCAGCCAAGCGGGCCGGCCGCGCCACTTCCGAAGGTACTGTTCAGTCCTACATCCACATGGGCGGCAAGATTGGCGTAATGGTGGAAGTCAACTGTGAGACCGATTTTGTGGCCAAGACGGATGACTTTAACGAATTTGCCAAAAATATCGCCATGCATGTGGCGGCCACCAACCCGGTGAGCATCCTTCCCGAAGACGTTCCTCAGGCTGTCATCGATCGGGAACGTGAGATATACAAGGCCCAGGTGCTTGAGATGGGCAAGCCCGAGCAGATGGTCGAGAAAATTGCCGAGGGCAAGATGAAAAAGTTCTTCAAGGAAAGCTGCCTGATGAATCAGCAGTACGTAAAGGAGCCGGACAAGACCATCGCCGACTACCTGAACGAAGTTATTGCCCGAACCGGTGAAAAAATCACGATCAAGCGTTTTGCCAGATTCCAGATCGGGGTGGAATAAGGGTGGGGTCCAAATACAAGCGTATCCTGCTCAAACTGAGCGGTGAAGCCCTGATGGGTGATCAGGGCTTCGGCATCTGTCCCAACATGCTTACCTATGTGGCGGAAGAGGTGCGCTCCATCATTGAACTGGATGTTCAGCTGGCGATTGTGGTCGGCGGCGGAAATATTTTTCGCGGCGTCGCGGCCAGTTCTTTTGGTATGGAGCGGACGTCGGCCGATCACATGGGAATGCTGGCCACGGTACTCAACAGCCTGGCCTTGCAGGATGCGTTGGAGAAAAAAGGAATTCAGACCCGGGTCCAGACGGCCATCTCCATGCACGAGGTGGCCGAGCCGTATATCCTTCGGCGGGCCATGCGGCACCTGGAAAAAGGGCGCGTTGTTATTTTTGCCGCCGGTTCCGGAAATCCCTATTTTACCACCGATACGGCGGCGGTTCTGAGAGCCAAGGAAATCCATGCTGAAATTCTGCTCAAGGCCACCAAGGTTAACGGGTTGTACGATTCCGACCCGGAACGCAATGCTGATGCCCGGTTCATTAAAACCATCAGTTTCATGGAAGTGCTTGAAAGGCAGTTGAGAGTCATGGACATGACAGCGATTTCCCTGGCCATGGACAATCACTTGCCGCTGACGGTCTTTAACCTGAAGGAAAAGGGAAATATACAAAAGGTGGTCTGCGGAGAAGACGTCGGAACCACTATTGGCGGATAAATCCGGTTTGACCGTGCCAGTGAGGTGACTCAGCCATGATCGAATCCACAATTCAAGAAACCAAAGACCGGATGGGTAAAACCATCACCGATCTCGAAAACGAACTCAAGCGGGTAAGGACCGGACGGGCCTCCCTGTCACTGTTGGACGGTATCCGGGTCGATTACTACGGCACCCAGACCCAACTGAACCAGATGGCCTCGCTGTCGGTGCCCGAAAGTCGTTTGATCGTTATCCAGCCCTGGGATGTCTCCGCCATCAAGGAGATCGAAAAAGCCATTTTAAAGTCCGACCTCGGTCTGACCCCGTCCAGCGATGGCAAACTGGTTCGTATCTCCATCCCGCCGCTGACCGAAGAACGTCGCAAGGAACTGGTCAAGGTGGTTGGAAAAATGTGTGAGGAACACAAGGTGGCCGTCCGCAACATCCGTCGGGATTCCAATGAGCTGCTCAAGGGCTTCAAGAAAGACGGCGATATCTCGGAAGATGACGCCTTCAAGGCCCAGGACAGTGTTCAGAAGGTTACCGACGACTATATCAGCCGGATCGACGAGGTATACAAAAACAAAGAGAAAGAGATCCTTGAATTCTAGTTCATCCGCTTTGAAGCAGAATGAACTCGACCCCGACCGGATG
>SWCD01024100.1_pt1 | contig 19359 bp, 21 predicted proteins | sample 4693011 | NCBI WGS metagenome assembly SWCD01 (sample SAMN10267278, study PRJNA491770) | bioreactor metagenome | isolation source: DHS bioreactor inoculated with marine | place: Japan: Omine Ridge, Nankai Trough | reverse complement strand
GCATCGCTTCTTTGGTCTGGATTTCCACCTTCTGCACGGCTTTTCCAGCAAAGGTAACCTCAACAAGCTTTACCCGCTTTGGTGTCAAATCCACCTGAGCCAAAATCGTCGCCCATTCAGTATTCAGGGCGTTTTCCGTTTCGGTATTCATAATGTAGTGTCTTGTTGTTTCAAGGAAACTTGTAGAAAAAATATATCCTACAACACCAAATAGAATTGCGCAGCCAAATGCCGCCATAGCCCGCAAGTTATATTTACGTGTCATATTCAGAAGGACTCTGCATATGTGCAGGCTAACACGGTAATGTGGTTTAAGTAAGGTCTGAATGTTTTCTGGAATTGTAAACGCCTTGGCTTTTACTTTTATGAGAGATAAATGTTCATTTTACATATCAATATTCATCATTCATAAAAGATATGAACATGAGATGAGGTTTTATGCGCACTGCTGTTGTCATCATTGGCGGAGGGCCATCGGGACTTTTGTTGTCTCAGCTTCTGCACGTACATGGTATCGACACTGTGGTGCTAGAGCGTAAAACCAAGGATTATGTTTTAAACCGTGTTCGCGCCGGAGTTCTTGAGCGCGGCATGCTTGATCTTATGCGTCAGGCAGGCGTCGCTGATAGGATGGAAAAAGAGGGGCACAGCCATAGTGGCACAGTCATTTCCTATGGTGAAAAGACGTTCCGCATCGATTTTGTCGAACATACAGGCCATGCTGTAATGATATATGGTCAGACGGAAGTGACGCGGGATTTATATGAGGCACACGAAGAAACGGGTGGCAAGATAGACTTCAATGTCGAAAATGTTGTCATTCATAATGCAAACACCGACGCACCCCACGTGATTTATAAAGTCGACGGTGAAAGTCGTCGGATTGATTGTGATTTCGTCGCAGGCTGTGACGGTTTTCACGGGGTTAGCCGCCAGACAATTCCACTGGACGTGCGCCGCGAGTATGAGAAAATCTATCCTTTTGGCTGGCTTGGTATATTGTCTGAAACCCCACCGGTTCATCACGAACTGATCTATGCGGCGTCAAAACGTGGCTTTGCCTTGTGTTCGATGCGCAATGAGAACCTTAGCCGTTATTACATTCAGTGCGCGTTGTCTGAAAAGCCCGAGGATTGGACAGATGAGGCATTTTGGGAAGAGCTAAAACGCCGTATTCCGACAAAGCAGGCGGAAGAATTGATCACCGGTCCCTCGATCGAGAAATCCATTGCACCGTTACGGTCATTCGTGACCGAACCCATGCGCTGGGGCCGTTTGTTTTTATGTGGTGATGCAGCCCATATTGTACCCCCAACAGGAGCCAAAGGGCTGAATACGGCAGCGTCGGATGTACATTATCTGTTTAATGGGCTACGCGATTATTATGGAAACGGTACTACCGACGGCATCGATAGCTATTCTACGAAAGCGCTTGCCCGCGTATGGAAAGCAGAGCGTTTCAGTTGGTGGTTTTCGTCGCTGATGCATCGTTACCCGGATCAATCTGAATTCGATTTGAAAATGCAAATCGCTGAAATCGAATTCCTGCGCACTAACCATGCCGCACAAAAGGCCATGGCCGAAAATTATGTTGGCCTACCTTATTAAGGAGAGAATGATGCAAAACCGCCTAACAAAAGGCATGTCGGTGCGCCGCGAAGTTCTGGGGGACGTACATGTCGATCGGGCAGAAGCCAGTAAAACTGCGTTCGACGCGTCTTTCCAAACATTGATCACCGAAAGTGCTTGGGGAACTGTTTGGGCAAGTGACGCAATCACACGACGGGAACGTTCGATGATAACGCTGGCCCTGTTGGCCGCTACAAAGAACTTTGACGAAATTCCGATGCACATCCGGGCCACCGCCAATACAGGTGCCAGCCAGCAGGATGTGATCGAGGTGTTTCAGCATGTCGCGATTTATGCTGGCGTGCCCACTGCAAATCATGCCATCAAGCTTGCCAAGCAAACATATGCAGAAATGGAAGGGGACACAGTATGACCAGCGACGAGCTTTATCAGCGCGACCGTGAATGGCATCCCCCCGCTTTTACGCCTGACTATAAAACCAGCGTTACCAGATCACCGCGTTTGGCGATGTTGTCATTACAGGCATCCGAGAGTGAGCTGACAGGCCCTACATTTGGTCAATGTGACATTGATCCGATTGATAGCGATTTGATCAACAACTACGCCAAAACGGGCGATCCGATTGGCGAACGCATTATCGTTCATGGGCGTGTTTTGGACGAAAATGCGCGACCGGTTCCGAACACACTGGTTGAGATTTGGCAAGCCAATGCAGGTGGACGCTATCGTCACAAAATGGATACATATCTTGCGGCCATTGATCCTAATTTTGGTGGTTGTGGGCGTACATTGACTGACGAAAACGGTTATTACGCTTTTCGCACCGTCAAACCCGGTGCTTACCCCTGGCGTAACTGGGTCAATAACTGGCGGCCCGCCCATATTCATATATCGGTTTTTGGCACTGCTTTTGCACAACGTTTAATCACCCAAATGTATTTCGAAGGTGACCCTCTGATCGCCAAATGTCCTATCGTAAATACGATACCGGACAGCCGCGCTATTGACCAACTTGTGGCGGCACTGGATCTGAATGCGACTGTGCCATTCGATAGTATCGCCTATAAATTCGATATAATATTACGCGGGCACCGCTCGACTTTTTTTGAGAACCGTCCGGAAGGAAACTGACCATGGCGCAACCATTGAACTATCTTAAGGAAACTGCGTCACAAACCGCTGGACCTTATGTCCACATCGGGCTTGCCCCGGGTGATGCCGGATTTAATATCTACGCCAATGAATTGGGTCGCGATATTATTGGCCCCAATGCAAAAGGAACACGGATCAAAGTGACAGGAACTGTGCGTGACGGTACCGGTGCGCCGGTTAAAGACGTTCTGATCGAGGTTTGGCAAGCCAACGCTGCCGGCGTGTACCCCGGTAAAGGCGATGTTGAAGATGGTTTCCGGGGCTGGGGCCGCGTCATTTCAGATTTCGAGACCGGAGAATTCACTTTTGAGACAATAAAGCCGGGTGCTGTGAAAAATCAAAACAATCAAATAATGGCCCCGCATTTAAATCTATGGCTGGTCGCGCGCGGGATCAACGTTGGCCTTAATACCCGTATGTATTTCGGTGACGAGGCAAAGGCCAATGCAGCTGATCCTGTCCTGAACCTGATCGAGCAAACACAACGGCGCGACACTTTGATCGCGCGTGCTGATCGTACCAATTATCATTTCGACATTAGCCTACAAGGTGATGAAGAAACCGTATTCTTCGACGTCTAGGCCTTATTATGTCGAACTCCGATTACATTATTTGCGCTACCGTGACACATCCATTGTCAACCAATCGCAATAATTCAAAGGTGTTAAAGAGGATTTCTGAACAAATCGAAAATAGAGAAGAGGCGTTAAATGTCGTTTATTAAATTCAAGGATGTTACACTCCATTACCACCTAACGGGTGGAGGTGGTGTGCCAATAGTTTTTCTTAACTCATTGGGCACGGATTTTCGTATCTGGGATAATGTTATTGCTCGGCTTGATGTGAACCCCGCAATTCTTACGATTGATAAACGCGGGCATGGACTAAGCGACGATGGGACAATCACAATGGATTTGCTTGTCAGTGATGTGGCCGATCTAATGGATCATCTAGGATTGAGTGGCGCGTTGGTCTGTGGCGTTTCGGTTGGCGGGATGATTGCGCAGGGTCTTGCCAATCAACGACCCGATTTAGTATCCGGTTTGATGCTCTGTAACACCGGTGCAAAAATTGGTGATGAAGAGGGATGGAATGCGCGTATTGATGCAGTGAACAAAGGGGGGATTTCATCTATCGCCGACACTATTCTTGAGCGCTGGTTTTCAACCCGCTTTCGCATGTCACAGGCTGATGAATTTGCAGGTTACCGCAATATGTTGACCCGAACACCTGCCAGTGGATATGCGGGGGTTAGTGCTGCAATCCGTGATGCTAACCTGACCGATGGTACGGCAAAATTACGTTTACCAACAATCTGTATCGCGGGGTCTGAAGATATGGCGACACCACCTGATTTGGTGCATTCCCTTTCAAACCTCATAAGTGGTTCAACCTATGAATTGATTGATGGGGTTGGCCACCTGCCATGTATCGAAGTCCCCCAAACGGTTGCAGAGCATATTAAAAACCTGCATGCTCGCCTGACATGACAAGTGTTTTTGATCATTCATGGCTCGGAGGGCTTTTTTCCGATGCGCAAGTTAGTGCGATATGGTCGCCCGAGCGGCAAATATCACATCTGTTAACCTTTGAAGCCGCCTATAGCCGTGCTCTTGGTATTGCAGGTAAAGTACCCAGTGACATGGCAGAACAAGCCGCGTTAGTGATCGAAACATTCGAGCCGAATTTAACCGATTTAAAAGCAGGGACATTACAAGACGGCCTGCCCATTCCCAATCTTGTGGCGCAAATCAGAAATGCAGCCGGAAAGAACGCCGCGGCTGTTCATCATGGTGCCACATCTCAAGATGTAATAGACACAGCCCTTGTTTTAACGCTTCGCGAGTTAACAATCTTACTGGATCAACGCCTGGTCGAGCTCACTGCGGCAATGGTCGATTTAACTGAACGTTTCGGTGACAGATCATTAATGGGCCGCACGCGAATGCAGGCGGCACTGCCAATCACGGTATCAGACCGGATCGCTACATGGATGCTTCCTCTTGATGACCACCGTGTTCGGCTAGCGCAGCTGAGGCCACGGATTGAAAGGTTACAATTGGGTGGCCCGGTTGGGAATCGCGCATCAATGGATGATTTAGGGCAAGTTATCGCCGATGATATGGCAGCAAGACTGGGACTTGGAAATCCACCCAGAGCTTGGCACGCTACGCGTGATAATGTTGTCGAATATGCAGGCTTGTTATCGCTTGTAACGGGTACACTCGGAAAAATGGGCCAAGATGTTTGCCTGATGACGCAACAGGGGATCGATGAGATCACAATGAAAGGCGGAGGTAGTTCTTCGGCAATGCCTCATAAACAAAATCCGATCATGGCTGAATTGCTTGTCACTTTGGCGAAGTTCAATGCGACGCAAATTTCGGGCATGCATCAAGCACTTATTCATGAACAAGAACGTTCAGGTGCCGCTTGGGTACTTGAATGGATGTTACTGCCACAAATGGCAGCGGCAACTGCCAGAAGTTTAGCCGTAGCTAATAAACTGTGTGTTGCAATTACGAATATGGGGAATTGTAAATAATAGCGAATTTGCGAGATATATTCTGTAATCTCGATTTTGAAAACTTAGACTGAAACAAAGAATTGGATGATCACGGTATTCGCCAAATCGACGAAAACCGCTACACCCATGTATAAAGTGAATGTGTGCTTACGCTCAAACGCTTGGAAACGTCAGCGACAGAATAGCTATGACCCGTGATCTGCTTGATTGCATCAATCTTGAATTCTTTTGTGAAATTGGATCGGGCCATTGAGTTCTCCTTGGCTCATTTTTTAGGGGGCAAGATGTCTACAATTGCAGGGGCTATTTAGTCAAACCGCTGCTACACGACGTGCAACCATGCTTGTTCTGACGAATGCTACAATGAATATCAACGACATGATCAGGATAATCGTGGGTGCCGGTGCGCTGTCGATATAGAAACTGATGTAAATGCCTAATGCACCTGATATCAATGTTACACCAACCGATATGGGCAGCATTAGCGTGAAGCGTTTGGTCAGCAGAAATGCTATAGCACCCGGGGCAATCAGTAGGCCAATTGACAAGATAATTCCGACTGCCGAAAGCGTTGCTACGATCGTCAAAGAGATTAGCGTGAGCAAACCATAGTGTAACCAACCCACATGCAAACCAACGGCTTGCGCCTGAATTGGGTCAAATGCGTGCAATAGAAAATCCTGACGTTTGGCGATAATGACAAGGCCCACAAACGCGGCGATTAACCCTGCGGTCCAAAGATCAGTCGTGTTCACCCCAAGCATGTTGCCAAACAAGATATGGTCAAGGTGCATATCGGTGCTGATTTTCGTGTAAAGTACGATCCCGAAACCAAACATGCCCGAAAATACTATACCCATAACCGTATCTTGTTTCACCCGACTGTTGCCTGCCAGAAACCCGGTTGCCAGTGCACAGACCATGCCTGCACAAAACGCCCCGATGATCAGTGGGATGCCCAGCAGATAGGCCACAACAATGCCCGGCAACACTGCATGGCTGATGGCATCACCCATCAGCGACCAACCCTTGAGCACCAAATAACAAGACAGCAAGCTGGTTGGCACGGCAAGTATCGCCATTATAAGAAACGCCTTGTTCATAAAGGCAAATTGGAATGGAAGGAGGATCGTTTCAATCATTGCGCAACCAATGCTCGTGCAGCCTTGCGGCGTGTCGCCAGATAGCCGTGCTTCGGGGCAAGGAAGAACGTAATCAAAAAGATGAGTGTTTGCAATGAAACGATTAGGCCGCCCGTTGCGCCATCCAGAAAAAAGCTGAGATAGGCACCGACAAAGCTGGTTACGGACCCGATCAGGACACTTAAGACAAGCAATCGCGGGAAGCGGTCGGTCAGCAGATAAGCTGTTGCGCCGGGTGTGACGACCATTGCTATCACAAGGAAAGCCCCAACTGTTTGTAAAGCTGCGACACAAGAGGCTGACAAAAGTGTAAAGAATACGACCTTGAGAAGATCAGGTTTAAGTCCGATGGATCGCGCATGATTTTCATCAAAGAACGTCACCATCAGGTCTTTCCACTTGGCCAGTAAAATTGCCAGCGTTACGAACCCGATAATCGCCAACTGCAATGTATCCGAGGGGGTGATGGCAAGAATGTTGCCCATTGTAATTGTCTGAACGCTTACCGAGGTTGGCGACAGCGACACCATGAACAGGCCAAGCCCGAAGAATGATGTGAAAATGAGCCCGATGATCGTATCTTCTTTCAGTCCCGACCGTTGGTTAAGAAATAGCATTGCTCCGGCGGCCAGTCCGCCGGCCGCAAAAGCACCCAATGCAAAGGGCAAACCCAGCATATAGGCGCCTGCAACGCCGGGAACGATGGAATGGCTTAATGCGTCGCCGATTAACGACCAGCCTTTGAGCATCAAGTAAGCGGACAAGAATGCGCATATCGCCCCCACCAACGCACTGACCCACATTGCATTGAACATGTAGTTGTACGAGAACGGCAGCAGCAGCGTGTCCATCATTTGTCAGCCTCGTCCTCGTAAACGACGAAGGGGCGTTCATCATCCGTAATCACATGGATCTGGCGGCTATCGTCATCTTCGTGCAAGTCTGTCCCACCCAATACAAAATGGCGCAACACACCGCCAAAAGCGATCTCAAGGTTCTTATGGGTGAACGTTTCTTCGGTGGGCCCGAAGGCCAGCACCGTTTCCTTGACCAGTATGGTGCGATCGCAAAATTCAGGAACCGAGCCGAGGTTATGGGTGGAGACAAGCATCACGCGGCCTTCGTCACGCATCTCGCGCAGCAGCGCAATGATCGCGTCTTCGGTCTTGACATCAACGCCGGTAAACGGTTCGTCCAACAATATGACTTTGCCTTCTTGCGCCAAGGCGCGGGCAAGAAAAACACGTTTACGTTGTCCGCCGGAAAGTTCACCAATTTGGCGAAAACGGTAATCGACCATGTTCACGCGTTCTAGGGCAGCGGTTACAGCCTTGTGGTCCGCTTGGCTTGTGCGACGCAGAAAACCCATATGGCCGTAACGGCCCATCATCACAACGTCCTCGACAAGGACCGGAAAAGACCAATCGACCTCTTCGGCTTGTGGAACGTAGGCCACGATATTCTTGCGTAAGGCTTCTTTGACGGGCATACCCAGTACCGAAATTTCGCCCTTGGCGGTTGGCACAAAACCCATGATGGCTTTGAACAAAGTAGACTTGCCTGCGCCGTTTACACCAACCAATGCCGTGATTGTACCTGTCGGAATTTCAAACGTTGCATTTCGTAATGCGGTTTGGCCATTACGATAGGTAACGGTCACATCCCGGGCCGCGATGCCTTTGGTATCGGTCAATTCGCTAAGCCCCTTGCGATGGTTTCAGTAGTGACCCTGAGAAGGTCGATATACGTAGGCACCGGGCCGTCTGCTTCTGTCAAACTATCCACATAAAGTACGCCGCCGTATTCTGCGCCCGTTTCGCGTGCAACTTGTTCGGCGGGTGCTTGGCTGACGGTGCTTTCGCAGAAGACCGATTTGATATTGTTGGCGCGGACACGGTCGATCACATTACGCACCTGCTGCGGTGTACCTTGCTGGTCGGCGTTGATTGGCCAGAGATACAATTCCTGCATCTTAAAATCGCGGATCAAATAGCTGAAAGCACCTTCGCAGGACACCAACCAGCGTTGTTCTGTGGGGACCGCAAGAATTGCATCGCGCAACGGGGTAATCGCATCCGTAATCTCTTGCTTGTAGGCATCAGCGTTAGCAGCATAAATCTCCGCATTTTTGGGGTCATGTGTAATGAACGCATCACGGATATTATCGACATAAATCAAGGCACTTGTTACGCTCATCCATGCATGGGGGTTTGGCTTGCCGCTATATTCGCCTTCTGCGATGCCCATCGGTTCAATGCCGTCGCTTAGCGTCACGCTGGGCACGTCAGAGAGGTTGGAAAAAAACTGTTCAAACCACAATTCCAGATTCAGACCATTCCAAAGGATTAAATCGGCGTCCTGTGCGCGGATGATATCACGCGGGGTCGGTTGGTAACCGTGGATTTCTGCACCTGCCTTGGTAATACTCTCTACGATTGCAGCATCCCCAGCCACATTACGCGCCATATCTGCAATGACAGTAAATGTCGTGACCGCCTTGAACTTATTGTCTTGGGCCATCGCACTTGTTGCCAAAACAATGGCACTAAATGAACCCATTAACATTGTGCATATCTTCATCTTGGCCAATCTCAAAAAAGTGGAAAACTTCATCTCCAGATTCATTATGAGAATTATTCGCAAGTGTAAATGAAATTGATAACCATTCGCAAAGATAGTATCTAGTTGCGAATGGAGAGCCTGATATGACACTTGCAGACGATAAAATAGCCAAACTTACCGCCGCTTTGCGCAATGCCGGAGTGCGTGTAACCCGCCAGCGTATCGCGTTGTTGTCAGTATTGCGCGATGCGAAGGATCACCCAGATGCAGAAGAACTACTCAAACGTACCAAGCTGATTGAGCCTGCCGTTTCATTGGCCACCGTCTATCGCACACTGTCCCTATTAGAGGCAGCGGGCGTCGTTCATCGGCATAGTTTCGAGGGGGGTAGTGCACGGTTTGAAACAGCCACCAAAAAGCATCACGACCATATCGTCGATCTGGACAGCGGCGAGGTCATCGAATTCAACTCAGATAAGATCGAACAACTTCAGAACGAAATCGCAGCCCAGCTTGGCTTTGACGTTATCCACCATAGGATGGAGCTATATTGCCGAAAGCGCCGCTAGTTGCGTGCAACTGGAATGCCCCTAATCTATCGGCTGGGCGGTGCAGGCGCCAACCGGTCTCAGATTGAATTTCTACACTGAAAACAGTCTCGAACTCCGGTTTTCACAGCAATTCACAGCTTCAAAGTGTACCGACCCGATGCGGGATATAGTAGATCCTCCGGTAGTGAAGCCTTTGCATCTCCACCTCGATCTGTTTAGCAACGCCACCATTTGACAAGAGGCCCAATTGCCATTCGTATCGCACGGGCTTTGGTATATCTGTGTCGCAACCATCACGAAGGCGGCAAACCGGCGGGAATGTTGTGCGGATATTAACTCTCGCCCATATCGGCTTTCGGTCGCAAAACACTTCCAGAAACCCGGCGTCCCTGTTGGACAGACGGATCCGCATCTCGACCCGATGCCAGTCCCCAAGATCAGTTGGTGCAATGCACGTACGCCCCATCACTGTCACGCCACGATCTGCGTCAAGTTGAACAGACGCTATCTCAGTCGCCGGGTCACCCTTGCGGATTAAGCGCGATAGCGTAACTTTTTCGGTTCCAAGCGACTTGCGTTCAAGGCGAACGTCATAACCAAATAGATATGCGTGGCCGAGGCGCCATTCCTTTCCTGCTCGCAGTGCGGATCGACTATCACCGGGCGCAAGTTGGAAGGTTACAATCGGATCGGCAATAATCGGTGCCTGATCAGAGCTTTGATCGATTGCTTTTGGTGCCTTGACCCAGTCATAGAGTTCAGCATCCATCGTGTAGACAGGGCCCGTTCCGTGGGGGGTGCAAGATGCCATAAGAAGAAGTGTTGCAAAGACCGGAAGGAGACGCGGTTTCATTCCGCCGGAACGGAGACCGTCCGCGATGCCGCAGGAAACGGTATCATGCGCCCATTATCCTCGTCGTAGAGCTTCCAACGCAGGCAAGCGATGCCCTGTAAGAACCCTATTTTCTCTGACCGCAACAACCCATCAGCCTCTAGCGTTTCATGGGCGGTTCGGAGTTTGTAGCCAGGTATTTTGGCGTTGAGGTGGTGCAGGTCGTGATAGCCGATATTCATCATCGTAAGGTCAAAAAGTCTGCCCCAATCTAACACCGCACTGCCCTCGAGCGCCGCCGTTTTAAACGTTAGTTCGGGGCGCCTTCCCCAATGTATATGCTCGAAATTGTGCACGACATAAGGAATTAGCGCGCCGAAGACACTGGCAAAGTAAAAAGACGCCACCCAAAAGGCGATGCCGCTCCAACCGGCGACCCACCAGATAAGTCCGAGATAGGAGGCGAGCAATACGTTGTGAAAGATCAAATCGCCCAAGCCGGTCTTTAACCCGTAGAGAGGCATGCGCCGAAGGATACCGTAGAGCAAGAAGGGGCCGATCAGGATAAGCACAACCGGACTGCGATAATACCGATACTGCAGCCGCTTCCATCTCGGTGCCGCCTGCCATTCTTTGAGCGTCATCGTAAATATCTCGAACGTATCTCGTCGCTCGAGATCGCTGACATAGTTATGGTGAAGGCCATGGATGTAACGCGTCGCCTGATACGGGGTCATCGCAATTGGCGATAACAGCGACCCGATGCGATCATTCAACTTTCGGGACGTGAAAAATGATCGGTGTATGCAATCATGCTGGATCATATAGATCCGAAGCCCCATTGCGGCAGCCACCAGAACCGCCGGCGCAGTAAGCCACCATGTTCCTATCGTCGTCAGGCCGATCGTCATTGCGCTAATGTAGACCGCAAGACTTGCCGAAAGTTCCAGCCATGCCCGCCGGTCGTCAGAGCCCGCGAAGCGTCGTGATGCGGCATAAATTTCGTGATTAGAGCTCAATACTTACCCCCCACACTTGGATTTAATGCCCAAGGCTAGCGACAGGCAGCATGTGTAGTCAAGTGAAATCAATCCCTTCCGGATGACGTCATTGAACCATGCCCTATATTTCACCCTGCAACTGGCACGTTCATCCATGGCCGCACATAGCCTTTAATGATTTAATTTAAATTGTCTAACGCCAGCACCAGTTGGTGACCCGATGGTGTCCGGACTATTCGCTTTTGACTGCCATTCGTGAACATCGCAGCGAACGGCAGCTTAAAGCCCAATCTACGTCTGGTATTCCTCGTCTGTCACCCGCTCCAGCCAGTCAGCATGCTTGCCTTCCAACTCTTCCTGGATAGCAATATGGCTCATTGCATGATCGGGCGCGGCTCCATGCCAGTGTTTTTCACCCGGTGCGATCCAGATTGTATCGCCCGGTAAGATTTCTTGAATTGCTTCGCCCTGCTTTTGAATGCGGCCAACACCAGAAATAACATAGAGCGTTTGTCCCAGCGGATGAGTATGCCAATTAGTGCGGGCACCTGGTGAAAAACTAACACGCAATGCACGTACTCTGGCCGATTCGGGTGCTGTAACGATGGGATCCATCATGACCGTGCCTGTAAAATACTCGGCACCGGCGAAGGTGGTGGAGCGGCTGTTAGCTTTGTGGATATCCATATGAGTTCCTTAATGTTTATATCTGATTGCAATGCGGCACAGGCCGCGCGTGTTTATATCTCATCAAGTGGAAAGATGGGTCTGGGCGCATTCTTATAGGGAAGCAAATTATACTGGGTTGTACAAAGAGCCCCACTGTCACAAACGATCGTTTTTCCTGCGATTGGTTCAAAAGCCGCGCGAAAATGCTGCATGGATTTTAACGCAACCACACGCATTTTTGCAGGGTCTATTCCGAAGGTTCGAAACTGTTGTAAATCGCGCATCTGGTCTGCAATTGTCACGATTAAGATATCCATTCCGCCGACGCGTAATACTACCGTTGGGCCATAATCGCGCTCCAGCCCTCCTAATATGGGGCCATCACCTATCAGCAGACCGTCACCTTGCCACATAATCTTGCCGTCAACCGTAACTGGTCCACCACCAAAGTTTGGTGCGCTGTTACCTCCAATCGCTATTTGAACCTGTTCGCCGACCGATAATTTTGACAAAACCTTCACAGCTTTGGCGTCAACCAGCGGGCCAAAACAAGCGTCTGTAAGGTTTGCCGCCAACAATGATTCTAATAAAGCGGTGCTATCACCATAGGCACCTGCGCCAGGGTTATCCGCATAATCTGCAATCACCAGCGGACCGTCCGAAATATCCCACCCAGCCGCGATATCTGCTGCATCTTGAACTGACATGTAGTCGTTTAAGACTTCGTGACGTAGGTTCCACATATCATCAGCAAGTTCATTTGCAATCTTCAAAGGGCGCTCATCTTCGCCCTGATATGTCACCAAAACCGTAGGCCCGACTTCTAAAATATCAGAGCTGGCAAAGCCGCCGTTGATGCTGACAGCAAAGATATTGCGACAGGTTTCATAGGCGCGTGCTTTTGTATGACGTTCGATCATTGGGCCAATATCTGTGCGCCCGCCGTTGACTTCTTCCAGCATCGGGCGGCGTACACACAAAGTTCGCGGTGTGATTTCGCCTTGCATCGTTTGATGCAACAATTCGGCCGCTCGACGTCCGGTCGTTCGCATATCGACATGTGGATAGCTTGTGAAAGATACAAGGATATTCGCTTGGCCACACATATTCTGCGTGACGTTTGCATGCGGATCAAGGGTCACGGCTATTGGCAGCTTTGACCCGATCACAGCCCGTATGCGGTTCAGTATTTCCCCTTCACCGTCTTCACAAAACTCTGTTACCATTGCGCCGTGTAACATCAATAGCACGCCGTCATATTCACCTTTTTCTGCCGCAACAATAAGCGGGCCAACAATTGTATCAAACGCAACGCGTGTAACCCGACCGCTTGGGCCAGCACACGCACTTAGCACATGTTCTACTTGCCAGCCGCGATCGCCGGCCACATCCAGCATGCCGGCCAGTTCTGTGTTCTGATGCCCGCGCTCTGCTATCGCTTGCTCGCCCGTCAATAAATAACGGCTCTTGAATGCCCGTAAATCTGTTGGATGCATGCTAAATGTATTCGTTTCATGCGAGATTTCTGCAGTAAGTACTTTATAAGTCAGTTTATGCTTCCTTTAATCAGATGCTGCGAACCTAATATATACTGTGTAGTCAGAGTTTCTGGCCCAGAGATAGCCTTCGTAAAATCAACCTTTGTAACCATCTTAGGGTAAATCTTTAGCATCAAGTGGTGTATGACAACATGCTATGTGATGACCGAAGACTGCACAATCCTAATAGTGAATGGATGCTTAATTCATCATCATAGAAATTAATTACATTATGTGCGTAGGATGAGACAAAACAACTTACGGGCCCAACAAACGAGAACTTACTGCCAAACAGTCCGCAAGACTTTGTTTCTGCAAGAAAGTAAGCAATGCCCGCATTTGGGAGTTCATATGGAACTCGCGCATCCGTATCGTATGACCGCTTCCCGCCCAATGTTGCCAAGTCAGCTTCCGGCCAATAGCTGACTCATTGGAATAGTAATTCTTCATCAAATTTTAACGTTGTTCTTCAAAGGCGAACCAAATTTTGCCTGTGCGGTAACTGCGACTTTCCAACCGCCTAACCAGAAGAAGTACCAGGGGTAAGAAATTTCGAAAGTTTCGTCGCAAGTGCTTTCCAATCGGTGAATTCGTGTTCCCCTTCATTCAAGTCATAATTCCGTCCGCGAAGTACGACATGACGCATAATGTGGGTGGCAAAATAGTCGTAACTGCTAGGGCGAACCGCCCCAGCGACCAACGCTTCGACGTCTGGTGTGAGCCCTGTGCGCATCTCCATCTCGATCAAAAAATCTCTCGCTTCCTCAAGGCATTCTGGGAATGCAGCTTTGAGACTCACTGAGATCAGCATCGTTTCACGCGACTCTAACTTATATAAGTTGTCGGATATGAAGGTTTCAAATTTCTTGGGATGCCGCCGTTCATGCACTGGAGCTGCAAGGATCACCTTATCAACGCCGGCAAAAGATACAGGCGTCGTTTTGTTAGCAGTATCGACCAACACTACGTCCTGACCTGACTTGCGGGATTCGTTCTCGACAAAACGCGAGATCTTGCGAGTTTGCCCTTCAACCGTTTCGAAAATAATAAGAATTGTCATTTCTCGCTCCATCTTAGATCGACATCAAAAGGTAAGTCCATCAACGACTCTGCAAGTTTGACGGGACATGGTTGTCACGTCCAGTGATCTTTGGTTGTGGGCAATTTTGCCCACCTGCAGACAACCACATATTAGCTTGGCTGCAACAGCTTATGCAATATAGGCTCCTTGCTCTTGAGGCTTGAAACCTGCTCCAACCATCACCTACTTTGTTTTACTTGACTTTGATCAAGATCAAACTGACGCTCTATACTGAAGTGGCCTTTATAGGGACTCTGTATCTCGAAATCTCTTTTTCTTTGAAATTTCCGCTCAAAACCCTCACTGTGTCAGTTTTAGTTTCTGAATAGACACCGCAATTGCTGAAAAAGCTGATGCAATATCCGTACTATCCACATCGTAATAGTTATTCAGAGAGCTGGCGCAGCCCTGTAAAAGCGTCTGTGCCGCAGATGGCGCAGCAAAGGCGATAGTATAGACAACAACACCACGGCTCTTTGCGATTGTACATGCATTGTTCATTTCGGTATCCGCTTCGGAAGCCGGTGAATACATGTTCTCGTAGCTGGACGAACTTGTATTGGTCGTACGCGCATAGCCTTTGGTCGACATTATTTCCCAAACCTGTGGCCATGATAGCTGCACGCGGTAGCCGACGTCACCTGCCAATGCGGCGTTATTACCCGGAAGATTGGTATACTGATCACCTACTGATTGGCCATTATTCACCTTGTAATATGTGACATTGGAAGGCCTGTAGATGTAATGGTTCGTCACTTCCTCGTATTCACAATCATCGCTGTAAGAGCCATTGTTAACGAAATCCAGCACTTTCCAGTGATTTGGGTCCCCATAGCATTGCGCTTCACTTTCAATGACTGTGTACATATTGGACGGGCCGGAACGGTATCCGTCATAAAGATCATAGTGGTCTCTATTATCCCCATCGGTCATCACAACCAGAACTTTCAAGACACCCGGTTCCTGATAAGTCGCCGGAATGTTTGCAACATCACCACCCATACTGGCACCGATTACGTTTGCAGCCGGATCCAACAGCGCAACGCCCCATTTGGTTCCGATGTGCGATGCGGTAGATCCACTTGCCTGCAATGAATTGATCTTTGCCTGCAAATCGGCAACCGAAGTTGAATAGGGCATGATCTCGGCGTTAGCTTGAACGCTGCAACGGCCAAACCACAGATCGGAATCGTCCGGGTCATTTGGATCAAAGCTCGGATCAAAATAGCTTGAAGCTGAATAAAACGGCAGCTGGCGTTGTGTGTCAGCAGTAGAAATCGCCGCTGAATTATAGTCTGCATCATCAAAGATCATACAGCGGGTCTGCGTGGTCAGGCCTTCGGTGTTGTAAAGGTCCCACATGCTTTGCGGCACAGACACATTATATGCATAAGGTATAATGCTGATCGTTGTCTGGCTATTTGTATTCGGATCGATAACCGTATCAACGAATGTATTTGCCGCGGTTTTCAGGCTGCCAATTTTAGGCGAACCATCATTACCGTTCCACCCCATAGAGCCAGATACGTCCAAGACCAGAGATATTTCAAGATTTGGTATTTCCTCGGTTGCACGGCTATTTGCAACAACATCCATTGTGCTGATACCGATGATACGTAAAAAATATGTGCTGATTGTTGCTGTGGCAATCGCATTAACATGTCGCCCCGTCAATGTAACATTGGTATCATTACCCATAGCAACGTTGAATGAGGTCAAAGTATCAACCTTGCTCATATAATCGTTAACAACAGCGGTGGGGTTCTGAACCTGACGCATGGAGGCCGCGGCAAGAACCGCGCGATCAAGGTTGAATTGTATACTGCTTCGCACAGCTTCAAAACGCACCAGATCAACGGCGGCCCCACTGATAAGGATCAAGGTTGTGAAGATCATGACCATAAATATTGAAAATGCACCACGTTCATCTTGTTTGAAACGACTTAGTAAACTTGTTGCTGTTATCGTTAGTTTTTGTAGATTTACATAATTCATAATAGTTACTCCATACAAAGTTTACGCCGCTTTGAACTCTACGCAGTCATATGACATTTTCTGTTTGAATATGGCCCAACCGCCGCTTTGCGGGCCCATGCAACCAATACATTTAACAATCCAAACAGGTATGGAAATAACACTGTTATGGAAGTATTGTTGATTGAGTTCGTATTTACCTGACGATGCACAATTCATTCAAGGTCGTAAGAACCTCTTCAAACAGTTGCTTTTCATTGTCAGATTTAAGATGCTCAGGCCAATCAATTTGAGGGCCTTGATTGCGTTTTGATTTATGTATCTTCTCAAACATTATATACTCTCACACTCTTTAAAACTTACTACATTTGTGTTCAAAAACTGCTGAACAGATGTCATTAATATGTTACGATTGTGTCAAGAATATGGCGTATATACTAATTTAACTGCCTTAGCTGAATGAAGGTCTTTGTATAAAGATTTGTAATACATAGATAATAAATATTTTATTATGCAAGATTTACAAGGTCACAAACGATCTCCTGATCACAATTACACGGATGACATGATACTATGGAATTTTCTTTCAGCGCATAGGTTTGGACATAATATTTGACCCGACCGGTTGCCTCAGACTTATGCGGATCGCGAATGCGGCCTGCAGTCAGATATTTACACATTTCCATGATTGACTGCAATGGTGACGACGGTGCAATCTAAAGCGACAGCGGCGAAAGCCCGCTTTGGGTCACCCGCACTGAAACAACAAGAAGTCGCTCGAACGGCAGCTTTGTCCCGCTTAGCTGCAATTGGACCATCCTGCATTGAACCTTCGCTAACCGCTCACATGCGACTTCAAACACATATCCAGCGATAATTCACCACATAACTTGGTGACCCGATAATGACCGTGGACCTCTTCGCGATGGATGACAACGAGCATAAGAGGTAAGCGTATACCACTTAACCCATTCAAAACGTTACCGAAAATATAGAAGAAAATGGTGGAGCCTAGGAGGATCGAACTCCTGACCTCTTCGCTGCCAGAGCAGAAATTGTTTTGTAAAGCCAGTGCAGGGGAATGAAGTAAAATGAACCAAACTAGACAAAAATCAAAGTTTGATTTGGAGTTGGTAGAGTAGGGCGATTGTTGAATTTTGTTCAGTTTTATGGAGTATCGTCAAATTTTATAAAGGTGACCGAGTGGTGACCAGACTGGTTGCTATCGGCCCATTGCGTAGTATGAAGGCGACCATCTTACAACAGATATTTTTGTCACATTTGCGCCTGCTTCCCTAACAAACTCATGTGAGTTTTTTCAGAAGGCGCGTGAACTCAGCTGCCTCGGCTGGGGTAAAATGTGGTTCAATGGACTGCATTAAAACTTCGCTATAGACGGGCCACATCGCGCGCCTTGTTTCACGACCTTTTTGCGTTATTTTTATGACTTGCCCGCGACCATCTCTTTCAACTTCATGTCGATCAATGAACCCTGCTTTCGCTATCCTGTCCAAAAGGCGGGATGTTCCATATTGCGGCAGAAGCAATCGTTCTTTCAATTCGAAAGGGCGAATGCCATCGGGATCAGCCTTTTCGATCTCCAGAAGAGCATCATACCAGCCGAGCGTGGGCAACCCTTCTTTCTTTAGCGCGCTTTCGATATCTTCAAGTAACGTCCGACTGGCGGAAACAAGAGATGTCCAAATAATAATCGTTTGTGGTTTTGGTTGCTGCATGTTTCCGATTATACAGAAAGATGCAGATGCATCAACCTTGACAACGAACATATTTGGAGCAATATAGATGCAACTGCATTTATATAGGATTCTAAAATGACACTCCATCTCATGAGCCACACGCTCTGCCCATATGTACAACGTGCTGCCATTTCCCTGACCGAGAAAAATGTAGTATTTGAACATACCTATATTGATCTCGCCAACAAACCTAATTGGTTTCTGGCGATCTCGCCACTGGGAAAGACACCCGTTTTGACAGCCAATGATCAGCCGATCTTTGAATCAGCTGCTATTCTTGAATATCTTGAAGAAACCCAACCTGCGCCACTCCATCCCGATGATACTATGACCCGTGCTCAGCATCGTGGCTGGATCGAATTCGGATCTTCGATCTTGAACGACATTGCAGGTTTTTACGCCACCAAAGATGCAGATGTCTTTGACGATAAGATTGAGTCTTTGAACGCTAAATTTGCTACGCTGGAGGAACAATTGGGAGATGGGCCCTATTTTGCAGGAGACAAATTTACGCTTGTTGATGCAGTATTTGGTCCAGTCTTCCGTTATTATGATACATTCGATGTAATCGGAGATTTCGGCGTCTTAACTGGGAAGGTTAAGGTGCAATCTTGGCGAACAGCGTTATCTACTCGTCCATCAGTCAAAGAGGCTGTGTCACAGGAATATCCTGAACTGCTTTGGGAGTTCTTGCTGAATAGAAAATCACATTTGTCTTCGATAATGTTGGGTACGTTTAATGCATTTGGCAAATCGCACTTGTGAATCGTTATCGAGCCGTGGCCGCGATATATGTGGCCTGAAATTAAGATCGAGAAAAAACTACTGCCAACTTCTTTAAGTTTTTTATCTATAGTTGGGTCTTTATCTAATGCCTCATCGAAGATTTCCCGCACTATATTCCCAAATGTGCTTCTTCTATCGCACCCTACAATAATTGGATCAATCTTCTCTGACAATGTCAAAGACCTTGTCACCACCAA
>SWCD01005888.1_pt1 | contig 19383 bp, 17 predicted proteins | sample 4693011 | NCBI WGS metagenome assembly SWCD01 (sample SAMN10267278, study PRJNA491770) | bioreactor metagenome | isolation source: DHS bioreactor inoculated with marine | place: Japan: Omine Ridge, Nankai Trough | reverse complement strand
AATGGTATGGTAGTCAACAGCATGGTGAAGACGATGTTCGTAGTGCTTTTCAAGGCCGCGATGGTCTGGATGGTGGCGATCAGCCTCTTGGCGATAGGCTTTGCCCACCGCCCGATCCCAAATGCCGCGCAGATTGGTCAGGCGGTGTATTTGGCCGAATTCGGCCCGACTGCGGTTGATCTCTGCGCGGAGTCGGGCGACGAGGATAGTGGACTGGTCATGGGCGACTGCCCTGCCTGTCACTTGGCGGGGTCAATACTGCTTCTGGAACCCTTCCTGAGCTTCATCGACATTGAACTGCGCGCTACCGCAGCCATCCTTGTCCCGGCACATATGCATGGTCTTGGTCGGACCACCAACCCTGCAACACCGTTCCGTGCACCCCCTCTGGCTTGATCGCCAAGACTTTTTGCCGATCAAGTCAACTTGCTGCGCCTTTGATGCGCCAGCATTACCCGAGGGTAATAGTATGAGATTCCTGTTCAAACTCCTTGGTCTTGGCGCGCTTGCCTTGACCACCGCCTTGCCCGCTTGGGCCGAAATCACCCTGACCGACCTCAAGGGCCGAACGGTCACTTTGGCCGATACTCCTGATCGGATTCTGCTCGGCTTTTATTATGAAGACTTCATTGCGATCACAGGTCCGGGCGGCATCGACAAGGTCGTTGCGATCTCCCGCACGCCTTGGGCGGAATGGCGCCCCATGCAGTGGGAGGCTTATAAGGCAGTCTATCCGCAGATCGATGCACTTCCCGATGTCGGTGACACTGAAAGCAGCACTTTTAGCGTGGAAGCCGCCATCGCAGCCAAACCGGATGTCGCGATTTTGGCAGGTTGGCAGTTTGATGCCCTTGGTGAGGGCATTGCACAGCTGGAGGCCGCAGGAATTCCTGTTGTCGTGGTGGATTATAACGCCCAGACACTGGAGGCGCATCTGGCCTCAACCAGAGTAATTGGCTCGCTGATGGGCACTGAAGATCGGGCCGAGGCCTTGGCCAGACACTACGAAAGCATGATCACCGATACGATCGCAAGGGTCACCGCCGCAGGCGGCGCGCCGAAGAAGGTCTATGTCGAACTGGCCAGAAAAGGCCCTGCCGAGGTTGGTAACTCCTATGGCAAAGGTATGTGGGCGGGCGTGATTGATCTGGTCGGCGGGGCGAACATCGCGAAAGGTCGGATTGAAAACTGGGGTCCGCTGGCACCTGAATTCGTTCTGGCCGAGCAGCCCGAAGTCATCCTTCTTGCCGGGTCGGAATGGATGAACGCCCCCGAGGCTGTGCGGATAGGCTTCGGGGCTGATGCAGCCGCGGCGCAGCAAAGTATGGCAGCGTATTTGACACGTCCAGGCTGGGCAGAACTTCCGGCTGCGAAATCGGGCGAGGTTCATGCGATCTACCACGGCGGCGCAAGGTCCTTGTCGGACTTCGTCTTTGCCCGTTATCTGGGCAAGGTCTTGCACCCGGAGGCTTTCGTCGATGTGAACCCGCAGGCCGAGCTTGCCGCCTATTATGCAAAATGGCTGCCCATCCCACTTGATGGGATCTTCGTGCAAAAACTGCAATGACGGATGCCGTAACGACCTCTGGCGGGCTTTATGCCCGCCAGATCAAGGCGCGCATGACGGCACTTCTCGGGGCTGCCATATTGCTTTGCGCCCTGCTTGCAGCCGACTTGGTCACGGGACCATCGGGCATGTCGCTGGCCAATCTGAACAAGGCCCTTTGGGCAGGCCCCGCAGGTGAAGATCGCGGCGCCGCTGCCATCCTGTGGCAAATACGCTTACCACAAAGCATCATGGCAGCGCTGGTCGGCGCTTCGCTTGGTCTGGCCGGATTGATGATGCAAACCATCCTGAACAATCCCCTTGCCAGCCCATTCACCCTTGGGTTTTCCGCTGCCGCCGGTTTCGGTGCAGCCCTTTCGATCCTGGTCGGCGGGCTGTTGGGGTTGCCGCAATGGCTGCAAACCCCGATTGCCGCATTTGTCATGACCCTTGCCGCCGCCATGCTGATTTACCTTGTTGCACGTGTCAAAGGAGCCGCACCGGAGGTGTTGGTGTTGGCAGGCATTGCAGTCTTGTTCTTCTTTCAATCGCTGCAGTCGCTTGCGCAGTTCATGGCTTCGCCAGAGGTCTTGCAACAGATTGTCTTCTGGCTGTTCGGCAGCCTGTTGAAGGCCAGTTGGACCTCGGTTCAAGTGTGCGGCACAATCTTGCTGGTGTGCCTGCCGCTGGTTCTGCGCGATGCTTGGAACCTGACCTCGCTCCGTATGGGCGACGACAACGCTGCCAGCCTTGGGCTGGACGTCAACCGCTTTCGGAGACGGAGCTTTCTGTTGGTCGCTGCGCTGACCGCAGGGGCTGTCTGTTTCACCGGCACCATTGGTTTTGTCGGACTGATCGCCCCCCACATCGCGCGTGCGGTCGTCGGCGAAGATCACCGCTTTGCCTTGCCGACCGCCGCGCTAATGGGAGCGATCATCCTAGTTGCGGCGTCTGTTGTCGGCAAGCTGATCTCGCCCGGTGCGATCATTCCTGTAGGCATCATCACCGCCATTGCAGGTGTTCCGATGTTGATGGCTGTGATCCTGACGCTCAAACCAACGGGGACGAGATGACCCTAAGTGCCAACCTGCCTGCCGCATTCAAGGGGCGCACCCAAATCCTGCATCCATTGCAAATTGAAGTCCCCGCAGGCCAAGTGCTCGGAGTGATCGGCCCGAACGGTGCTGGAAAATCCACTCTTCTGCGTAGTCTTGCCGGTATTGAGAAACTGCACGCGCATTGGAACGGTGTGACGCTACCCCGAGACCAGATCGGTTACATGCCGCAAGCCTTTCAGACGAACGTGCGTCTGTCGGTGTTGGAGGCCGTTCTTCTCGGCAAGCGCGAAGCCCTTGGCTGGCGCGTTGCCCCGGCCGATCTGGACGCGGCGGCAAGGGTATTGTCAGAGCTTGGGTTGTCCCATCTGGAAGACCGTAACGTGGACCGGCTTTCCGGCGGCCAGCAACAAATGATCTGCGTGGCGCAACGTCTTCTCCGCGCACCCCGTCTCTTGATTTTAGACGAGCCGACATCGGCGCTCGACCTGCACCACCAACTGGTGATCTTGCGGCATCTCAAGACCGATACACAGAACAGGCAAGCAGCCACCATCATGGCATTACATGACCTGACACTAGCGGGCCGGTTTTGTGATCAACTTCTGGTGCTGAAGAATGGCAAGGTTGTCGCTTTCGGCCTGAAACATGATGTCCTCTCGGAACAACGCGTCGCCGAATGCTGGAACGTGTCGGTCGAGGTGATGCAAGCGCGGGACGGGTGTCCTGTGATCGTACCTCACGAACATGGTTTGGCGGTCGGAAAGCAAACATGACGAACGTCAACTCTGGGCAACCCCAGAGTAGTACAGGACGACGTCGCAATCGCTTGCTTTGATGAGTTCCTCTCCGTCCGTTGGACAGTATCTGGGGGTGACTCAAGCTACTCTTTGCACCTTCTGGCGAGGTTGCGGCGCATTTTTCTCAGCCAGTAGACCACTTCAAGTGGCCTGCCACCAAGGGCTGAGTGTGGGCGTTGGAGGGTGTAGAAAGCCATCCGTTTTGTGATGCGTACCTTTGTTTTCAACCCGGCCTCCTAGGCGTGCAGGTAGACGCATTTGCATTTCAGGGTCCGTCAGAGCCGCTCGATGAAGATGTTTTCGAAGAACCCGCCGGTCCCATCCATCGAGATGCGAACACTGGATAGGTACAGCTTGTCTGTACAGGCGAAGGACGTGAACTGGCTGCCCCATCCGTATTCATGTTCTCAGCCGGACCACTGGCCTTTTGTATTGCCTCGTTCTGCACTCCGACGCAGATTTCGACCTCCAGCGTGTTCGATTCCCGCGACATTGCCCCGCACTTTGCGGCACTCTCTTATGCGACATCAACTCGCCTGTAGATGCGCCGGAAATATCCGGCCCAGAAGCTGCTCTGGCTTTATGTCCCAAAAACGCTTTTTCGCAGGCCACAAAGTTGCATGGAGACTGAGTCGGTTGGTCGAGCAAAGAGCGATATGCGCAGGGGCAAGGTTTCAGTATCCCCATTACACACGAGTAAGGCACCGCTTTGGACTTCGCTATAAACAAGGCTCATCGGCAACCAAGCCAGAGCAAAACCCATCAAGACTATTTCCTTGATGCCGACGGTAAAGGCGCTCTCGGCAAAGATTGCACCCGTATGGCTGGAATAGGAGGTGCTTGCCCCGGCGAGCATTTCGGCGAAAAAGGTCCCGGGGGGATAGCGGATCATCGGTGTATCTGGCGGAGCGACCCCCTTGGGGCTTAAGGCAAAGCGCAGTGGTCCGCCAACCACTGGGACAAGCCTGTCCCGGCCCCAAGTCGCACGGACAATACTGTCATCGAAGGGCATCGGAGCACCGCCATCGCGCTCATAGCACATCAGCAGCGAGGCCTCGCCGCTCAGGAACAACGAGATGCAGTCATTATGGTTCGCGGCTCTGAGGCGAAAATCGACACCTTGGTGCTCTGCGCGCGCACCGGCTGCGAAATCGGGAAAGATCGAAACGATCAGTGAATGCTGTGCCGCGACCGTCACGGTCGATCTGCCGGGTTCATATCCGGCGATGCGCTGGCGAAATGCCTGAATGTGGCCCGCCAAGGCCTGAAGCTCGGTTGTGTTTTCGGACAGGGCCGGTTCGATGTCCACGCGATTGGCGGCACGTTTGACGATCGGACGACCCAGCCAGTGTTCGAAGCTTTGAATACGTCGTGAAAAGGCCGGTTGCGTGATGTTCCGGCGCTGTGCGGCACGGCTCATATTGCCTTCTTCCAGAAGCACAAGAACGTCGTCGAAGATGCTTAGGTCCATTAACTCTCCTTTACCCATACCCTTAGTATGAGCACTCTAAGAGAATAGCATTTTCCAATGGCATTAAAGGGAGTTTAGCCTTGGCTTTACATTGGGTGAGGGATTTATGGACAAAGAAGGCGTTTCGGCGACGGTTCAGCGAAGCCAGCAGCGCGTTTGGCCTTCTGTCGCGCGCAGAAAGGACTTGGCAAGCGCGCTTGCGGCCTTTCCCAGAGTGCGTCTTGGGCATTTCCCGACACCACTAGAACCCATGGACCGTCTGACCGAGCATCTGGGCGGACCCCGCTTTTGGGTAAAGCGCGATGATTGCACAGGCTTGTCCTCAGGCGGCAACAAGACCCGCAAGCTCGAGTTCCTGATGGCAGACGCATTGGGAGAGGGTGCGGATACGATCATTACCCAAGGCACCACCCAATCCAATCACGCCCGCCAGACAGCAGCTGCGGCGGCACGACTGGGCATGGCCTGCCATATCCTACTCGAAGATCCGACCGGCTATGCCGACCCAGAATACACGCTGAACGGAAATGTGTTTCTTGACCGGCTTCATGGCGCAACAGTGGCCATGCGGAGGAGCGGCGCCGACATGGCGTCAGAGATGGAGCTTCTGGCGGTAGAACTTCGCGCCGCCGGCCGGAAGCCTTATGTCATTCCGGGAGGAGGCTCGAACAGCACCGGTGCTCTTGGTTACGTGAATTGCGCCTTGGAACTTTGCGAACAGTCCGCGACCATGGGGTTGAAGATCGATGCATTGATCCATGCCACGGGCAGCGCTGGCACCCAAGCGGGCTTGGTGGCCGGCCTTGCGGCGCTGGAAAGTGACATCCAGCTTCTCGGAATTGGCGTTCGGGCCCCTCAGGACAAGCAGGAAAGCATGGTCTTTGAGCTTGCGAAACGCACCGGTGCGCGCATCGGCTATGGAGAGGCCATCCGTCGTAAAGATGTAAGGGCCAACTGCGATTACGTGGGTGCGGGATATGGTATTCCCACGCAAGGCATGGTCGAAAGCGTCAGGCTTTTAGCAGAGCTTGAAGGTCTGCTGTTCGATCCGGTCTATTCCGGCAAAGGGCTTGACGGTCTGATTGATCTGACCCGAAGGGGCGCCTTTGGCGACATGCAGAATGTCGTATTTCTGCATACCGGCGGATCTGCCGCGCTCTTGGGATACCCCGAGGCGTTTGATCTACCGGGCTACCAAATAAACTAACCATCAACGAAAAGAGGGAGAACTTGACCATGGACTTTAAACTTGCCCGCCGCCTGCTTGCTGTCGCGGCTTTGACAACAGGGCTGGCACCTGCCGCTATCTGGGCCCAAGACCTGACGGGAACGCTCGCCAAGATCAATGACAGCGGGGAAATCGTGATCGGCCACCGCGAAAGCTCGGTACCGTTTTCTTATCTGAATGATCAACAGCAGCCCGAGGGCTATTCCATCGACCTCTGCATGAAGGTGGTCGAGGAAGTGGAAAAGACGCTCGGCAAGGACATCGAAGTCCGCTATGTGCCCGTCAACCCCAAGACCCGTATCGCGCTTATGGCAAACGGCACAATTGATCTGGAATGTGGATCCACAACCAACAATTTGACGCGCCAGCAGCAGGTTGAATATTTGCCCGTGACCTTCGTAACCGGGACCAAGATCCTGACCCGAAAAGGTTCAGGCATCACGTCGGTTGCCGATCTCGACGGTAAAGCAATCGCGCTTGCACAGGGCACAACCAACGAGCGCGCTGTCAAAGCGGCGGTAGAGGCCCTGGGGCTAGAGGTGAAGATCCTGCCGGTACGCGACCATGCCGAAGGCATGCTCTCGCTTGAGACTGACCGCGTTGATGCCTACTCCACAGACCACATTCTGCTGTTCGGTTTGATTGCCAAGTCCAAGACACCGGATGAATTTACCGTTGTCGGTGATTTTTTGTCCTTCGATCCCTACGCGCTGATGGTCCGTCGTGACGACAGTGCCTTTGAACTTGTGGGCAAGACCGCGCTTGCCAACGTGTTCCGCTCGGGCGAGATCAACGAGATCTATTCAAAGTGGTTCGACCCGATGGGCGTGCCTGCCGACCCGCTCCTGCAGGCCGCATTCCAGCTTGGAGCCCTGCCTGAGTAAAGGATCTGCGGCCCGCTCGTGACCGGGTGGGCCGCTCAATTTCGGGGGACCGGCCAAGATGAATTATAACTGGAACTGGAGCGTTCTTTGGGAACCGGAATATTTCGGCTGGCTCCTGAGTGGCCTTGGCTGGACCGTGTCGGTAGCACTCTGCGCTTGGGTGATCGCTTTGGTCGTGGGATCGCTGGTGGGCGTGGGCCGAACCCTGCCCAACAAAGTGGTCAGCACACTCTGCACCGCCTATGTCGAACTGTTCCGAAACGTGCCGCTGCTGGTGCAAATGTTCATCTGGTATTTCGCCGTCCCCGAGATGTTGCCCGAGGATGCCGGGCGCTGGATGAAGCGCGAGATGCCGCAACCCGAGTTTGTCACGGCAGTTGTGGCCTTGGGCCTCTATACCGCAAGCCGCGTGGCAGAACAGGTGCGTGCCGGGATTGAGGCGGTGCCATCTGGTCTCAAATCAGCGGCTACCGCACAGGGTATGGGCGTGGCACAGGTCTACCGATACGTTCTTTTGCCGATTTCTTTCCGCCTGATCGTGCCGCCAATGACATCGGAATTTCTGACTGTCTTCAAGAACTCGTCGCTCGCGCTTACCATCGGGCTGCTTGAATTGACGGCGCAGAGCCAGCAGATCGCGGAATACACATTCCAGAGTTTCGAAGCTTATACGGCCGCCACCGTCATCTACGTGTTCATCGCCCTCTGCGCCACAATCGTCATGACCGTCCTCGAACGCTACACGCGCATTCCGGGCTACGTTGGCAAGGGGAACTGAGATGGGCGATTTTGATTTTGGCGTCATCCTGAACAACCTGCCGTTCCTTTGGCAGGGTTTGCAACTCAGCTTATGGCTCACCTTTCTTGCGGTGTTGGGCGGTATCGCTTTAGGCACGTTGCTCGCGCTGGCGCGGCTCTCGGGGATCAGACCGCTGGCGATATTCGCTGCGGCCTATGTGAACCTGATCCGGTCCGTGCCCTTGATCCTCGTGATTTTCTGGTTCTACTTCCTTGTACCTCTGGCAGTCGGTCGGCCGATCGGCGGCTTCTATTCAGCGCTTATCGCCTTTGTCATGTTCGAGGCCGCCTATTATTCAGAGATCATGCGGGCCGGTATTCAGAGCGTTAGGACGGGTCAGGTGCACGCAGGTCAGGCCACAGGCCTAGGCTACTGGCAGATTCAGCGCTATATCGTGCTGCCGCAGGCATTCCGAAACATGATCCCAATCCTTGTAACACAAGGAATCATCCTGTTTCAGGATACCTCATTGGTCTTTGTCGTATCGCTGCGCGACCTGATGACCGCCTCTTCCATCGTGGCCCGGACCGAGGGCCGCCTCGTTGAAATGTATCTCTTTGCCGCGCTCGTTTACTTCGTGATCTGTTTTTCAGGTTCGCTGTTCGTGCGTCGGCTTCAAGCGCGGATGACGACATGATCGAAATGAAGAATGTGAGCAAGTGGTACGGGGACTTTAAGGTTCTCACCGATTGCACGACAAAAGTTGCAAAGGGCGAGGTCGTGGTGGTCTGCGGACCCTCTGGCTCGGGAAAATCCACCCTTATCAAATGTGTAAACGGGCTTGAGCCAGTTCAGGAGGGGCGGATCGTCGTGGATGGTGCCGAAGTGACAGGCAGCGGCACAAAACTGACCAAGCTGCGCGCCAAGATCGGCATGGTGTTTCAGCATTTCGAACTTTATCCCCACATGAGCGTGCGCGATAATCTATGCCTTGCGCAGGAAAAGGTGTTGGGACGGACGCGCAAGGAGGCGGAGGAGAGATCCGAGACGCTCTTGACACGCGTGGGAATGATTGACCACGTCGCCAAATATCCCGGTCAGTTGTCGGGCGGTCAGCAGCAGCGCGTCGCCATTGCTCGGACCCATGGCAAGAGTCCGATTGCGATGCTCTTTGATGAACCGACTTCAGCGCTTGATCCCGAGATGATCAAGGAAGTTCTGGACGTTATGGTGGGACTGGCCCGTGACGACGGCATGACCATGATGGTGGTCACTCATGAGATGGGCTTTGCGCGCAAGGTCGCAGACCGTGTCGTATTCATGGATGCGGGGGCCATCGTCGAGGATCGTCCAACGCAAGAGTTCTTCGATGAGCCGGAAAGTGAGCGTGCCAAGGATTTTCTCTCAAAGATTCTGCAACATTGAGAACGCGGCGATACCGCCTTTCCGTATCCGACCTCGGAAGAGAGCAAAGGGGCGGGGGAATGTGTCGACGACTGTCAGGATGCCTATGTTGTCCGTAACCGAATGATTTGGAGAAGGCGGTGTGATTTTGGTCTGGAGGACTCCGGCTGTGTTGGTTGATGGTACGCTGCTTGGCGCTGATGGATCAAGCGGCAGTTCTGAATGGTCTGTGCCTTGATCTTCTCCCTTTCTGCCAGGATTGCGGGACCGCGCCCGAAGTAAGCATCGGCAGGTGTCAGATTGCCGAGGCTTTCGTGATATCGGCCGTGGTTGTATTGCTCGATGAAGGCGGTTATCGCCGCTTCGAGTTTGCCCTCTAGGGAGTGATTTTCGAGCGGGATGCGTTTCTTTAGGGTCTACTGCCAGAGCCAGGTCTTGCCTTACGTCTGGGGATGGTTGGGGGCTCCGCGCATGTAAGCCATGCCGTTCTTCTCGAGATATCTGGCGAGATCCCCCACGATGTAACAGAGGCCGTTTTCACTGAGCCGCTGCGGCTTGTGCAGCACCGTGACGCTGTCATATCCTGATGCGGCCTGCCTCTACCCGCTTCGTCAGACACAAACAACTTGGCGATACCCGCCGCCATTGACCGCGCACCGGGTGGTGCAGCGATCGGGTTCAATCGAGGTTGCTGGCCGATGACCTGCGTGGATTTTGCATTTCAGTCGCCGACCGCGTGAACCGCGCGCGATGTGCCGCGCAGGATACATTCCAACGGACAGCGGACGCGAAAATGATCATCGCTTGCACCTGTGATCAGGTCGGTGAAGCGCTCGCCAGCAATCTCTCCAATAATACGGGCGGGTATACGGATAGTGGTCAGGCCCGGCTCCATCTCGCTTGACCCTTTGAAATCCCCGATGCCAATCACCGAAATATCCTCAGGGACGCGCAGGCCGCAGCTTTGCGCACCATAGATTACACCTTGGGCAATCACATCATTGCCGCACAAGAGCGCAGACGGACGATGCGCCCGGCGCAAGAGATCCTGTGCCACCTGTTTGGCCTGCGCAATGCTATAGGGGGCCTCCCATTGCCAATCCGCGATCAAGGGAATGCCCGCTGCCAACAATCGCTCCCGCGCCCCCCAGAGGCGGGCACTTGCCCGATCATTGCCTTCCGGACGTGGAAAGACCAGCCCGATATCGCGATGCCCAAGCTCAAGCAGATGATCGGCGGCGATGCGCCCCGCCTCGTGATTGTCCGCCCCGACACAGGGCAACAACGAGTCTGGCGCATAGTTCCAGAGCGCCATCGCGGGCGTCCCCTGCTGCTCCAACAGCCGAAGGCTGGCGTCCGCGTGTTCCAACCCAACCAACGCAATGCCATCCACCCGATGCTCCATCAGCTTGCGCATCATCGCATATTCGCGGTCGAGGTCATAGGAATGCGACGCGATGAGCAGGGTAAAACCGGCCCGGTCGATGGAATCGGAAAAGGACTGGATCACTTCGGCAAAGATCGCATGGTCAATGGTTGGCACGATCAGACCGATGGTGGCGTTACGCCGTCCATGCATCGACTGCGCGGCGCGATTGCGGATGTACCCCAGCTTTTCCACCGCGCGGGTAATACGCTTGCGAGTAGTGGGGTTGACCAGACCGGGATGGTTGAAACTGCGCGACACAGTCGACGGCGACACTCGCGCAGCCTTTGCCACAGCAATGATATCGACCTTTTCATTCATTTTCTCAGACACTTAAACCACCATTTCATGGATTTTATGAAAACATTTGCATTACTATTTTCATCACTTACCGTTAGACTTCAACCGGCGTTGTTGCCCGGAGTCGCAACGGGAGGGGCGCGTTGGAATTCCTTTACTACTTTGGAGAGGTCTTTACGCCGATGGCTTTCATGCTGCTTGTGGGCGGCACCATTGGCGGGCTGATCCTTGGGGCAACCCCTGGCCTCTCGCCGACAATGGCGGTGGCGCTGCTCATTCCGTTCACCTTTCGGCTTGAACCTGCGCATGGCCTTATTCTGTTGGGGGCGGCCTATACCTCGACCGTGGCAGGTGGCGCAGTCAGTGCGATTCTGCTCAAGATACCCGGGGCACCTGCCAATATAGCAACCACGCTGGACGGCCATACGATGGCCACGCAGGGACGTGGCGCGGAAGCATTGCAACTTTCCTTTCTGTCCTCGGCAGCGGGTGGCGTCTTTGGCGTTCTGCTGTTGATATTTCTCACGCCGATGCTGGCAAAATGGGCGCTGGCCTTTGGTCCCTCGCATCTCTTTTGGCTGGCCATTCTCGGTGTGACGGTAATCGGGACCTTAGATACCAATTCCGTGGTCAAGGGGCTGCTCTCGGGATGCATGGGGATGTGGCTGGCCACCATTGGGTTTGACGACATCATGGGCGCGCAACGCTTTATCGTGCATCCATCGCTAGCGGGGGGGATCAGCATCGTGCCTGCGTTGATTGGCCTTTTTGCAATCCCGCAAGTGCTCGCGATGTTCGCGCGCGGACGTCAGCCGGTGGGCAGTGATGTGATCGCAGTGCAAAAACACCCCATCGGCAAAGCGCTGCGCGAGATGATCCGTCGCTGGCGCGCGCTTGGCATCGGCACGGCCATTGGCTCCATCATCGGCCTCATTCCGGGCATCGGGGGACAGATTGCGGGGCTCGTCGCCTATGATCAGGCCAAGAAATTCAGCTCCGAGCGCCAGAAATTCGGCAAAGGCCATTCCGAGGGCGTGATTGCAGCCGAAAGCGCCAACAACGCCATGGTAGGCCCGTCACTGGTGCCGCTCCTTACGCTTTCAGTGCCCGGCAGCCCGACAGCGGCGGTTCTCCTGGGCGGCCTGCTGATCCACGGAATCTTTCCAGGGAGCGACCTTTTTGACAACCACCCGGATGTCGCCTGGACCTTCATCAACTCGATGCTGATCGGGCAGGTGTTGATGTGCATCTTTGGCCTTTACGTGGCGGGCCTTGCCGCGCGCGTGGCACAGGTGCCGCAATATGTGATGGCTGCGGTGGTTCTGGGGCTGGCTGTATTTGGCTCATACTCTGTCCAGAACTCGATGGGCGATGTCTATGTAATGGCCGCATTGGGCATCGGCATGTTCTTTCTGGAACGGTTCGGCTTTACCGCCGCACCGCTCGTGCTGGGTCTTATCCTTGGACCGATCGCCGAGGCCAATTTTACCCAAGGATCGATGATCGCCGACGCCACCGATGGGCGGTTCAGCTATTTCTTTGGCGGCACGCTGAATATCGTGCTGAACCTTATCGTGATCGCCTCTGTCGCCTATTCAGCCTGGATGGAGGTTCTGCAACGTCGTCAGGATCGGGCCGATCAGGCCAATGAGGCCAAAGCATGAGACAGTGGCAGCATATCATCCCATCCGGCGCCATTGCCGCACTTGGCCTTTGGGTCTGCTATGTCAGCTTTACCCAGAAACCGACGCAGGCTTTTCTATTTCCCCGGCTGATTTCCAGTGTCTTTGTCATACTGGCACTCTGGACCTTTGGCCGGGCGCTCTTGGGCCTTTCTCGTGCCGGCACCGGGATTGGCAGAACGATGTTTCTGAATATCCTGCCGGGGCTGCTGGTGGCGGCTGTCTATATCTTCTGGGCGGCAGAGGCGCTCGGGTTCTATAGCGGCAGCGCCCTCGCCTTTTTCACGCTGCTAAGCCTCTACGATCCTGTGTCCCACGGCGAGGTCAAAAGTTGGGTCCGCCGGATCGTGATCACGGCCGGGTTCATCCTCGTGATGTATCTGCTATTTGCCAAGCTGCTCAGCGTTTTCACACCGCGTGGCCTGTTTTTTTAAAACTGCCGGAACAATCCGGACATTCAAAAACCAAGGGAGGAGAAGACCATGACCAAGATACTCAGAGGGTTGGCAACGGCCCTACTGCTCGCGGCGTCCCCCGCTGTGGCGCAGGACTATCCAGACCGCCCCGTGATGATGATAGTCAGCTACGGCGCGGGTGGGGCCACCGATTTTCAGGCACGGATCGTGACCATGACCGCCGGAAACGAGGATGCGCTTGGCCAGCCCATCGCCATCATTAACAAGCCCGGCGCAGGCGGGCGCGTTGGCTGGAACTGGCTGGCGACACAGGCCGAGGCGGATGGCTACACCCTGGGTGCCTACAACATTCCCCATTTCATCGCGCAATCGATCGAAGGTGGTGTTGAATACAGCGCGGACAGCTTTGAACCAATTGCCAATTGGGGCGCGGACCCGGCAGTCTTTATCGTCGGCGCCGACAGCCCGTTCAACTCGATGCAGGATGTGGTGAACTGGGCCAAGGAAAATCCTGGAAAACTGACCTTTTCCGGTGCCGGTCTGTTCGTGGGGCACCATATTGCGGCCCTGCAGCTCGAAGCTGCCGCAGACGTTAAACTTGCCTATATCCCCAACAACTCAGGTGGAGCGGGCGCCATGAAGGCTGTGATCGCCGGAGAGGTCATGGGCGGTGTCAACAACCTGTCGGACGCTTATCGTGCCGCGAATGCGGGCAGCGTCAAGATTCTGGGTGTGTTCGATACTGAGCGCAGCAGCTTCCTGCCCGATGTGCCCACTTTGCAGGAAGCCGGGTATGACATTGACAATTCCAGCGTGAATTATCGTGGTATCATGGCTCCCAAAGGCACACCTCAAGAGATCATCGACAAGCTGGCAGCCGTGATGCCTGCCATGTTCGCCGACCCAAAGGTCGTCAAACAGATGGAGGCCGGCGGATCGCCGATAAAGATCATGACGCGGGACGAAGTGATCGAGATGTGGGCCGCCCGCCAGCAAACACTAGAGAAGCTTTTGGCAGGGCTTTGATCCTGCAGCAAAGTCTGCATCGGCAGGGCAGCCCACGGCATGCCCTGCAACCAACCCGACAAGGAACACCACATGAGCGTTGAAGGTGATATCGCTGCCGTCGAAGACGTGATGGCCAAGGCTCGGGCCGCACAAAGGGCCTATGAGGCAAGTGGGTCGCAAGAGCGCTATGACCGCACCGCAGAGGCCGTGGCTTGGGCCATCATGGAGCCTGCCCGCAACCGCGCCTTGGCGGAACTCTCGGTGGCCACCACCGGCATCGGCAATGTGCCGGACAAGATCACCAAGAACCACCGCAAGACGCTCGGGCTGATGCGCGACATCGCCGGGGCCAAGACTTTTGGTGTCATCCGCGACGATCCCGCAACCGGCATCACCGAAATTGCCCGCCCTATCGGGGTAATCGGTGCCGTGGTGCCCTCTACCAATCCGGGGGCAACCCCGGCCAACAACATCATCAACGCCCTCAAATGCGGCAATGCCATCGTGCTCTCACCCTCACCCAAGGGCGTGCCAACCTGTGAGCGATTGCTAGAGCATATCCACGCCGAATTTACCAAGATCGGGGCAAATCCCGATCTGGTGCAAATGGTGCCCGCGCCCGGATCCAAGGCCAAGACGCAGCGCATGCTGGAATTGTCCGACCTGGTGGTCGTGACCGGCAGCCAGGACAACGTGCGCCGCGCCTACACCTGCGGCACACCCGCGATTGGCGTGGGCGCAGGCAATGTGACCGTGATCGTCGATGAAACCGCCAATCTGGCCGCCGCAGCCGCCAAGATCGCAGCGTCCAAGACATTTGACAACGCAACGTCCTGCTCATCGGAAAATGCGGTTGTCGTGGTGGATGCTGTCTATGACGATTTTGTCGCGGCATTGGCCCGCGAAGGCGGCGCACTGGTTCCAGAGGCGGACTCAGCCGGTCTCGTGGCTCGACTTTGGCCCGACGGCCATCTCAACCGCGCGGTCATCGCACAGGACGCGCCGCGCATGATCGAGGCGCTTGGCCTCTCGGGGAAAGTGCCACAAACAACGCGCTTTGTCGCGGTCGAAACGCGCGGTATCGGGCCAGGGCATCCGCTTTCAGGTGAAAAACTGAGCCTTGTTCTGGCGCTCTACCGCGCCTCGGACTTTACGGACGCAACCAGTATCGTCGCGCGTATCCTCAACCATCAGGGCGCAGGTCACTCCGTTGGCTTGCACAGCATCGACGATGCCCGCGCACGCCACCTGGCGGCAACGCTTCCGACCTGCCGGGTGATCGTCAATCAGGCGCATTGCTTTGCAACAGGCGGTGCCTTTAACAACGGCATGCCCTTTTCCCTCTCGATGGGATGCGGCAGTTGGGGTGGCAACTCCATAGACGACAATCTCAATTGGCGGCATTTCCTGCAAACCACCAAGATCGTGCGGGAAATTCCACCGCGAGAGCCCACGCTCGACGAGATTTTCGGCGAGTATTGGCAGGTGGCCGGACGATGAAGCTCCGCCGCGACACGCCCCCCAAAGGCACGATACGGGACTGGGTCGATGCCCGCGCCGAAGCCGGTGGCATGGCGCTGTCCTTTCCAGATGAAGGCACGGCGCTGGATTGGCCCAGTTTGCGCAACCGCGCACGGGCCATAGCGGCCCTCTTGACAGCGCGGGGTATCGCCAAAGGGGAAAGTGTCGCCATCCTGCACCCCAACGGGCAGGCGGCGATCGAGGCGATTTATGGAACGCTCTACGGTGGCTTTCGCGCCACGATGATCAACCTCGTCGCCGGGACAGAGGCGATTGGCTATGCGCTCGACCATTCAGGGGCGCGGGTGGCGCTCGTTCATCCAACTCAGGAGAGCGTATTCCAGAGCGTAAACCCCGGCGGGCGCATTGCCATGTCGAACATGGCCGAGACCGCGCCTGAAACCGTCCTGCATCCTGTCACCCCCGACGATCATGCTTTGCTGATGTATACCTCGGGCACCACGGGGCGCCCCAAGGGGGTTGTGCACACCCAAGCAAGCCTTCTGGCCGGGGGGTGGACCACGACCATCGCCCATGATCTCACACCCGGGGATACGGGGCTTTGTGTTTTGCCCGTCTATCATATCAACGGGCTTTGCGTGTCTGTGATGGGCTCGCTCGTGTCGGGCGGGCAGTTGGCCATGTGCGCGCGGTTCTCTGCACGCCGGTTCTGGGCGCAAGCTGCCGAAACACGGGCCACTTGGTTTTCGGTCGTGCCGACCATCGTATCGCATCTGTTGCATGGGGAAACTGGACCAGACCCAGAGACCCGCAGACGGCTCCGGTTCGGGCGCTCCGCCTCCTCCCCTCTGCCGGTCGAGGTTCATACGGCGTTCGAGGCCCGGTTCGATGTACCCATTGTCGAGACGATGGGCCTTACAGAAACTGCGGCGCAGATCCTCTCGAACCCTCTTCCGCCCGGCAGGCGCAAGATTGGCTCTCCGGGTATCGCCTATGGCAATCTGGCCGAGGTGGCAGGGCCGGATATGCGCCCGCTACCTCCGGGGGAAGAGGGCGAAATCATCGTCAAAGGCCCAAACGTCATGCTGGAATATCTGCGAAATCCCGAGGCCACGCGCGACAGCTTCACACCGGATGGCTGGCTGCGCACCGGCGATCTGGGGCGCAAGGATGCAGAGGGCTATTTCTTTGTCACGGGGCGCCTCAAGGAACTGATCATAAAGGGCGGCGAGAATATCGCGCCGCGTGAAATCGACGAGGTGCTCTATGCCCATCCCGATGTGGTCGAGGCGGCGGCCTTCTCTTGTCCTTGCCCGCGCTACGGCGAGCGGGTCGAGGCGGCAGTCGTCCCAAGACCGGGCTCGACACTGACGGCCGAGACCCTTTTGACGCTCTGCAAGGACCGTCTCGGGACGTTCAAAAGCCCGGATCACATCCATTTTCTAGAGGAGTTACCCAAAGGACCTTCGGGCAAAATTCAGCGCGTCAGGCTCAAGAGCCTGCTGGCTGGGGACCTGGAGCGCAATTCCTGACAACATTCTGAAGATTGGATGAGAAACGATCACACACGCAGCGCGTCACTGGGGGAAATACGCAAAGCGCGCAAAGCATTCAGGATGACGGCAACGTCAATCACCTCTTGCAAGAGGGCACCCTGAACCGGGCTTAGGTAGCCATAGGCAGCAGCGATCATGCCCATCACCGAAAGACCGATCCCGACAACAACGCTTTCAACAGCGATCCGGCGTGCCGCGCGGGCAATCTCGATCCCGGGCCCCAGCGGGTCGATACGATCAACCAGAAGCACCACATCGGCCGCCTCAGCGGATGCGGCTGCACCCCGCGCGCCCATGGCGACGCCGACATCGGCAGCACTAAGAGCAGGCGCATCATTCACGCCGTCCCCCACCATCATCACCGGACCGCGCTTGCGTTCGGAAAGTACAAGCAGCACCTTTTGATCGGGCGTAAGACCCGCCCGCACCCCATCAAGGCCCAACCCCTCGGTCACGCGTTCGGCCACATCGGCGCGGTCGCCGGTCGCAAGCAGGATACGGCGCACCCCCTCGCGCCTCAGCCCGTCCAGCATCGCGCCCGCGCCGTCGCGCAGCGGGTCGGACATCACCAGATGTCCCGCCATTTGACCGTCAATTGCGACGGCAACCAAAACCGATCCAGCGGCCATGCTGGACGCATCGCCAGACACACGCCCGACAAGAGCCGCGACAAAACCATCCCCCCCGACGATAACGGGGCGGCCTTCGACTCTGCCCACCACCCCCTCACCGGGCAGTTCCACCACCTCTGAGGGTACGGGCAAGCGGAGACCTTCTGCCTTTGCCGCCGCGACGACGGCTTGCGCCACGGGATGCTTCGAGGCCTGATCAAGGGCTGCGGCCATGCGCAGGATTTCTTGCTCGCTCGTGTCACCGTAACAGGCGATGGACACGATTTTCGGCCGACCATCCGTCAAGGTGCCCGTCTTGTCGAGGATCAAGGTATGAATGCGCGCCATCGTCTCCAGCGGTCCCGCACCCTTGATAAGCACGCCGAAATGGGCGGCGCGCGAGAGGCCAGCCACCAATGCCACCGGAACAGCCAGAATCAAGGGACAGGGCGTGGCCACAACCAGCACCGCGACCGCGCGGATTGGATCGCCCGTGAACCACCACGCAGCAAAGGCGATGCTGACCGTCACCGCGAGAAAACCGAGGGACCACTTGTCAGCCAGCCGGGACATGGGCGCCTTGGACGCCTGCGCCTCGGCGACCAGCCTTACAATTCCGGCATAAGTGCTGTCCTTGGCCGGGCGCAGCGCCGTGAGGTCAAACGCCTCGCCCGCATTGGTGGCCCCACTCATCGCCTCGGCCCCGCGCATCAGGCGTACCGGCAGGGATTCACCCGTCAGCGCCGACGTGTCGACAAAACCGGTCTCCGAGGCCAGAGTGCCATCAACCGGCACCACGTCACCTTGCCGGATCAGGAGCCGATCGCCCGGTGCGATTTCGTCAATGGGGATATCTTCAAGCCCGTCGTCGCGATGCCGCGTCGCTGTTCGCGGCACGCGAGACAGTAGCGCATGCATCTCTCGCCGCGCGCGGCCCTCGGCGAAGCTTTCAAGAAAGGTGCCCCCCGAATACATCACCGCGACCACCGCCGCTGCAAGTGTTTCGCCAAACGCAAGCGCCGCCGTCATCGAGAGCGCAGCGACGATATCGAGGCCCACCTCGCCCCGGCTGAGGCTGCGCAGAATCTCGATCACAAGCGATGCAAGCACGGGCACGACCCCGGCAATCCAGATAAGGCTGGCGATGCGGGCCTCATCCGCAAGATGGAAGGCAAGTCCAATGACCAAGCTGGCTACCGCCAGCAGTAGGAGCGCGCTCTTGAGGCGGTCCGATCCGGTTTGTTCCATGCGGCCTCGTTCTCCTCGGTGACGCACACACCTTGCGTAGCTCGCATGATCGCTCAGGTTATAGAGGCCGTCGAGCCCGCGTTTTAACGCAGGTTAGCCACGGCACCAGAAAGGACAATCCCGCTCAGAACGCGAAAGGCCCATCGCCATAGAGCAATGGCAGTTCGGTCCAGACCCCACCCACCCCCGTGTCGATCACGGCGCATCCCGTTGGGCCCGTCAGAAACCCGACCGGTGCCTCTTTGCGCACGTCCAATGCAAACGCACTGCAACAGGACGGGGCGGTCACGACCGGATGTCGCCCCAAAAGACCATGATAGACACCATGCACATGCCCAGCCAATATGCGGATCGGCGCACCATGTTGATCCAACACCGAGCGCAAGGCGTCAGGGTTTTCCAGGCCGATGGCATCCATGAAACGTATGCCGGTTCGCAGCGGCGGATGATGCAGTGCAACCAGTGTCTGCCTTCCCGCAACCCCGGCGAGCGCCTCGGACAAGAGGGTGAGGCTTTCATCGCGTAGG
>SWCD01015425.1_pt2 | contig 19390 bp, 16 predicted proteins | sample 4693011 | NCBI WGS metagenome assembly SWCD01 (sample SAMN10267278, study PRJNA491770) | bioreactor metagenome | isolation source: DHS bioreactor inoculated with marine | place: Japan: Omine Ridge, Nankai Trough | reverse complement strand
GGCACCGTATGCTTGAGCGAATTGGACACCATATGCGCGACAAAGATCGAATTCTTGCGCGCACTTGCCAGCACTTCGGCCTGCAAATCGTCAAACAGCGCATTCTCCCCCGCAATCGCCCGCAGATCGAACATCACCGAGGCCAGCATCTGCGCCTCCGTGTCCGGCTGCGCGATCCAGCGCGCGAAATAGCTGCGCCATACCCGGCGTGGCTGCCGCCAGCGCGGATTGGTCGCCATCATGTCGCCCGGACAATAGAAAAACCCGCAGGTGTTCAGCCCGTCGCTGACAAACTTGGCCAGCGCCGCGAAATAGGCGTCATGCTCCGGCTGGAAACTATCATCCAGGATCAGGCAATTGTCCTGGTCGCTCACGCCGGTCTGTTCCCGCCGCCCCTGACTACCGCAGGCCGCCCAGAGATAGGGCACAGGGGCCGGGCCAAGCTGCTGCTCCGCCAGCCGCAACAACCGGCGGGTAATCGCGTCGGTAATATCGGTGATCCGCCGCGTGATCGACTGCGGCCGCACCCCGGCTTGCACCAGTTGCACCAACAGCATCGGCACCCGTTCCATGACATGCGCCATGTCCTCGGGCGCCTCGGCACTGGCAATATCGGCGACCATATGGCTCGCCGTGGCGGCCTGTTGACGGAACAGATCGGTCTTGCCGATCATTCCAAGAACACGCCCCCCCTGCGCCACCGGCAGGTGATTGACCTTTAGATCCGACAAGAGCATCAGCGCATCAAGACCCAACCGCCCGGGCTCGATTGTCACCGGGTCCCGCGTCATCACCTGCACGACCTTGATGTCACCGCCCAACCCTTCGGCCAGAACCTTGTTGGCCAGATCGCGCACCGTGATGATCCCCGCCAGGCGCGCGCCCTCCATCACCACCACCGAAGAAATCACATTGTCCCGCATGAGCCGCGCCACATCTTGGATCGTGGCCTCTGGTCCGCAGGTGATCGGCGTGGCGGTCATAAGGTCCGACACCTGAAGGGCTGTCAAACCCGTGGCATAGGGCCCGTCATCGCCCTGCGCCGTGGGCCGCGCACGGGCGAACCAACGCGCAATCTCGTCCGATTGCTCCATCAGGTCGAGAAACGACTCGCGCGGAATGACGATAAGATCAGAGGGCTCCGAGGCCCGCGCCGTCAAGAGCGCATTGCCATCACGCAAGAGCCCGCGCTCGCCCATGATGTCGCCCGGCCCCCGGTGCGACACCAGATCGGCATGCCCCGTCTCGATATCGAGCCCACCTGTCTCGACCACGTATAGCCCGGCCAGCGGCGCGCCTTTTTCAAACAGCACAGCACCTTGCTCCAACACCACCCGCGCCAGCTTGGGCGCCAGTGCAGAGCGCAGAGCATGCGGCAAGCCGGAAAACGGCGCATGGCGTGTCAGGCTGTCAATGGGATCGGGTTTGACGTCGCTCATCGGGCGCGGCTCTCCTCGGATTTGGTGGGGAATCACCTAAAAGCACCCGGTTTCCGGAAATATCGGCAGGTGTCAGAGGGAACAGGGGCGGCACGTGCCGCCCCTGTCCATTGCTTGCTTAGTGATTCACAGCCGTGCCGGCACCGCGCGGAATACGCACGCTTTCGACCAGATCCTGAATCTCCTGCGGCGGTTCTGCCGTCATGCTCGACACGAGATAGGCAACTGCAAAGTTCAGCAGCGCGCCAATCGGGCCGAAATGGGTCGGCGGAATACCGAACAGGTATTGATCCGCAGTCAGCATGTTCGTGCCGGGAATAAAGAACCAACCCAGGAAGAGGAACAGGTAGAGCGTGGTCGAGATCAGACCGGCCAGCATACCCGCCGTCGCACCCGCAGAGTTGATGCGCTTCGAGAAGATGCCCATCATCAGCGTCGGGAAGAGCGACGCCGCCGCCAGACCGAACGCCAAGGCCACAACCTGCGCCGCAAAGCCCGGAGGGTTGAGGCCCAGATAGGTCGCCACCACGATCGCCACCGCCATCGAGACACGGGCGGCCAGAAGCTCGCCTTTTTCCGAGATGTTGGGATTGATCGTCGATTTGATCAGGTCGTGGCTCACCGCCGAAGAGATGGCCAAGAGCAGACCCGCCGCCGTCGAGAGGGCCGCCGCGATACCACCTGCGGCGATCAGCGCGATCACCCAACCCGGCAGACCCGCGATCTCGGGGTTGGCCAACACGAGGATGTCACGGTTGAACGTCACAAGCTCGTTGCCCTGCCAGCCACGCTCGGCCGCCAGTGCGGTCATCGCTTCGGACTTGTCGTTGTAGTACTGGATCTTGCCGTCGCCGTTCTTGTCTTCCACAGCCAAGAGGCCGGTGGTCGACCAGGTGCGGAACCAATCGGGCAGATCATCCACGGCCACAGCTTCGCCCTGAACGCCCTGCGGCCACATGGTGGTCATGATGTTCAGGCGCGCCATCGCACCCACAGCCGGAGCGGTGAGATACAGCAGCGCGATAAAGACCAGCGCCCAACCAGCAGACCAACGCGCATCAGACACTTTGGGAACGGTGAAGAAGCGGATGATCACATGCGGCAGACCGGCAGTACCGATCATCAGCGACAGGGTGAACAGCGCCATCAGCCAGGGGCTCGACCCCGAGGTATACTGGTTAAAGCCCAGATCGTTCAGCAGACCGTCCAGCGTGACCAGTAGATACTGACCCGACGCGGTATGCTCGGCGAACAGACCCATCTGCGGCAGAACCTTGCCCGTCAGTTGCAGCGAGATAAAGATCGCCGGAATGGTGTAGGCGATGATCAGAACGCAATACTGTGCCACCTGCGTATAGGTGATGCCCTTCATCCCGCCCAGAACGGCGTACACGAAAACCACACCCGACGCGATCAACAGACCGGTGGTGTTGTCCACCTCAAGGAAACGCGAGAAGGCCACACCGGCACCCGCCATCTGACCGATCACATAGGTCACCGACATGGTGATGAGCGCGATCACGGCCACGACGCGCGCGGTCGGGCTATAGAACCGGTCGCCCACGAACTCGGGCACGGTGTATTTGCCGAACTTGCGCAGATAGGGCGCAAGCAGCATGGCCATGAGAACATAACCACCGGTCCAACCCATCAGGAAGGTCGAGTTGTTATAGCCCACAAAGGCGATGAGACCCGCCATCGAGATGAACGAGGCCGCCGACATCCAGTCCGCCGCCGTGGCCATCCCGTTGATGACCGGATTCACGCCGCGTCCAGCCGCGTAGAATTCAGCCGTAGATCCCGCCTTGGCCCAGATCGCGATACCGAAGTAAAGCACGAAGCTGAGACCAACGACGATGATATTGAGTGTTGTTTGATCCATTGTCCCTCCCCCTATTTATTCTTCACCGACGCCATGTTCGGCATCGAGTTTGTTCATCCGCCAGGCGTAGAAGAAGATCAGAACCAGAAAGACGATGATCGACCCTTGCTGCGCGAACCAGAATCCCAGGTCGGTGCCGCCAATGGCGATCCCCGACAGCATGGGCCGCAGCAAAATGCCAAAGCCAAACGAGGCAAAGAACCAGACCACCAGGCTCCATGTGATAAGACGCAGATTGGCCTTCCAATACGCGTTTGCTCTTTCTTGATCGGACAAAGCGTGCCCTCCCTTTTATAACGGCTTCCTCCAGACCGCGCCGGGACCATCCCGGCACGGGCACTCCTTTACGCGACCGCCTTGGCGACGATGGCGTTCAGCTCTCTTGCGACGGCCTCGATCTCGGCCATCGCATCGACGCGGGCCAGAACGCCGCGCGATTCGTAATAGGAAATCAGCGGCGCGGTCTGCGCGTGATAGGCGCGCAGCCGCTGTTCCACTGTCTCCGCATTGTCATCGGCGCGCCGCTTCATCTCGGTGCCGCCGCATTTGTCACAGGCACCGGGCTTGGTCGGCACCTTGAACGTGTCGTGATAGCCCTCGCCACAGCCGCCGCAGGTGTAGCGGCCCGAAATCCGCGTCACCATCGCCGCATCATCCACCTCCAGGCTGATCGCGGCGCGGATACCTTGCCCGATCTCGGCCAAGAGACCATCCAGCGCCTCGGCCTGCACCGTGGTGCGCGGAAACCCGTCGAGGATCACGCCCTTGGCACAGTCCGGCTCGGCCAGACGGTCGCGCAGAATGGCGATGACGATCTCGTCGGACACCAGATCGCCCGCTTCCATCACCGCCTTGGCCGCACGGCCCGCCTCGGTGCCCGCCGCCACAGCGGCGCGCAAGAGGTCCCCGGTCGACAGTTGCACAAGCCCGAATTGCTCCTCCAGCATGCGCGCTTGCGTGCCCTTGCCTGCACCCGGCGGCCCCAAGAGAACCAGATTGGCGGCGTTGCGGGGTGTGTCGCTTCCGTCCATCATCATCCCCTCTCAGGCCTTGGTGCGATTGGCAATCAGCTCATCCACCACCGATGGATCGGCCAGTGTCGAGGTGTCCCCCAAGCTGTCAAAGTCATTCTCGGCAATCTTGCGCAGAATACGGCGCATGATCTTGCCCGAGCGGGTCTTGGGCAGGCCCGGCGCCCATTGAATGACGTCCGGCTTGGCAATCGGCCCGATTTCCTGACGCACCCAGTTGCCCAGTTCCGTGCGCAGCGCTTCGGTGGCCTCAACCCCGTCCATCAGCGTGACATAGCAATAGATGCCCTGCCCCTTGATGTCATGCGGATAGCCCACAACGGCGGCCTCGCTCACAGTGGCATGGGCGACCAGCGCCGATTCCACCTCGGCGGTGCCCATCCGGTGCCCCGAGACGTTGATCACGTCATCCACACGGCCCGTGATCCAGTAATCGCCATCCGCATCACGACGGCAGCCATCACCCGAGAAATAATAGCCTTTGAACATCTCGAAATAGGTCGAGACAAACCGGCTGTGATCGCCCCAGACGGTGCGCATCTGCCCCGGCCAGCTATCCTTGATCGCCAGCACACCCGAGGTTTCGCCCTCCAACTCGTTGCCCTGATCGTCCAGCACGATGGGCTGCACCCCAAAGAACGGCTTGGTGGCCGAGCCCGGCTTGGGCGTGTCGATCACACCGGGCAGCGGCGTGATCAGGATGCCGCCGGTCTCGGTCTGCCACCAGGTATCGACGATCGGGCATTTGCCCTTGCCGACGTTCTCATTGTACCAGTTCCACGCTTCGGGATTGATCGGCTCGCCGACCGAGCCAAGGATACGCAGGCTGCTCAGATCGCTGCCCTCGACCGGGCCCGTGCCCTTGCCCATCAGCGCGCGAATGGCGGTGGGGGCGGTATAGAACTGCGTCACCTTGTGACGCTCGCACACCTGCCAGAACCGGCCGGCATCCGGATAGGTCGGAACCCCCTCGAACATCAGCGTGGTCGCGCCATTGGCCAGCGGTCCGTAAACGATATAGCTATGGCCCGTGACCCAGCCCACATCGGCCGTGCACCAGTAAATATCACCTTCGTGATAATCGAAAATGTACTCATGCGTCATCGACGCATAGGTCAGATAGCCACCGGTTGTGTGAACGACGCCCTTGGGCATCCCGGTCGAGCCTGAGGTATAGAGAATGAACAGCGGGTCCTCCGCGTTCATTTCCTCGGGCGGGCAGTCGGCGCTGACCTTCTCGGCCTCTTCATGCCACCAGAAGTCCAGATCGCGCCGCCAGGCGACCTGATCACCGGTACGTTGCACCACAAGGCACTTCACATCCGATGTATCATGCAACAGCGCCTGGTTCACATTGTCCTTGAGCTTGGTCTTGCGGCCCCCACGCGGCGCGTGGTCGGCGGTGATCACCACCTTGGCGTCACACCCATTGATCCGTGCGCCCAGCGCATCCGGGCTGAACCCGGCGAAAACGATCGAATGAATGGCCCCGATCCGCGCGCAGGCCAGCATCGCATAGGCCGCCTCGGGGATCATCGGCAAATAGATCACGACGCGGTCGCCTTTGCCCACGCCCATGGATTTCAGCACATTGGCCATCTTGCAGGTCTGCGCGTGCAGGTCCTTGTAGCTGATATGCTGCGGCTCATCATTGGGATCATCCGCTTCCCAGATGATCGCCGTCTGATCGCCACGGGCTGCCAGATGCCGGTCGATGCAGTTGGCCGACACGTTCAGCGTGCCATCCTCGAACCACTTGATCGACACATTGTCATATTCAAACGAGGTGTTCTTCACCTTGGTGTAGGGCTTGATCCAGTCCAGCCGCTTGCCATGCTCGCCCCAAAAGGCATCGGGGTTGCTGATCGAATCGGCATACATCCGCTCATACTTGGCCTGATCAATGTGAAATCCGGCTTTTTTCGCACCTGCGGTTGCGTTTGCGTCGCTCATGACTTGAAATCCTCCATCCCAGCGACCACCTGCTCCTCGTGACAGGCACTGCCGCATTCCTTGGCATACCCTAGCCGAAAATGCGCAGAAATTAACAAAATCCTGACAAACGCCCATAAGATCAGTGAATTTCTTGCATTAAACAGGGCGAAACTTTGTAAATAAATTTTCACACGATGTTTTTCTGGCCTTTAGCCCTTCCTTAAACGACCCATGTGCTCAAAATTGCGACAGCCCCCTTCGCGAAACCCGCATACGCCCGGCGGGTGCGGCACTATGCCCCGCACCCGAATCGTATGACGCAGCGTCACGAATCGCGAAATCGATTCGCGCACGCCCCGCGCCTGCTCTACCCAGAAGGGTCCGCGCGCGGCACCCGCTTTGGGGCTTGAACCCAACGCCAAAGAGAACAAATGTGGACATTGATCCACCGGAGCGCCCCATGCCCTATGCCCATTCCGACAAGACCCCGGCCGTGCTCAGCCATCCCGCGCCTGACGTAAAGTCCCGCCCCAAGCTCGAGGGTGGCAAGCGGTTTGTGCTGGCGTCGGATTTTGAGCCGGCGGGCGATCAGCCCACCGCCATCGCGGAACTGTCCCAAGGCATCACCGAGGGCGAGCGCAATCAGGTGCTTTTGGGGGCGACCGGCACCGGCAAGACCTTTACCATGGCAAAAATCATCGAGGCGACGCAGCGCCCCGCCATCATCCTTGCCCCCAACAAGACGCTGGCCGCGCAGCTTTACGGGGAATTCAAGGGATTTTTCCCCGAAAACGCCGTCGAGTATTTCGTCAGCTACTACGACTATTATCAGCCCGAGGCCTATGTCGCCCGCTCCGACACCTACATCGAGAAGGAATCCCAGATCAACGAACAGATCGACCGGATGCGCCACTCCGCCACCCGCGCGCTTCTGGAACGTGACGATGTGATCATCGTGGCCTCGGTCTCTTGCATCTACGGTATCGGCTCGGTCGAAACCTATGGGGCCATGACCCAGGATCTCAAACTCGGCGAGAGCTATGATCAGCGTGCCATCATGGCCGATCTCGTGGCGCAGCAATACCGCCGCAACGATCAGGCCTTTCAGCGCGGTTCATTCCGCGTGCGCGGCGACAGTCTGGAAATCTTTCCCGCCCACCTCGAAGACCGCGCGTGGCGCTTGTCCTTCTTTGGCGAAGAGCTCGAGGCGATCACCGAATTCGACCCCCTCACCGGCGAGAAAACCGACACGTTCGACAAAATCCGAATCTACGCCAATTCGCATTACGTGACACCCAAACCCACGATGCAACAGGCCATCATCGGCATCAAACGCGAATTGCGCACGCGTCTTGATCAGTTGGTCAACGAAGGCAAACTGCTCGAGGCGCAGCGTCTGGAGCAGCGCACCAACTTTGACCTCGAAATGCTCGAAGCGACGGGCGTCTGTAACGGGATCGAGAATTATTCCCGCTACCTCACGGGCCGCGCCCCCGGTGAACCGCCGCCCACGCTCTTTGAATTCATCCCTGACAATGCCATCGTCTTTGCCGATGAATCCCACGTTTCCGTGCCCCAGATCGGCGGCATGTACAAAGGCGACTACCGGCGCAAATTCACGCTCGCCGAACACGGCTTTCGCCTGCCCTCCTGCATGGACAACCGCCCGCTGAAGTTCGAGGAATGGGACGCCATGCGCCCACAATCGGTCTTTGTCTCCGCCACCCCCGCCGCATGGGAGATGGAGCAAACGGGCGGCGTCTTTACCGAACAGGTGATCCGCCCCACCGGGCTGCTTGATCCTCAGGTCGAAATTCGCCCTGTCGAAACCCAGGTCGATGACCTTCTGGACGAGGTGCGCCGCGTGGCCGCCGATGGCTACCGTGTGCTCGTCACCACCCTGACCAAGCGTATGGCCGAGGATCTGACCGAATACATGCACGAACAGGGCATCCGCGTCCGCTATATGCACTCCGACATCGACACGATCGAGCGGATCGAGATCCTGCGCGACCTGCGCCTTGGCGCCTTCGACGTGCTGATCGGCATCAACCTGCTGCGCGAGGGGTTGGATATTCCCGAATGTGGCCTTGTCGCCATTCTCGATGCCGACAAAGAAGGCTTCCTGCGCTCGGAAACATCCTTGATCCAGACCATCGGCCGTGCCGCCCGCAACGCCGAAGGCCGGGTGATCATGTATGCCGACCGCATCACCGGCTCGATGGAGCGCGCGCTCAATGAAACCAACCGGCGCCGTGAAAAACAGATCGCCTATAATGTCAAACACGGCATCACCCCCGCCACGGTCCGCAAGAATGTCGAGGATATTCTGGCCGGGCTTTACAAAGGCGACGTCGACATGGCGCGCGTCACCGCGCAGGTTGACAAACCCTTGGCCGGGGCCAATCTCGCCGCCGTGCTCGACGGGCTGCGCGCCGACATGCGCAAGGCTGCCGAAAATCTGGAATTCGAAGAAGCCGCCCGCCTGCGCGACGAGGTCAAGCGGCTGGAGGCTGTGGATCTGGTGATCTCCGACGACCCGCTCGCCCGCCAATCCGCCGTCGAGGCCGCCAGCGCCGAGGCCGTCAAAGGACGGGGACGGTCCACTGCGGGCAGACCGGGACAAAGGGGCGGGAATGTGAAACGGCGGGGGCGGTAGCGCACCAACCTTAACGCCTCCTTAACCCCTCATCCGGCATGGTCACGCCATGCAAAACCGTAACTCCCCCCTCTCGCCCGAGGTCTGGCTACATGACCTCTTCACGTCAAAATCGGTGCAGGAAGGTGCCGTGATCCGGCGCAAGGCCCGCGACATCGAACGTTTCGCGGGCATGGCGAGTTTCCTGCGCGAAATTGACCGGCGGGGCTATCAGGCCGTTGAGAACTCTGGCCAGATCGTGATTTTCTGCAACCGCGCCCCAATCCGCTGGCTCACCGCCCCAAACCCGATTTCTTCAAAAGAAATCGGACCGAAATCTTTTCAAGATTTCGGCACCCGCACTCTGGGCTGAACCCCGCACATCCCCCTTGCCTTCCAGCAGGGGGAAGCTCCTATATCCCGATTGCGACCACAACCGAGGATACACCCATGCGCCTTGCTGCCCTGACCGCCACGCTTCTGACCCTCACCCTCTCGCCCGCCCTCGCCGAAAACCATGACCATAGCGGTCATTCCGCGCACATGTCCCACGACCTGCCCGCCTCGACCCACGCCTATATGGCGGCGAACGCCGCCATGCACGGCGCGATGGACATGGAGTTTACTGGCGACGCAGACATTGATTTCCTGCGCGGCATGATCCCGCATCACGAGGGGGCGGTTGCCATGGCGCGGATCGTACTCGAGCACGGCAAGGACCCGGAGGTCCGCAAACTCGCCGAGAATGTGATCGCCGCGCAAGAGGCGGAAATCACCTGGATGCGCGCGCGTCTCACCGAACTGGGTCATTGATCCGCGGGGGGCTTGCCACCCCCCACTTGGACTTCCCGCAATCTTGTACAAAATCCGCGTACAAAGCTTACAGAGCTTACACGCGGACGCTACGGATCAGAGCTGTTCCATCACCGCATCCGAGGCCTCGAAATTGGTGGTGACGCGCTGCACGTCGTCATCATCCTCCAACGCCTCGATGAGCTTCATCAGCTTCTGCATGCTCTCAAGGTCCATTTCGGTCGTCGTGGTGGGTTTCCACACCAGCTTGGTCGATGTGCTCTCGCCCAAGGCGGCCTCCAGCGCCGTGGCCACCTCGCTCAAATCCGTATCCGCACACCAGATGGTGTGGCCGTCCTCACCAGATTCCACATCTTCTGCCCCCGCTTCCAGCGCGGCCATCATCACCGTATCGGCATCACCGACGCTCGCCGCATAGGTCACCTCACCTTTGCGCTCGAACATAAACGCGACGCTGCCGGTCTCGCCCAGATTGCCGCCGTTCTTGGTAAAGGTCGAACGCACGTTCGACGCGGTGCGATTGCGGTTATCGGTCATCGCCTCGACGATGATCGCTACCCCATTGGGGCCGTACCCTTCATAGCGGATTTCTTCATAATCCTCCGCATCGCCCCCCATCGCTTTCTTGATGGCGCGTTCGATATTGTCCTTGGGCATGGATTGCGCCTTGGCTTCCTTGATGGCCAGACGCAGGCGCGGGTTTTTGTCCGGGTCGGGGTCGCCCATCTTGGCCGCGACCGTTATCTCTTTGGAAAACTTTGAAAAAAGTTTCGCGCGCACGGCGTCTTGGCGCCCTTTGCGGTGTTGAATATTCGCCCATTTGGAATGGCCGGCCATGGTGCCTTCTCCTGCATATCCGGGAATCTGCCGCCTTTTATACGCTTGCCGCACCTAGGGCAACGCCCCGCCCCGCCACGTCGTTGTTTGATTTATGTCAAGTTTTTTAGACACATTAAACTGTAATCTAAAAAGATACACAGGGAGTCCCGCCATGCGCATCGTCTTGATCCATCCCAATTACCACTCTGGCGGGGCCGAAATCGCCGGAAGCTGGCCCCCCGCTTGGGTGGCCTATCTGGCGGGCCACCTGCGCGATGCAGGCTATACCGATGTCACCTTTATCGACGCCATGACCAACAATCTCGAGGATGACGCCCTGCGCAGCCGTCTGCGCGATCTAAACCCAGATGTTGTGGGTGTCACCGCCATCACCCCCTCAATCTATGTTGCGGAAAACATTCTCAAACTCGCACAAGAGGTGGTGCCCGGCGCGCTGCGCGTGCTGGGCGGCGTGCATGCGACCTTCATGTACAAACAAGTGCTGTCCGAGGCCCCTTGGGTCGATGTTATCGTGCGCGGCGAGGGAGAAGAGATTTTCCTCAACCTGATCCGCGCCGCCGACTCTGGTGATTGGCTAGAAAAGCGTAAATCCATCAGAGGCTTGGCCTATCTCGACGGCGACACGATCACCGCCACACCCGCAGCATCGACCGTCAAGGACCTCGACGCCATCAACCCCGACTGGTCGCTCCTGGAATGGGAGAAATACATCTATGTGCCGCTTGGCAAACGCGTGGCCATCCCCAACATGGCGCGCGGCTGCCCGTTCACCTGCTCTTTCTGTAGCCAGTGGAAATTCTGGCGCGACTACCGCGTGCGTGATCCAAAGAAAGTCGTGGACGAGATCGAGAACCTTGTGAACAACCACGGCGTCGGCTTCTTCATCCTCGCGGACGAAGAACCCACTATAAACAAAAAGAAATTCGTGCAGTTCTGCGAAGAGCTCATCGCTCGCGACCTGCCGCGCCGCGTGCAATGGGGCATCAACACCCGCGTCACCGACATCTACCGCGACCGCGACCTGCTGAAATTCTATCGCAAGGCGGGCCTCGTGCATGTCAGTCTTGGCACCGAGGCCGCGGCCCAACTCAAGCTCGATCAATTCAACAAGGAAACCACCGTCGCCCAGAACAAGGAGGCGATCCAGCTTCTGCGCGAGGCGGATATCTTTACCGAGGCGCAGTTCATCGTCGGTCTCGACAACGAAACCCCCGAAACACTTGAGGAAACCTTTCAGATGGCCTGGGACTGGCAGCCGGACCTCGCCAATTGGGCGATGTATACGCCCTGGCCCTTTACGCCGCTGTTTCAGGAACTCCGCGATCAGGTAGAAGTGTTTGATTTCTCTAAATATAACTTTGTCACACCAATCATGAAACCCGCCGCCATGACGCGCGGCGAACTGCTTGACGGTGTTATGAAAAACTATCGCCGTTTCTACATGCGCAAGGCGCTCTTTCACTATCCGTGGCGCGGCACCGGCTATCGGCGGCGCTATCTCTTGGGCTGTCTCAAGGCGTTTCTCAAGGCGGGCTTTGCCCGCACCTTCTATGATCTCGGCAAGGCGGGGTATTGGGGGCCACAGACCAAGAACACCGTTCACTTCGATTTCGACGAAACCCGCACCATCGCAGAGGCACAGATGGAGGATTGGGAGGCCAGCGCCGACCGTGCCGCACGCGCGGCCGAACGCCGCGAGGCCGTGCGCGCCCAGATGAAGGACCGCGCCATCGACCGCAACGAAGGCTTCAAAATGCCCAATGGGACCGAGGTCCGCGCCTGCGGCGGCAGCACGCAGCAGATGGATGCCTGACGGCAGTCATATAAGTGCCCGCATCGGCCCCAATTCGGTGCTGCAACTGGCCCCCGCGATGGACCACATCGCGGGAACAGGCGCACGCCGCGCCCTCTTCGCCCCCCTTGGCTTTGATCCTCTGCCCGATGCGACCTCGATGATCGACGAGGCGCGCGTCGCGGCCCTGCACGGCGCGCTGCGCAGGCAACATCCTGAAAATGCGCGTGAAATCTTTGTCGCCGCGGGTCAGGGCACAGGCGATTATATCCTCGCGCATCGCATTCCACACGCGGCACAAACCCTGCTGCGTGCCCTGCCCGCGCGGGTCGCAGCGCCGATCCTGACGCGTGCCATCCTTGCTCATGGCTGGACATTTTGCGGCACGGGCACATTGTCTGCCAAATCCGGCCCTCCGGTGGTCTTTACCCTGTCCGATAATCCGATCATTCGAGGGGAATCCGCCCCGGCCCCCCTCTGCCATTGGCACGCCGCGGTATTCGAGCGCCTTTTTGCCCGGCTCGTCCACCCGCGCGCGCATGCAATCGAGACTGCCTGCTGCGCCGCTGGTGCCGCGGCCTGCCGGTTCGAAATTGATTGGCGGCATTAACCTCAGAGCGGCCAGAGTAGCGGGATCAGCGCGCTTGCCAACAGACCGATGCTCAGGTTGAGCGGAATACCTACCCGCAGAAAATCGGTGAACTTGTACCCGCCGGGACCATAGACCAACGTATTGGTCTGATAGCCGATGGGCGTGGCAAAGCTCGCGCTTGCTGACACCATCACCGCCACCACCAGCGGTCGCGCATCAATACCCATGGCATCCGCCAAACCGATGGCAATCGGCGTGACAACCACAGCGACGGCATTGTTGCTGATGAGTTCTGTCAGGAGCGAGGTTAAAAGGTAAATCGCCCAGACCACCATGAACCCTGGCAAAACCGACAGCGCGGGCGCAATTCCGCCCACCATCAACTCGACCGCACCCGAGGTCTGCAAGGCAGCACCGATTGCCAGCATGGCAAAGATCAACGCCAGCAACTGTCCGTCAATAAAGGAAAAAGCCTCATCTGCATCAATGCAGCGCGCCAAGAGCACCATCGCCACCGCGATCACCGCAAGCGCCAGAATGGGGGCCACGCCAAGCGCTGCCAGCACCACGATCCCCGCAAGGGACAAAACCGCCAGCGGGGCATGCCCGCGGCGAAAGGCCCGTGCCGAGGGGTGCGAGACATCGACCATCTCCATCTCGCGCGAGAGGCGCTGAATATCCTCGGGGGCCCCCTCCAGTAGCAGAGTATCACCCACCCGCACCACCAACTCGTCCAGTTGCCGCCCGATGTTCTGATTGCGGCGATGCACGGCCAGCGGATAGACACCGTAGCGCCGCCGCAATCGCAGCGCGCCCAACGATCGCCCTACCATCTTGCAGCCCGGCGTGATCAGCACTTCGACCGTTGTCGTCTCGACCGCCGAGACCTGATCGACCCGCTTGAGGCTCTTGTTGCGCTGCAGGCTGAGCAATTCCGTCATCTGCGTCCGTAGAACCACCCGGTCGCCAACCTGCAAGGTGACATCCGCCAGATTGCGCCGGAGCGATTGATCGCCCCGGATCACATCGATCAGCCGCACCCCTTCCCGCTTGAAGAGCTGCACGCCGGTCACGTCGCGGCCAATCAGGTTGCTCTCGGGGGGGATGACCGCCTCGGTAAAAAACTTCATCTTGGAACGGTCCGACAAGAGATCCGCCATACTGTCGCGCGCAGGCAAGAGGAAGGGACCGAAAAAGCGCAGATAGATCGCCCCCCAGATCACCAATACAATGCCGAGCGGCGTCACCTCAAAGATCGTGAATGGGGCCATGCCCGCTGAACGGGCCACGCCATCAACCAAGAGATTGGTCGAGGTGCCGATCAGCGTCGTGGTGCCTCCAAGGATCGCGGCGTAACTCAGCGGGATCAGCAGCTTGGATGCCGGAATCTTGAGTGTACGCGCCAGTTGCACAAACACAGGGATCATCACAACGACCACCGGGGTATTGTTCATAAAGGCGGATCCGATCACCACCGAAATGAGCAGCATCGCAATCGCCACGCGCGGATTATGCTTGGCCTGCTGGTCGGCCAGCGTTGTAAAGGCGTCAAGCGCACCAGTGCGCACCAAGGCCCCCATTACGATGAACATCGCAGCAATGGTCCAAGGGGCGGGGTTGGAAAACACCTCTAGTGCCGCGCCATAGGGCAGCACGCCAAGCCCAAGCAACACCGCCACACCCGCAATCGCCACCACCTCAGTCGGATAGATTTCGCGCACGAAGAGAACAAACATCGCCGCAACGACCAGTAGTGTCAGCAGCGCCTGACCGGTCTGGGATACCCCGAGCATCTCAATCACTTAAACATACCCTTTCATGGCCCGCGCCAGTTTCCCCGATCCGTCGAGGGGCGGCAAGCGCCATGTGCACCACTGCGGAAAAGAAGGGAAAGGATGCGCCGCGCCGACCGCCTGTCGCAGGGTTTGTGCCACGTCTCGCCCTTCAGGGCCCCGACTGTTCCAAGCGCCCACCCTGGCGCACCATTTCAATCCGCGTAGCCCGCCCTGTGGCATCGTCGGTTTCGATGTAGACACCCGACACCGTAACCGCGCCCATGGCCGGGGTGAACCGATCCTTGGTCATACCGGTGACAAAGCGGCGCATCGGTTCGGTCTTGTCCATGCCGATCACGCTCAGGTAATCGCCGCACATGCCCGCATCGCCCTGAAACGCGGTGCCACCGGGCAGAATCTGGGCATCCGCCGTGGGAATATGGGTATGCGTGCCCACCACAAGGCTGGCGCGCCCGTCGCAGAAATGGCCCATCGCCATTTTCTCGGAGGTCGCCTCGCAGTGCACATCGACCACCGTCGCCTGCACAGCGCCCCCAAGGGGATGAACCCGCAACACCGCATCGATCGCTGAAAACGGGTCATCATAGGCGCGGCGCATGAACACATTGCCCAGCACCTGCGCCACCAGCACCTTGCGCCCACGCCCATCGGTAAACACCCGGTTCCCGCGCCCCGGCGCAGCCTTGGCATAGTTGAGCGGGCGGATCAGGCGTCCCTCACGTTCGACCGCCTGCATCATGTCCTTTTGGTCAAAGGCATGATCGCCCAAGGTCACGCAATCCGCCCCCGCCTCGAACAGGTCCTTGGCATGCGCCGCCGTAAGGCCCATCCCACCCGAGGCATTTTCGCCATTGACCACGACAAAATCCAGCTTCCACGCCTCGCGCAGCTTGGGCAGCCGTTCCGCCACCGCCGCACGCCCCGCGCGCCCCATCACATCACCGAGAAAGAGTATTTTCATGGGTATTGGTGTTAGGCCCCTGTCACGCCAAGGGCAAGGCCCAATGCAGCCCCTCAGCTCCCGCGATAGGTTGTGTAGCCATATGGCGAAAGCAAGAGCGGCACATGGTAATGCATCTCCTCCGACAGGGTGAAGCGGATTGGGATGAGGTCGAGAAAGCCGGCGTCTTTTCCCGCCGCATGCAAGTAGTCGCCTGCATGAAACAACAACTCGTAGAGGCCGGGCGCATACTCTGCCTCGGGCAGAATGGGGGTATCGGTGCGCCCGTCCGCATTGGTGCGCATCTCACGCAACGACAGGGGGCCTGCCTCCGTGATCCGGCTCAGCCGGATCAAAAGCCCCGCCGCCGGACAGCCGCGCGCGGTATCCAGTACATGCGTGGTCAAATAGCCTGACATTTCGGGGGCTCCTTGCGTGACATGACGGGTGTTTTCTGTATCTCCTTACGGAACTGGACCAAGATCAACCCCAGAAATGCAGCAAGCCCATTGACCAAGGACCTGCCCGTGGCCCAAGACCGCCCCTCGCAAATGGATCGTAACCGGTTCGTCGCCCGCTTTGGTGGGGTGTTCGAACATTCACCATGGGTGGCCGAACGCGCCTTCGATCTCGGCATAACCCCCGTCCATGACAGCGCCACCGGCCTGCATGATGCCTTCTGCCGTGTCTTTCGCGCGGCTTCAGAGGCGGAGCGCTTAACTGTGCTGCGAGCCCATCCTGACCTTGCGGGCAAACTGGCACAGGCGCGGCGGCTGACGCTCGACTCGACCCATGAACAGGCAAGCGCGGGGCTTGATGCGCTGACCGATGCCGAGCGCGCGGCGTTCGAGAACCTCAACGCCGCCTACACCGCGCGTCATGGCTTTCCCTTCATCATCGCGGTGCGGGAACACGACAAGGCAGGGATCAAGGCCGCTTTTACCCGCCGCCTGACCAACCGCAGCATCACGGAACTGGACGAAGCCTGCCGACAGGTAGAGCGGATCGCGCTCTTGCGCCTGCAGGACATGCTGTCCTGAGCCGGACACCATTCATTCTGGCCTTACGGATCAGCCGCCGCAAATCTCCTGAAGGCGCAGCCAATCGGCATCGCTGAGCAAGGGCGGCGGCGGGGCTTTGTCTGCATAGGGATCGGCCTCGATCAATGCCACAGTGGTTTCGCCGGTGATGTCGACGGCATAGGCATAGGGCCGCGCGCGCACCTGCCAGTGGGCGAACCCCGCCAACATTGTCTCGGGGGCCACTGCCTCGGGCGGATCGCGCATCAGGCTCTCGGCATGGGCGCGCAAGACGTCGTCGGGCAAGAGCCCGGTTGCCAACAATCGCAGCGTCGCCGACAGCCCGCCCTCTTCCAAGAGCTTGGACAGAGGGTCATGCGCCTCTGCGCGCAGATAGGCCGCGATGATATGCCCTGCCACAACATCCGGCTCGTCGTGATCCTCGACCAGATCGGTATTTATCAACACGGCCCCGCCGGGCAGACGCAAAGCCCCTTCGATACCGCCGCGCACAACCAGAAACTCTGCCGTGCTCCCCGCACGCGACGGCAGGCGGCGCGCCAACTGCGCGAGCGCCGTGGCACCGCCCGGCCCCTCGCAGACCGGCCCTGTCACCCGTTGCAGATGCCCCAGCAGCGCGCGACCAATCTCCGCGCGCTTGACCATGGGCACCACCTCCAACGCGTGTTGCCGCGCGGCCCCCGGTAGCCAAAAGAGCACCAGCGCCGCGACCGCCGCCACACTCGCTAGCATGCCAAACAACCTGAGCCGTCCCGGCTTGGGCCGTTGCCGCGCGACAGCGCCGCGCAGCGTCTCGATTGCCGCGATCATCTCGGCCTCGTCCTCGGCCAGTTCCAACGTCTCGCCGGGATCGCCATCGGGATGATAGATGGCGGGGTTCTGCCCCGGATTGGTCCGCGCCACCGCCGCGATCGACCAATGGGCCTGCACCCGCTCGCGCATATCGGTGATGGTCAGCGTCGCCTCGCCGACAGAGACGATTACATCCACCCGCTGCGCGTCCGGATTGGCCCGCCAAAGGCCCGCCGCCTCAAGCCGCTGATATCTGGTCAGTGCCGTCTTTTTCATGTTCCGGGGGCTGCCTGCCTTTATTTCTGGCACGCTAGCACGCCGGGGCCAAGGCGGGCAATCGCAAGAGTGCGGCGTGAAGATGCCGGATCGTGCGCGTCAGGCGGGTTGTTTGCTCACATGAGCGCCAGCAACTGCCTTGGAACCACCCGGCACTAAGGCCGCCCGCAAGAGACCGGCACGCCATCCAGATCGAATTGGCGCAAACCACATGCATGCAGGAAACGCCCCGCGGGACCATGCCCCAAACCGCACCACGCGGCTGCGCGGCGCGCTCGGCCTGATGCTGCGCGCCATCGCGGCGCTTGATCTCTGCCGGTAACGGCCTTGCCATGACAGAGCGGTTTGCATAGCCTCTGAAGGGGTATTCCACAGGGATGCTAGACAAAAATGCGGGGCATTCGAAAGACTGCGCCCTTGCCTAATCAGGGAGAAACAAATGCAACAGCTTGTCAGGGGCGCACGCGGCCTCATCGTAGGAGCGGCGCTGGTGGTCGGAATGGCCACGGGCGCGCTCGCGCAGGACCTCAAATTCTTTACCATCGGGACCGGCGGCACCGCCTATACCTACTATCCGGTGGGTGGGGTCATCGCCAACGCCATCTCAAACCCGCCCGGCTCGCGCCCCTGCGAAGAGGGCGGAAGCTGTGGCGTCGCGGGCCTCATCGCTTCTGCCGTGTCGTCGCGCGGATCGGTGGACAACGTCAACGCGATCATGTCGGGCCTGCGCAATTCGGGCTTTGCCCAATCTGACGTCGCCTATTGGGCCTATACCGGCACCGGCACGATGGCAGGCCAGCCGCCCGCCGAGAAACTTCGCACCATCGCGGCGCTATTTGACGAGCATATTCACCTTGTCGCTCTTGCCGACAGCGGTATCGAAAGCGTAAAGGATCTGGCTGGCAAGCGCGTCTCGCTCGATGAGCCGGGATCCGGCACCTATGTCGATGCAGGACTCATCCTCGAGGCAAACGGCCTCTCGGTCGATGACGTGACCGCCGAGGCGCTCAAGGGCGATGCCGCCTCCGAAGCGCTGCGCAATGGCAAGATCGACGCCTTCTTTGTTGTCGCGGGCTATCCGGCAGGTTCCTTGGTGGAACTGGCCTCTGCCGCCGATATCAAGCTTGTGCCCATCTCGGGCGACGGCGCGGCGACGCTGACCGAGAAGTACAACTTTTTCTCGCAAAGCGCGATCCCAGAAGGCGTTTACGAAGGGGTTGGCGCCACAGAAACCGTGTCGGTGGGCGCACAGTGGTTCACCTCCGCCGATGAGGACGCCGAGCTGATCTACGAGATCACCAAGGCGCTCTGGAACGAAAACTCGCGCAAACTGCTGGATGTCGGCCATGCCAAGGGTGCCACGATCACGCTGGAAACGGCGCTGAGTGGCGTGGGCGTGCCGCTCCACGACGGGGCCGAACGCTTTTACAAAGAGGCCGGGCTGATCAAGTGACCGGTTCCGCCTGACACCCAATCCCGGCCGCCGCACCCCGGTGGCCGGGATTTTCTTTCCCCTTTTCTACGCAGGACAACCCCATGGCCGATCCCGAACTGACCGCCGAAGAGCTGCACGAGATCGAGCGG
>SWCD01022822.1_pt1 | contig 19450 bp, 20 predicted proteins | sample 4693011 | NCBI WGS metagenome assembly SWCD01 (sample SAMN10267278, study PRJNA491770) | bioreactor metagenome | isolation source: DHS bioreactor inoculated with marine | place: Japan: Omine Ridge, Nankai Trough | reverse complement strand
CGGAGGTCGGCGCCTACTGTGGAAAATCATTATGTCTAGGCGCTAAAAAATCATGATGAATCTTGTAGATATTAATAACTGTGGCAGTTCAACACAAAGTAACGGTCGCACCGTAGATCTTTGCCATATAATTAAACAAGAGATAAATTTTCACCATGCCATCATGGCTATATTGGTTGGTCACGAACTAGCAATGCCCGCAAGACCCGAAAACAATAAAATTGATGATGATATTGGAACTGTTATTCTTGCACTTGTTCAAGGCATAAGCTCATCTGCACATACAATATTGTTTTTATCAGAATCTACAGGTGTCCATACAAGAGACTGTTATGGTATTGCTCGTACAATTTTTGAAACATCAATAAATGCTTGCTATATCTTAGCAAAAGGGAAAGATGCTGCCATTAAAGCGAACGAACATTCGAACGTAAAGTCAATTAAAGATATGAATCGCGAATCTAGAATAGGAGAAAGCGTACTTGATTTCTCTTACATCGATTCATCCAAATTCACAATACCCGCAAAAATAAAAACTGACATTCGAAAATTTCAAACAAATAATGGCAAAGAAAAACCATGGACGAAATTAAGTGTGGATAAAAGAATATTAGCTGTAGGCGATGCATTCGGTAAAGATGTTTTAAAAACGTTACATTTAGCGCGTTTCATTATTTATAGACATTCTTCAGAAATATTGCACGGTAGCTTATTTGGTTGTAAATATTTTTTTGGAGCAACAGAATTTCAGAATAAAAAGGTAACGCCAGAGTCACTAACAAATAATTTTGCCGTTCAACATGAACTTATTCTTACTAGTTGTTTATTATCTATGTCATCCGTACTAGATTGCTTTCATTATAAATATGGTTTTGAAAGCGCGTACATACACAATAAAAAGCTACTTACAGACTTAAAAAATAATACACTTGACCCTAAAGATATCATTGAAACTCACATAAATAAATGAGCATTAAAAACACGCCTAACAATGCGCTGCAGTTGACCAGTAATACGCCGCTTCGCTCTGTATTACGGTCAACTGAGCTAAGTCGTTACGATCTACTGTTAGCGCACCATTTTTGCTTTTGACTTTTTTCCACTTCAGCAAGCCATTGAGGCTGTGCTATTGTCATGGGCTTTCCGTGAAAACTGTCTGAGCGTTTTTTTGCGAGTTTTTTCGCGGCATGACAATGGTGCGGCCTCAATGGGAACCCCTGTGCTTTTTACAGGGGCGCAGCTGGTGTGGCGGCCTTTTCTGGGTACTCTTTTGGGCTGTAGCAAAAGAGTACCTCGCCAGCGGGGCGAGACCCGCAATGCCTCAGCAACAAAAGTCATAAATATTAACAACAAACACTCCACGGGGTCAGGTCTTTCCTTGCCACATTCCCCCTGTTATTTCCTGGTTGTTTAAAATAAGCTATTTTTGTTAGCTGTCTTTGTATAGAATCCGCCATAAAATTTTTTCTTATTAAATGTTTCCAGAACATTAACGTTTAACTAGCGACACCTTCATCCCTTTCTAACAAGACACAAAATCAATGACTGATAAAACAATAGCAACTCACAACGGTAATTTTCATGCAGATGATGTTTTCAGTATCGCTGCATTCAAGAGCATATTTCCTTCTTTTAAGCTCATTCGCACACGTGATTTAGAGCTTATCGCCAGGGCAGATATTGTGATTGATGTAGGCGGTGAATATGATCCAGAGTCAGACCGTTTTGATCATCATCAGCGTGGTGGTGCAGGTGAGCGCGAAAATGGTATTCCTTATTCATCGTTTGGTTTAATTTGGCAGAAATATGGCCTGGAAATATGCCAGGGTAACCAGGATGTAGCAAATGCTGTTGATGCTGGTCTGGTGTCAACGATTGATGCCATCGATTGTGGTCATGTTGAAGGTGTTTCTAAAGGTATTAGCCTTAGCCAGACTATTTCAATGTTTAACCCGACCTGGCAGGAAGATAGTCACTTTGATGCCTGTTTTGATGAAGCGGTTGATTTTGCATCGCGCGTTTTAACACGATTCATTGCATCGGCTAACGGTGGCATCAGTGCGAAAGAAATTGTGGCTAAAGCGATTGATAATGCAGAAGATCCAAGAGTGATTGTATTAGAAAAATATACCCCGTGGAAAAGAACGGTTCATGCCTTATCTGAAGAGGCTTTATATATGATTTACCCATCTCCGAATGGCCACTGGAGAATTCAAACAGTACCTGTTGAACCAGGTTCATTCGAAGACAGAAAATCGCTGCCTAAACAATGGGCTGGCTTATCCGATAAAGCGCTTAAAGAAGTGACCGGTATTGATGATGCCATGTTTTGCCATAATGGTTTATTTATTGCGGGTGCAGAAAAATTTGAAAGCACTATGAAAATGGCATCCATCGCACTTAAAGAATAATAAAAGAACAATCGGGGACAGACCCTCTTGATTTTTTGCTCATCCTTTTTCTCGCCTGGAAATATGCATGTACTATCATCGTCTCGTAATCTCATACAAGGGCACCAGCTACTTTGGCTGGCAAGACCTGGGGTCAGACGCACAAAAGCCTACCGTTCAGGCAAGTATCCATCAGGTACTAAAAAAAATCTGCAAATATCAGCACTGTACTATTTCCGCTGCAAGTCGAACCGATGCGGGTGTCCATGCACAGGGCCAGGTTGTAAAAATCACTATCCCCATAGCAATCGAATCAGGAAAACTCCTGCCTGGCATGAATTCACTATTGCCCGATGATATCCGTATCCTGCAATGCGAACCCTGTGCCGCAGAATTTAATCCGAATAAGGACAGCAAGCGCAAAGAGTATCATTACTATTTTTGTACAGATCCGATCTACAACCCGGTTCTCAATGATATCGTTGCGCCTGTTCCCTCTAACAGCCGCTCTAATAGTCGCTCTAATAGTAACGCCTCAGCCACCGAACTACTGGATATAGCAGCACTTGATATAGAACGCATGCAACGAGCCTGCAAACTCTTCATTGGCGAACATGATTTTTATAGCTTCGCGGGTCGAGATGCCAGTATTAGTTCGACCTTCCGTACTATTTTTAGCTGTGAAATCTTGCAAGCTCAACCTTCAACCTTCGGTAATGAAATTTACTATCTTAAGATCGTTGGCAATGGTTTTTTAAAGCAGATGGTTCGGTACATTGCGGGTGCTTTATTTGCGCTCGGCAGAAACCAGCTTCGCCTGAGTGATATTAGTGAGGCACTGGTGAATCACAAAGAGGAAAAGATCAGTTCCAGAGCCAAATCGCGCGGGCTGCATTTGATTCGAATTTGTTATTAGTAATTAAAGAATTAAAAATAAATCAATGGAGTCTGACCCTGTTGATTTTTTAGTGTTCCCGCGTCTTACAATGTAATAATGCGAACCAGGTCAGTGCCGCCAGACTGTTGTCCATGGCCGGCCGTTATAATCAGGATATCCCCGCTGTTTGCATTTACCATCTTCCTGGCCTCTGCAATAGCAAACTCTATGCGGGCATCGTCATCGGGCTCTCCCTGGTACAGTGCGGGTATTACGCCCCAGTTCATCGATAGTTTACGTGACACCTTGCTGGAGGATGTGATCGCAATAATAGGGCAGTCCGGGCGATATTTTGATATCAGGCGTGAAGTGAAACCGGACTCTGTCAGACTGATGATGGCCACTGCATTCAGATTTGCCGCCATACTGACCGAAGCCTGCCCGATCGCCTGTGTTACCACATTGGCAGGATTGGGTTTAATCTTCTGCAGATACCCGTATTCTCGCAACGACGCCTCGGCGCGCAGTGCTATCGTTGACAGTGTTCGCACCGATTCCAGCGGGTATTTGCCGACAGCCGTTTCGCCGGATAGCATGACCGCTGAGGTGCCATCGAGAATCGCATTGGCGACATCGCTGGCTTCAGCGCGGGTCGGTTTTGGATTGCGCTCCATCGATGCCAGCATCTGGGTAGCCGTTATCACCGGCTTGCCATTGCTGACTGTGGTGCGGATGATTTTCTTCTGTGTCGTTGGAACATCGGCCAATGGCAGTTCAACGCCGAGATCACCACGCGCCACCATAACGCCGTCAGCCGCATCAACAATCTCTTCCATGTTTGCGACACCGGCCTTGTTCTCAATTTTGGCGATGATGGGAATCAGTGCATTCTTTTCAACCAGGATCTCACGCATCTTGTAGATGTCGTCGGCACTCTGAACGAATGAAGCGGCGATATAGTCAACATCATTTTCTGCGGCAAAGCTCAGTTCCTTGATGATGTCATCACGATTTTCAGGGCTGACAGCGCTCATCGCCAGCTGTGTGTCTGGCAGGTTGACGCTTTTCGAGTTGCCCAGTAGTCCGCCGTGGATGACGCGGCAGTTGATAACACCATCGCTGATATTGTCCACTTCCAGTTCAATGGCACCGTCATCGAGCAGGATAGGTACGCCCTTGTGTACTTCTTCAAAAAGTTTCAGGTAAGTGATCGACACACCCGCAGCATCACCCACTCGATCTTCTGTGTGCAGACTGAAAATCTCACCAGGTACCAGTGTGGCGGCACCATCCACGAGCAGCCCGGTGCGAACCTCAATACCACGGGTATCGATCATGATAGCAATATTGCGGCCAAGTTCGCTGGCCGCCGCGCGCAGGTTCAATATCTGCTGGCTGTGTTTTTTATGTGTGCCGTGAGAGAGGTTCAAGCGGGCAACATTCATACCCGCTTCGATTATGGCCTTGAGCATTTCCGGTGTTTCACATGCCGGGCCGATGGTAGCGATGATCTTGGTCTTTCGTATCGGGGTGTGGGTGTCGGGTGTTGTGTTCATGATGGCTTCCAGCGCATTTGTTTGAGCATGAGTATACAATTTACTGCAGAAAAACCTTTGACTAATATCATGGCAACGATATTCTTAAGTGCGCAAGGTGTTAGATGGGTACGCAAAATAATTCCTCAGAACAGATATGTTGATGGCAGGACACTCCCGGAAATGATGCAGGACTTTATGAAAGCAGGTGGTCAGGTTATCCTCTGTCAGATGTGTATGAAAAATGTTGGCGGAATAAAAAAGGAGTAAAATCAATGGGGTCAGATTTGATTGATTTTAGGAATGACTGCGTGTAACTTGTCCAATGGATTCTGACCCCATTGATTTCTTTGTTGCGCCAAAATAAGAGGGTCAGATTGCCCTGAATTTTCTATGGTCTTGCTTCTGATGTTACTGCTTTGAGATATTTATGAAAAAAACGTTTAAATTAACCCACGAAAAAATCAAGCTTCCGAGGCTTGTTGATGCCATTAAGCATGAAGTTAAGAAATATATAAAAAGAGAGCGCAGGCGAGCTGTACCCGAGGATGCTGATTTTTGGGATTTTGACTGTCGATTCGGCGCTGACGAGGCAAGTAGCAAAGTTATTCATGTATCCGAGATCAATAAATCTATTAGTTGGGCTGAGTCAGAACAGATTGAAAGTTTTTATCTAGAGATTCTGGCTAAGCCTCGCTCTAGAAGAAAAAAGCCCGATACAGAGTAGCAGGAATTTATAAATTAAAGGGGGCATAGCCCTTTACTAAGCTCACCAAACTCATACTGGAGATGCCAATGAATGAACAGCTAATGTCCATTCAAGACACCTTGCTCAACATTACAACGAATAATTATTTGTTAGCTGTAGTGGTACTGGTCGTTAGTTACCTGATGTATTTGATTGCCAGTCGAATTATCCTGGTATCCCTTAAAAAACTGTTTAAACATACAGCAACGCATGTGGATGATGTTTTTGTCGAACAGGGTGTGCTTCGTCGACTGGCTTATTTTGTTCCTTTACTGGTCATTTATCTGTCTGCTGATCTGTTTCCTGAATACAGTGATTACATTAGACGATTTTTGACTGCCTTACTGGTTGTTGTTTTAATACTGGTAATAAATGCTGTTCTGGATGCAGTTAATGTTATCTATAGACAAAGTAAATTTGCACAGGTTTTAAATATCAAAAGCTATCTACAGATAAGTAAACTTCTGTTGAATATCCTGGGTGGCATTATTGTTATTGCGATTGTGATTGATAAATCACCCATCTATTTACTCAGTGGTATCGGTGCTTTAACGGCGGTTTTATTATTGATTTTTAAAGATACTATTTTATCGTTTGTCGCCAGTATTCAGATACATTCAAATGAATTATTCAAAGTGGGTGATTGGCTGGAAGTGCCTCAATTTGGCGCAGATGGTGATGTTATTGATATCGCCTTACATACTGTGAAAATTCAGAACTGGGATAAAACTATTTCAATTATCCCTTCGCACAAACTCATCGAATCTTCGTTCAAGAACTGGCGTGGTATGTCTGAAAGTGGTGGCAGGCGTATTAAACGTTCTATCTATATCGATCAGACGAGTATTCGTTTTTGCGATGAGCAGATGATTGAAAAATTTAAATCATTTAAACTACTCGCACCTTATCTGGAAGCGAAACTAGCAGAAATTGATGCGTCAAATGCCGATAAAAACATCAATATGCAGGCGCTGGTCAATGGTCGCAGGTTGACTAATATAGGAACATTTAGAGCTTATATAGAAACGTATTTAAAGCATCATCCTATGATCAACCAGGACCTCACCTTCCTGATTCGGCAGCTGGCACCCAGCGAAAAAGGCATACCGATAGAGATTTATGTGTTTACCAATATTACGGACTGGATTGCTTACGAAGCGATTCAGGCAGATATATTTGATCACCTGCTGGCCGTGCTGACTGAATTTGAATTACAGGTATTCCAGAATCCTACTGGTAAGAATTTCGAACAGTTAGGAAAGCTGAATCAGGTAAGACTAAATTAAAAGAAATAATCAAAATTATGATCCCGAGGATATTATTAGGCACAGCCAGCATTCCCAATAACGGTGGTGAACTGAGGCTGACTCAACACGAGGATGATTTTTCTATTCATCTAAAAGGTGTGCGTGGTGAGTTAATGAACAGTCGAAAGCATTGTTCCGAGCTAGCCCTGGCTGAATTAGGTTGCGCGCATATTCAAGGGGTAGAGAAAACCAGGGTGTTGGTCGGCGGTCTGGGGATGGGCTTCACTCTGGCCGCAACACTCAAAGCAACAGCAATAAGTTCTCAGGTAGTTGTTGCTGAACTGGTACCCGAAGTTATCGAATGGAATAAAGGCCCGTTGGGCGAATGTGCAGGCAGGCCGCTTGATGATACCAGGGTTCAGGTACACCCGGGCGATGTGGCTGAGCTGTTCAAAGTAAAGTCAGTCAAACCTGGGCAAGTCAAAACAAAGCAAGCAACTTATGACGCTGTTTTATTAGATGTTGATAACGGCCCCGAGGGCTTTACATCCGCCGACAATAACAATCTATATTCAATCGAAAGTTTACAGGCCATACGACAAACACTTCATCCTGGTGGCGTGTTAGCGATATGGTCAGCCTGGCATGATCCAAAATTCACCCGGCAACTGAAAAAAACGGGCTTTAAGGTTGAAATCAAAACCGTCAGGGCGCATAAAGGTAAAGGGAGTCGTCATACTATTTATTTGGCGACGAAATAAGTGGGGGCGCTCTAACCTGACCCTGTGTTTCTATGTTTTCTGGCAGCCGCCACAACTCTGGTAGAATACTTAAACTTTTTTGCAGAGAATACCTGTGTCACTTAATCAGATTAAAATTGCTCTTTATTCACTTTTCCTGACCAATAAGTTTGGTCTTAAACTGAGAAAAGTGAACGATGCCGTTGAAGTTACCAAGCTTCGCCTGGAATATGCTGAAACCCTGTTGTCGCGTTTAAATATTAGCGTAGAAGTTGATGGCGTAGAAAAGATTGAGCAGGGTGGTCAGTATCTTATCATTTCTAATCATCGAAGCATTATCGACCCTTTGATTGTCGAAATGGCGCTTAAGAACAAAGGCATTAATAGTTTGTGGATCGCTAAGAAAGAACTTTACAATTCATTTTTCTTTGGCACATTTACACGCAATGCAGGCACTATATTGCTGGACAGGGATTCAAAGCAAATGAGCTTGTTCTTTAAGCAGATCAAGACGAAGGTTGCACAGGGGTATTCAATCTGCATCTTTCCTGAAGGTACGCGCAATAAAGATAATGCGCCATCGCCTGAGTTCAAAGAAGGTTCTCAAATAATAGCAATGAAAAACAGATTGAAGATATTACCTGTTTTCATTAAAACTAATAGCAATGAAGTTTTAATGGAAGCAATAAAAAATAACACCAGCGATCTTAAAGTGACTATAGAAATTGGTGACTTGATTGACTATAAAGACCGCTCTAGAACATTGAAAGAATCTTACAGACTACGATTTAACCTTTAAGTAATAGGGGCCAGAGCACGATTATTACTTAATATTTGGGAGCAGAGTAAAAACGCTAATTTACATACATTTTTAATTAGCCCCTGATTCCCCTTTACTACCCGTGGATTAATCGTGCTCTGGCCCCAAATATATACCTGTCTCCAGGATTGCTACGTCCATCCCTGGGTTAATCGATTGATTTATCCTGTAACCCCTTTAATTCAGTTAAGGTGTAAAATGCGCTATGAAATTTCCAAAACGCATCCAGCCGCTGATTGATGATGGCCTGGTGGATGAAGTCATTAGCCAGTTGATGAGCGGCAAAGAAGCCACGGTTTATGTGGTGCGCTGCGGGGCCGAGATCCGCTGCGCCAAAGTATACAAAGAAGTCAATAAACGCAGCTTCAAAAAAGCCGTGGAGTATCAGGAAGGGCGCAAGGGCCGCAATAGTCGCCGCGCCCGCGCCATGGAGAAAGGCTCCAAATTTGGCCGTAATCAGCAGGAAGAAGCCTGGCAAAATGCCGAAGTCGATGCACTCTATCGTCTGTCGAATGCCGGCGTACGTGTGCCCAAACCCTACGGTTGTTTTGACGGTGTCCTGCTGATGGAATTGATCACCAATGACGAAGGCCATGTGGCCCCGCGCCTGAACGATGTTTCCATGACCACCGAGCTAGCGCTGGCAGACCACGCCGTTGTTATGAAATACGTGATGCGCATGCTTTGCGCCGGTGTAGTGCATGGCGATCTGTCAGAGTTTAACGTGCTGGTCGATGATTATGGCCCGGTCATTATCGACCTGCCGCAGGCGGTGGATGCGGCTGGCAATAACAATGCGAAGGCAATGCTGGAACGGGACGTTAACAATATGACGGCCTATTACGGTCAGTACGCGCCAGAATTGCTCGGCAGCAAATACGCCAAAGAAATCTGGGCACTTTTTGAAGACGGCGAATTACATCCAGAAGTCGAACTAACCGGGCAGTTTGAGGAAAGTGCTGAAGCTGCTGACGTGGATGTGGTGATGCAGGAAATTAAAGCGGCATTTGCCGAAGAGCAAGAGCGCCAGGAGCGTATGCGTGAAGCAGCAGGGTTATAGTGATGGCTTCATTTGCACATACATCCCTTCAATCTAACACCAGCTATCGTGTGAAACAATAACGTGAAAGAATGTAACCAGTGTGGCAAATGCTGTATCAAATACAGCAACGGCGGTCTAACGACATCGGTCAGCCAAATCGACTATTGGGCTAACTACAGGCCTGAAATAGTTAAATACGTTAAAAACGGCAACATCTGGATGGATCCAGACACGGGCAAACAGATAGAATTGTGTCCGTGGTTAAGGAAAGCGCCCAGGCAAAACAAATATACCTGTGACATTTATTTCGATCGACCTGATGATTGTCGGTTTTATCCTTCGACGCTGGATGAAATGGTGGCGGATGGCTGTGAGATGATAGAAGAAAAAGATTTATCACATCCGAAGCAAGGACAGAAGGCGCTGGATATTATTATGCAAGATAGCCGGCAGGTCTTTGAGTAATAGTGGGCTTCCGGGCGTTCACTTTAAGAAATTAAAAGCGTTATGAATTCTGCAAAAATCTGTATCGGATTAGTTAATCCAAAAAGCCCGGAAAATGTCGCTTCTGTGTTGCGTGCTGCGGGTAACTATCGCGTCAATAGCATTTTTTATACCGGTACACGTTACCCGCGCGCGGCCAGGCTTAATCCGTGCACGGTTGATATGCGTCGCAAGGTAAGCAAAGACATTGCACTTACAGGCGTTGAACATCTGATTGACGACACGCCTGATGATTTAGACATTGTATGTATTGAATTTGCTGAAAATGCGATTGCCTTACCTGCGTACCGGCACCCGCACGATGCTTTCTATGTTTTCGGCCCGGAAGACGGTACCATCAGTCAGAGTATTATCGACAGGGCTGCTGCGGTTGTTTATGTACCGACGGTTGGTTGCATGAATTTGGCCGCCGCGGTGAATGTTGTTTTATATGATCGACTGGCAAAGTCTTCTAATGATTTCTCCAGCAGCCTTGAAGGCAATCGATTGATTCGTAAAAGCCGGGATATTAATAATTGTTTGAAGCTTGGTTAAAAAACAACAGGGGTCAGAGAACACATACTCTAATATTAGAAACAATTGCTCTCTGACCCCTATTTATTTTATTATGGGCAAATCTGTTACTGTCCTGCTATTCAGATCGGGTGTTATAACTAATTATCAACGTAAAGTAAGAAAGGCGAGATATGTTACAAACTATTGTTAAAAAATGGTTCCGGGATAAAAATTCCGGTTTTCTCGATAACGGGAATGGTCCAGACATTATGGTAGACAAGGCCGACCTTGTTAACTGTGAATTTTTAAAAGTTGGTGTGATGGTCGAATTTGAATGTCACGCAGATAAGCGAGGTTTGATCGCTAAAAAAGTCAAGCTTTTGCAGCAGAATAAGTCGAACAGCCAAAAAAATAAAGGCAAGCGCAACACTAAGGAATTTCGACCCGGTGTTATGACTTAACTACAGAAAACTGAATTAAAGCGGACTGAGATATTTATCGGCAACCGGTCCGGCAAACAATAGGGGCCAGAGAGCACACACTCCAATATTAGAAACAATTGCTCTCTGACCCCAATTAATTAAGCGTTAGGCGAATAAAGAGAATGAAAATGACAAAATATGTAAATCTCATTATTACTGTCTTCTGCTTACTAATAAGCAGCACAATAAACGCCAATGAAGACTCAAGGCAATATGTCAAACTACCAGAAATGATGCAACAGCACATGATGTCAAATATGCGAGATCACTTAGTAACGATAAATATAATACTAAAAAACTTATCAAGCGATAAACTCGATGAGGCTGCAGAAATTGCAGAATCACATCTAGGTATGACTTCTCTAAAATTGCATAATGCAAGTCACATGGCAAAGTTCATGCCTGAAGGTATGCGCCAGGCTGGTACAAATATGCATAGAGCAGCAAGCCGCTTCGCACTAAAAGCGCAAGAAGGCGAGTTATTGCCAGCATATAAGGCTCTTTCAGAAATAACATCTGCCTGTGTGGCATGTCATGCAGGTTATCGCATAAGGTGATTAAAAAGAAATGGGGTCAGAGAGCAATTGTTTCTAATATTAGAGAATATTGCTCTCTGACCCCAATTAATTAGGGCTGGCCAGAAAATCAAATCTCAGCCAAAGCCCAAACATCAAACGCCGGCTCCTCATAAGGATGACTATCCTTCAAAGCCCGAACCACCCCTGCAACAAACTCATCCGCACAAACCATCTCAACCTTTACCTCCCGAACATACTCAACTTCCCCCTGTGAACCAATCGCCGGATTGCTGCCAGCCAGTGGCCGAAACTGCCCGCTACCATCCGTCTGCCAGCAGCAGCTGTCATAATTCCCGATTCGCCCGGCACCAGCGTCAAACAGCGCCTGTTTGACTGTTTCCACAGACTTTTCAGGGACATATATGCAAATTTTAAACATGGTGAGTCCTGTTCGGTAAGCTTGAAATAGCTTAGACTAGCACCATTGTAAATAGACCAAAAATTTAATTAAACAGGAACAAATAAATGAGTGGTGGTATCCAATTATCGTCTGAGATGATTTCAGACATCAAGGCTGTGGTAATGAAAAATGACCCGGCAGCAGAAAACGATCTATATTTCATGCAGTATCTGTCTGCCATCACCGGCTACGTGCTGGCGCAGCAGGATCAGCCGGGCCTTGACAAGAAAAGCCTGCTGAATGATCTGTCACACTTCATGGAGCAGGTGCTCAACCAGGTCGAACAGGACATGAAACCACCCGAAGATGCGTTTGGTGTGTGGAAACCGGGCGACAGCTAAACCCATGGAGATCGATTTCTGGTTAGAGCGCTGGGACAACAATCAAACTGGTTTTCATCAGCAGCAGGTTAATCCTTATCTCACGTATTTCTATGGTGAGAAGGGGCCGGCTGCCGGGCAGCGTGAAAAACTGAAAGTGTTCGTGCCGCTGTGTGGCAAGAGCAAAGATATGCTGTGGCTGTCACAAGGTGGCTATAAAGTATTTGCTGTGGAATGCAGCGAGCGCGCGGTAAAAGATTTCTTCGAAGAAAATGCGTTGAATTACAAACACGCACAAAAAGACGAACATGCGTTGTATCAGTCCAGCGATCTGTCGACATTGATCGAGGTCTATCAGGGCGATTTTTTTGAGTTGCAGCCAGAGGTGCTGGGCGATATCACCGATATATTCGACCGTGCATCACTGGTTGCATTGCCGGTCGAGATGCGTCAGCAGTACGCGAAGAAGATGGTGGAATTGCAGAAGCCTGGTGTGCGCACCTTGCTGGTCACCTTGACGTTTGATCCACAGGAGATGAACGGCCCGCCTTTTTCTGTTACCGAAGAAGAAGTAAACGAATTATATTCAGAAAACTTTTCGGTGCAGAAACTGCTGACCAAAAATGTTATCGATGAAGAACTCGGCCTGAAAAAACGCGGACTGACTGCGCTGACTGAAACCGTGTATAAGTTAGTTAGGAAATAGTGCTTATTGTTTCAGATTAGGGAGACTCAGGATGACAGAGCAGCAAATAACCAGAGCTTCCTTAAATTAATGAATGCTTTAGTAGAACCGCAAAGTTATTTTTTTACTTGAGCTTTTCTTTGTGTTCTTTGCGGCTCTGCGAGAGAAAATGTTTTAATTTGAATGTCCAGAAATTATTCGAATATCCACGTATATAATGTGTAAACCAAAGAGAATATAAATTTTATGTCATCAGTAATGTCACAAGACAGTTCGACCGCCACGTCTACATCAGCGACGGCCGTAAAAAGCCATCCTTCCTTCGAGTGGGTTCGCAGTGAGCACATCGACTCGTTGAACTTAACGTTGCAGGAATACCGGCACATAAAAACCGGCGCGCTGCATTACCACATGGACGCGGATAATACCGAGAACGTTTTCCTTATCGCGTTTAGAACGGTGCCGATGGATTCGACCGGGGTCGCGCATATTCTGGAGCATACCTCGCTTTGCGGCAGTAAAAAATATCCGGTGCGTGATCCGTTTTTCATGATGATCCGCCGTTCGTTAAATACGTTTATGAACGCTTTTACCAGCAGCGACTGGACGGCTTACCCGTTTGCCAGCCAGAACAAAAAAGATTTTAACAACCTGATGGACGTGTACCTGGACGCGGTGTTTTTTACCCGTCTCGACGAACTGGATTTTTTACAGGAAGGCCATCGCGTCGAGTTCAAAGAAACAAACAATGCGGACAGCGAACTGGAATACAAAGGTGTGGTGTTCAACGAGATGAAAGGTGCGATGAGCTCGCCGGTGAGTGTGTTGTGGCAGGAAGTCAGCAAATATCTTTACCCGACTTCGACCTATCATTACAACAGCGGTGGTGAGCCACAGGATATTCCCGACCTGACTTATCAGCAGCTGAAAGATTTTCATCAGACACACTACCATCCGAGTAATGCCATCTTCATGACCTTTGGTGACATTCCTGCCAGTGAACATCAGCAGAAATTTGAAGAGCAGGCGTTAAATGCGTTTGAAAAACTGGACGTAGAGATTTCGGTAAACCCCGAAAAACGCTATCTCGCACCGCTGATCGTCGAGGAAGCTTACGCCTATGATGCAGTCGGCGATGAGACCACCGAAGACAAAACGCATCACGTGTTGAGCTGGTTGCTTGGCCCCTGTACTTCGCTCGATGACATGATGAAAGCCAATTTGTTGTCGCAGGTTTTACTGGATAACAGTTCATCACCGTTGCGCCAGGCGCTGGAAAAAACTGATCTTGCTGCTGCACCATCACCTTTATGCGGGCTGGAAGATTCTAATTATGAGATGTGTTTTTTATGTGGCGTCGAAGGCAGTAAAGTCGAAGATGCACAGGCTTTCGAAAAGCTGGTGTTAGATGTGTTGAACGATGTCGCTGAAAATGGCGTGCCGCACGAAAAACTCGAAGCGGTCCTGCATCAGCTGGAATTAAGCCAGCGCGAAGTCGGCGGTGACTCCTATCCGTTTGGTCTGCAATTGATCCTCAGCGGACTGACTGCTGCCATCCATCGCTCTGATCCTGTGTCCTTGCTTAATCTTGACCCGGTGATCGAATCGTTGAGAGAAGATATCAAGAATCCGGAATTTATCAAAGATCTGGTACGTGACCTGTTACTCGATAATCAGCATCGTGTGCGTCTGACCTTGCGCCCGGATGAGGAATTAAGCCAGCGCAAGGAGCTGGCGGAAAAAACCGAACTTGCCGCCAAACGCGCAACCATGAGTGATGAAGAGAAACAGCATGTCGTCGAACAGGCAGCGGCATTGGCGGAACGACAGTTGCAGGAAGATAATCCTGAGATGCTACCCAAAGTCGGTTTACCTGATGTGCCTGCGGAAATAAAAATTCCACAGGCAACGAAACAGGCGATCGCTGGTACTGATTCAACCATTTACAAGCAGGGCACCAACGGTCTGGTGTATCACGAAATCATATGTGAACTGCCCGAACTCAGCGATGATGAGCTGGCTGTGCTGCCGTATTATTCTTCCTGCCTGACCGAACTCGGTTGCGGCGATAAAGATTATCTGCAGATGCAGGAATGGCAGTCAAGCGTCAGCGGCGGCATCCATGCCTCGCAGAGTATCCGCGCCTGCACCGATGATGAACAGAAGATCCGCGCTTATTATATTTTTTCCGGCAAAGCACTGGGTCGAAACAATAAAAAGCTGGCCGAGCTGCTGCACCAGACATTAAACACCGTGCGTTTTGATGAAGAGGATCGCATTGCTGAACTGGTCACGCAGATGCGCTCGCGTCGTGAACGCAGTGTCACCGGCAGTGGACATACGCTGGCGATGTCAGCCGCGGCCAGTGGTTTAAGTCCGGTGGCTTCACTCAATCATCAGTTTGCCGGGCTGGCAGGTATCAAGTCGTTGAAAGCGCTGGATGATTCCCATAAAGAAAAAGCCTCGGTAGAACAGACGGCGCAGCTATTTTCTTCGATCCACGAAAAAATAAAAGCTGCTGCAAAAACTTATATGCTGACCGTCGAAGCACATAAAGTTGACGAGACAGTAAAAGAGTTCGAAGAAGTCTGGCAGCAGAAAGATGCCAACACCGGCAATTTATTCAGCTTGCCCGAAATCAAACAACAGACAAAACAGATGTGGATCGCCAATACTCAGGTTAATTTTTGTGCGAAAGCGTATCCCACGGTCACCATGGAGCATGCCGATGCTGCAGCATTATCTGTGCTCGGCGGATTTTTGCGGAACGGCTATCTGCACACCGCAATCCGCGAGCAGGGTGGCGCTTACGGTGGCGGTGCGACACAGGACACCAACACGGCGGTCTTTAAATTTTATTCTTACCGTGACCCGCGCCTGAGTGAGACGCTGGATGATTTCGGCAGGGCGATAGACTGGATGCTGGAAAACGGCCATGAAGAGCGTCAACTGGAAGAAGCGATCCTCGGTGTCATCGGTGGTATGGATAAACCGGGTTCGCCAGCCGGTGAAGCCAGAGCCGCGTTTCATAATGAATTACATGGCCGCAGCAGAGAGAAGTTACAGCTGTTCCGTCAGCGTGTGCTCGAGGTCAGCATCGATGACCTGAAACGTGTGACAGAGACCTACCTTAAAAACGGTGAGGAAAGCATCGCGGTTATCACCAGTGCGGCAACCTACGAAGACGTCGGTGATCTGGGTCTGGACGTGGTGCATCTGTAAGTCTTTGTTAAGCGGTGGGACGTTTATCGCGATGTAATATTTTAAGAGAAACTCTGATTAATGATTGTTTTGTCATCCTGAGCGAAGTCGAAGGATCTTATACCACCGAGCAATCAACTTCGCTCAGGATGACACACGCCAGAGCTTCCTTAACGATATGTTACAAATGAATATTTTATACATCGGTTCTTCCGCCGCTTTATCTTTAATCCCTTTTAAAAAATTACTATCGGAAAATTTTACCGTCTCTGCGGTGGGCGTTGTTACCCCCATCGTTTTCGATAAAAAAATTATAGCCCTGGAAAATGAGTCACTGGCGCTGGCGGCAAATGCGCTGGCGATTCCCGTGATCGATTTTTCTCAGGCGGCTCAGGACATCGTTGCACAGTGTGAAGAATATGCTATCGATGTTATCTTGATGTCCTGTTACAGCAGGCGCCTGCCCGATGAAGTCATAAATCTGGTAGAGAAAAGATGTTTCAATATGCATCCGTCCCTGCTGTCACGTTTTCGTGGGCCGGAACCCGTTTTCTGGCAGATGAAATCGGGGAGTGACATCGGTGTGAGCTGGCATCAGGTCATCCATGATTTTGATGCCGGTAATATCGTCGCCCAGAAAAAGATATTTTTAGACGATGGTGCAACGCATTCAGAGATCGACTCGCAGCTGGCAGAAACCGGCGCTGAATTAATGCTGAAATTTTTATCGGATCTGGCGCAGGATAATCTGACGCCGGCGCCGCAAGATCCAGGAACCGCCAGTTATTACCCCTATCCACAAAAGCACGATTTCGAGATCGACCTGAACTATTCTGCACAACAGATCTATAATTTCATGTCTGCGACACAGGCTTTTTCCATACCTTTTCTCTGTCGCATAAATGATCGTCAGTTTTATCTGGCCGAAGCCCTGGACTATGATAATAACCGTACGCTTGAATCGGCTGAAGTGCAGAGTGACAGGCTATATATCCCCTGTAATGGGGGTGTATTAATTGCTGCTTACACTGATAAAATGTCCACATAATTATTTATGGTTGACGAATCATGACTGAACAATACCAGCTGGTAGAAACACGCTTACAGGAAAAGCTTGAGAACGGCACCACGCGCTGTAACCTGTGTTTATGGCGCTGTAAGATCGGTCATGGCCAGCGCGGCTTCTGTCAGGCGCACGTCAATCGTAACGGTACTCTATATAACCTTTCCTACGGTATCCTGTCATCGATCGATATCGATTTCATCGAAGAAAAACCGGTCAAACATTATCGCCCCAGTACCAGAGTAATGTCTGTTGGCAGTTACGGCTGTAGTTTTCGCTGTGGCGGTTGTCATAATCTGGATATATCCTGGGGTGTCGAGGCGCTGGATGGTCTGGCGAAAGGCCAGTCTACCGAGGTCTGGGTGCCGCCGCAAAAGCTGGTGGATTCGGCTATCAGAGCCGGTGTGCAGGGCATCGCATTCACTTATTCTGAACCGGCGGTATGGCTGGAGTATGTGCTCGATGTGTGTGAACTGGCGCATGCGGCGGGTCTGTATACAGTTTATGTGTCCAACAGTTTTGTTACCGATGAAGCGCTGGAATTGATCGCCGGTAAAATCGATGTGCTGTGTTCGGATATCAAGAGTATGTCTGATGAATTTTATGGAGACATCTGTAAACCGGCAAAAGTTTCTCAGGTTCTGGCGTCGATAAAAAAAGCGCATGATTTGGGTATCCACGTCGAAACACGCACCAATATCATTCCCGGTAAAAATGATGATCCGCAAGAACACTATGAGATCGCCTGCTGGATTCGCGATAATCTCGGTGTCGATAGTCCCTGGCATGTCACCCGTTTTTTCCCCGCTTATAAATTAAGCGATGTGCCGGCAACCCCGGAATACATGTTGTTCGATGCCGAAGCCGAGGCAAAACGAGCAGGGCTAAATAATGTTTACGTGTATAATGACAAGGGCTGTGACTGTGCGACTGAGAACCGGCCGATCGAAGTTTATCTGAACAGCACAGCAGAAGAATTACACCAAATCAAACAATGCGCCGCCAGTTGCTGCGGCGATGACGGCGTGTTGCTTAAAAAATTCGAAACAAAAGTTTAAAGAAAAGTTAGAGGTTAGTAATGGCAAATACAGTTCAATGTGTGGTTTTAAAAATCGAAGCAGAAGGTCTGGACTCACCACCGCATCCGGGTGAATTAGGTATCCGTATCTATGAAAATGTTTCAAAAGAAGGCTGGAAGCAATGGCTGGAACGTTTGACCACGATCATCAATGAAAACGGTTTAAACACTGCCGACGTAAAAAATCTTGAGTTGATCGAAAAACACATGCTGGGTTTCTTTTTTGATGAAGGTGATTACGGTCAGGTACCAGCAGGTTTTCAGGCCGGCGGTGATGGCGGTAAGAAATAATTAGTTTCACCACAGAGGACACAGAGAAAAACTTGTTATTGTTAAACGCGTCTGCAGCGCGGTTGGCAAGTAAGACCTCTGTACTCTCTGAGCCTCAGTGGTGAAAAATGTTTTAACGTTTAGCCGATCTTAAAAATTGGCGCAGTAACAAACTTGAGCAACGCATAAGCCTCACGTATCGCCGCCGTGACCTGTTCAGGCGTCTCAGCACTGGCAAAGATATAACCCAGATATTGATTACCTTCGGGTAGTGGGATGAGTTCGTGGCCCTCACGAATGATGATGTCGACCTTATCGATGTGTTTCACCCTGTTTGCATCAAGCAGACCTTCGACACGTTTTAATAAACCTGTTTCTTTCACCGGAATCATCATCACGCCGCGAGCCTGTTCCGGCATGGTTACTGCGATGGGCTGATCTATCGCCAGTGAGATGGCCAGTTCTTCGATACCGAAATTTTCATTATCCAGCATGCGTGCGCAATCGCCGCCGATAGTGCGTGAGGCGATTTCGAGTATCCAGATTTTATTCTCACTATCGATGCGACACTCGGCGTGAACCGCGCCGGTTATCAGGCCGTAAGCGGCGCAGGCTTTTTGAATGACAGCTTTTATCTGTTGCTGTAGTTCAGTGCTTAATGCCGTGGGTGTGACATAGATGGTCTCGGCAAAATAGGGGCCGACCAGTGGATCCGGTTTGTCGAAGATGGTGATGGTTTGCAGTACACTCTGGTGCAGGAAACCTTCGTAGGCGATTTCGATGCCGTCGATGTAATCTTCGATCAACAGATATTGTTGTTCGAATTCGCCAGCAGCGGTTTCGATGATCGGCTGTAAACGCTCACAGGCGAGAAGAAATTCTGCTTCGTTATTTACCCGTACAACGCCACGGCTGGCGGACATGTTCAATGGTTTTAAAACACAGGGCCAGGGCAGGCCGGCCAGCTGTTTTTTT
>SWCD01023660.1_pt1 | contig 19452 bp, 20 predicted proteins | sample 4693011 | NCBI WGS metagenome assembly SWCD01 (sample SAMN10267278, study PRJNA491770) | bioreactor metagenome | isolation source: DHS bioreactor inoculated with marine | place: Japan: Omine Ridge, Nankai Trough | reverse complement strand
CAGCGTCCTTTATGCTGGGGCAATCTTTTGGTTTGTAAAACATGGTTCAGAGGCAACTCTAAAAAATGTGCTTGCCAGCCTGGCGATTGCAATTGGGTTGTTCATCTTCATTGTGCGGATGATGAAAAGACGACAGGATATAAAAAATAATTTCCTCGCTGATGATGAATTTACAATTAAAGCTGAGGTTTATGCCGCAAACAAAGCGTTCTTCTATTCTATGTATATTTGGTTCATCATCTTCCTTTTTAATAGTTCATTTTCCGATAATGAAGAAATGCTAGGTATTGGAATTATGGGGTCTGCAGCGATCTATGGTGTGCTAGTGTGGTATTACAAATCTACATCGGATTTTCTCGGTGAAAAATAAAATAAAGGAACTGAGAGCAAGAGATGGGCTCACCCAACAGGAATTAGCTAATATTGTTGGGGTGAGAAGGGAGACAATTGTATTCCTAGAAAAAGGAAAATATAACCCTTCTTTGAATTTAGCCTATTCGATCGCGAGGGAATTCAAATCTGCAATTGAAGAAGTGTTTATTTTTGAGGAATAAGTTTTTTATATAGTCTGCCAACGTAATAGTTAAAGACTTTTTGATCATTTCAACATTCTTAATTAAATCATTTCTTTTCCCTGGTAAAATCGTTCAAACGATCCAGGGAATTTTTTTATGCAGATCACCGCCCTACTGACTATATTTGTATCTTCATTTGTTTTTGGTATTGCCGCGGTGGTATCCCCTGGGCCGGTATCAACAGCAATCGTTAGCCAAGCGCCGCGGAGGGGTTGGGTGGTGGGACCTTTGGTGGCTACGGGACATTCGATCTTGGAATTGGTGATCATCATTATGATCGCGCTGGGGATGGCGGCGGGTTTAAACACACCGGGGATTCAGATCGTAATTGCGGTGGTGGGCGGGATCGTGTTGCTCTGGATGGGGGCAAATATGGTGATCGGTGTTTTTAAAGGGGAAATACGGGTGCCGGGGATTTCCAATCAGGTGGAAACTTTGAGCTCAAATCAATTGGTTCGTTTGGGCATGATCACGACGCTAAGTAGTCCATTTTGGTATGCCTGGTGGGTCACATCTGTACCGAGTTACCTGACACAAATCAATGCGGTTACACCGATAGCCATTGGGGCATTTTTCTTGGGGCATATAAGTGCAGATTATGCCTGGAATACGATCCTTTCAACGGTGATCGCGGGTGGGAAACGCTGGATCACGGAGCGGGTCTACCGAACAATTATTGGGCTATGTGGGGTATTCTTTATTTATCTGGGAGTTGGATTTATTATTGAGGGGTTAAAACTAATACAACTTCAATAGAAATAAAAAAAGGCGGGCAAATGCCCGTCTTTTTCATAGAAAATTTTTATTTTATTTCTCGTTCCACATACTCAAGCAACTTTGCCATTGCTTTAATATCATCTTCATTTAAATTCATATTCACATAACTATTTGCTGGCTGATCAAGCAATGGTTTTAATGCTTCCAGCGCAGCAGCCTGAATTTTTGGCATATTTTTAGGAATTTTTTCTTCTGCTAAAGTAACCAGAGCTTCCAATGCTGCAAATAGATCATCGTCCATCATAAAACTTATTGACTTTTCTGGTAATTGACCCACGAGAAGGTCTAAAAGTGTTTTGGCAGTAGTAAAAACATCTGTTTCGATACCTTCATTTTCTTCAGTCATTTGGTTCTCCGTTTTAATTTTTAAACACTATCCCCATATTATAGGTCAAATTCCTCATTTACACTTTCTAGGGGGAAGCATCAATCCAAGTCGGTGATCTCGTATAAGAAGTAATCGTGGTTTTGATAGACCAGGGACAAAAAGTTTGCAGTATTGGGATTGAAATTTCCTAATTCCCTTTCACTGGGACCCCATATGAGAAAATCAACATTATATTCGACTATAAAATCTTGGATAATATCTTGGTTGCCATTGGTGTAAAAACTTTCTACTTGCGAGCGAATTTCCTGATGATTGATACTTTCGGGCCCGTGACCAATAATTACTTTTACCGGGAGATAGGCAGGGAGGACATTGCTGGATTGGAAGGAGGCGATGATAGTGGAATCCTCTTCCACATGATCACGAATTTCTTGATAAAAGGTAATTTCGGCGGCGGGTCTGAATATTGGCTCGGCAGGAATAAGGACTTGACCTATCGTGCCCAATAAAATTAGGAGGGTGGAAATGAAACTAAATAATAAGAATATTGGCTTTTGAACCCAGCGGGAGTTATCTTTTTGGGAATCCAAAGAATAGATCGCCACCACAACCAAGGCCACCCAAAATCCTTCTGCCAAACGCCTTTGGACACTGACGGGGGCATAGACCCATGATGGCAACACGAGACCCCATGCAATAAAAAATGAGGCGCGTATTTTATCATTTTTATATAAACGTTTTATTCCGACATATGCATAGGGGAGGAGAAAAATATAGGCGATAAGATAATGTAGAAAATGGGGAGAGGTGATCTTGTTTTGGACCGTCCAGGCGATCGCAAATGGATCAGACGAAAAAACGATAATGTTGTAGATAAGAATTGGTGAACTTAGTAACCCAATCCAAAATAAGCGGCGGGCATAACCGAGCCATATAATCCAAGGACTATTTTTTCGCCAAGCTAAAATGCCCACAGCCAGGAGATGTGCAGAGATAACTCCAATTCCGACCACGATGGTTAAGGGTTGGAAAAAACCCATAAGCAGCCATAATAATCCGATCTTGATGCCTACTTTATCTGGTGACCAGAACGATGTATTTGACGAGATTGGGCTTTCTTGTAAGTATAGGAAGAGCCCCCAAAGCAACAGGGCGCGGGCAAGTGCCAAATGGGGGATGCTAAATAAGGAAAGAAAACCAAAGGATTCAGGGGAATAGAAGTCTAATGGAAGGGAGCCGAATAAATCGCTTCTGCCTAATAGGATGAGCAGCCAGCCTAGTCCCCCTCCTAACACTGCTAAGGCGGTTGCCCAACGGCGTAAGACAATCTTTTTTATGAATAAGGATACGAAGGAATAGCTTGCGAAAATCATTAGAAAACCACTGAAGGCGCGGAATAAATGGAAGAGGGCAATCATTTGTTCTTGCTGGGCGGGGGGAGAGGTTAATTTTCCTAAAATCAAAAATGGCAAATAGACCAATAAGCCTGATTGGGGGAAATTCGTATAGGGACTTCTGAATAACCAATCCCCCGAATATCCGGCTAACATTTTGGCTAGATAGGAATTTCCATCTTCCACACCAATGATAAAACCAGAAAATACCCAACTTTCGCCCTGCATGGCGAAACCGATGAGATAGGGGATACTGGTGAGGATGACGACCCCGAGGGCAAAGAGCGATATCCAACGGCGTTCATTTTTGGGGATCATTGATTTTGCCTATTTTGCCAGATGATGAGTGAGAAGATTCCGAGGAGGCCAAGAGATATACCAATATATACTGATGTGGGTCTAAACTTAAATACGACTTGATGGTTCCCCTCTTCTAATGAGATGCCGCTGAAGAGGTCGTCATTGGCAATGATGTCTACCTTTTCTCCATCTACCCAGGCCTGCCAACCGGGATAGCTTAAAGCCGGTAAATAAATTTCTAAGGCAGATGTGACTAGGTTAATCTGATTTGGATTGCCGGAAAGGTATGGGGCCGATGCCTCGATCTGGTAAATGCGGGTATCACCAAAGCTAGTCATTTCGCTAAAGGGTAAGGGGAAATCAGAAACGATATATTTGACACCAAGCGCACCCAAAAGGGTTGGATCGGGGATGTAGGCTTGATTACTGGTGGACAAATCATCTCCGGCAAAAGGAGGGAGGGTGACGCTGTAGCCCTGACGAGGTATATTTGTGGCTAAATCCATATAGGCGACAATATTTGCTCTTTGCATTGGGTCTACGCCATCCGCTAAATGAAGTCCAAAGTTACCTGCTGTTTGTTGTGGGATACTATAAGAGGGAGAATAAACCCAATATTCTCCCGGTTGATTAGAGATAAATTTTGCAGAAGATTGACCTTCAGAAAGTACCTGGATTTCAGTTTTCAGGACAAAACCCGCCCGGGAAACGAAAAGCAGATCAATGAGCAATAATACAAAAAGACCTCTGGACCAGATCTTGGAGGGGGTTTTTTTAGATATAAATCTAAACACCCAGAGATAAGATAACAAGATGAAAATCGCTCCCCATATATAAGACAAACTGATTTCTTTGGTCACAAACCAGAGGCCGATGAATGTAAATAGAGAGAAACTGATGAGAGAGAGGAGAGCCAAACGAATAGTTCTTTTTTCTTTGGGCTGTAATTGTACTTGGATCAAGTGATCCAAGGCATAAGATGCGAGGATAATAAGCCCTAAACCAGTTAGAAATAATACTCTGGGGGGGACGCGAAGCAACGAAAAGCCGGGCAGGTTAGCCAGCAAACTCAATCCGGGGAAGAATTCTCCGAGAGAAAAAATCAGCGAAATAATTACCACGCCAAACCAAAAAGAAGATCGTTTTCTAACGGTTTTGATAAGGGGGGCAATGACCGCCAAGATTAATATGATTGCGCCACTATAGAGGGCAAACTCATGAAAACCGCCCAGATCAGGAAAAATTAGGCCGAGGAGCCTGATGGGGGATAATGAAAAGCTGAGGACATCTTGGGATTCTAGTTGGCTGCGGGTGGACAAATTTAAATATTCAAGGAAAGGGACTGCTAGAGGGGCTGCAATTAGGAAAGCCAAAATTATTTGGGTAATAAATTTTTTGCCCAAAGTTAGCCAATTATTTCTTTTCTGATAGATCTCCCAAGCGAACCAGAGGATTCCTAAGTAAGCTGCCCACCTGACATCAGCAAGGAAGGTCAATCCGAGGATCAAGCCCGGCTGGGCAAACCATTTTTTATTTTCCGTGAGTGTTGCTAATAGCAGCCAGGGCGTCCACGGAATGGCGTAGGCGAGCGTTAGATGCCCTGCGCCGAAATGGGCAAAGTATTTTGGCATGAGAGAGAATGCGAGACCGGCAAAAATTGCGGCGGTGTTTGATAAACCAAGTTTGCGCAGGAGGAAAGACAGTCCAATTGCCCCAAAAATGATATGGGCGAGGACCAAGATATTGAATCCGAGGGGCAAGGGGAAAATGAGAGCTAACCAACCCAGAGGATACCAAAGCCCGGAGAGTGGATTGGCGGCAAAGGGGAATCCTCCGAGGATCGAGTCAGACCAAAGGGGGATCGTTTTGAATTCAAGGAGGGTATTTTTCAGGAAAACCGCGAAGGGATAATGCGTAATGGCGATGTCGGAAAACAAGCTCTCTTGCGAAGGGAAGGCGAAGCCCCCTATTTTGGGGATGAATAATAGGACGGGGGCTAAAAAGACCCACCAATATTTTTTTAAAAACTGGGCATTGCTTTGATCAGTCATTGATGACCTGGAATATGCTAATATCTCCGGAGCGGTAAACCTCATTGATGGGCATAATCTTTGAGAGCTGGCCGAGCGAATGTTCCCTGGGTCCGTAAAAAATGTATTCAATATTTGATTGCGCCAACCAAAGATCAGGGTCAGCAATTTTCCCTGAATAGAAATCTTCAAGTAATTGGCGTTTATTCTCAGCGTCTATGGTCTCGAAAGGATGCCCATAATAGACGAGGGCATGGCTAAAGCTGGGAATGTAGTTCCCGATTTCTGAACTTGCAAGAATATGCGCCTTTTCTGGCAGATTCTTGTCTATCCATTGGAAGGCAGCTAATTCATCGTGGGAGAGATAGAATTCTGGGGCTTTGGTTTGGATGCCGAAAAATGCGGTCAATATTAAGATCAGATTGGTGGGCAGGGCAAAAAAGAACAGCAGCATTATTGATGCTTTTTTATACCTGGGGAATTTTGTGAACCAAGCCTCAAAAACGAGGATTGCTAATAGGGCTACAGGAATAAAAAGTCCTTGTAAAAATCTGCGCTGCAAACTAAAAGGAATGTAAATAAGGAAGAGGCAAATAAGCAACCATACGAGAAGTGTTTCAACTTCTTTGCGCTCACTCCTCCACAGCATGGGGATGGCGAATATTGCAATGATTAGGGCTGGGGAGAGTGAGATCAAAAGATCCCAAATTGGGGGCGAAACGGTTAAATTTTGACTGCTCCAAAGGGATAAAACGGGGTGATTGGTGCTAACCCAAAGATAATAAATCATGATGGGACCCGATGTAAGCCCAATTAGAATAATTTCTTTTAAAGGGGTTCGCCAGTTCGTTTTTCTAAACCAACGCAAAACGAAGATTCCGAATTTCACCGCAGATACAACCACTATTCCGAAGGGGGACAGGATTGCTAAAATAATAATGGCAAATCCTAATTTTATTCCCCTTGACCAGGAATATTTATCCGCATTTTTGGGCATTAAGATGTAAAGTTGGAGTGCCAGGGCAATGGGGAAATGGGCGTTGGCGATTGCAGAAAGGAAGGGAAATGTTTCGGCTACCCAAAAATCCGAGGTGATCAAATTAAATGGAACTCCTAACCACCCCATACCACTTCCAATGGATGCCAGAATAAAGGCGGTCCAGCGCCAGTTTTTATTGGGAAATATCTTTGCCGTAAAAAAGAATAATACCCCATACATCAAGGCAGAAAATATTAGTCTAAAAAAATGAAATGTAAAGATCAATGGCAGAGAGAACCAACGGGAGATATGACCTAAAAAAATGTAAAAAAGGTGAATAAATGCTCCCTCACCTGATTCTAGGGTATATGGCAAAATATATGTCCAATTTCCTTCTAATCCCAGCCTCATTTTGGAAAGATAGGAATTGCTGTCCAGCGGGTTGAATAAGAAGCCTGCAAAGACATAATCCTCCCCCCCAGCACGAGACGCGACAATGAGAGGGATCGAGATAAGTACCAATAGCAAAAAGATGAAAACCAGGAGGCTAATTTTTTCTCGTTTTGAGACCATAATCTTATTTTAGCATAGGGCATCCCACGAACAATTAATTTTCTTATTGCGATTTAATCCAAAAAAATGAATGGCTTGCGAATTTCATTCTAATAAAATCTTTCAAGGCTTGCAAACTTGGGCATCAGCCTCTATAATCGTGACATGAGCCAACCCCTACAACTTTATCGCCTTCAACAGGAAGACAGCAAGCTTGATGCGGCTAAAAAACGAATAAATGAAATCAATATTGCCCTTGAGGATACAACTGAGTTAAACCTTGCAGAAGGTCAAAATAATGCGGCAGGGGTAAGTGAAGATACTGCCCGAAAAGAATTAAAACGGGCAGAAGAAGATGTAAGCACTCAGCAACAAAAGATCGATAATAATCAAAAAACCTTGTATAGCGGGACAGTGACGAATTCCAAAGAATTAGAAGACCTTCAAAATGAAGCTGCTGCTTTAGGAAGGTATGTAAACAAACTTGAAGAAATTCAATTAGAGAAAATGATCGCTTTTGAAGACTCTCAGGCGCATTCATCTACTATGGAAAAGAATCTCAATCAGGCTAAAAATAATAAAATTCAAGATACGGCTTTGCTAAAGGGTGAACGTAGTAAATTAGAAGAAAAATCTGAAAAAGTTGAATTAGAGAAATTAAAGGTACTGGAAGAAGTAGAGCCAGATAACCTTAGAATGTATAACAAATTAAGAGAAAAGAAACGGGGACGGGCAGTTGCAGAAGTAAAAAATGATATATGTCTTGCGTGTGGATCGACATTAACCGGGGCTCAGGCTCAGGAAGCACGTTCCCCGATCACGATCACATGTTGCAACAGTTGTGGAAGAGTTCTTTATTCAGAATAGGCAGCAAAAGATAAAACTATGTTCGAGAGGTTCTTTTTCGATCAAATTTCCTTTTGGTTAGGTTTTACAGCCGCATTAATCTTATGGTGGTTGGCCAAACAAACACGCCCTATTTTTGACGCCTCGCGCGATGCATTTTCCAAACAGTCCGGCATATATCAAAATAAATTCTCCAATTCACTTGAACACCGGTATCGAAAAGACATTCTTGCTATTGTGCAGGAAAACCATTTAGCAGCCCCTCTGTTTTCGCTCTCGGAGATTGGGGTAGAACCTCGATTAATGGCCCCCCCCCTATCCCGTTGTCCCTGATGGACCGATCCCTACGGAAGATATAGCTGATCTGGTGATCCCTTATATGCCAGAATGGCCAGAAATGGCTGCAACATATGGATTACAAAGTTTATCCATGGCAGAGGCTTTGGATTCGGGACAAAATCTAGCGATCATTGGTAAACCAGGTATGGGGAAAAGTTTTGCGCTTAATTATTTATGCGCCCAAGTTGCTCGGCGGGATACTGAAATGGGAAGTTTGAGAAATTTAATCCCGTTAATTGCCCATGTGGGTGATCTCGAATTACCAGCAGGGTTGGGTGATCCACTAAATGTTTTTTATAAGGTTCTTGAGAAGAAAGTCTCTACGTTGGTTGAATCCCAATTACCCAAATATATTAAAACGATATTCAAAAACAATTCTGTGCTTTTACTGATCGACGGATTGGATGAACTGCCCAAGCAGGATCAGATGCCAGTGATCGATTTCCTGAATGTACTCAGAGATGATTACCCTGAATTGCGGATGGTGGTGACCTTGTCCACTGAAGACTTATACTCTGTGGGTCCATTGGGGCTATTCCCAATCCCCCTCACCGCATGGAACAGGGTGCAAACGGAAGAATTTTTCAACCGGTGGGATGATCTTTGGCGTCAATTCATTTTAAATGAAAGCTGGGCTGAAGATCTGCCAAAGTCGGTAGATTCTCTAATATTTAAGAATTGGTTGAAACAGGATAAAAAACTCTTTTCCCCGATGGAAATCACCTTAAAAACATGGGCGGTATACGCCGGAGATGTGGTTGGACCAAGTCTGGCTGATTCTATTGAGGCTTATGTACAACGAATGGCTGGAACGATTAAAAATGTAGTTCCTGCTTTAGAGCAACTTGCTTTACAAATTGTTCTGTCTGCTGATCCGATGATCGCCAGGAAATCCGCAGGAAAATTTGTTGCTGAATTTGAAAGCAACCCCCCACCCCCGGAACTGGAGATCTTGCCTGAAGAAGAGATTGAGGAAGAGAAAAATGACAATCCATTTATGGATGATGATCTGAGGAAGTTGTTGGCTGAGTTTGATGATCCACCGATCGAGAATGAAGAGCCGGAAAAGAAAAAAAAGAAAAAGAAAGCGAAACCTGAAAAACAAAAAATGCGAACCTCAGCAGTTAGGCGGATCTTGCCAGAATTGGTTGAGAGCAATCTTTTAAGTTATCGTTCTAATGCGTCAATCAGTTTTAGTCATCCGATGGTGCTTAGTTATATGGCTGGAAACGGGTTGGCAAAAAGGAATGACGGCCAGCAATTGATCTCTGATTCTAAGTGGCTCGGTCATTCGATGAGTTTAAATTTCTTGGTACAAAAAACAGATGCGAGCAAAATGGTTTCGAAGATCATGGATAAAGATGAAAATGACCCCTTAAAACCAGGGGTTCAAATGATGAGCCATTGGATTTCACATCCTACACTCTCTCCCAAATGGATGTCTAATTTACTGCGAATTTTTGTGAGTATCTTGAGAATAGAAGAGCTTTCAATGGGGTATCGGGGGAGAATAATGACCGCCTTGGCCTGTTCGGGTCAACCAGGGGTAGATGCCTTATTCCGCCAATTGATGAATGAAGATAAACCTTCGGTGAAGATCTTAGGGGCGTTGGGGAGCGGTATCTTGCAGGATGCGAAAGCAATTGATGATCTTGGGCAGATGTTGAATGATTCAAATATTACGGGTAACCGGGCTGCCTGCATGGCATTGGTTGCCATTGATAATGATAGAGCCTTAGAATTGGTTGCCGAAGTTTTGCTAAACGCCGGCGATGAAAACCAGCGAGCAGCGGCTGAAGCCTTGGCACGGCATCCGCGCGAGGGATATGAATTCTTGCGGGAGGGTGCGAAGATGGATGAGCTATCCGTTCGGCGGGCAATCGTCTATGGATTGACTTGGATTGACGAAGTTTGGGCAAAAGATATTCTCAACGATATGCAGTTGAATGACAGTCAGTGGGTAGTGAGAAATGCCGCAGCGCATGCGCTGGAATCTGATATGCATCAGGCAAGGAGAATTGCGGAGCCGATATTAGAGGTCTCCGAATTACCGTGGCTGACTACCTTTGCTGGACAACAGGGGATGGGTCTGGCTGCAGGGCAGGCAAGCTGGGATATATTGGCATTGGTGATCAAAGAGGGAAAGGAAGATCAGATCTTGGGGGCTATGGATATTTTTCGGCTTAATCCGTTCAAGGCGCGGGCAGCAGTAGCGGATATTTATAAGATCAGTGAAGGAGCGGGGGGAGAATTAAAGGAAGCTGCATTTAATACACTATGGCAGTTGGGGGCGATGGGCGTAGATATAGGCGGGTATCTTTAAAATATATATTTTTACTTGGGGGAAAATCAAGAAATTATTTAATAAGTTTGGCTAGAATCTTTCGCTGAATATCGGTGCCGGTTAGATTTAAGACGGAAACCAATTTGTCTCGTCCGGTAAGTCCCCCCACAATTTCAACATGGGAAGGAGGAATTCCAAGCAAATCTGCGATAAATTTTACTGATTCCTTGTTGATCTCGTCATTATCAGGTGAAGTAGCTAAACGAATTTTAATCGTATCATCAGGCAATATTTCAACAATCTCATTTTCATTGGCGCGCGGAATAATTCGAACAGATATTGCTGAACCACTGCGTGCATCTGAAAATTTTCTTGCCATTTGATTACACCTTATAACATTAGGATAATGTTATTTAATATCATACCAATAAATCTTAAAGCCAACCATAATACTAAGGGACTAAGATCGATGGCACCCATGGAGGGGAGAATGCGTCGAATGGGATCTAATAGGGGGCGGATGATTTTTTCGAGAGTCTGACGAATTGGATGGAATGGGGAAATGAAATAAGAAGAGATCACATAGATAAATAATAAAAAGGTGATCAAGCTAACGATGGTATTTACTAGCCAAATTAGTGTTGTGGTCATAATTTACTCTTTTTTGAATAATGCTCTTTTATCGAGAGCCTAAAATGCTTGAACCGATGCGCAAAATAGTTGCGCCTTCTTGAACTGCTACTTTGTAGTCTGCGCTCATACCCATTGATAATTCTTTGAGATTGGAGAGCGGGAATTTTTTAGATAGATAGTCTCTCAGCTTTCTGAGTCGTTGAAACACCGGGCGAGCCTTTTCTGGATCTGTTCCATAGGGAGCCATGGTCATTAATCCTCTTACATCGAGTGCGGGCATGTTGAGAATCTGTTCGATCTCAGGGAGGAGTTGTGCCCATTTTTCTTCCTCTGCACCCACCCACCCCGATTTGGATTGTTCCCCGCTGACATTAATTTGAAGGAGTACTGGGAGAGTAATATTTTTATCAGCAGAAAAATGATTGACTTTGTTCGCCAATTTTAATCGATCGAGGGAGTGGAGATAATCAAAATGTTCGGCAACTTGTTCAGATTTTCTGCTTTGTACATGGCCGATCATATGCCAATGTATTCCTGATTTTTCGAGGAGGGCAATTTTCTTGTTTATCCCTTCGATGACACGATTTTCACCAAAATCTCTAACACCAATGGCAAATAGATTTTCAATAGCTTCAATAGGGTGTGTTTTGGAGACCACCACTAATTTTATCGCAGAGGGGTCGCGCCCGACACTGACTGCTGCTTGGTCGATCTGTTCCAAGACTGCAGCATAATTCTCTTTGACCTTTTCAGTGGTGATGCTCATTGTTTAAGTGTATCAGTTGCAAGGGTTTGTGAGTATTTGAAAAATATTAAATCGTTAGCTAGGAAGCGCTAACAATACCCCAAAACGACCTGTAAGCCCCTTTTCAACACGGTGAGAAAACCAATCTTGTGTATTTGTTCCCGTGCAAATTTCTGAATTTTCAATATTCTTTACCCCAGCATTGGACAAGCTCATTTGATTGGCAGCCCAAAGGTCGAAATGGGTGGACAGACCATATTTCGGGAGCAGGGATTCTGCCATACTCCCAAAACTTTCGTGGACAGCTTCGATTACATTTTCGCCAACCTCGTACATCTTAGGACCGATCGAAGGGCCAATTGTTGCAATAATATCTGAGGGGCTGCTTCCATATCGGTCTTGCATGGCTTTTACCGCTGCTCCAGCGACCTTTTGAAGGGTGCCTTTCCAACCCGCATGGGCTAGACCAATCGCGCGATTCTTTGGATCAAAGAATAGTAAAGGGGTGCAATCTGCATAACGCATGAAGAGACTCACTTTGGGGTTATCGGTGAGGATGATGTCTACTTTGGGGGGAATTTTTTGATCAGGGGCACGAGGTTGATCGTAAATATGCACATTATTTTGATGTACTAACCAACTGTCAGAAATACTTTGGATATCTCGATCTAAAACGTTGAAGCTTTTGATCCTATTTTCAAAGACATTTTCGGATTGATCACCGACAGTTAATCCCATGTTTAGGGAGGAAAACTGTCCTTGGCTCACCCCACCCTGCCGGGTAAATACGGCATGGGTCAACCCATATTCAGAAAGGCTATCAAATGTGAAATAACGAAGACCGTCTTTTTCAGTGAAAGGCATGCTTATTTTCGTTTGGCAATTCGGCCCTCTAAGCGGGCTATTTTACCGGCGATGGCAAGACGGGTTTCGTCCATGGTCTCTTGGAGAAGGGGATAGCCAAACCAGGCAGTGGTAAATCCAAATAAGCTGCCGGTCAGTGTGCGAAGGAATGGCGTGCTTTCCCGGTAGGTCCATAATGTCCATTGCGGTAATTGGCTTAATAATTGGCTAAAGCCATCCAAGCCGATAGGACCCCATCCGATGATCAACCATAAATACCAGGGTAATGGTGGGAGTTTTCTCTTTGTAACTGCAAATAGTAAGCCAAAGCCGAGCATGGCGGCATAGATCGCCACATCCCGTTCACAATAGGCGACTTTGTATCCCATTTCTTCGTTGCCGACAAAACGCCGAGCCGGAAGCAATTCATTTTCGGTAATGCCGCTTGCTTCTTGGAAGGTGATCAATCCATCAACTTCAGCGGCTGCACGTGGATAAGCCACCTGATCTCCAAAAAGGAACCAGGAACGAAAAGATAACTGATGGCAGGCTAGACTATACACAGAATAAATCGGTTTTGCAGCCCAAGGGAGACCGGCATTCATTAAAACCGGAGCTAAAAACGGAATGCCGACATAAAGGAAAACAAGGACATTCATCACTAGTAAATATTTTTTTGAGATCCAATAAGATAATCTCTCCCCTTTTCTTAATGTCGTGCGTTTCTTTTGTTTTTTTTCAAAGGTTTTTCCCCCATCTTCAGATTTTTGATTAAATGAATCCCGAGCTGCACTCAATTTCCAACGGAGTACTTTTTTATCAAAGGGAGGTTCAATGGTGTAACTACCAGCCACGATCACTGGTACCCGCTGATCAAAGGCGGATTGGAGATCTGGGTCTTCATCGATATCAATAATTGAAAGATTAAAATCGAATTCCGTTCCCAGTTCTTTTAAGTCAGCCTCAGCTGTATCGCATAATGAACAATTTTTACGGGTATATAAGGTTACATCAAAACTCATAGATTGATCCTTGAAGGGAAATTTGATCGATGGGAATAAAACAAATTATACCTGAGGATATATATTTAACAGGACGGAGGTTGCGATTATTATTAATTGAACAAGTAAAGTATTGGCAGGTTATTCGCCTATGCCAATTACTGCAAGATATTGATCCAATTGGGGTTCGGTCAAAATGCCAATATGGATATTTTGAATAATTCCTTCTGAGTCAATAAAGATACTTGTTGGGTACCCACGAATTTGATAGAGGTTTTGGATCTTTGCTGCTGGGTCCATGACAATATCCATAGTTAACCCCAGCTCAATCTCAAAAGCTTGAACGAGTTCCTCCGGCTCATCAAAATTGATCGCCAAAACGACCAATTCATCTGAATAAAGGTCATGCCTGCTTTGGATGGCTGGCATTTCCAAACGACAGGGGGCACACCAAGTTGCCCAAAAATTAAGCATAACCGGTTTACCACGGAGAGCAGCCAAATTTATGTCTTCACCATGAAGTGTTTTAGCTTCAAAATTTGGTGCCAGGGAATCCTTTACGGGTTCCTCTAGAGCATCACCGCAGGCGGTAAATATTAAGGTGAAGATAATCAAAATAAGGATTAGTTTATTATTTTTCATTTGTTTGATCGATCAAGATATTAGCGGCAACAAGAAATTGAAGGCACCTATCGAATATAGGATGATGAGCAAAACGAAAATCGCTCCAAAGCCGAGGAAGAAAAAGTCAACAAAGTTTTTGCCTTTATTTCGAGCAATAAATCCGGGGATTAGTGCCAAAACCAAGGAAGAAACTACTCCGATCATTAAAAATCGACCTAATAATACTTCGTCATAAAACTCAAAAAAGGAGCCGAGGGAAGCTAAGGTTTCAAAGCGGCCTAAGAACAACATGGCACCAATAATGATAAGCACAATACCCATGACAATCTCGGCAATGCGCATTACTTTTCCGTAACGGCGCAAAATGGTGGTAACCCAACCAATTTGGGTAGCGGCGATCAAAAACGGGATCGCTAAACCAGCAGAATAAGCTGTGAGGAGTAATGCGCCTTGGCTTGCGGCACCTTCGTTAAATGACAGGGTTAAAATCGCTCCTAATACAGGACCGACACAGGGTGCCCAGCCAGCAGAGAAAAACACACCCATTAATGCGGAGGAAAAATATCCACGTTTACGATCTGGTTGTGTTTCGGGGCGAAGGTCATAGTTCAAGAACGGGATCTGGATGATCTTGGTCATGTGCAGACCAAAAATTACGACGACAACACCGCCTACTTTGACGATTATCTCCGTAATTTGGAAAAGTATTCCGCCTAAAGCACCGGCAACTGCACCTAATAATATAAACACTACACTAAAACCAACCACAAAGGCTACGCCATGTGAAAAGGTTGTCAAACTTGTCCCTTTATCATCTCCACCAGCAGCCACAGAACGACCACTGAGGTAGCCTACGTAAGCAGGTACTAATGCAAACACACATGGTGAAAGGAAAGACGCCAAACCGGCGAAAAATGCAATTCCAAAAGTCAAATTTCCAGACATTGATCAAAACTCCTAAATAGTTTTTTCTACTCTTCTAAAACCCGAATATTCGTTCCGGAGAAATCTGTGACGGTGAGGTCTCCAGGGTCATATCCGACCACAGGGGTTGACCATCTGAAGATCCATTTTGCATCTTCTGGACGGACATTCACGCAACCCGCTGATGTGCGTTCCCCATAATTATTATGCCAAAATGTAGAATGAATGGCGATGCCACCTTGTCTAAAGAGGGATGTATACCCTACCCCAGGAAGATCCCATCCGCCCCCAGAGGTACCTCCACTCATGTGCATCGATATCATTTTACGAAAAATGAATGAGTTTTTACCAGGGGGTGTTTCGGTATCCTCGCCAAAAGCGCCTGTAGAAACTCGGCAGTAAAACACCTCGCGATCATTTTCAAAACAAGATAAGGATTGACGAGCTAAATTGACGTCAACTCGTTTGTTTTCAACGCCTAATGCAATGGGCGTGACTTCATCTTCCTGAATTTGCCTAAAGGCTTCTGCTGGGGCCCAAAATACATCCCCATAACTATATTTTTCGTTGATGCGATACCATGTTTGACCCTCGTTATCGACATCTATCTGATCGACCCAGATGACCTGGCTGTAATATAGGCGGGGGAACTGACCAGTCTCGATACGGTGTTTTGTGGAAGGGGCAAACGGAGTCGCATTTTCTAAGCGCATGTCGACATAAGGGACGGTAACTTCAACCCACATGCCTTGTCCTAAACTTGTATCTTTCAAAGATTCTACTGGTTGATTAGGTTTATTGTAAACAGGTTGAAAGAAAGGCGACCAGACATAGCCTAGCGTGGTTTCAACCCAACGCTGACAAATTTGATGGGGGTGATAGCCAATGACTTCACGGAGCCAAGGTACAACTGAATCTTCCTTGAGAGTGCCCACCAGGGAGCTGTCTAAATTTGGTTTGGCGCGGACATTGACGGGAACAAGATGGGCAACTCTTGCCATTCTGCCCTCCCCCACCGGAAATTCGTCTCTACGAATGGTTTTTTCTAAACCATTATCCCAGGCGTTAACCCCAAAGCCAGCCATTGTGAGGCCGCTTATTTTTATAAATTCTCGTCGGGATAGTTTATTATTTTTTGTCATGTCGCTCTTATTCTGATACTTTTATTTTCATTTGCTTAGACGAACTTCAATGTAACTTCTTACAAAATGAATGTTCGCAACCATTGGTTAAGGATACTCACGAACCGTTTTATGGTCAATAGGCCATTTAGCAATTAAAGCGATGAAGTTAGATAGTAAAACTAATATAAAAAAACCCCAGGGATACGATTACCTCTGGGGCTGAGCCACATATATTGGGGGTTATCTTTCAAATTTAAGGATCTTTAGCTTATCTTCTTTGAGGACTGTTTCTAAGGCTTGGTTTGCCTTTTCGATTAAGACATATAGTGCTTCAGGATTCTTTTGGTCGAGACAAACATAGCCTATTCGCACATCTAGACCGATAAGGCTACCATCTGGTAATTTAACTTTTACTGTGGTGATTGCCTTCTGGATTCGTTCAAAAATATTCTTCGAAAACTCTTCATTTAAATCGGGCAATAAGACCAGAAACTTTGAACCAATCCATCTGCCCACAATATCATAAATGCGTACATTTGCACGAGCAGCTCTGGCAACATATCGGATCGTTTGATTACTCACTTCAGCACCATGGTTTTGGTGAATTTCGGCAAGATTTACGATCTCAACCATTCCGAGGCCAATTTGAATATCTCCCCGTTGGGCACGATTAACTTCGGCTAAGGCTCGCTCATAGACTGCCTGGCGGTTTAACACGCTAGTAAGTTGATCATAGATCGCAAGAGATTCGGACTGCCCAGCTTTCTGAAGTAACTGCTGTTTGAAGGAGATCATGCGATCAGCGATCACTAATCTAGCTTCAATTTCTCCCTTATCAATAGGGCGATTTACAAAATCTCCTGGGATCGGGCCTAAACAATCGATGACATGTTTGTTCTGGTTGGGATCGGTAAGGAATACAATATAGGGATATTCATGGAGATCTGAGGCGAGGATGCCATTAATTAGTTCAAATCCTTCAAATTTAGGAAAATCAAAATCTGCGATCAAGATATCTGGACGAATTTCTTCCATTTGATTCATGATGCGGTCTGGACCGGAAATACTAAACATCTCATAAGAGCGGTCGTCCATGATCTCATTGAAAAAATCATGAGTTTTTTGGTCATTTGATAAAACAAGAACCTTCACACGCACTCTCCATTAATAATATTTCAATTTACAATTCAATTATAAAAAAATATGCGTTGGAGAACATGCTACTTGCGTCTCAACTTTATTACATCTTTATCTCTAATAAATTAGTTTGCAAATAGGAAATAAAAAAGATCCAGGACTAGGGGTCACTGGATCTTTTATGTAAAAAATAAGGGATTCTACTTCACGATAAATTTTCTAAGGCGTAAACTGTTTGTTACAACAAAATTCCAACAAAATGCCATTGCCCCTGCGGCAAAACGAGGATCTAAATAACCAGCTGAAGCGACGGGAATTAATATTATGTTGTAAATGAAGGCCCAGAATAAATTTTGCTTGATGGTGGATAAGGTCTTTCTCGAGAGGGCGATCGCCCTGGGCACCCCTTGTAGATCACCACTGATGAGGACAACAGGGGCGGCGGCCATGGCAACATCTGTGCCAGTGCCAATCGCAATACCTACCTCTGCTTGAGCTAGTGCGGGGGCATCATTGATGCCGTCACCGACCATGGCGACAACCTGACCAGATTCCTGAATTTTCTTGACTTCATCAGCCTTTTCACCGGGGAGAACCTCAGCAAGAACTCGATCTATGCCTACCTGGGAGGCAATTGCCTCTGCGGTGGCTTGATTGTCACCAGTGATCATGACTATTTCTAAGCCCATTTTTTTCATACGATCAATGGCAATGAGTGAGTTTTCTTTGACTGTATCGGCTACGGCAATCACACCATGAACCTTGCCATCAATGGCAACCAGCATCGCTGTTTTGCCTTCTTTCTGTAAGCGCTCAATATCGGAATCCAGATCCCCAATTCTAAATCCTTGATCGGACATCATTCGCCTATTGCCGACTAGAATATTCATTTGATCGACTTGGGCTGAAACGCCAAACCCAACTTGAGCCGCAAATGCTTCGGGTTTACTAAGTTTTAGACTTCGTTCATTGGCTTCAGCAACAATTGCCTCGCCCAGAGGATGCTCACTTCCTTCTTCAACACTGGCAGCAAGCCTGAGTATTTCATCTTTCCCAGCTGGGAATTCTTTTCTGATGATATCGGTGACTGCTGGCTGTCCCCGAGTGATCGTGCCGGTTTTGTCTAAAACGACTATGTTCACTCTTCCAGCTCGTTCGAGGGCTTCACTAGATTTGAGCAGGATGCCCATTTCAGCGCCTTTGCCAGTGCCCACCATGACTGCGGTTGGCGTGGCCAATCCCATCGCACAGGGGCAAGCGATCACCAAAACTGCGACCATGTTGATCAATGCGCGGGTAAAAAGATCCACCTCGGCATTGGGGACATAGGGGATAAAGAAATACCATGCCAAAAATGTGCCTGCGGCGATGAGTAATACGATGGGGACAAAATATCCTGAAACTTGATCGGCCAATTTTTGAATCGGTGCTTTGCTCCCCTGCGCTTCTTCTACCAAGCGAACGATTTGGGCCAAGGCTGTTTCTTTACCTACCTTGGTTGCTTCAAAACGGAGCAAACCTAATTTATTGATCGTGGCACCAATGACAGCATCTCCGGGGCCTTTTTCAACGGGTAAGGATTCGCCGGTGAGCATGGACTCATCGGTGGAGGAACGGCCTTCAATGACGACCCCATCCACAGGGATAGTTTCCCCTGGTTTGACGATGACAAGGTCGCCGACTTTTACTTCGTCGGAAGGCACTTCCATTTCTTTGCCATCACGGATAATTCGCGCCGTTTTGGCTTGCAGACTCATTAATTTTTTAATTGCTTCGCTGGTTTGACCCTTGGCTCGAGCTTCTAACAACTTCCCTAATTTGATCAGGGTAATGATCACAGCAGCGGTTTCAAAATATACATGACCTGGAATCCATCCTAAGAGGACGGGGATCGAGTAGAAAAATGCGACCGAGGAGCCCATGGCGATCAAGACATCCATATTAGCTGAGCGATTACGAAGGGCTTTATAACTGCCCACATAATACTGCCAGCCGACATAGAACTGCACAGGGGTGG
>SWCD01006361.1_pt1 | contig 19463 bp, 20 predicted proteins | sample 4693011 | NCBI WGS metagenome assembly SWCD01 (sample SAMN10267278, study PRJNA491770) | bioreactor metagenome | isolation source: DHS bioreactor inoculated with marine | place: Japan: Omine Ridge, Nankai Trough | reverse complement strand
CAATGTCCATCGCCTTCCGGGAAATAAAATGCTGAATCCGGCCTGTTATCTGGGGCGGACAGCCGTAGTAATTGGTGCAATAATGCTGGGCTTCACCTTCGTTTCTTTCCAGCAAGGTACCACATTCCGGACAGTGGGTTATATATTCCGTAGGGCTGGATTCATTAGGGCGTTGGGTAAAATCGACCCCAATAATTTTTGGAATGATCTCTCCCCCTTTTTCAACAAAAACCGTATCCCCTTCACGGATATCGAGCTTTGCGATCTGATCGGCATTGTGCAAGGAGGCTCTTTTTACGGTGGTACCCGCCAAAAGTACCGGCTGTAAATTCGCTACCGGGGTAATTGCCCCCGTTCTACCTACCTGGTAGGTAATCTTGTTGAGGAGGGTCGATACCCGTTCCGCCTTAAATTTATAAGCCAGGGCCCATCTGGGGGATTTAGCGGTGAAGCCCAACTCTTCCTGTTGTTGGAAGCTATTGACCTTAACCACGACCCCATCGGTCTCATAGGGCAGTTGGTGGCGATGTACGTCCCAATAGTCCACAAAATCCATTACTTCTGAGGTACTGCGGCACAATTTGGCGACCGTTGGCACCTTAAAGCCCCACTGACGAGCCTTTTCCAACATTTCAAATTGGGAAGCAATAGGCAATTTTTCCCCAACGATACTGTACAAAAGGCAATCCAAGGGTCTTTGGGCCACGAGGGCGCTGTCTTGCAGTTTAAGGCTACCAGATGCGGTGTTGCGCGGATTCATATAGGGTTCCTCCCCATTTTCGATTCGTTCTTGGTTCATTTGGGCAAACCCCTCGAAAGGGAGTACTATCTCTCCGCGAATATCGAATTTTGGAGGATATTCCCCTTGTAATTGCAAGGGAACCGAACGAATGGTCTTTACATTGGTAGTAACGTCATCTCCCTGAAAGCCATCGCCACGTGTTAGCGCCTGTACCAGTTTTCCATTCTCATAAGTAAGGCTGATGGATGCGCCATCATACTTTAGTTCACAGGTAAATTCTACCTGGGCATCTCCCAAAATACGCTGGATACGTTTTTCCCAATCCTCCAAATCCTCCTTGGAGTAGGAATTGTCAAGTGAATACATGCGGTGATGGTGCACAACGGTCTCAAAATTTTTAGTGACCAAACCCCCTACCCGTAATGTCGGGGAGGTTGGGTCGTAAAATTCAGGATGTTGGGCCTCCAGCGACTGAAGTTCCTTTAGTTTTATATCGAAATCATAATCCGATATGGTAGGATTGTCCAGCACATAGTAATTGTAGTTGTGCTCGCGCAGCTCCCGGCGCAGTTCCTCTATTTTTTGTTGGATGTTCATTTATGACTTGTTGTCTGCTATTAATTTATATTTGCCTCCGCTAGGTTTGTTCCTTCTCGATCCATTTTGGTAGATAACTAGGCTTGTAATCTTTCATTTTTCGGAGCAACCCAACAATTGAGTCATCGACCAATACAAGGTCATAATTTTCTTGCTTTAGAAAGCCTTTGGACACCATTTTCTTAAGCATTTTCAATAAGTCATCATAAAAATCATTGATGTTAAGAATACCGATGGGATTTTGGTGCAGTCCCAACTGGGCCCAAGTTATCATCTCGAACAGTTCCTCCATGGTGCCATAACCACCGGGCAGGGCAATGATACCATTGGAAAGTTCATACATCTTCAACTTGCGTTGGTGCATATTTTCTGTAATGAACAACTGGGATAGACCCTCGTGTATAATTTCTTTCTTGACCAGAAATTGAGGAACTACACCGATAACCTCTCCCCCATTATCCAAAGCTCCTTGGGCCACCCTGCCCATAATCCCAATTTTGGCCGCCCCATAGACCAACCGTATATGTTGTTGGGCCATAGTTTCTCCAAGCCTATATGCGGCCTGAACAATCCCTGGGTCATTTCCTTCACTACTTCCACAAAATACAACGATGCTATTCATAAATATTAAATTCCAAAAAACAATTTCTACCCAAAGTCCCACCGACAAAAATGACCACAGACATGATTATGGGTTTATGTATTTAACTTGAGTTTGAATTTGAGTTTGAGTTTGAATTTGAGTTCGTTCTCCATTATTGACTAGGGGCTGTTCCCCTCAACATACGATCATTGCCGAACATATCTTTGCGGAGTTCAATTTCGGAAAAATTTTGATCTTCCAAAACCTCTCCCGTCTCCTTTCCCAAGTATTGATTGATCTCAAAAAAAAGTAATCCACCTTTTTTTAGATTTCTTAGTGCGAATTGGACGATGCGTTTATAAAAAATTAAGGGGTCCATATCCGATACAAAAAGTGCCAGGTCTGGTTCGTGCCGTTTCACATTATTTTGGATTTCAGCTTTTTCCAGTTCCCTTACATAGGGGGGATTGGACACAATAATATCAAATTTTTCGGGAAGGGTATCTATGGACATTATATCGGCTTGGACCAAGTTAACCACCACGCCATTTTGGGCAGCATTTTTTTTGGCAACCTCCAAGGCTTCCTTGGAGATGTCCAAGCCATAAACATTTTCGTTTGGCAAGTTTTTGGCCAGTGCAATGGCTATACATCCACTCCCGGTCCCAATATCCAAAATCCTTAACCCCAAGCCTTGGACCTCGGCCTCCCTACCCTTCTTGTTTCCAACTTCGTATTTTGCATTTCGTGCTTTGTACGTTGTACTTTGTACTTCCTCAAGGATCCACCGCACCAATTCTTCGGTTTCCGGTCTGGGAATCAGTACATTTTCGTTTACTGAAAAATCCAAATCCATAAAATGGGTTTTTCCTAAAATGTACTGTATGGGCCGCTCTAATCTTAACGCTGCCAAACCCTCAAAAAAGGGCTGCTCCTCTTCCTTGGAGATTATTAGGTCTGGGTTCAGTGCCAAGGCAAATCGCTCCAGTCCCAAATAATGTTCCATCATCATTGCAAAGAAGCTATCCACCTCTTCCTTGGAATAGAGGCTATCCAACTCTTTGTGGAATATTTTTTTTATTTCTTTGAGATGCATTCTATACAAAACTTAATATGGCACAATCCATTTAGGGTCTATAACGGTGTATTCTCCGGACTAAATGTTATTTACTTTGAACTAAATACGCTTCAACATCCAGACCGGGCAAGAATAATGCCCTGTATTCCCCATCCTGGCATCGATATACTCAAATCCCCATTTTTTGTACAATTTTTGGGCGTCGGACATATACGGCATGGTTTCCAAATAGCATTTTTCGTACCCGTATTCCTTGGCCTTGGTCAGGCAAACCCGCATCATTTCACCGCCCCATCCTTTACCCCTGGCCTCTGGCAAAAAGTACATCTTTTGCAGTTCACAGATTCGTTCCCCTTCGTGCTCCAATGGTCCGATACCGCCACATCCATACAGTTCACCTTCCCACACTAACACAAAGTAAGCAGCATCGGGCACATTGTAGGTTTCGTAAAGTATATCCAGCACTTTGTCCGCGTAGGCCGTACCCACTTTGGGCACCCCTAATTCTACCAATACTTTGCGAATAAGTTTGGCCACCATGGCATTGTCCTGGGGCATAATCTCCCTGATTATCGCATTATTTAAATTCACTGGGCGAAAATGTTTAAAATGAAGTTGTCTTGAGTTTATGTTTGGAACCGAAAATTATGGCTTTCGAGGTCTGATGAAGTCATTTTTAGTTTGCCCAGCAGAGCTACGGACGCTCAAAATTGAAAAATCAGGACACGAAATGTGAAATTAGCTAGTAAAAGATTAACTCAAGACAACTTCTATACTATTTTTGTGGGGTGAAGATACATGAAAAATACATTTTGCGGTGTATCCAAGTGGCCAAAAATGGACTTGGGACAACGTTTCCCAACCCAATGGTCGGGAGTGTAATCGTGCACAATGAAAAAATAATCGGAGAGGGCTACACAAGCCCTTACGGCGGTCCCCATGCGGAAGTCAATGCCATCAGATCGGTAATAAACCCGTCACTTTTGAAGGATGCCACGCTTTATGTTACGTTGGAGCCTTGCTCACATTACGGAAAGACCCCGCCCTGTGCAGATCTTATCATAAAGAATAATATTCCCCGAGTGGTTATCGGCATAAAAGACCCCAACATAATAGTTGCTGGGCAAGGTATACAAAAACTGGAAAAGGCAGGTTGCCAGGTAATCGTTGGTGTATTGGAAAATGCATGCAGGGAACACCATATCCGATTTTTGACTTTTCATCAAAAACAACGACCTTATGTAATTTTAAAATGGGCCGAGACCCTGGATGGATTTATGGCCCCAGAATTTAAAAATAGAAACCCCGATCCCCAACCCTTTTGGATCACGAATATTCGTTCGCGCCAACTGGTGCACCAATGGCGAAGTGAGGAACAGGCCATATTAGTGGGTACCAATACGGTACTGGCAGATAATCCCGAATTAAACGTCAGGTCTTGGCACGGTACCTCCCCAACCCGCGTTGTTTTGGATAGAAGGCTGGGAATCGCCCAAAATTTCCATATATTGGATGGCAGCATTAAAACCTTGGTTTTTACGGATGTTACCGATACGGATAAATATCTTCCCGGGATTGATTATGAGCCGATAGATTTTTCAAGTAACGTGATACAGCAGATATGTGATGCACTATTTAAATACAACCTTCTCAGTGTAATTATTGAAGGTGGGGCTAAAACCCTTCAGGCTTTTATCGATAAAGACATATGGGATGAAGCTCGAATCTTTACCGGCAACACCCAATTTGGAAATGGACTAAAGGCTCCTTCGGTTTCCGGAAGATTGGAAGAATTAAGAACGTTGGAAGCGGATACCTTAAAAGTTTTGCGCAATGATTAAGAACATCATTTTTGATTTTGGAGATATTTTTGTCAACCTGGACAAGCCTGTTATCCTTCGGGAAATGCAAAAATTTGGGTGTTTTGATGCATTGCCCCAGTTAGAAATGCTAAATGCAAAATACGAGATAGGCCTTATTTCAACCGAAGAATTTATCGCCGGCCTACAGAAACTAATACCTAAAGCCACCCCGGAGCAACTAACAAATTCCTGGAATGCCATGCTTTTGGATTTTCCGGACTATCGTTTGGAGTTCCTGGAAAATCTTGCAAGGGAGGAAAAGTACCTCCTCTTTCTTTTGAGCAATACAAATGACTTACACATTCCGCACGTGGCTGAAAAGATGGGATTGGAAAAGTTTGAACGTTTCAAGAACTGTTTTGAGCAATTTTACCTTTCCCATGAAATTCACCTAAGAAAGCCCGATTCGGAAATCTACAAGTTTGTACTTAAAAACCATGCCCTAAAACCCGAGGAAACCTTTTTTGTGGACGACACCAAGGTCAATACCGATGCGGCGGCATCCCTTGGAATACACACCTGGAATCTTTTGGTGGGCGAAGAGGATATTACCCAACTCCATTCAAAATTGCCGTAAATGTTTTATCTTGGACTGAGTGTACTATTTTCGAGTTTGATCTTTATCGTTTTTAAGCTCTATTCCATCTTTAAAATAAATACGCTATATGCCATTGTTGTAAATTATATTACCGCATGCACCGCTGGCCTAATGTTCTATCAAGGCAATCTTAACCTGGTAGAAATTCCACAAAGGCCATGGTTTCTTGGCACTATTATTTTAGGGGGGTTATTTATTATCGTTTTTAACCTGATGGCCTCAACTTCACAAAAAATAGGGATTTCCGTAGCTTCCGTAGCCACTAAAATGTCATTGGTAATCCCGGTAATCTGTGGGCTATTGCTCTATGGGGAACAATTGTCCTTCCTACAGACCTTAGGAATTGTTTTGGCACTGACCGCCGTTTATTTTGTATCGGTTAGGGATCGGTCCATCGTCATTGGCAAAACACTGTTTTGGTTGCCCCTTTTGGTCTTTCTTGGTTCAGGCATTATCGATGCAAGTATAAAGTATATGGAAGAACTTCATCTCGCCAAAAACGAATTCCCGGTGTTTTCGGCCATGGCGTTCGGTTCGGCGGCGCTGACCGGTACCGCCTATATTCTTATAAACAGGGAAACCAGGGTTACAAAAATGAAAATTAAGGATGTTGTTGGGGGGATCGCATTGGGAATTCCGAACTATTTCTCCATATATTACCTACTTCAAGCCTTACAGCACAAAAGTCTTGAAAGTGCCGTAATTTTCACCCTAAACAATGTTGGCATTGTCCTGTTTACTACATTTCTTGGCATAATTTTGTTCAAGGAAGCCATAAGCCCTAAAAATTGGATGGGTATTGGATTTGCGATCGCTAGTATCGTTTTGGTAGCATTGTTCTAATTGAACCCGTTCTATGGAAAACCATTCCGGCCGGTATAAAACCATTGAAGTGGCATCTCCCGAAGTCCTTTTTAAGGAACGAAAGAGTAAATTCTATGCCTATGCCTTTCCTCTGACCGACGAAGATGCGGTAAAACCACTGGTCGAAAGTTTAAGAAAAAAGCATCCCACCGCAAACCATGTCTGCTATGCGTGGCAAATTGGCCATTTGGAACCTAGGTATAGGGCCAATGATGATGGGGAACCCAATAATTCCGCCGGTATGCCCATTTATGGACAGTTACAATCTTATGGGGTTACCAATATTATTGTTGCCGTGGTTCGGATTTTTGGGGGCACCAAATTAGGGGTGGGAGGACTGATAAACGCCTACAGATCGGCTGCACAGCTAGCCTTGGAGTCCTCCCAGATCATTGAAAAAACCTTACAGCAGAAATTCATGCTATCCTTTGGCTATGATCAAATGAACACGGTGATGCGGACCTTAAAGCAACGACAAATTGATATTGAATCGCAAGAAATGGGATTGAAATGTCGGATTTATATCTCAGTGGATCAGCAAAGGACCTTGGAAATCAAGGAAGTTTTTAACGGACTGCACAAAATTGACCTGAAGTATGTTTAACGGCCTTGATTTATTTTAGGTACTACTGCCCATTTTTTGGGCAAGGAGGTCAAACGCTGAACGCCATACGCCTTATGCAACTGCGTATAGCGAAAAGCGAATAGCCAAAAACTGTTATTCCGCCATCCTATTCAGTAGATAATCCGGACATTTAACGGGCCGTTTCGTTTTTCGATCCATAAACGCCAAAACCGTATTGGCCTCAACCAATATTTCGCCAGCTTCGTTAAATATCCTGTAGTCAAATTCTATCTTTACCGAGGGTGTTTTTTTTAAATGGGTGGCAACCGTGATAAGGTCATCGTACACAGCCGATTTTAAATATTTTATCTGTAATGAAATCACGGGCAGCATAATACCGTTTTCTTCCATGCTTTTGTAAGAAATCCCCAGACTCCTAAGCCATTCAACCCTTCCCATCTCCAGATACTGTGCATAATTGCCATAATAGACCACGCCCATTTGATCGGTTTCACCGTATCGGACCCTAAAAGATATTTCGTTAAAAACCATATTAATTCACTTAAAAACTATATATTTAAAATCTAGTTTGAATTGCCGTCCAACATGATAAAAAAAAACATTAAAACCTATGCCCCACGATTTTTTTTTTAAGATTTTTGTTCACATATTTGCCACAGTTCTATAAAGGATGATTCGTCCGGCAAAACCATAGACCAACAAACCTAATCTCTAAGCTAATTTAAGATTAACTTTAAAATGAATGTTACTGCTACTTCCGTTTGGAACAACTGTTTGGCTTTTATCAAAGATAACATCCAACCGCAAGCATTCAAAACGTGGTTTGAACCGATTAAGCCCGTAAAGCTATCCGAAAACTCCTTAAGCATACAGGTTCCCAGTAAGTTTTTCTACGAATGGCTGGAAGAGCACTACGTAAAATTGCTCAAAGTTTCCTTGACCAAGGAGCTTGGCGAAAATGCCAAGTTGATCTACATCATTAAAATGGAGAATACCTATGGCAACAAGGAACCATTTACAGAACGGATCCCAAGTTCCAACAGGTCACAGCAAGTTGCCCCGCAGGAACTGGAAGTAGCCATAAAGTCGAAAAACCCGGAACTTAAGAACCCTTTTGTAATTCCTGGAATCCGGAATATTAAAATAGAATCCCAGCTAAATCCCAATTACAGTTTTGACAACTTTTTGGAAGGAGACTCCAATAGGCTTGCCCGATCTGCGGGAATGGCAGTTGCCAATAAACCGGGCGGCACTTCCTTCAATCCACTACTTGTTTTTGGAGGGGTCGGTCTTGGAAAGACCCATTTGGCCCATGCGATTGGTGTAGATATCAAGGATAAATATCCAGAGCGGACCGTACTATATATTTCCGCAGAAAAGTTCACCCAACAGTACATAGAATCGGTAAAGAAAAATACCCGAAACGATTTTATACATTTCTATCAATTGATAGACGTACTTATCATAGACGATGTACAATTTCTGTCCGGAAAATCCGGAACCCAGGATGTCTTTTTCCATATATTCAACCATTTGCACCAAAATGGGAAGCAGGTAATCCTTACTTCCGACAAGGCACCAGTGGACATGCAGGATATTGAGCAGCGGTTGCTTTCGCGTTTTAAGTGGGGGCTCTCTGCCGAACTGCAGACCCCGGATTATGAGACCCGGGTTTCTATCTTAAAGAACAAGTTGTACCGGGACGGCGTTGACATTCCGGATGATATCGTGGATCATGTAGCCCGTAACATCAAGACCAATATCAGGGAACTTGAAGGTGCGATCATTTCACTTATTGCCCAATCTTCCTTTAACAAGAAAGAAGTCACTTTGGAATTGGCACAGCAGGTGGTAGAAAAATTTGTTAAGAATACCAAGCGCGAGGTATCTATAGATTATATTCAAAAAGTGGTTTCTGACTATTTCGAGATGGACGTGGCCACGCTGCAGTCAAAGACCCGGAAGAGACATATTGTCCAAGCCCGTCAATTGGCGATGTTCTTTGCCAAAAAGTTCACTAAGGCTTCCTTGGCCAGCATAGGTTCCCAAATTGGGAAAAGAGACCATGCAACAGTGCTCCACGCCTGTAAAACCGTAGATAATTTGGCCGAGACCGATAAACAGTTCAAAAAGTATATCGAGGATCTTTCCAAAAAGTTCTCCTAGAAAATAGTATGAAAATAGTATTGGGTACAAAGAAGTAAGTACAAAGTACCACATAATAGCCTTTCCGAAGTCAGATATTCAATTTTAATTGCAAGGGTTCCCTACCAGCTTTGCAATTGCTTGATACTTTGTACTAAATACTAGGTACTTTTACAAGAGCAAGTATGGCACTAAAAATCTTAATGGTATGCCTGGGAAATATTTGTAGGTCCCCGTTGGCCGAAGGTATTCTTAAAAGCAAGGTCGATTCAAAGAGTATTCAAGTAGATTCCGCGGGTACGGGAAATTACCATATAGGCAAGAAACCGGACCCACGTTCCATTGCGGTGGCTCGCAAAAATGGTATCGACATTTCTGGTCAGCGTTGCAGACAGTTCAATGTTGAAGATTTTAAGGAGTTTGATCTGATCTATGCTATGGATAGATGGAATTATGAAAATATTGTTCAACTTGCGACGGACAAGCAAGATAAGGACAAGGTAAAATTACTCATGGAGGAAGTCGATATGGGGATTTCGGAGGTGCCGGACCCTTATCATGAGGAAGCTGATAGTTTTGAAACGGTGTATTATTTACTGGACACTGCTTGCAACGCCATTGCCCAACGATTGCAGTCGCCCAAATAACAACGGCTAAAAAGTCCGATAACCGATTAGCCTTTACACTCAAACTTTATAGATAAAAAAACATTAAATGGACCAATGGGGCAGGATAACAATAAATATGGAAAGCTATTTTTGATACCGACCACCTTAGGGGACAATGAACCCTTAGAGGTATTGCCCATTTCCATTAAAAGGGCCGTTGAACATATTAATCATTATATAGTTGAAAATGAAAAAACGGCGAGACGGTTCATCAAAAAAATATATTCCAAAAAATCCCAACCGGGACTTCACATAGAATTATTGAACAAATATACAGAACCAGAGGTCATTGCCTCCTTTTTGGATCCCTGTTTGGAAGGATATAATGTGGGAATACTCTCGGAAGCAGGGTGCCCGGGAATTGCCGACCCGGGAGCCGATGTCGTGAAAATTGCCCATGAAAAGAACATTCGGGTCGTGCCCTTGGTAGGACCCTCCTCCATTGTATTGGCTATGATGGCAAGCGGCTTAAATGGTCAGAACTTTGCTTTTAACGGATATCTGCCCATAGATTCGGCAGAAAGAAAAAGTACCATCAAAAAACTTGAAAAACATTCCAGGGATCACAACCAGTCGCAACTATTTATAGAGACCCCATATAGGAACGATAAACTTCTGGAAGAACTTCTCAGGACATTGGCAAATCAGACAATGCTCTGTATTGCCTGCGATATTACCCTGCCGACTGAATTTATAGCCACAAAATCGGTTAGCGAGTGGAAAAAAGAGTCAGTGAATTTGCACAAGCGCCCTACCCTATTTGTTTTTCAGGCCTGATTTTTTGTCTTTTCGCACAACGCCATGCGCCGTACGCAATTATCCATTGGGAACCAATATAAAAAAACCTTGACGTTTCCGCCAAGGTCCTCTCATTTTCACAGTGTAATTTTTTAATACATTATCCTAATATTAAGTTTAGGGAACGCGTAGCGATATGCATATAGCATACAGCTAAATTTTCGCATTCCTTTTTGGTGATACATGGGAAATATCATATCCCGAGAATTTTTTCATATAAGAATTGATGTTGGTCCCAAACTCGTCATTAACATCAAATTCACCATGAGAGCGTAAAAAACGCTTAACATTTCCTGCTCCGGCCAAATGTGCAGCCGCCAAAATCCCGGATTCCGTAATTTCTACACCATTTATACGCTGGCCGACGAATCTTGGGATGTCCCTTCTAAGAATCCATTTGTTACGCGCAATATTGGTGTGGAAAACTTTCTCCTGAAGTGCCGGATCTTTTAGAAAACGGGTAGCATTATAAACTCCCATCAGTTGCAAAGTACCTATTCCGAACTGGTACTTGCCCAAATAGCCCAAGGTATTGATCGTAAAATAATCACCTTGTGATTCCTTGAAAGCCAGAGCTTCCTTGAATCCGATATAGGAACTTCCCAAAAAGGGAGGAACCGCCATAACTTGCTTAAAAACAGTTTTGTTTTTGGGGAACAAAACTTCAGTAGGTCCATTTACTTTTAGAGAATCGGGCACCTCCAGCTTCGCCGGTTTAAACCTAAAACTCGTCAAAATAAAAATCATGATAAGAGGACAGAACAATCTGATCCACTTTCTCATAGTTTTGATTTCTTAAGACTTAATTTCCGCTCCAAAAGGAGATAATACCATTTAAAACCATTTGGTTTCCCAGTATCATTTGATACTCAAGATGATATAATCAGAATGCTTAAATTTCACTTTGCAAATATAAACCTGAATTGTATTACCTGAAGTCTAAATTACCTAAGATTTTCCCAAAAAGACTAGTTTTTTAGCTCAAATGTTAAAAATTTGGGATTATATACATCAACGATCAATTTTTTGGGAGTTGATCCATCGGACGTACTGCTCTTTATTTCGGTTGTGCTGCGCCAAGTCCTTGGCAAATTTATGATAACCAAAGTTTTCAACATCCGCCACCATATAATAATAATCGTTTTTTTCTGGATTTAGTACTGCATCAATCGCCGAAATATCGGGCATAGCGATAGGACCTGGGGGCAGTCCGATATACTTATAGGTGTTGTAAGGGGAATCCAGCTCCAGGTCTTTGTACAAAACTCTTTTATAAACCGTGTCAAAATTCCCTGAATGCAGCTTTAAAGCGTGAATGACGGTTGGATCTGCTTGCAGTAACATATTCTTTTTTAACCGGTTAAGGTATAACCCCGCTACCCTGGGCCTTTCTTCTACTTTTGCGGTTTCCTTGTTTACAATCGAAGCCAAAGTAATGACCTCCAGAGGGGTAAGCCCAACATTTTTGGCCTTGTTCAGACGATCCTCGTTCCAGAACCGCTTGAATTCCTTTAGCATGCGCCCGCGAAATTCGTCGGCAGAGGTATTCCAAAAGAACTCATAACTGTTGGGGATATACATGGCCAATCGTGTAGCCTCATTAAAACCGTTCTCTTGCAAAAACAGGGAATCCGTAAAGGATTTTACCATGGACATACTATCGGCTTCAATCTGTGTAGAAATTCTACCCGCAAGGTCCGCAATGGTCTCCTGATTGTTGAACGACACCTTTACTGGAAGATTCCTGCTGCGCAGGGCGTTGATTATTTCATTGTTGTTCATGCCTTTCCTAATGGCATATTTACCCGGTTTTACATGGGTTGCATACCCTTTCTTTTGGGCTACGGTCTCAAAAGTGCCGATATCCTTCAACAGGGGTTCCAACAGATGTACCACATCGTCAAAATCGTCATTGGTCCGAACAAACACAAATGCCTCTTCGTTCCCAAAATCGGTATTCGGCGAAAAAATAGCCCTGTAGATGGTATATGCCCAAATTCCTGCCGCCACGACACCAAGTAGGGCTATTGCTGTAATAATCTTCTTTATATACATTAATCGCTAAACTTTTGAAATAAAATCTCGTCCTTGAATTCCCCATTGGAATATATCCAATGTTTTTTGGTGCCTACTCGGTTAAATCCGAGTTTTTCAAACAAATGAACACTGGCCTTGTTCCCGGACAATACATTGGCATAAACTTGACGCAGGTCCAAGATTGTAAATCCATAGTCGATCATTAAGGTTATGGCTTCCGTACCCAACCCTTTGTTCCTGTCCTTTTCCTCCAAAATAATGACGCCCAAACCGGCTCGATGGTTCTTTGGGTCAAAATCGAACAAATCGATCAAACCTTTCGCCTTATCCCCATTGTCACAAATTACCAATCGCAATTGTTTAACCTCGAATATGTCCTTATGGGCATTATTCAAATATTGCTTAAGAATGTGTTTGGAATAAGGTGTAGTCGTGCCGCTAATTTCCCAAACCAAGGGGTCGTTCTCTATTTCATAAAGAAATTCAAGGTCCTGGGGCTCCAACGCCCTAAGATAACACCGCTCTCCTTTTAGTTTTAACATGATATCTCCCCTCTATAAACCAATTTGGCCGGTCCGATCAAATAAATATGTCTATACCCATGGCTCAAGGGGTCAAACCTGACCCTTAAAGCGCCGCCCAAGGTTTTTACGGTCACTTCCTCCTTGCTGGTTTTTCCTAATTTATGCATGGCCAACGCCGTTGCGGTTACCCCGGTACCGCAGGACAATGTTTCATCCTCTACCCCTCTTTCGTAGGTTCGAACGGAAAATGTACCATCGTCCAAGGGTTCTACAAAATTGATATTGCTACCCTTTTCCCCGTAAAGGCCATAACGCAATCTTTTGCCTTCCTCATATATGTTTGCCTCCGCTAAATTGTTGACAATCTGAACGTGATGTGGAGATCCAGTATTCAAAAAGGTGTAGTTGGACTCTTGTCTTATTTCGGAAACATCCTGCATACGGAGACTTACGGTCCCGTTTTTTATACTCGCCTCATGCAAACCATCCACAGCGGTAAACGTAGTCTTATCATCTATAACTCCCAAGAGCTTTGCAAAAGCCACCAAACATCTACCCCCATTACCGCACATACTTCCCGGCCTACCATCCGCATTGTAATAAATCATCCTAAAATCTTCCTTAAGATCGTTTTCTAGTAAAATAAGGCCATCTGCACCAATGCCAAATTTTCTGTCGCACAAAAATGCAACCAATTCAGTATCGGTCTTAGGAAATGTTTCCCCACGGTTGTCCACCATTACAAAATCGTTCCCAGTCCCTTGATATTTATAAAAGTTTAGCAGCATATCCTATTTTGAATTGCAAAGATAAAGAACTCCACCAGAGTTTTGGTTTGGAACCGATACTTTTGTACCAATCAAGCCATCGAATTTTATTAAGTATCTTGACACCCGCGGGGTGCGGAAAAAATATAAATTTAAGGATTGCTTTAAGAACATTTCACGCAAAAGCGGAATTCAAGATGAATTCTTTATTTTTTTAAGGGTTATTTAGCAGTTAAAAAGACGTTAAACCATTTACTATGCCGATTTAAAACTGTTAATTTTACATTGTTTTATTTATAAATTGCTATTGTCACAGGAATTTAATCTTACTGTTTTAAAACATCTAACCCCTACTACTGTACTTATTGGGTAGGGAATATTAATTACAAATTAAATAACAAAATGAAAAGAATCGGCAGTTTATTGTTGGTATCAATTTTTGCGGGGGCTATAACCTTAGGCTCCTATAAATTACTTTTTGAAAAAAATAACTACAAAATTGTAACGAGTGAAGCGAAGGCGCCAACTTTTACAGCGAGCTACACCCCTACTTCTGCAGCTGGAGCGGGTATAAATGAGGTAGATTTCACTATGGCCGCCCAAAAGACGGTTGATGCCGTTGTCCATGTTAAAAACTTGAGCATAGTGAGTAGCGGACCGAGGAACATTATGGAATTTATTTACGGCTTTCAACGAGAGGAACAACCCCAGGTAGGGATAGGATCTGGGGTTATTATTTCACCGGACGGGTATATTGTAACCAACAACCATGTTATTCAAAATGCATCCAAGTTGGAGGTTTCCTTGAACAACAACAAAACCTATGAAGCGACACTGATCGGTACCGACCCTAATTCGGACATCGCTTTGATAAAGATTGAGCCCAATGAAAATTTGCCTTATTTGGCCTTTGGGGATTCGGACAACACCAAAGTGGGTCAATGGGTTTTGGCCGTCGGCAATCCGTTCGACCTTACCTCCACGGTGACAGCAGGGATTATAAGTGCAAAAGCAAGAGATCTTGGAAGGAACCAATCTTTTTTACAGACAGATGCTGCGGTAAATCCAGGAAATAGCGGAGGTGCCCTGGTGAACACCAATGGTGACCTTATCGGAATCAATACTGCAATTACCTCCCAAACTGGTTCCTATGTTGGTTATTCCTTTGCAGTTCCAAGCAATATTGCCAAAAAAGTAGTAGACGATATAATGGAGTATGGTAACGTACAAAAAGGTATCCTAGGAATTACTTATGTACCTGCAAATTCCCCATATGCGGTGGAAAACGGACTCAATGAGGTGGATGGGGTATACATTGACGGAGTGGAAGAAGGATCCGGGGCCTACGATGCCAAGTTGCAACATGGGGATATAATTAAAAAAATAGATGAAATTGACATACATCGATTATCCGATCTTATGGGTTATATCGCTACCAAAAGACCTGGCGACCAATTAAGTGTAACAATAGCAAGGGATAACGAAACCCTTGTTGTTCCCATTACCCTTAAGGAGCGGCAAACGATCGTACTTCCCGTAATGGGAATCGAGGTACGAAATCTTAATAAGGATGATATGAAAAAATTCCGGACCAAATCCGGGGTGAAAATCGTAGGTGTTCCTGAAACCTATAGGGGCTATGGCTTGCAAGGGAAAGTATTGATTGCCGTAAACAATAAGGAAATCAAGGATAAACAGGGTGCGAAAAATCTTTTTGGAGCTATTTCCAAATACGAGCGTACCAGTATAACTATGATCAACGAAAAAGGAGAAAGGGAACGATTGATTTTCCAATAGATAACTTTCAGTTTTTAGCATAATTAAAAAGCACCTGTACAGGTGCTTTTTTCAATTAAAATGGATTCAAAATAAAGTTTGTCCAAGTACGGATCACGGTTCTTGGACCGAACAAGGTCTTTTGTGAAAAAAAAATGTTTGCAATGGGCAATATAGCTGGAGCTATCTACGTTTGCATTGACATGCCCAGGCACTAAAAACCAATATTTTTTTCAAATTTGGTTTTATTAAATTACTTTAGTCGCCACTAAAATACTTGTTTGTAAAATAAGACTTACATATGAAAGGAAATAGCTTGTTATTTATTGTAATTGCTTTGTTGACGTATAACCTGCAATTTGCACAGGAAAAGGATGGGGAAGATGACAAATTATCATTGGATAGCGGGCCGATCAGCAACCAGTTTGATTATGTTTCCAAAAAATCCGGAAACTACCATGCGGAAGGGGTAAGATATGAAGTGGTGAAGGAGGCGTACCTGTTTAAATTAAGAAAAAATGTGCTGGATTCTATAAGTGCCGCCAATAAAAAGGAAGCCGAACTCAATACAACCATTGCCGATCACGAAGCGACAATAACTTCCTTGAACCAAAAATTGAAGGAGACCACAAATAATTTGGCTTCCGTAACGGAGGAAAAGGACAGTATGTCATTTTTAGGAATCATGGTATCCAAAGTGACCTACAATCTAATCCTCTGGACTATTATTGCTGGCCTGTTACTCCTTCTACTCCTTTTCGTCTATAAATTTAGGAGAAGCAATATCCTCACCCAAGAGGCCAAGACCAATCTTTCCGAACTGGAAATAGAATACGAGGAGCACCGAAGAAATGCCTTGGAAAGGGAGCAAAAAATTAGTAGGCGGCTCCAGGATGAGATTAACAAGTATAAAAAAACAAAATGATATTAGCTCCCTTCGGGGAGCTTTTTTGTTGGGATCCATATTTAATGGAGAACAACCGCATAACGCTGGTGAGAAAACAATCAGTCCGTCGTCTACAGTTGGGCATCCTGGCGTTTAAAATTTTTCAAGCTTTGCTATCCAACATTCGAGCTCGGACCCATTTGGTACAAACACCAAGGAAAGAACAGGTACGGATGCCCTGCATTCCCTATCTTTGCAAAAAATTTCCCCTTTAACCTTAATTTATGCGAATAGATATTATTACAGTTTTACCGGAATTGCTAAAAAGTCCGTTCGAGGCATCCATTTTAAAGCGGGCCATGGAAAAAGGAATGGTCGAGGTTTACATTCACAACCTTCGGGATTTCACGGATCTAAGTTACAAACAAGTGGACGACTACCAATTTGGCGGTGGGGCGGGAATGGTAATGATGATCGAGCCAATAGACAAATGTATTACAGCCTTGAAGGCCGATCGGAACTATGACGAAATTATTTATATGACCCCGGATGGCAAGACCTTTAACCAAGGAGCTGCGAACGAACTTTCCCTAAAGGAAAACCTAATAATCCTCTGTGGACACTACAAAGGGGTTGATCAACGGGTCAGGGATCATTTCATAACCCGTGAGATCTCTGTTGGCGACTTTGTACTTAGTGGAGGGGAACTGGCTGCAGCCGTGGTCTGTGATGCAATTATACGTCTTATTCCCGGGGTTTTAGGGAATGAAACAAGCGCCTTGACAGACTCGTTCCAAGACAATTTATTAGCCCCCCCAATATATACCCGGCCTGCGGAATACAAAGGCTGGAAGGTGCCGGAAATACTTTTGAGCGGGAATTTTGCCAAAATCGACCTTTGGAGAGAGAATCAAGCCATGGAGCGCACGGAAAAATTACGGCCCGATCTTCTAAAATAAGCGACAAAACCCTAAACATGAAAATTTCCTTAAAATAGCTTGTAGGTTTTGATTAATGGAGTAATTTTGCATTCGGTTAAAATCAACCTCTGGCGAGGTACGTGAAAGTTGGTCTTAAGAAACATTTAAACAAAACAAGAAAATGGAATCATTGATTAAATTTGTTGAAGACGAATTTGTTCCAAAAAAAGACTTTCCCGATTTCTCAGCGGGAGACACCATTACGGTCTATTATGAAATCAAGGAAGGCGAAAAAACCCGTATCCAGTTTTTCAAGGGAGTGGTTATCCAACGAAGGGGATCTGGGAGCACCGAAACCTTTACGATTCGAAAAATGTCAGGTACTATTGGGGTAGAGCGTATTTTCCCCATAAACATGCCTGCACTGCAAAAGATAGAAGTCAATAAAAGAGGTAAAGTTCGTAGAGCGCGAATCTTTTATTTCAGGGAACTTACAGGTAAAAAAGCCAGGATCAAGGAAATTCGTTCTTAATCCGATTTATCAAATTTTATACAAACATCCGTTCCGAACTAGTTTGGGAGCGGATGTTTTCGGTATAAACAAATGTTAACAACACTTGTTTATAGTTTGTGGATTAATTTTGATCCAAATAATTAGTTCTTTTCCATGATTTATTGTACTTTTAATGTATGGTCTTAGTGAGAATATGAATTTTATTTTCCGCTATTTTATAAGACCGAAATAAAGTTCACGTTCTTTATATTGTTGTGGAAACCGAAACGGATCGCTAAATGTTTACATATAGTGACCAAACGGAATCCAATGACCAGAAAGCCCACGCTTTTTGGCTTTTATTTGACTTTGGAAATGTCGATTTCTGAAACCTTGGTTTTGTAATTCGCACTGAACATGTCAAAAGCAACAAGAAGAATCACCGAGTAACGCCCTGATTTATAGTTGAGGTCCAAAAGTGATTCAAATGTTGAAATAGTGACACAAATGCAATCAATGGTTGCCAGTATGCACAGCATACAGAACAAAAAGTTTGTAAGCTATTTCAAAAAGCCATATCAATGTACAAGTTACAATGATATGGCTTTTATCATTTTATCAATTATCGTGGAAATGGGCGGTCAAATGTTTTGATGATGGCTACTGCAAGACGTGCAGAGGTAAATGGAAGGCACAAAAAAAGGCAAGCTACCTACATCGCACCGCTACGACCGCATACCCTTGCTGCGTTCCCACCCTGGGGGATTTTGCAGGAGCTGGTCGTGTAGGACTTGCCTCGTGCAAATATACAACCTTTTAAATTTTGCACAATCGTTTTACATTCTAATTTTTATTAAATACCTTGGCCCGGAGATTGGTTACTACCTATCCCTAATGTACGAACAACTAACAACCTACGCCATAGTTAAATGCATTTCATTAAATTACTCTTGAGCGGATCTCTAGCTTTGTTGGCCGTCGCATGTGGTGGCGGCAATTCTGGTCCTTCACAATTATTTGAAATTCAGTTGGATGGAAATAAGAAAACATTTCAGCAACATCAGGTAATCCCGGTAAACCTAAAAAACAACCAAGAAAAAAAGGTCGACAAGGTCACCTATTCCATTGCTGGCAAGGAACTGCCATTAAACGACAATAAATTAACGTTGGATGTTGTTAAGCTCGGAGAAAAGACCTTGGTAGCAAAAGTCGATTATGAAAACAAGACCGTTGAGATATCAAAAACTATAAAAATCCTGGCTTCCAGGGCCCCGGAACTCTATACCTATGATATTATTGCCGAATATCCGCACGATATCAATGCCTATACCCAAGGTTTGGAATTCCATAACGACACCCTGTATGAAAGTACCGGCCTAAAAGGTAAATCCTTTTTAAGGCAAGTAGATTACAATACGGGAAAGATTCTAAAGGAGATAAAACTAGATGATCGCTATTTTGGGGAAGGGATTACCATCCTCAATGACAAGATCTACCAGCTTACATGGCAAAGTGGAATCGGCTTTGTCTACAACCTTA
>SWCD01005629.1_pt1 | contig 19534 bp, 16 predicted proteins | sample 4693011 | NCBI WGS metagenome assembly SWCD01 (sample SAMN10267278, study PRJNA491770) | bioreactor metagenome | isolation source: DHS bioreactor inoculated with marine | place: Japan: Omine Ridge, Nankai Trough | reverse complement strand
GACTTCGAAGCTAAGGCGAATCCCATGGCGGGAACGGTACAGGGGGTGGCATCAACCGAGAAGGAGGCCATCCAGTAGCAGGGACGCGATGATGATCAGACCGGTCAGGATGTTTGCTCCGGCGGTGCGGGAGGTGAGGGCCATGAAGGCCTCGGTCGGGGCCGAAGGGGCGGTGCCCTCGTAGGCCTGGCGCATCAGGGGGATCGTCAGCAGGCCGAGGAGGGAGAGCGGGGGCAGGGCGTCGGCGCAGACCGCGGCGGCGATGGAGAGGTAGACGCAGGCGACGATGAGCCGCGAGAGGATCAGGGATCGACCGACGCCCAGCGCCACCACCGGGGAGATCTTCCCCACCGCGCGGTCGCTCTCAGGGTGGGTGAAGTGGTGGTTGAAGAGAATGGCGGTGGTGAAGAAGGCCATGGGGAGGCTCGCCACGAGCGGCACCACCGAGAACGCCCCGGTCTGGATGAACCAGGCCCCGGTCACCGGGAGCATGCCGAAGGAGATGAAGATGCCGACCTCCCCCATCCCCCGGCCCCGGTAGCCGTAGCGGATGGGCGGCGCCACGTAGAACCAGGCGAGGAGGAAGCCGAGAAGGCCGAGAGCCAGCACCGGCCAGCCGGCTGAAGCCACGAGCACCACGCCGCACGTCCCCGCGAGCACGAACAGCACCACGGCCACGAGGAGCGCCACCCGATCCGACATCCACCCCCGGGTCAGCACGTCCGAACCGCCGAAGTCCCTGGAGTCCCGCGTCTCGGCCTCCGTATCCGCCCCGGTGCGGAAGTCGTAGACGTCGTTCACCGCGTTGGCCCCGAGATGGGCGCAGAACGCCCCGAAGAAGGCGAGCAGGAATCGCGAGAGGTGAAATTCCCCCGTCGCCCACCACGAAAGGGCCGTCCCCAGACCGATGGGCAGGAGGATCACGGGCGCGTATTGAGCCCTCGCCAGGCGGAGGACCAGGGGCAGAAAGGACGGGCGCTCGGGCTCCATGGCGTCATGATCCTTTTTTGAGCGCAGGCAGGGAAGGAAGACGACGGCGCATCACCTCTCCCCCCGGTTCCCCTCCCCCTCCCGGCGGCTTTGCGGTTACGCTCTTTTCAACCTGAGCGAGGAAGACCATGACCAACGACGCATTCGGGGACACTCCCTTTCCGGTCCGCGTGGCCAACACAATCCGGACCCTCTCCATGGACGCGGTTCAGAAGGCGAATTCCGGGCATCCCGGCGCCCCGATGGGGATGGCGGACATTGCCACGGTGCTGATCACGAGGTTTCTGAAGGTCAGCCCCGACCGGCCCGATTGGCCCGACCGGGACCGCCTGGTGCTGTCCGCCGGGCACGCCTCGATGCTGCTCTATTCCTCCCTCCACCTGATGGGCTTCGACGTAACCCTGGAGGACATCCGGAGCTTCCGGCAGTGGGGCTCGAAGACACCCGGACATCCGGAGGTTCACGTGACCCCCGGCGTCGAGATGACCGCCGGTCCCCTCGGACAGGGCATCTCGACCGCGGTGGGCATGGCCCTGAGCGAGCGCATGCTGGCCGAGCGCTTCAATCGGGACGAGCGCACCATCGTCGACCACTTCACCTACGTCCTGGCCTCCGACGGGGACATGATGGAAGGGGTGCAGGCCGAGGCGATCTCCCTGGCCGGCCACCTCGGCCTCTCGAAGCTCATCGTCTACTACGACGCCAACCGGATCACCATCGACGGCACGACCGATCTGACGTTCTCCGAGGACGTGGCCGCCCGCTACGAAGCCTCAGGCTGGCACGTCCAGCATGTGGACGGCCACGACCACGATGCCATCGAGGCCGCCACCGTGGTCGCCCGGGAGGACTCCGACAAGCCGAGCCTGATCGTCTGCCGCACCCACATCGGCTACGGTTCCCCCGGCAAACAGGATTCCTCCTCCTCCCACGGCGCCCCGCTCGGAGAGGACGAGATCCGCGCCACCAAAGAGAAGCTCGGCTGGCCGGTCGAGCCGGCCTTCCTGGTGCCGGACGATGTGTACGAGTTCTTCGGGAGCCGCCGCGCGGTGCTGACGCGGGAGTCGGAGTGGTGGGACCGGAAGCTCGGCGACATGGAGCAGGAGGACCCCGCGCTCTTCGCCGACTGGCAGCAGTTCATGTCGGGCAAGATCCCGGCGGAACTGCCGTTGCCGACCTTTGAAGCCGGCAAGTCCATCGCCACCCGGAAGGCCAGCCACGCCTGCATTCTCGGGGTGGCCGACACGCTGCCCTTCCTGGTCGGCGGCTCCGCGGACCTGGCCGGTTCGAACAAGACCGACTTCGCCGACGGCAGGCTCGTCTCCCGCGAGGACTTCAGCGCCCGCACCATCCGCTTCGGCATCCGCGAACACGCGATGGCGGCGATGTGCAACGGCATGGCCCTCCACGGCGGCCTCCGCCCCTTCGCCTCCACGTTCCTCGTGTTCAGCGACTACATGCGACCCTCGATCCGGCTTTCGGCCCTGATGGAGCTGCCGGTGATCTACGTCTTCACCCACGACTCGATCTTCGTCGGCGAGGACGGCCCCACGCACCAGCCCATCGAGCACGTCGCGGTGCTGCGGGCGATCCCCAACCTCACCGTGATCCGGCCGGGGGACGCCGCGGAAACCGCGGCGGCCTGGGAGATCGCGCTTCGCCGGAAGGACGGCCCCACCGCGCTGATCCTCACCCGCCAGGGCCTGCCGGTGCTCGACCGGGAAAAGTTCCCCGGCGCGTGCAAGGTCGCCCGCGGCGGCTACGTTCTCCTCGGCGAGGAAGCCGATCCCGAGATTCTGCTCCTGGCGTCGGGCTCCGAGGTCGCCCTGGCGCTAGCCGCCGGCGAGACACTTCGCGCCGACGGTGTCCGCGCCCGGGTGATCAGCCTCCCCTCGCTGGAGGTGTTCGAGCAGCAGCCCGAATCCTACCGGGACACGGTCCTGCCACCGACATGCACGAAGCGCGTGGCGGTGGAGGCGGGCCTTCGCCTGTCCTTCGACCACTACCTCGGATCGAGCGGACGCCACGTTGGAATGGACCGGTTCGGAGCTTCGGCGCCGGCCGCCGATCTGGCGCGGGAATTCGGGTTCACGGTGGAGAACGTCCTCGAGGTGGCAAAAGCCGTCCTCGACGCCTGAATTCGACCGCATAGAATAGAGGTATGAGAACCGCAACGATGTTTTGCGCGCTGGTCCTGCTCGTCCTCCTCGCCTCACCGGCGCTGGCGGACAAGGCGCAAGCCCTCGAGAAGATCGACGCCATGCTCGAGGCCGGACAACTCGACGAGGCGAAGCTCCTCATCGACCACCTCTTGAAGCACAACCCGGGGGACGAGGACCTCCTCGACCGCCTGGAGCAATGGCGCACCCTGAAGGGCGGACTCGGCGCCCTCAAGACGGAGCCCGACCTCGAGAAACCGGAGAACCGCGGGCACCTGCGCGACCTCTGCTTCACCGTCGTGCGCGCGACGGGCGCCGGCAATCCCGAGGAGTGGGCCGGCCTGCTCGACGCGGGAGACGCCGAGCGCGCGCGGGCGATCCTGACCGCGCTGGCCGAGGGAGGTTCCGCGGACGAAAAGGCGACCACCCGCCGCCTCCTTGCTCCGGCGCCGGAGCAGGTCACCGACGCCAAGGCGCTCATCGCGGCGGTGCAGAAGGGACCGGAGTCCTGCCTCGCGGCACTCCGGACCGCGGAGACCCACCGGGTCAAGGCTCTCCGGCCGTACGCCGCGAAGATCTACGCCTCCGAGGTGCCGCCGGAACTCAAGATGGCCGCCGCCGGACTGCTCCTGGCGCTTGCGGACGAGTCGCCGCGGACCTGGCTCCGAGAGCAGTTCTACGCCGAGCGGCCGGTCACATCGGTTCAAGCCGTCCGGGTGCTGGCACGGCATCCGAAGGGGAAGCTCACCTCGCTCTTCGCCGAAGTCGAGGAGGACGAGGAGATCCTCCGGGTCAAGCCGATCCTGCTCGCCGAGGTGCTGGCCGCGATGGGTGACTATCGGGACCGTGAAGGAAAGCCCGAAGCGGGAGTCCGGGAGTTCCTCACCGGCCAGCTCTCCTCTCCCGAGCACTGCGTGGATGCCGCTCGCGCCCTCGGAGCACTGCACGACGAAGCCGCCGTGCCGGCCCTGCTCGCTTTTCTCCGGAATCCCCGGCCCGAAGACGAAGACGACGCCACCGGCGGCGGCCTGGGCTTCCTCGGCCGGAGCACCGGCGCCCGCGCCGAGACGGCGGCGGCGGAGTCCTTGCGTCACATCCTGGTGGGCGCCATCGCGCTGCTTCGGTCCACCGCCAAATGACCCGAACCCCGCTCGGCACGCGCATCCTGCTGCTCGTCCTCCTCATCGCCGTTTTCGGGGTGGAACTCGGAGCGGTGGGGCTCTTCGAGAAGGACGAGGGCCGGTACACGCAATCCGCGCGCGAGATGCGAAGGAGCGGCGACTTCCTGGTGCCGACCCTGCGCGGCGAGCCCCGCCTGAACAAGCCGCCCCTCCTCTACTGGCTGATCGCCGCGGGGCAGGAGACTCTCGGCGAGAATGAGTTCACGGCCCGGCTGCCATCCGCGATCTGTGGTGTGCTGATCTCGCTCCTGGTCTTCACGATCGCGCGACGTCTCGCGGGACACCAGGCCGGGTTCTTCGCCGCGCTGGTCTACGCGACATCCGGCTACGGATTGGGCATGGGCCGGCTCGCGCATCCGGAGAGCCTGCTCGTGCTCGGCGTCACCGGGGCCGTGGTCTGCTTCTACCTGGCCTGGCGGGAGGGCTTCGAGCATCGTCGCACCGTCGTCTTCATGTGGCTCTTCGCCGGCCTGGGGTTCATGGGCAAGGGGCCGCACGCGATCCTCCTGCCGGCGCTCATCGCCTTCGTCTTCCTGCTGCTCCGGAAGGACCTGAAGGCCACGAAACGGCTGATGCTCGTCCGCGGCCTCCTGGTGGCCATCGCTCCGGTGGCGATCTGGGGAGGAATCACGGTCGCCACCGAGGGCCGCTGGGTGGCCGAGATGTGGCTCGACGAGACGGTGGGTCGCGTCTCCGGCGCCCGGAGTTACCACCCCGAGCCGTTCTGGTTCTTCGCACCGAAGCTTCTGGCCGGGTTCGCTCCCTGGACCCTCTGGCTGCCATTGACGGTGGCAGTTTTCCGGCGGAAGAACGACCGGCCGGCCGGGGGGCTCTTTCTCCTCGTCTGGGCCGCGGTGCCCTTCCTCTTCTTCTCCGCCTCCGCCAACAAGGCCGCGGCCTACATGCTCTCGGTGATCCCCCCCCTCGCGGTGGCGACGGGCATCGGCCTGGCCCGACTGGCCGCGGGGCGGGCCCTCACCGCCATGGGCTGGTTCTGCTCGCTGCTGGCGCTGGCGGGGGTCGGGGCCATCGCCTACGCGCGCTTCCCTCCCTACATCCACGTTCCCGAGGCGGCGTTCCTCGCAACGGCGCTCCTCGCGATCGCGGTTTTCGTCCTGCTCGCGGCGGCCGCGCTGGCCGGACGGCCACGGCTCTTCGCCTTCTCCTCGACGCTCGGCCTGACGGCGATCGCCCTCACCGGAATCTGCCTGCTGCTGCCGTCCTTCGATCCGGTCAAGTCGTATCGCATCGCGGGGAACCGCATCAGGGAGCGGATCCAGCCCGAGGACCTGCTGGCGAACGTCGGCACCCGGCGCGCCGGATTGGTCTGGTACTCCGACCACGAAGTGGAGCGGGAACTGGAGCCCGAAGACCTCCCCCCGATCTGGGAGAGTGGCCGGCGCATCTTCGTCTACGGCCGACGGAAGAAACTCGCGCCGATCGTCTCCGACCCGAACCTGCGCTTCTGGCAACTCTGGGAGGACCCCAAGGGCCAGTACGTGGTGCTGACGAACTTCGATCCCTTCTGAGCGGCTCCCCCTCAGTTGAAGAGCAGGGTCGAGAGGAAGTAGAGCGCGAAGGCGAGGGAGAAGATGATCCCGAGCCAGCTGTAGATCACCATCTTCGGACCCGGGCGATGCTCCGCGGGCACTTCCTCCCCCACCATGGCGCGGTGGTTCAGGAAGGCGAGCGCGGGGGCCACCAGGAAGGAGAGCGTGGTGGCGAGGTCGATCAGGCTCTTGAAGGTCTCCGCCGAGCCCAGACCGATCTTGATGACCGCGAGCGCCCCGATCCCGAGCACAACCAGCGCCCCCCAGTAGACCTTCTGACTGATTGCGGAGGGGTGGTCCGGCACCTCGGCTTCGCGAAAGCGCGCCACCAGGCAGGCCAGCGCGCGGGGGTAGCCGTCGATCACGGTCAGCGTGGTCGAGAACATCACCGTCAGGGCGGCCACGGTGATCACGGGCGCGCTCCAGGCGCCGAGGTTCTTCGTGTACAGGGTGATGACCTGACCCGCGAAGCCGGCGGCCTTGTCCGAGAACGTCTCCCCGGAGCCGAACATCACCCCCGCCCCCAGAGTGAGAAAGCAGAGGGCGAGGAGGACGGTGCCCAGGTAACCGATGTTGAAGTCGAGCATCGACTCCTTCACCGAAGGGGCGTACTTCGTCTCGCGACGCCGGGCGAGAGTCCACAGGGAGTGCCAGATCGAGATGTCGAAGGCGGAGGGCATCCAGCCCACGAGGGCGACGATGAAGAGCATGGTCGTGAGATCGACGTTCTGCGGCCAGAAGCTCATGGCCGACCAGTCGATCTTCGGCAGCACGAGCGCAGTGGCCGAGAACGTGGAGAGCGTCAATACGACCACCACGACCTTGACGATCTTGTCGAGCACCTTGTAGTGACCGACGACGAGGAGGCCGGCGCAGAAGAGCGTCAGCAGGAGTGAGAGGACCAGCACCGTGGGCTGCCCCAGGAAGGTGCCGGTCCAGCCGAAAGCCCGAGCCGCGATCGCCCCGGTCACCACCGTCACCGCGGCCTGCACCGTCAGCATCGTGCCGAGGGTCATGATCGCGTAGATCACGAGCGCCCAAGTGCCACGCCGCCGATAGCCCTCGAGCAGGCTGGTGCCCGTGGCCGCGGCATAGCGCGGCCCGAAAGAGAACGCCGGGTACTTGAGGATGTTCGCCAGGAGCACGATGAGGAGGAGCGAAAACCCGAAGCTGGCCCCCGCCCGCGTGGACTGTACGAGGTGCGAAACCCCGACCGCCGCCCCCGCCCAGAGGAGACCGGGCCCCAGTGCCTTCAGAAAACTCTTCTCGCGACGCGGCGCGTCCATGGATGCCCTCCCGACCACAGCGGCGACACCCTGAGTTTACCTCTCGTGTGACTCCAACCCAACCTGACAAAACTCGTTCATCTCGCTTGGCGCTCCCCCCCTCCCCGAGCCGTTCCAACTCCCGCCCACCAACCTTGCCGCGCCCCCCTCCCTGAGCCGTTCCAACCCCCGCCCACCAACCTCGCCGCGCCCCCCTCGGGATTGCGCGTCCTGCCGCCCCCCCAGAAATCCGTTTTCCTTCCCTTGAATCAAACCAGGCGCCGACAGCGCGGCGCCCACACAAACGAAACAGGGGCCGGCCCGAAGGCCGGCCCCTCTACGAACCCGCAATTCTGCCTTGATCCACCGCCGACGCGGGCGTCAACCGGGAACGCCCCGGTCGACAGAGGCAGCGGACAGGCGAAGGGGCGTGTCCCCCGAACTACGGGTCAGAATTCATCGGTCTACTCCGGATGTCAAATTCAGGGTGTTGTCGGTGCAGTTGGCCGACACGATGCTGTTGCGGCCGCCGCGCTTGGCAGCGTACATGGCCTCGTCGGCGCGCTCGAGCACGGTGACCAGCTTCAGGCCGTGATACGGAGTCGTGGCGACGCCGCCGCTGACCGAGAGGAACCCGAGGGGCTGCTTCTCCCGGTGCTGGACATCCCGCTCCATGACCGCCACACGCACCCGCTCCGCAACCTCGCAGCCGACCTCGTGGGCGGTGTCCGGCATGAGGAGGATGAACTCCTCTCCTCCGAACCGTCCCACGATGTCACCGGGCCGGGCATTCTCCTGAAGGACTTCGGCGATGGCCGCGAGGGCCTGGTCGCCGCTCATATGGCCGTTCACATCGTTGTAGTGCTTGAAGTGGTCGAGGTCGAACATGGCCAAGGAGAGGGGCTTTCCGTTCTGCTGGGCGTCCTTGAACCGGGTGGCCCCGGTCCTCAGCAGGTAGCCCTTGTTGACGAGCCCGGTGAGGGGGTCGGAGTTGGCCAGGGTCTGGATCTTCTGGTATTGCCGTGCGTTCGTCAGCGCCGTGGCCGCGAGTTCGCCGACCATGTTCAGCGCGTCCCGGATCTTCTCGACCGTCGAGCGCACGCCCCCCACACAGATGACTCCGATGCAGATGTCCCGGTGGACGATCGGACAGGCGATCTCGACTTCCGACATGGTCGGATCGAGCACCGTGAGTTGCGTGCGGATGAGGTTGGACTCGTGGCGCAGATCCCCGCGGCTTACCGTCACCTTCTTTGCCGCCGCAAGCCCCGCCAGGCCCGCTCCGATGTTCTCGGTGTAGCCTTCGGGCGGAAGGTCCACCCCACTGGCGGCGGCGAGACGGATCTCGGGAGAGCGGTGATCCCGGAGGAACACGAGGGTTGTTTCGGGGTTGAAGAGCCGGTCCACGGCCCTGACGAGCAGGTTCCCGATCTGCTCCGGGTTCACCTCCGCGTTCAACTCCTTGATCATCGGGAGAAGCAGCGCGTTGTAGTTCTTCAGGTGGTGGATCTGCTCGCGAAGCTCATCGCTTTCCTGCCTCATGTCGGAGAGCAGCGAGCGCATCCGATCCGTGTCCGAGACCGGACCGGAGAAGCCCGGGGAGGGCTGAGGGTGGTCGGTTCTGCGCTCCGGACTGCGGCTCGGCTGATAGCTTACCGCGCGTCCAGGGTTGCGTCCCGACTCCCGGCCGCCCTCCCCGCGAATCTTGAATTCCGAGCCGCTGACCCGGGAAGCCCGAAGAGCAAGGGCGGAGACGGTGACGAGAACGAGGACAGCGACGATGCAGAGCAGGATCAGAGGATTCTGCTGCAGGATCGACAGCGTCCAGTGAATTGTTTCAGTCATCCATCTCTTCCCGCGTCAGGAGAGTTTCTGAAGCTTACTCCCGTCCTATGGCAAGCAGCGGGCCAAACAACGAAACAACACGTAAGTAACTAAACACAAGCCACTTACAGAATTCACACAAATCAGAAATGGCTCTCATTACGAGAACCGGACGAGAGGGAGTCTCATATGGAGAGACCGTGGAGCGGTATCGCTGGCGGTCCGGCGCTCCTGGCGGGACAGGGTATCCACAACTCGGAAACCTACTCCGGCTGCCGCTCCCGCAACGCTTTCACCAGCCGCTCGAACACGGTGGCCTGGCGGCGGAGACGACCGAGTTCGCGCGCGGCATCGGCGTTCTCCGCCCGCAATCCCTCGATCTCCTTACGCGCGACACCGAGTTCCTTCATCCCCGCCTTGAGCCCGTCGAGGTCGGAGAGCAGGTCCAGGGCGTCCTCGATCCGGCGCTCGAGCGCGAAGCGGGTCTCGAGGTGGAGATCCCGCTCGGTCCGTGTCCGCTCGAACTCCTCGGTCAGGCCCTTCAAGTCACTTCGCGAGGCGGAAAGCTCGCGCCCCAGGGAGGCCAGGCGATCGAGAGCGCCGTCGCGCTCCAGTTTCGCCTGGAGCCGCTCGCGAAGGAGGACCTCCTTCTCCCTTTTCAGCTTGTCGCGCTCTTTGGCGGAGTTCTGCTCCGCGAGCGCCTGGTCCATGGTCCGACTGAGCTCCTCGCTCGCCCGACGATCGCGGCTGAGCTGGGCCAAGATCGCCAGCAGTAGAAGGAAGTTCCCGAGAAGCAGCAGCGTCACCAGGGTTTTCGGCTTCTCCTTGCCGCCGGTCGTCATGTCTCTCACCCTCCGATGATGGTCCGGCCGCCCATGTAGGGCACGAGGACCGGGGGAACTTCGATCGTTCCGTCCGCCTGCTGCCAGGTTTCGAGCACGGCGATGACCGTCCGGCCCAGCGCGAGAGCGGAGCCGTTCACCGTATGAGCATAACGCGGCTTGCCGTTCTCGTCCCGGTAGCGGGTGTTCGCGCGGCGGGCCTGGAAGTCGCCGAACACGGTGCAGGACGAGACCTCGAGGTACCTGCCGACGCCCGGAGCCCAGACCTCGAGGTCGTAGGTACGGCGGCCGGCGAAGGACATGTCCCCGGTGCAGAGCAGGAGAATGCGGTAGTGCAGTCCGAGCCGTCGCAGGACTTCCTCGGCGTGGCTGCGGAGGAGGAGGAGTTCGGCGTCGGAGTCCTCGGCCCTGACGAACCTCACCAGCTCGACTTTCTCGAACTGGTGCACGCGAATCAGGCCGCGCGTGTCCTTCCCCGCCGCCCCGGCCTCGCGGCGATAGCATGGCGTCGCCGTGGCGTACCGGAGCGGGAGCAGGGCCGGATCCAGGATCTCCCCGCGGTGGAGATTCGTCAGCGGCACCTCCCCGGTGGGGATCAGGTAAAGGGCGTCCTTGTCGACACGGTACATGTCCGCTTCGAGCTTGGGGATCTGCCCGCAGGTAATCATGGCCTCCGCCCGCGCGAGGTGCGGCGCGGCCACTTCGGTGTACCCGTGCTCATCGGTGTGCAGATCGAGCATGAACTGCGTCAATGCCCGCTCCAGCCGCGCCCCGTCACCTTTCAGGATCGGAAAACCGGATCCACCGATGCGGGCCCCGGCCTCGATATCCAGGATCCCCAGATCCGCCCCGAGGTCCCAGTGGGGCTGCGGCGGGAACGGGATGTCCTTCTTCTCACCCCACTCGTCGATCGTGACGTTTCCGGTCTCGTCCGGACCCACGGGGACATCCTCACCCGGGAGGTTCGGAATCCGGATCAGGATCTCGTCCATCGCCGAGGTCAGCTGCTCGATCTCGGCCTTCAACTCCTTCTCGCGCGCCTTGGTGTCCCCAAGGGCGGCGATCTCCGCGGCGGCGTCCTCGCCGGCTCTCTTCTTCTCGGCGATGTCCTTCCCCGCGGTGTTCAGGGCCTGACGACAGTTCTCCCATTCGAGCAGGCACGCACGGTGGGTCTCGTCCAACTCGAGCCAGCGATCCAGGTCCGCGGTTTCGCCCTTCGCCGCGATCCCGGCGCGCACCGCCTTCGGATCGGCACGAATCATTTTGATGTCCAGCATGCTCGTCTCCGGTTTCGGAGGGGTAGAACCGCCGATGAACGCGGCGGAACAATCTCACCAGAAGACTTATTCGCACGCTGCGTGGTTCCCAAGAATTCCCCCGTCCGCGGGTCGCTGTTAGACTTCCGGGCTTATGCGCTTCTTCGACTCCCACGCCCACCTGAATCTGACCGACTACGACGGCGACCGCACCGAGGCCATCGCACGAGCGAGGAAACTCGGCGTCACCCGGATCGTGAATGTGGGCATCGACGCCCCCACCGCCCGCGAGGCTCTGGCCCTGGCCCGCGAACACTCGGGGCTCTACGCCACGGCGGCCGTCCACCCGAACTACGTCGCCCGGGCAGGGGATGCGGGGTTCGAGGAGGTGGCCACGCTCCTTTGCGGGGGAGGCTTCGTGGCCGTCGGGGAGACCGGACTCGACTTCTACCGCGATCACTGCCCTCCGGCCCTGCAACGGGAGTACTTCGTCCGACACATCGAACTCGCCGACGAGCTCGGGCTGCCGGTGGTGGTGCACTGTCGGGAAGCCTACGACGCCTGCTACGAGGTGATCGAGAAGGAGAGCCGGCGGCGGAACCTGGACGGCCGGATCATCATGCACTGCTTCGGCGGGTCGGCGGAGGAGGCGCGGCGGTTCGTGGATCTCGGAGCGTGGATCTCCTTCTCCGGAGTGATCACTTTCCCGAACGCGTCCTCCGTGCGGGCCGCGGCGAAGGTGGTGCCTCTCGAGAAGACGCTCGCGGAGACCGACTGCCCCTGGCTGGCGCCCCAGGCGCACCGGGGACGACGAAACGAGCCGGGCCACGTGATCCACGTGGTGTCCGAACTGGCGAAGGTCCACGGGGTCGAGCCGGAAGAAGCGGCACGGATCACGACGGAGAATGCCAAGCGGGTGTTCGCCATCGAGGGGGAACTGTGAGCGAAGCGAAGACCAGGTCGTTCGAGGCCATCTGGAACTCTCTCGAGGAGAACATCTCCCGCGTCATCGTGGGTCACCGGGAACCGATCCGGCAGGTGCTGGTGGCGCTTTTCGCCGGAGGTCACGTCCTGCTCGAAGGAGTGCCGGGCATCGGCAAGACGCTGCTGGTGAAAACGCTGGCGGAGTCGCTGACCCTCACCTTCTCGCGCGTCCAGTTCACACCCGACCTGATGCCCTCGGACGTGGTCGGCACCCAGCTGCTCGACGAAACCGAGGACGGGAAGCGATTTTTCCGATTCGAACGGGGCCCCATTTTCGGCCAGGTGGTACTGGCCGACGAGGTGAACCGCGCCACGCCGAAAACCCAGTCCGCGCTCCTCGAGGCCATGCAGGAGCGGGCGGTGACGATCTCGGGAGAGCGGCACGCCCTGGACGAGCCGTTCATGGTCCTCGCCACGCAGAACCCGGTGGAGATGGAAGGCACCTACCCCCTCCCGGAGGCCCAGCTCGACCGTTTCCTCCTGAAAATCCACGTCTCGCCGGAAGGGGTCGACCAACTCATCGGGATCATCGACCGGACGACCGGCGGAGAGGCCCGGCCCATCTCCGCGGTGGGCAGCGCCGCGGAGGTGATGGAACTGAGACGAATGGCGCGGGAGGTCGTTCTCGCCGACCACCTGAAGAAGTTCACCGCCCGCCTGATCATGGCCACCCACCCGAACGACAAGGAAGCGCCGGAACGCGTCCGTCGCTACGTGCGATACGGAGCGAGCCCACGAGGGGCCCAGGCCCTGACCCTCGCGGCCAAGGTCCTGGCCCTGACTCGCGGCCGCCTGCACGTGGCCGAAGAGGACCTCAGGGACATCGCCTTCCCGGCCCTCAGGCACCGCCTGATCCTGAACTTCGAGGGCGAAGCGGAGGGTTTGACGGGTGACGACGTGCTCGAAGAGGTGATGGAGCACATCCGACCCTGATGAGGCCCCGGATTCTGGCGAGTTAATTGTCAGTAATTCTCAAAATCGAGAAAAATGGACATCACCGCGGCGCTGTGTCGAACGGCCGCGGGTCGAACCAGAGCCAAGCCCCCGATTCAGGGATTTCCGACCGCTACTCACTACTCTCACACGACTTAAGCCGATTTACCCAATCTTTCAACACCTCATCCACGTTCGAGCGGATCCGAGGGAGTGTCGCAGGGGAGAAACGGGAAAGCGCTGTCCGGCGTCTGTGGACGGAGTGTGGAGAACTCACCCCTCCCGGTGGACCCGGAAGGCTCCGAAAGGCCCGGAATCCGGGGCGGCAGGGCCTGCGGGGACGCCGGCGACGGTCTGAGTCCCTTCACACTCCGCCGAGACCCCGTCCGCAAATTTTCTCCAGATTGGCGAGCCCTGCGCCCCGCTCATGCGACTTCGTTTCCGGCAACTTGGTCCGCCTTTGGCGCTGTGGTAGGCTCGCCCGCGTTCTGACGGGTGGAGCGAACGGATGCCGGAGTGGGACGCGAAGACGATTGAACTGCTGATCGCGGAACTCGCGAGCGAAGATTCCTTCGCCCGATTGAGGGCCGTCGAGCAGTTGGTCGACTTGACGCACCAGTCCCTCGGGTTCCGTTTCAACGCTCCTCCCGCCGAGCGGGACGCCGCCCTCAAGCGCTGGAAGGCCTGGTTAAAGGAGCAGCAGCGCGAGAGGGAGAAGAAGGCACAGCTCAAGGCGGCAGTGAAGCTCTCCGGCGGCGTGATCGACATCAACGCGTTGAAGCAGGCGGTCCAGGGAATACCCGCGGAGAAGATCCAGGGTTACCTGAACGCCCTCATCAGCAAGATGAAGTCCCATCAGAACCGCTGCGAAGCCTGTGGTTCCCGGCCGGCGACGGTGACCGTCACCGAACTCAAGGCCGGGCGCTACCACTCGAAGAGCCTCTGCGACCTTTGCGCGAAGGAGCGCGGAGACATTCTCTTCTAGTGTGGTGAGTCTGAGGTCCCCCGTCACACCGAGAGCGCCGATGCGCACGCCCCGCAAGGAGCGAGGAGGGCGCAACCTCACTGGTTTCAACCGCCGAGGGACACCGCGGGGCGTGATGCAGCGGCCCTCGAATGTAGGTGGGATTTCGGACTCACCACACGAGCTCCCCTCTCTCCCCGCCGCGCTCGATGGCGACATGGAGAGAACTTCACCAAGCGGAGCGGCCGGCGGCTTCGAAGACGTCTTCGACACCGAACCCGGAGATGCGCTCTGGATTCTCAGGCGGGAACGGTTCTACACCCGGGCCATAGGTCCCATGCGGCAGCCCGCGGTGTACCACTGGATGGATGACAACAACCCCCACATCGACGTGTACGTTCTGGGTCGAAGTCCCGGCCGTCACCACGAGACGATGGTCACCGGGGGAATGGCCGACCGGCCCATGCCCGGCGTGCCGCCCGGATGCCGCACGGCACGCCGGGTCGAACTCCTGGTGGATCTGCCCCGGGCGGAGGATCGGGTGGCCATGATCCTGAGGGAGATCGCGAGCCTGCCCTTCAACTTCGGATATGTCTTCGAGGAGGGAGCGCTGATCGAGGGCAGCGGTCCGATCCTGCCCGGTTCGCGCCTCAGCCACGCCGTGCTGGCGAGGCGGAAGAGCGACTCGCTGGACGGCTTCCTGGTCGAGGGCGAAAACGTGAGCTTCCTCTCCGTCCTGTTCATCAGCGACGAGGAACTGAGGTTCGGGCGCGAGCACGGCGGGGTGGCCCTCCTCGGGGAACTGGAGCGCGCCGGGTTGTCGGAGACGCTGCGGGTGGAGAGGGAGAGTCTGATTTGAGGGTCTGTGGAGGCCGCCGCGCTGCCGGCCATCCCGGCCCGAAGGGCTCCCTGACGGGTGGAAGCCGACCCGGCGGTCGGCATTCACGGCAGCGGTTCGAGACACGTCGGCGCCTGGTGGGATTCAAGGAGAAGGAAAACGGATCGAGGGGGCCCGAGACCCGCGATCACAAGGGGGGCGCTGAAGGGCGGATTGGGCGGGGCTCAGCGACATGGGGGTGGCGCCCGGACGCGCCATCACAAGGGGGTGGCGGCAGAGTGAGATGAGCGCGGATTGGTCAGGTCAGGTCAGGTCAGGTAGAATCCCTCCATGCCGGAAGAAACCGGGGGCACATTCGAATCGGCGGAGGAGACGGGGGGGGAAGCGCGCCCGCCGCCGGTGCCGGTGACGCCGCGGCTCCGGGCGGCTCCCCGGTCCCGTCGGTCGTTTGTGCCGCAGGAGCCGGACCCCAATCTCGATCTCACGCGGGTGATCTCCGAGACGCTCTCGACGTTCTTCGGGAACATCCACCGCCTGAGTCTGATGGCTCTCGCCGTCTACACGCCGTTCATCCTCTTCGGCACCGTAGTGCTCTCGCTGTACCCGGGTGAGCAGGAGAGGGCTCTCATCTTCCTCCTGCTCCTGATGGTCGACGGTGTCATCATGCATCACATGCTGACCGCCGTGGTCTCGAAGTGGGCGGGGCCCGTGCTCCGCCATCGACCGATCGGTGTCGGGCCGGCGCTGGCGGCTGTGCTCTTTCATCCCGGCCCCACTCTCCTGCTCGCGGTCCGATGCGTGTTCGCCTATGCGCTGGGAGTTCTCCCCCTGCTGGTGCCGGCGGTCTTCTTCTACACCTCGTGGTTCGTGGGATTTCCGGTGCTCGTGGAAGAAGGCCGAGCACCGGGCGAGGCTCTTCGCCGGAGCTCTGAGCTCACCAGGGGAAACCGGCTGGCGATATCCTTCCTCGTGGGCGTCATCCTGATGGCGATCTGGATGAGCATCAGCCCCTTCACCTTGCCGCTCGTGATGAACATCTCCTGGACGTGGGGCCGGGCGGCGCTGTTCCTGGGCCTGCAGATCCTGGTTCTCCCGATCCGGGCGGTGATCACTCTCCTGCCGGCGGTGGTCTACCACGAGTTGCGCGTCTGCCGGGAGGGGCTGGAGATCGAAGAGTTGGCGTCGGTCTTCGATTGAAGGGGGGGATGGATGGACGTGGTTCGCTTTCTCGAGTCGACCTGGGACCTCCGGGTCTGCGAGACGCCGGAGTTCATCTACGATGACATGGAGTCGCAGTCCGGGGAGTGCCTGCCCCTGATCCACCTGCCTTTCGATGCGGGCAACCGCGGCCACCGGGCCGACCGCGGCGCGCTCCACGACTTCCTTCACGCCACCGGCGGGGAGGGGCGCCGCCTGCTCGACTTCGGCCCCGGGGACGGCTGGCCGTCCCTCATTGTCGCCCCCTTCGCAGCGGAGGTGGTGGGGCCGGAATCGACGCCCTCCTCGGTCCAGCAGTGAGCGTGGCCATCGAGCGCGAGACCCCACTGGAGGCCGACAGCCAGATCACCGCCGTGAAATAAACAACACCGGGAGTCCTTTTCGGCCTGCGGCAAAAAGACTCCCGGTGTTGTTTTTGGGCCTCGGGGGTCTGGCTGGAGGGGAGGTCGGTTTACCTTTCACCGCAACCCGCGCCCGGCAGGTGCGGTAGAATTGCTTTGTTCGCAGAGAAGGAGCCTTGGTATGCGAAAGTCCTTGATCTTCCTGTTGGGAATCATGGTTCTGCTTTCCTCCGCGCTGGCGGACCACGGGCCGCCGCCGGCCAAGCCGAAGCGGATCAAGGGCGGAGAGTCGTTTCCTCCGTTGCCTTTGCCGGTCACCCCCCTGCGGCGAACCGAGCGCAAGCGGGAGCCGGCGGCGCCGGCGCTGATCGGGAAGGTGATGTACGGCGAGCCGCGCATCTGGACCGGCGCGGACGGGCAGAGCTTCCTGATCAACGACTGGGAGAGTGAGAAGGGCGACCTGCCGACGCTCTTGAAGAGGGTCGCGACGGCCCTCGGCACGCGCTACCGCCACGAGGCGATCCGGCTCGACACATTCTCCACGAATCCCGACGAACTGCCGATCCTCTACATCACCGGCCACGGGACTCTCGACCTGACCCCCGAACAGCGCGTGGTGCTGCGGGAGTACGTGGTCAACGGCGGGACGATCATCGCGGTGGCCTGCCACGGCACGCAGCACTTCACCACGGCGTTCCTGGCGGAGATGGCTCATGTCTTCCCGGGCAAGTCCATGAAGCCGCTCCCGCCGGATCACCCGGTCTTTCACAGCGTGTACAACATCGACCACGTCGCCTACGCCTCGGAGGTCAAGGGCCACGAGGACGGCTTGCCGCATCTGCTCGGCCTGAACATCGGATGCCGCACCGCCGTATTCCTCTCCCCGCTCTGCATGACCTGCTCCTGGGCGAACGTGCAGCACACGAAGTGTCCGAGCTGGTCATCCAGTGACGGCGCGCAGATGGGTGTGAACCTCATCGCCTACGCTCTGGCCTATCTCCCTCTCGGCAAGTACCTGTCCGAGACCAAGGTCTACTACGAGTCCGAAGAACGCGCTCGTGGCGACTTCGTCTTCGCCCAGATCCGGCACGGCGGCGACTGGGATCCGGACCCTTCGGCGGCCGCGAACCTGCTGCGGGCGGTTTCCTCGCTGACCTCGGCCACGGTGAAGTTCAAGCGGGTGAGCGTCTCCCTCGATCAGGATCTCTCCGAGGTGCCGTTTTTGTACCTGACGGGCCACGAGGACTTCCGTTTCTCGGAACGTGAGGCCAAGAACCTCCGGAACTTCCTCGAGAGTGGAGGCTTCCTCCTGGCCGACGCCTGCTGCGGCCGAAAGGCCTTCGACCTCGCCTTCCGTCGCGAGATCAAGCGGGTCCTGCCGGAGTCGCCCCTGCGTCCCCTCAAGCCGAACCACCCGATCTTCAGCTGCCACCTCGGCATCGGCGAAGTGGAGTACACGCCGCTCGTCAAGCAGGAGCGCGCGGGCCTTCACGGGCCGGAGATGGAGGGCGTGGAAGTGGACGGAGCGCTTCGGGTCCTCTACAGCCACTACGATCTCGGCAACGGGTGGGAAGGGATCGAGCATCCCTTCACACGCGGCCTCGCCGCCGGGGATGCGCTGAAGGTGGGCGTGAACGCGATCACCTATGCCATGACCCACTGATCGGTCAAGCCCGAACGAAACGAGTCGAGAACCACCAGGAGGAGGCCACATGGCGCGTCTCATCGTGCGGCAGGGACCGGGAGCCGGAACCATCCACCCGCTTCGGAAGGACATCATCACGGTGGGCCGTGACGAGGCTTGCGGGATCCGGCTCGATGCGGAAGGCGTCTCCCGCAACCACGCGCAGGTGATCCGCGAGAATCAGCGCTGGATCATCACCGACCTGATGAGCAAGAACGGCACCGTGGTCAACGGCGAGACCGTCGATCAGCGCGAACTCGCCGACGGCGACACCGTCAAGGTCGGCGACGTGGTGCTGGTCTTCAGCGCGGACTCCGCTCCGAAGGCGGCCGCCAAGGCGGCCCCCAAGGCCGCCCCCGGAAGCGGGGGTACCGGCTTCGGCGGCGACGATCTCGAGATCGTCAAGAGAATGCGCAAGAGCCGCGAGGCCATCGAGCGCGAGGTGGGCAAGGTCATCATCGGGCAGAAGGAGGTGGTCCGACAGGTGATCATCGCTCTCTTCTGCCGCGGCCACGGCCTGATCGAGGGCGTCCCGGGGCTTGCCAAGACCCTGCTGGTCTCCACGGTCTCGAAGGTGCTCCGGCTCAACTTCAAGAGGATCCAGTTCACTCCGGACCTCATGCCTTCGGACATCACCGGCACGGAGGTGCTGGAAGAGGCCGCCGACACGCGCGAGCGCTACTTCAAGTTCCTCCGGGGTCCGATCTTCACCAACGTCCTGCTCGCCGACGAGATCAACCGGACGCCGCCGAAGACGCAGGCCGCCCTGCTCGAGGCGATGCAGGAGTACCGCGTGACCGCGGGCGGGAACACCTACGACCTCGAGCCGCCCTTCTTCGTCCTCGCCACGCAGAACCCGATCGAGCAGGAGGGAACGTACCCGCTGCCCGAAGCCCAGCTCGACCGCTTCATGTTCCACATCAAGATCGGCTACCCCGAAAAGCAGGAGGAAGTGGACATCGTCCTGGCCACCACGAAGGACGTCCAGGCCGAGCCCGAGCCGGTCCTCTCCGGAGATGACATTCTCGCGCTCCAGAGCATCGTTCGCCGCGTCCCGGTGAGTCGTCACGTCGCCACCTACGCGGCGAGTCTGGCCCGCGCCACCCGGCCGAAGACCGAGGAGGCGCCGGGGTTCGTGAACGAGTGGCTGGCCTGGGGCGCAGGGCCGCGGGCGGCGCAGTACCTGGTCCTCGGCGCCAAGGCCCACGCGGTGCTCGAGGGGCGCGTCAGCGTGACCGCCGGGGACATCCGCGCCATGGCGCCCCCGGTGCTTCGCCACCGACTCTTCACCAACTTCAACGCCGACTCCGAGGGTGTGGACGTGGAGGACGTCATCCAGAAGATCCTCCGGACCGTCCCGGAACCTTCGGAGAAGGACTACCGGTAGGCCGGCCGTGAAGTACCGCTACCTCGATCCCCGGGCACTGACGAGGGTGGCCAACCTGCCGCTCCTGGCGCGCGGCGTGGTCGAGGGCTTCATCTCGGGACTGCACCGGTCCCCCTTC